>Ga0066479_1000428_pt1 | contig 12526 bp, 12 predicted proteins | sample LakWasM117_HOW13_2_FD_59555 | JGI IMG/M metagenome (GOLD analysis project Ga0066479, IMG submission 59555) | Freshwater sediment methanotrophic microbial communities from Lake Washington under simulated oxygen tension - Sediment Metagenome 117_HOW13 | ecosystem: Environmental > Aquatic >... | reverse complement strand
TGGCCGCCCAGCTCGCCATAGGCCTGGTTGGCGCGCACCACCATGGCCAGCGCGTTCCAGCGCATGATGGACGCCAGCCGCTCCTCGATGGCCAGGTCGCCCGGAAACACCGGCTGCTGCTGCGCCGCCACGCTGTTCACATAGGGCGTGTTCAGGTCAGGCTGCCAGCCCAGGCGCTGCTCCCGCGCCATGCGCGCCAGCTCTTCCAGCACGAAGCGCGCGCGCTGCGGACCTTCTGTGGCGACCAGGGCCAGAAAGGCCTCGCGCCATTCGGCGGTTTCCTGGGGATCGGTATCGATATCGGCCAGCGCGGCCAGTGGCGTGGGTGCGTTCATGTCCGCCACTTTAGGACTGGCAGGCCGGCATGAGCAGCCGTTCATGGATAAGGAAAACGCCATATTCCAGCATTTCATGCCGGTATCTACATAAAATCCGGCACATGAAACTGGACACCATCGACTTGCGCATTCTGGCCGAGTTGCAAACGGACGGCTCGCTGTCCAACGTGGAACTGGCGCGCCGCGTGCATCTGTCGCCCTCGCCATGCCTGGCGCGCGTCAAGGCACTGGAGAAGGCCGGCGTGATCGCGCGCTATGTGGCGCTGGCCAATGCGTCGGCGCTGGGGCTGGGGCTGAATGTGTTCATCAACATCAGCCTCAAGTCGCAGGCCAAGGAATCGCTGGCCGACTTCGAGCGCCGCATTGCCGAGCACGACGAGGTCATGGAGTGCTACCTGATGAGCGGCGACGCCGACTATCTGATCCGCGTGGCGCTGGCCGACATCGGCGCGCTGGAGCGCTTCATCGTGGAGCAGCTCACTCCGATTCCGGGCATAGAGAAGATCCGCTCCAGCTTCACGCTCAAGCAGGTGCGGTACAAGACCGCCCTGCCCCTGCCGGCCGCAGGCTGAGGTGGCAGGAGGCTGGCCTCAGCCCGCAGGCTTGGCCATCTCGCCGGTGGCGATGCGGCGGCGCAGCTCGCCCAGCACGGCCTTGAGGCGGCGCTCGTTGTCCAGGCCCATGCGCACCAGCATCTTCTGGCCGCTGGACAGGGCCTGCAGCTCTGGGTCGGCGTACTCGTAGCGCACCCAGGGCTGGATGGAGGGTACCTCGCCCTCCACCTTGGTCAGCCGTACCTGCACCGGGCCTGCGGGCTCGGGCGCGGCGCGCAGGTGGTCTATGACGGCAATGAGGCGATCGTTGAAATAGCGGCTGGGATAGCCCAGGTCTTCATAGGCGGTCTGGAACAGGGGGTACAGCCGGGCATAGAGCTTGACGGCCCCGTCCATGGGAATGGACTCGGCAAAGGTCACGAAGGCCTTGTAGCGTGCAGCGTTGGCGGGGGCGATGGCCTGCGCCTCACCAGCCTCTGCCGCGCCCTCCACCGTGAAACGCTGAGGCGCCGGGTGCACGGGCCAAAGCCGCGCAGGGGCCTGGGAGCGGGTCAGGTTGTCCACGGTGGCCACGGCGCGGCGCACAAAGCCGTCCATCTGCAGAAAGCTGCCTGCCTTGTCACGGCCCAGCAGGCCGTTGAGGGCCTGGGTGACATGGGCGTCGGAGTCCTGCAGCGCGGGCAGGCCGGAGGCGGGTTGCTCCAGCGCATCGACAGGGTTCTGGGGCTCGGTCAGCTCGGGCGCGGGGACGGGTTCAGGTTCGGAGGGCTGGGTGGACTGGGCGGGCGCCTGCGCCACTTCCGGCGGCGCCTCGGGCACGGCGGCGGGACGCCACCAGTACCACCAGGCCGCGCCCCCCAGGGCGGCAGCCGCCAGCACCGCTGCGGCGATGCCGAAAGCCGATGGGCCGGAGGATCTGGCGCGGGGGCGGAAGTCTTGGGGATCGAGTTCTGGCATGGATGGGTCCTTTGGCTTGGGCGGGGGCTGGCAGCTCAGTTGCCGCAGGACGTGCGACAGCAAAGCACAACCAGGGTTCCCCGGCTTTGCTGACACCGGCCCCTGCCCTGTGTTTATAAGCCGCCCCGCTGCCTGCGCAGGCCATCGTGCGCGCCCGGCAACAACGCGTTACCCGGCTTACGCGACCGTCTCAGCCCTGCGTGCCCAGATCCTGGAGCCAGGCCATGGCGGCCTGCAGCTCGTCGGGGCGGATCTCATGCATGCTGGGGTACTCGTGGTAGCTCAGTTGCAGCGGCAGGCGCTGCACGTGGCTGCGAATGGCGTGGGCGCTGGTCAGCGGAATGACGTTGTCGTAGGTGCCGTGGCTGACCCAGAGCGACTTGCCGTCAAAGGCCGCGTCAGGGGCCTGGTGCGGCAAGGCCTCGGGCAGCAGGCGGCTGTGCCAGCACATGGCGGCGCGCAGCAGCGCGGGCTGGGTCAGCAGCAGGCTGAGCGCCATGATGCCGCCCTGGCTGAAGCCGCCCGCCACGGTTCGCTGGGCAGGAATGTCCAGCCGCGCTCCGGCCTGCTGCACGGTCTGGGCCACCAGGGCGCGGCTGTGCTCTTCCTGCGATGCGTGGATGTGGCGCGTGCCGTTGGCATCCACCGTGAACTGGAACCAGGCATGGGCTGAGGGACCCATGGAAAACGGAGCGCGCAGGCTGAGCACGTGGAACTGCGGCGGCACGAACGATGCGAGGCCGAACAGATCCTGCTCATTGCTGCCAACGCCATGCATGAGCACCAGCAGCCAGGGCTGCTGCCCCGGTGCGGGTTGTGCGGGGCGCTCCAGCGCCACCAGAGGCAGGTCGATCATCACGGACTCCTTGGTTTTTTAGCGATTTCCAGGACCGGGGTGGTCCCGGGCAACGCGCCATTGTGGCGCCTCGCCAAGTCCGCGGCAGCAGGAGGTTATGCCGCCTGCGCGTCCTCGAAGGCCATCGCATCCATGGCCAGGATGGAATACATGACTTCGCGGCTCAGATACCGTGGCCGCGCCATGGCGCCAGCCGCGCCCAGCGCGAAGTACAGCGGCATGAAGTGCTCCTCGCTGGGATGGGCGCGCCGGGCCGAAGGCGCGCGGGCGCGGTAGTCCAGCAGCGCGGGCAGGTCCTGCGCCTGCAGGCGCGATTCGATCCAGCGGCTGAAATCCTGCACGTAGGGCGAGGAGGCGCTGGAGCCGCCGACGGCATGGTCGTCCTGCAGGCCATCCTGGCTGCGCAGGGCCTGCACGGCGTCGTCCACCCGCACCGTGGCCTCGCCCGTGCCGCCCCGGAATTCGCCCAGGTTGTGCGTCATGCTGCCGGAGCCGACGATGAGCACGCCCTCATCGCGCAGCCCCGCCAGGGCTGCGCCCAGCGCATGGGTTTCGGCCGGCCCGGCCGAGGCGGGCAGGGACAGCTGCACCACGGGCAGGTCGGCATCCGGCAGCAAATGCATCAGCGGCACCCAGGCGCCGTGGTCGAAGGGCCGCTGCGCGTTGGCGGTGGAGGCAATGCCTGCGGCCTGCAGGCTGTCCATGACTTCCTGCGCCAGCTGGGGCGCGCCGGGGGCCGGGTACTGCAGTTCGTAGAGCGCGGGCGGAAAGCCGCCAAAGTCGTGCCAGGTGGAGGGCGTGGCGCCGGTCATGACTTCCACGCCGTGCGACATCCAGTGCGGCGACATGACGACCACGCCGCGCAGCGGGCCGTGGGCCTGGCGCAGCGCCCTGCCCCATTGCGCGAGCACGGGGCCGGTTTCACCCGGCTCCAGCGCGAACATGGGCGAGCCGTGGGAGACATAGAGCACGGGCAGCCGGGCACCGGCAGCGGAGGAAACCCGGGGAGAGTGGTGAGCGTGGGAGTCTTGCATTCCCCTAATGTAGGGACGCCCGGGCGCCGCGCCAAGCCGCCAGCGGCAGCACACATTGTTGCGCTGGCCGGGTCAATCCGGATCAATCGTCGCGCGGGCGCCCGCGCAGGGCCTTGGTGGCACCGTGCCGGCTCTTGCTTTCCAGGCGGCGCCGCTGCGATCCCAGCGTGGGCCGGGTGGCGCGGCGCAGGATGGGCTCGGGATAGGCGGCGGCCACCAGCACGTTGAGCCGCTGCAGCGCAGCGCGCAGGTTCTGCTCCTGCGTGCGGTGTTGCTGTGCCTTGATGACGACCACGCCCTCGTTGGTGATGCGGCCGTCGCGCAGGGCCAGCAGGCGCTGCTGCACGGCCTCGGGCAGGCGCGAGGCGCGCACGTCAAAGCGCAGGTGCACGGCGCTGGAGACCTTGTTCACGTTCTGGCCGCCCGCGCCCTGGGCGCGCATGGCAGTCCACTGCACCTCGTGCAGCTCGATGGGCCGCATGCGCTCAGGCATCCAGCGCAGCGGTCAATGCCGCCACAAAGGCATCGGGACGCTCATGCATGACCCAGTGGCCCGCGCCGGGCACCAGCGCCAGGCCGCGGAAGTCGCGCGCATGGCGTGCAAAGGCCTGGGCCAGCTCCTGCATCATCGGGCCCGGGTAGAGCGCGTCGTGCTCGCCATAGATGGCCCATACGGGGCCGACCACGGCCTGCAGGGCCCGCGCCAGCACGTCGGTGTGCGAGAGGCGGCGGCGGGGAAGGCGGTCACGCTCCACGTTGAGCACATGCAGGGCCAGCGTGTCCTCGTCGATGAGGCTGGCGTCATGCAGCATCAGCGCCTGCAGGTTGTAGCGGTGGGCCACGGCCTGCGCCTCGGGGGTGGCCAGGTGGCGCCAGCCCTTGAGCCGCACGGCCAGGCCCTTGCCCACGCCCATGCCGGGCGCCCCGGCCAGCACCAGGCGCCGCGCCAGCGTGCCGTCGGCGGCGGCCAGCATGCCGGCCGTCATGCCGCCAAAAGAGAAGCCGACCAGATCACACAGCGGGGCGGCGGGCGCACCGCCATCGGCCAGCAGTTGCCGCAGGCCCTGGCGCAGCGGCTCGACCAGGGTGTCGGCATCCTGGCCGCCTGGCACCCCATCGGAATCGCCGAAGCCGGGCAGGTCGGGTATCCACAGCTGGCGACCCTGGGCCAGCAGCGCGTCCATGCAGCGCAGCCAGTGCGTCCAGCTGCCGCTGCCGCCGTGCAGCATGACGACGGGCAGCTCGCCCGCGCGTGCCTCGCCCCAGACATGCCAGACCATGTGCCCGTCTTCGGGCTGCGCGGCAGACAGCGGCGTGGTCAGGCGCCGCGCCTGGGCGCGCAGGCGCTCAATGGCGGCGGGCGTATTCACCACTGGGCCACGGCGTCAATGGCCAGGCCGTAGCCGGCCACGCCAAAGCCGCACATCACGGCGCGCGCGGCGGCCGACAGGTAGGAGTGGTGGCGGAAGCTCTCGCGCGCATGCACGTTGCTGATGTGCAGCTCCACCAGCGGCACGCCCGTGCCCTTGACGGCATCCAGCAGGGCCACGCTGGTGTGGGTGTAGGCGGCGGCGTTGAAGATCAGGCCGGCCAGGCGGCCTTCGGCGTGCACACGGCCGGCTTCGTGGATCCAGTCCACCAGTTCGCCTTCGTGGTTGCTCTGGCGGAACTCCAGCCCCAGCCCGTAGCGCGCGCAGGCGGCTTCGCACAGCGCACGCACATCGGCCAGGGTCTGGGAGCCATAGATGGCGGGTTCACGCAGGCCCAGCAGGTTCAGGTTCGGGCCATTGAGGACATAGACGGTTTTCACGGCGGGGACACTCCAGGTTTCCAACGGGCTGGATTATGCGGGCCATCCCCGGCCCGGTCCTGGCGCAGGCACCACGGAAAAAGCCGCCCCAAGGGGCGGCAAGAGTCGGTTCAGCGCGGTTCAGCTCAGATCAACGGCGCCAGTGGCCATGCCCGTGGCCATGGCCATGGCGGTACTCGCCACGGTATCCACCCCGGTAGCCGCCGCCATAGCCGTATCCGTAGCCCGGAACGACCACGACGGGCGGAGCACGGTAGACGGCGCGCGGCGCGTAGTAGACCGGCGGCGGGGGGGCGTAGTAGATGGGCTGGGGCGGTGCCACATAGACGGGGGCAGGCGCGACATAGACGGGCGGGCCATACATGCCCGGCGAATTCAGGCTGATGGACCAGTGCACATCGCCCCGGGCCTGGGCGGCGCCCGAAGCCATGAGGGCGGCCAGGGCCAGGCCGGCTGCTGCTGCTTTTGCAACCCACGGGGAAGCTGTCGTTGTCATGGTGTCTCTCCTCGAAGTTGGACAGGCGTGGCAGGCATTGCCGCTGGTGCCGCCTTCCCGCACTTTGGCACAGGGGGACGGCATACGCCCTGCATTCTCAACGCGCGAGAGGGGTCTACGGATGGCAGGCTTTTATACAAGTTTGTTTCCAAATGCCTCAACCCTTGGCTGGCGCGGCTGTCCGAAAGCCGTCCGGAGCGGGTCTGCAGGCGGGCGCCTACAATGCTGCGATGAGCTCTGCTGACGCCTCCCCCATCTCCAAAGATCCGGTCAAACCGAGTAACTTTTTGCGCCAAATCATCGAGGCCGACCTGGCCAACGGTACCCACGCCCAGCGCCGCTGGGGTGGAAGCCCCGGTGATGGCGACCACCACAACCAGGGCCAGGTGGACGTGGCGAAGATCCGCACACGCTTCCCGCCCGAGCCCAACGGCTACCTGCACGTGGGCCACGCCAAGGCCATCTGCCTGAACTTCGGCCTGGCGCGCGACTACGAAGGTGCCTGCCACCTGCGTTTCGACGACACCAATCCCGAGAAGGAAGACCAGGAGTACGTGGACAGCATCATCGATGCCGTCCATTGGCTGGGCTTCGGCTGGAAGGAAGCCGACGGCCACGAGAACCTGTACTTCGCCAGCAACTACTTCGACTTCATGTACCGCGCAGCCGAGTACCTGATCGAGCAGGGCCTGGCCTACGTGGACGAGCAAAGCGCCGACGACATGAAGGCCAACCGCGGCGATTTCTCGCGCCCCGGCGTGGACAGCCCGTTCCGCAGCCGCACGGTGGCCGAGAACCTGGCGCGCTTTCGCGAAATGCGCGACGGCAAGCTGCCCGATGGCGCTGCCGTGCTGCGCGCAAAGATCGACATGGCATCGCCCAACATCAATCTGCGCGATCCCGCCATCTACCGCGTGCGCCATGCCGAGCACCACAACACCGGCAACCAGTGGTGCATCTACCCGATGTACACCTTCGCCCATCCCATCGAGGACGCGCTGGAGCACATCACCCACAGCATCTGCACGCTGGAGTTCGAGGACCAGCGCCCGTTCTACGACTGGCTGCTGGACCATCTGCGCGAAGGCGGCCTGATCGCCGCGCCGCAGCCGCGCCAGTACGAGTTCTCGCGCCTGCACCTGACCTATGTGATCACCAGCAAGCGCAAGCTCAAGCACCTGGTGGACAACGGCATCGTCAGCGGCTGGGACGATCCGCGCATGCCCACCATCGTCGGCCTGCGCCGCCGTGGCTACACGCCCCAGAGCATCCAGGCCTTCTGCGAGCGCATCGGCGTGACCAAGGACTACGCCTGGATCGATTACTCCACGCTGGAAGGTTGCCTGCGCGAGGACCTGGAGAACCAGGCCCATCGCGGCATGGTGGCCCTGGACCCGCTCAAGCTGGAGCTGACCAACTGGGCCGAGGTCTTCGGCAGCGCCGAACACCTGGAAGCCTGCGAGCTGCCCGCCCTGCCCCACGCCGCCGAAGGCCAGCAGGTGCCGGTGCGCCGCTTCACGCTGGGCCGCGAGGTGTGGATCGAGCGCGAGGACTTCGCCGAAGTGCCGCCCAAGGGCTACAAGCGCCTGTTCCCGGGCAACAAGGTGCGCCTGAAGGGCGGCTACGTGATCGAGTGCACGGGCTGCGAGAAGGATGCCGAGGGCAATGTCACCAAGGTGCTGGCCACCGTGGTGCCCGACACCAAGAGCGGCACGCCGGGTGCGGACAGTGTCAAGGTCAAGGCCGCCATCACCTGGGTGGGCGTGGCCGACGGCGTTCAGGCCGAGGTGCGCCTGTACGACCGCCTGTTCACCGACCCGCAGCCCGATGCGGGCGGCAAGGACTTCCTGACGCTGCTCAACCCGGACAGCCTCAAGGTGGTGACCGCCTATGTGGAACCTTCGCTGGCCAACGCTCAGCCTGATGACAAGTTCCAGTTCGAGCGCTTCGGCTACTTCGTGGCCGACCGCAAGGACCACACACCGGGCAAGCCCGTGTTCAACCGCGCAACGGGTCTCAAGGACTCCTGGGGCAAGTAGGCGCATGGCCCGCTGACGGGCACCTGCACCGCTGCTCCCCGAAGATGGCCCACCATCCTGCTTTGCAGGGGTGGGCCATCGCACATGGGCGCTTTTGCCGGGACCGTGGCCTCAGCACAATGCCAGGCCATGAACCAAGCCTTGCCACAGGCGGCTTCCGCCGCCAAGTTCGACACCTCCCGCGCGGCCGAGTACGAAACGCAAAGCCGCATCGCACTGGCCGGCTACGACGCCTGCCACGAGCTGGCCGCCTGCCTGTTGGCCGCCTGCCTGGATGCCGGCCCGAAGTTGGTGCTGATTGGCGGCGCCGGCGGCACGGGCCAGGAAATCCTGGCCACGGCGCGGCTCAGGCCGCAGTGGAAATTCACGGCCGCCGACCCCTCGGCCCCCATGCTGGACCAGACCATGGACCGCATCGCCGCTGCGGGGCTGTCGGCCCAGGTGCAGGCCGCTGCCTGCGCCGTGCAGGATCTGCCGGTCGGCACGGTGTTCGACGCGGCAACGCTGATCGGCGTGCTGCACCACGTCCCTGACGACGCGGACAAGCTGCAGCTGCTGCAGGCCCTGTCGGCGCGGCTGGCGCCTGGGGCGCCCTTCATCCTGGCCTGCAATCGCCACCGCTATGACAGCGAGCCGCTGTTCCTTGAAGCCTGGGCCATGCGCTGGCGCATGGCGGGTGTGGACGAGGCCGCTGTCCATGCGAAACTCGGCAAAATCCGGCAGGGCGCGGTTCCACCCGCCTCGGAAGAGGCGGTGGAGCAGATGCTGGCCCAGGCCGGTTTCGTGCAGCCCAAGCGCTTTTTCTCCAGCCTGTTCTGGTGTGCCTGGATTGCCTTCAAGGCCTGACCACTGAACCACTCAGCCACTGAAACACCAGAACGCCCGGCGTCGGTTGACCCGTCCCTTTCACTCTTTTCCCTTTGATTTGCCTTTCAGCATGAACTTCTCCGCACGCCTTCAGCAACTGCCCACCGTCACCCACCTCGCCGCGCTGCAGCTGGCCGATGCCCAAGGCCAGGTCGTGGCCACCATCGAGAACAAGCCCGGCCAGACCGGCTCGCTGGCCGTGTACCACGCGCTGGCCGCGCTGTACGGCGGCAGCATCACGCCAGCGGCCGCCGAGCTGGGCCTGGAGTGGTATGCCGAGCACACGCAGGACGCCATCGCCTTCCCCGGCAAGCACCCCAACATCGACCGCCTGCTGGCCTGGTCCAAGGGGGCCGATAGCTACCAGGCCCGCCTGATCGCGGCTTGATCGCGGCCTGAGCGCAGCTTGAGCGCCGCCTGATTCAGTCTGGGTAAACACCGCGTCACAGAAGTTGCGCGGACTGGGGGCATCGGCTGACACGCCGGTGTCAACGCAGCGCGCACTTTGGCGTTCAAATGACATGTGCCTTGCCGCTTCGGCGCGCAATGCTTTCCTGCCCAGGAGAACGCAATGCTGCAATCCGCCGTGCCCACAGCACGCACCACGGCCCGCTCAACTTCCCACGCTCGTGCCCTGCGCCTGAGCGTGCTGGGCGTGGCCGCCGCCCTGGCGCTGAGCGCCTGCAACGAATCCCAGGACAAGCCCCCGCAGGCCGCCAGCGCGCCGCTGCCGCCTGCCACCGAAAGCGCCCAGCCCGTCGCCACGCCCGTAGCCTATGTGCCGCCTTCGGCCGAGACGCTCTACCAGATGGTGGCGCCCATTGCGCTGTACCCCGACAAGCTCGTGGCCCAGGTGCTGGCCGCCTCTACCTATCCCGACCAGGTCGGCGCCGCCGAGGTGTGGATGGGACAGAACCCGGGCCTCAAGCCCGAGGAACTGCAAAACGCCGTCAACAGCCAGGACTGGGACCCTTCGGTCAAGTCGCTGGCGCAGTTTCCCAATGTGCTGGCACAGCTGTCATCCAACGTTCCCTGGACCACGGCCCTGGGCAAGGCCTACTACAACGATCCGGCCGATGTGATGAACGCCATCCAGGTGATGCGTCAGCGCGCCTACAAGGCCGGCACGCTCAAGGACTCCAGCCGGCTCAAGGTGGCCGTGGCCACGGCCGATGCTCCGCCCCCCGTGCCCCAGCCCGCACCGCAAGCCGTGGGCGAGCCGCTGTCGTCCATGCTGCCCGTGCCGGTGATCGACACGCCGCCGCAGCTCATCGAGATCGCACCTGCCCAGCCTGACACCGTCTATGTGCCGCAGTACGACCCGGGCGTGGTCTATGGCGAGCCGGTGCCGATGTACGGCGGATACCGCCCCATCGTGGCGCCGCAACCCGTGTATGTGGGCAGTTCGGCCGCGCCCGTGGTGGCGGGGCTGATCGGCTTCGGCGCAGGCGTGATCCTGGCCGAGTCCGTGGACCGCCGCCCCTGGGGCTGGAACTCCTGGGGCATGCGCTGGGGCGAGCCCGGCTACCGCTGGCACCGCAACGAACCGCCGCCACCGCCCTCGCGCCGCCCGGCCGTGATCTACAACAACAACACCTACGTCTCGCGCTCGACCACGGTGGTGCAGAACATCCACAACACGCACATCAACAACGTTGGCAACGTCACCCACATCGCGAACAACCCGCACTTCGAGCCGCGCCGCCCTGACTTCCCGCAGCAGGGCGGTGATCCTCGCTCGGGCGACCCGCGCTCCGGTGACCCTCGTTCTGGTGACCCTCGTTCTGGTGACCCACGTTCAGGCGGCATGGCCGCTGCGGCCCTGGCCGGTGCCGCAGGCATGGCCGGCGCCGCCGCAGCAGCGCACTCCGGCATGCCCCAACGCCTGGGCCTGAGGCCGCCGCAGGGCGGCCCGCCCCCGTCCGCCCAAGGCATGGTGCCGCCCGGCGGCGCCCAGGGCTTTGCCCGGCACGATGGCGCCGATCGCGGACGCCCGGGCCTCAGGCCCGATGACCGGCCCCAGGCCTCATTGCAGCCCCGTATGAACCCGGTGCCGGCCTCGCAGCCGGGCCAGTTCGGCAAGTGGCCGCAGTCCCCTCAGTCTGCGCAATCGGCCCCCTCATCACCACCGGGCGCCGCGCAGCGACCTGCGCCCGCACTGCCTGCGGCAGCCATGCAGGGTGACAGGGGCCGCGACTCCCGCGTGCCTTCCTGGTCTTCCGCAGCCACGCAGCAGGGCATGAGGCCACAGGACCGGCAGAACGGCCTGGACAGGCAGGATCGCGACCGCTCCATGGCCGATGCAGCGCGCCAGCGCCAGCAGCAACAGCAGCAAATGGAGACGCAGGCCGCCCGCCTTCGCGGCGAGGAACAGGCGCGCCAGCAACAGCAGCGCCAGGCCCAGATGCAGGCCCAGGCGCAGATGCGGGATCAGGCGCGTGACCAGGCCCAGATTCAGGCACAGGCCCAGGCCCGCCAACAGGCCGAGCGCGATCGCCAGGCCTTGCAGCAGCGCTCCCAGGACCAGGCGCGCCAGCAGCAAATGCAGCAACAACAACAGCAGCAGGCACGCGCACAGGAGCAGATGCAGGCAAGGATGCAGGCCCAGCAACAGGCCCAGCAGCAGGCGCAAAGACAGGCCCAGATGCAGGAGCGGCAGGCGCAGCAGCAAAGGCAGCAGCAGTTCGAGGCTGCCCAGCAGCAACGCATGCAGGCCCAGCAAGCACAGCAGGCCCAGGCACAGGCACGTGCCCAGCAGCAGCAGGCCCGCGCGCAGCAGGAGCAACGCCAGCAACAGCAGCGCATGGCCAACGCGGCCCGCCCACAGGAGCGGCGCGGCGGGCGCGACGAGCGCCGGGACCGTTGAGCGGCGCGCAAGCGCATTTGAATGCCATGGCGTCATGGCGTCATGGCATTGAGGCGTTGACAAGCTGGCGCGCTGGCATGGCGGACAATGGGGCGCTCGACCACAGCCCTCCGCTTCCCCCATGCAGATACCGACGACGAATTCCCGCTCCCGCCGACTGTTTGTGCAATCCCTGTGCGCCTCAGGTGCGGGCCTGATGGTCCCGGCCCGGGCCGCTGCGGCCTCCGGGGAATCCCCCTGGCCGCATGACAGCCGCGTGCCCGGTGGCGTGGCCCGCCTGTCGCTGGGGCCAGCCGCCCAGCGGCCCCAGGTGCTGGCCGGCGACGTGCCCGTGCTTGTGGTGGGCGACATGATCGAATGGACGGCCGTGGTCGGCATTGCGCTGTCGGTGGCGCCCGGCACGCATGGCGTGACGGTGAAGGGCGAAGGCACACCGCGCACCCTGCCCTACGAAGTGCGCGACAAGAAATACACCGAGCAGCGCCTGAAGGTCTCGCCCAAGACCGTGGACCTGTCACCCGAGGACGATGCCCGCTACCAGCGTGAGCGCGCCCACCAGCAGACCATCATGGCGCTGTTCACCGAGCCGCCCGCACGCCCTGGCGACCTGCGCATGCGCCAGCCCGTGCCGGGCCGCCGCAGCAGCAGCTTCGGCCTGCGCCGCGTGTTCAACGGCCAGCCGCGCAATCCGCACAGCGGCATGGACATC
>Ga0066479_1000421_pt1 | contig 12683 bp, 8 predicted proteins | sample LakWasM117_HOW13_2_FD_59555 | JGI IMG/M metagenome (GOLD analysis project Ga0066479, IMG submission 59555) | Freshwater sediment methanotrophic microbial communities from Lake Washington under simulated oxygen tension - Sediment Metagenome 117_HOW13 | ecosystem: Environmental > Aquatic >... | reverse complement strand
TCCACGAAATCGGCGAGTGCCTGCGCGCTGAGGACGGCGGCATCGATCACTTCACCGGCCTGTACCGGCACCGGCCCGCGCAGCGGGAAGCTGCTGCCGGTCACGCTGGTGTATTCAATCCGCACATGGCCAGGATTGACCAGGGTGTAGGACTGCTCGCTGCCGTAGAAATCGCCGGACTCCATGTTCGCAACATGCGATTGCGAGGTTGCATCCCATTTGCCCATGCGGTGCGGATGCTTCCTGGCATACGCCTTCACCGACGCCGGTGCGCGACGGTCGGAATTGCCTTCGCGCAGCACCGGGTTCACCGCGCTGCCCTTGGCACGGTCGTAACGCTGTTTGATGTCTTTTTCGCGCTCGCCCTGCGGTGCGTCCGGGTAGTCCGGCAGCGGGTAGCCCTTGTCCTGCAATTCCTTGATCGCCGCTTTCAGCTGCGGTACCGAGGCGCTGATATTCGGCAGCTTGATGATGTTGGCTTCCGGCGTTTTGGCCAGCTCGCCCAACTCGGCCAAATCATCACTGACCGCACGTTCGCCCAGCAACTGCGGAAATTGCGCCAGGATGCGTGCTGATAGCGAGATATCGCGGGTTTCAACCACCACGCCGGCGCTGCGCGCATACGCCTGCACGATGGGCAGAAACGATGCGGTGGCAAGGAAGGGCGCTTCATCGGTCAGCGTGTACAGGATCTTGGACATGGCGGTTCACGGGCGCGGAGGAGGCCACCATTGTCGCCGATTGCGGCGTCAAGAAAAATCCAGCCTTGGCTTGATCCGTGCAGCCTTAGGCCGCTGCCACTTTCGTGCGCAATGCGAAATCTGCAGCGATGCCGGCAAAGAGCACCATCCCCACCCAGTTGTTGTGCAGGAAGGCGCGAAAACACGCATCACGCTCGCGCCCCCGTGCCAACCCGAACTGGTACACCACCAGCACGCAGGCCAGCCCCAGCCCCAGCCAGTAATACTGGCCCATCGCGGCGTCGCGGCCCACCAAGGCCAGCGCGACGAACATGCCGGCATACAGCACCGCCTGCGCCGCCAAATCCATTTCGGCAAACAAGATCGCGGTGGATTTGGCTCCCATGCGGATGTCGTCCTCGCGGTCCACCATCGCATACCAGGTGTCATATGCGGTGGCCCAGAAAATATTGGCCACATACAGCACCCACGCCAACTTCGGCACGTTGCCGGTCAGCGCCGCAAACGCCATCGGGATGCCCCAGCCAAACGCCATCCCCAAATACACCTGCGGCAAGTAGGTGTAGCGCTTCAAGTACGGATAACTGGCGGCCAGCAGCACCCCGACCACGCTCATCCAAATGGTCAGCCGGTTCAGTGTCAGCACCAGCGCAAACGCCACCAGCATCAGCACCGCGAACAAACCCAAGGCCTCGCGCCCGGACACCGCACCAGTCGCCAGCGGGCGCTGCTTGGTGCGCTCCACGCTGCCATCCAGCCAGCGATCCGCATAGTCATTGATCACGCAGCCGGCGGCGCGGGTCAGCCACACCCCCAGGGTGAATACCAGCAGCGGCCACACCGGCGGCAAGCCCTTGGCTGCCAACCACAACCCCCACCACGTCGGCCACAACAACAGCAGCCAACCGATCGGGCGGTCGGCGCGGGTCAGTTGGGCGTATTGGCGCAAACGCTCGCGCCAGCGCGGCGTAGAAGCCTCGGAGTCAGTGGAATCAGTCATCGCATTAGCCTACCAGCGGCACAATTCGGCGCAATCATGCGAGAATGCGCGTCCGCGGCGGACCTCGCCGCGCGCAACGCGCCTGTAGCTCAGCCGGATAGAGTAGTGGCTTCCGAAGCCATTGGTCGGGGGTTCGAATCCCTCCAGGCGCGCCATCTTCGATGGCTTCCTGTCGTGATTCCCCGCCCTCACGCACAGCGTTCGGGCGTTCGCTGTCACCGCGAAGCTGCGCTTCGCAAGCGGTGACGCTCACCCCTTCCGGCGCGCCATTTGCGCGAATGGCGTCTAGCGAACAGACGCCACGCTTGCAGCCGGCACCGGCGCATCGACTTCAAACAACCGCGTTTGCATCAGCACCTGATCCAGCAACAGTTCCAGTTTGTAGTGGCCCGCTGGCCAGCCATTGGGTTTGCTGATCTGGAACGTGGTGACGGCATTGCCGTTGAAGATCAGGGTCTTGCCCTCGGCCAGCACGGTTTGTTTGCTGTCCAGGTGGCTCCAGCGGGCATCGAGGCGGTGCGGGGTGGCGGATTGGCCGCCGAGTACGAGCGACGCATAGATCGTGTCGGTGGGTGCAAAGCGCAACATCGGGGCCAGCACGCGCTGGTCGCTGCCAAGCGCGTTGCCCAATTCGATGCGGGCGATGGCAGGGGTATTGGCAGATGGCGACGAGAGCGTTGCGGCGGGGGGGGCTGCCGGCAACGGTGCCGCTGGCATGTGTGCGGCGGGTGGGGTGGCGGGTTGGCAGCCGGCCAGCACGCCGAGCAGAGGCAGGCTGTGCAGCAGGCGCATGGGTTTATTGCCGGGGTGCGCGCTGCGCAATGGGCGCGGGGCTGCCGGGGGTGGCGCGCCACGGGTTGATATCCAGCCCGCCACGCCGGGTGTAGCGGGCGTGCACGGATAATTGTTGCGGCTGGCAGCGGGCCAATACGTCGATAAAGATACGCTCCACGCATTGTTCGTGGAATTCGGCGTGGTCGCGGAAGCTGACCAGATAGCGCAACAACCCGGCGCGGTCGATGCGTGGGCCGTGGTAGGCAATGCTCACATCGGCCCAGTCGGGTTGGCCGGTGACCGGGCAATTGGATTTGAGCAACGCGCTGTGCAGGGTTTCTTCGACCAGGCTGCCCGCATCGGCGTGCAGCAGGCTGGCGTCGGGCGGGCCATAGCAGGCGATGGCGATGTCCTGAACATCCAGGTTGCCGGCGGCATCGTCGCTGCCGATGGCAGGCACCCCGAATTGCATGCTGACCGGCGCGCCGGCTGCTTGCGACAAGTCCGCTTCAATCCGCAGCCGCACATGCTCGGCACGTTCGAACACGCTGGCGTTGAACGAATTGAGGTAGAGCTTGAGCGATTTGGATTCGATCAAATTGGGCGAGGTAGCCGGTACCTGCAAGGTCGCGGTGGCCACCTGCGGCAAGCCCTGTGGGTTCAGCCAGGACAGCTCGAACGCTTGCCAGCGGTCATGGCCGATGAATGGCAATGCGTTGCCAGCAACCCCCAATTGCGCACGTGCCAGCGCGCGCGCGATCGAATACAGCAGGCGCGGGTCATAGTGTGCCGGATAGGCAACCTCACGTCCCAACAGTGAACCTTCGATGGTCATTGCAGGCCTTACTTGACCTCGAACTGCACCAGCGCCACCGGTCGACCGTTGGCATCGACCTCGACATTGTAGGCGCCGGTATCGGTGGGGGTAAATTCGAATACCGTGAACGGGCCTTGGATGTTCTTGGTGTCTTCTTTCTGCGATTTGCCCTGATTGAACCAGAACACTTCCAGCCGCTCGCCTTGCTTGCGACCGAACTTGGTGGGTACCGAGATGTACACGGTTTGTCCGCTCTTGAATTCGCGCAGCGGGGTGATGATGTCGCCGTTGCCATCGACCTCGGCACCGGCCTTGGCCGCATTCGGGTTGACGACGACCGACTCCACCCCATCGTCGTGGCGCTGCGGCACACTGGTGTTGTCATCCACAGGCTTGGGCACTTGCGGGCCTTGACGGTTGCAGGCAGCCAGGGCCGCAACGGCGAGCAGCAGGCACAGAGAGCGGGTCACAGGCGTCATCGGGATTCCTAACAATCAAACAGGTGTGATGGCATGCATTCTAGCGGGCTGGGCGCGGCCATCCCCAGCAGATCATGAACGGTGGGGATGCAGCAGATAGTCGGTGGATTGCATTTCCACCAGGCGCGAGGCGGTACGCTCGAATGCACCGCATAGGCGGTGCCCGGCGTACAGCGCCATCGGAGGGTTGGCCGCAGTGCACACGAGATTGACATGGCGGTCGTACATTTCATCAATCAAGTTGATGAAGCGTTGCGCGGAATCCTCGTTATTGGCATCAAACGCCGGAATCCCGCCCAGCAACACGGTGTGAAATTCGCGGGCAATTTCAATGTAGTCGGTAGTGCCGCGCGGACCTTCGCACAGTGCGGCAAAATCGAACCAGCACAGGCCCTGCCCACGTGCGCGGACCGCAATGCGGCGGTCGTCGATGACAATACCGGCATCGCGATGTGCAGCATCACCGCCCAGCGCTTGCCAGCGTTCCTCCAACCACGCATCGGCGGTGGCATCCAGGGGTGTGCGATATACCGGTGAGCGGGTCAGTGCGCGCAGTCGATAATCGGTGCTGCTGATTAGCTCGACCACATTGCAATGCCGGGTAATCAAATCAATCGCCGGCAGGAAGCGTGCGCGTTGCAGGCCGTCTTGGTACAGATTGACCGGCGCGGTATTGGAGCTGGTGACCAAGGTCACGCCCTGTGCGAACAGATGCTCCAGCAGGCGACCCAGCAACATCGCGTCACCGATGTCATCGACGAAGAACTCATCCAGTACCAAAATCCGCAGGCTGTGCCGCCATTCGCGGGCAATCGCCACCAGCGGATCAGCTTCACCGGAGTGCGCGCGCAGGCGTGCATGCACATCGCGCATGAAGCGATGGAAATGGGTGCGTTGTTTTTCCTTGAACGGCAGGCCATCGAAAAACAGATCGATCAGGAACGTCTTGCCACGACCAACGCCACCCCACAAGTACAAGCCCTGCGCAGCCTCGACGGCGGGCCGATCAAACAGGCGGGCCAGCAGCCCGCGCGCCGGTGCGGGAGTCAATAGCGAGTGTTGGATGCGATCCAGTACGGCCAGTGCAGCATGCTGTGCCGGGTCATCCAGCCAATCGCCACGCGCCACGCCCGCAGCGTAACGCTGCGACGGAGTTGCCACAGCCGTCATGCCGGCAGCCAGTTCCGTACGCTGTTGCGGATCAGGCCGCGCAGGTCAATCAGTTTGCGATGGAAGAAATGGCTGGTGTCAGGCATTTCGATCAGTTGCGGAGGCTGCGGCAAGCCACTGACCCAAGTGCGCACCGCATGTGCATCCACGATTTCATCACTCAGGCCTTGGATCACCAACCATGGCACCTGCGGCAGTGCGATGTCATCAAACGCCCAACTACGGCCCACGGGGGGTGCAATCGAGATCAGCGCCTTGGCTCGCAAGTCCACCGCGCCGCGCAAGGATACCCACGCGCCAAAGCTGAACCCCGCCAGCCACAGCGCCTTGCCGGGGTGCTGCAGCGCGGCCCACGCGACCACCGTGCGCAGGTCGTCCAGCTCGCCTTGACCGTTGTCGAACTGGCCATCGGATTGGCCCACGCCACGAAAATTGAAGCGCAAGGTGGCGATCCCGGTTTCGCGCAAGGCGCGTGCGGCGGTGGTCACCACCTTGTTGTGCATCGTGCCGCCCTCGGTGGGCAACGGATGGCAAACCACCGCCAACAGCGGCTGCGGCGTGCCCTCGGCAGGGTCAAAGGCGACTTCGATCTGCCCGGCCGGGCCGGGAATAAGGACGCTGTAAGAGGCGGTGGTGCCGATTGTCATGTCGACATGATGCCGCAAGTGGCAAGGCAGGGTGTTCTAACGTGATGCACAAAACACAAACGCCGCCCTGCGGCGGCGCTTGCAAGCATGCGATACCCGCAATTACTTCCTGCTTTGCGCCACCATGTACTCAACGACCGCCTTGATCTGGTCATCGGTCAACGCCGGGTTGCCGCCCTTGGCGGGCATGGTGCCGGCGGTGCCGGTGAAGCCGGCGGTCGCCTTCTTGATCAACTCTTCGACACCCTGTGCGCTGGCGCGGGCACCGATGCCGGCACTATCCAACTTGGGCGCGCCGCCTACGCCAGCGGTGTGGCAACCGGTACAGGGGCCGTTGTTGAAGATTTCAGCACCATCGGTGCGGCCTTCGAACGGCACATTGGCGGTCAGCGCAGCGGTGGCGGCAGCCGCGGCAGCGGCTTGCGCGGCAGCACCGGTTGCGCCGGCATACACGGCCCCAACCGGGCCGATGCGATCTTGCAGGCGTTGTTGCGTCGCCGGGTCGGTGGGGTATTCCACCTTGCCGTTCAGGTGATGGGCAAACAGGATCAGGCCCACCATCACCAAGAACAGAAAGGCAATCACCATCGAAAAGCGCTTCAGGAAAGCGAGGTCAGTCGTCCGCACAGTGCACCCACGTCAAATGGCCAGTCGCGGCCGTTAGGGGGCCGATTATTCCAGAACCAGCGCGGCAGTGCGAGATCGGCCTTGCGACGAGTGGCCAGCAGCCGGTGGGGAGCGGCGGCTGGCGGGAATTGTTAGCTGCGCGTGAACGCTCATCAACGCCTATTCAGGTTGACCGGAAAACTGCAAACAGTGATGCGTTTCCGGGTTCAGGTTGACAACGCATCACGTTAGAGGTGATAACAACATGAAATAGGCCGCACAGTTTCGGATGGGGCATCTCCGAGTTGTGTCGCGCCGTGGGGACGCATTTTGCAAGTAATTGAGCACCGCCGGGGTATGGCGGACAGACGATATTCCAGAACGGACTTGGGGGTTACATGAGCAACAATCGGAACAGCCGCTCGCTTGGCAGGGCACATAATCGCCGCATCATCAGGCTCGATCCGATGACGCGCGCCGTGCGTTCGGCGTTGAGTGTCTCGGCACTGACCTTGGCGATCGGGTTTGCCGGCAATGTCACCGCGGCAGACCACCACGTCGTCGCAGTGCATACCCTGCAAATCGAGCGCGCAGCGATTGACCACGCCCCGGTTGCCGACCTCACCGTGGTCACCGATGGCTTTGCCATCGGCAGCAGCCACGCACCCCTGGTGGCGCTGGCAATCAATGAATACAGCACTGGCGATATCGTGATCGACAATGCCGATCCGATCAGTGAAATCCAGTTCGGTGATGCCATTGCCATTTCTGGCTACAGCAATGGCGGCATGGTGGACATTACCAATCAAGCCGGTGCAAACCTCGAAGCAATGTCGTTGGCGGGCAGTGCGATCGGCATCTATGGGTACTCCACCACCGGTGATGTTGCGATCCACAATGCGGCCGATATCTATGCCTATTCCGCGGGCAGCTTGGCCGACGGCATCTTCGCTTCCGGCGCCAATGTCGATGTGACCAATACCGGCGGCATCCAGGCCGACGGTTACGACTGGGCTGCCGGCATCGAAGCGCAGGCCGCCGATGTGGTGTCGGTTGATAATTCCGGCGATATCAGCGCCAGTGTGTATGCCGCCGGGCAGGCTTTCGGCATTTACGCCACCGGCAGCGACGTCACCGTGATCAACAGCGGTGCCATCAATGCGCAGGGCTATTACGCCACCGGCATTGAAGCGCGTTCCTACGGCGATATCAGCATCGACAATGGCGGCGCGATCGATGCGGGTTCCATTGATGCCGTGTACGACCCCTACACCGGCACCACGACCGTGTATGGCTCAGCCCTCGCAACCGGCATCAATGCCACCAGCGGCGGTGAAGCTGCCACGGTCAGCGTGGCCAACAGCGGCGATATCAATGCCATCGGCTATTTCGGTGCGACCGGAATCTCGGCGGTATCCAGCGGGCTGGGCGGCACGGCCAGCGTCAATAACAGCGGTGCGATTTACGCCTCGCAGTACACCAAATATGGCGTGGGTGCCAACGGCATCTTCACCTCGGCCGATGGCGACGCCTCGGTCACCAACAGTGGTGCGATCACGGTAGTGTCCGCAGGTGCCGCGACCGGAATCTCGGCGCTCTCGTTTGCCGGCACTGCCAGCGTCACCAATTCGGGCGACATCGAGGTCACCAGCACTGCGGCGCTCGGGTACGACGCCACCGGCATCCTGGCGTTCAGCGCCAATGGTGATGTGTCTGTGACCAACAGCGGTTCGGTCTCGGCACAAGCGCCGCTCGGACTTCTGTATTCCAATGCCTACGCGGTTCGGGCGCAGGGCTTCGGTGACGTCAGCGTTGCCAACTCCGGCTCGCTGTACGCCAATGGCAAGTATGCGTTTGGCGTGTATGCCAGCTCCAGCGCGGGAAATGTCACGGTCAATAATGCCGACGGTGCCAGCATCGGGTTCTATTCCTATCTGGGTCAAGGGTTCGGTGTGCTTGGGGTCGCCAGTTTGGGCGATGTGAGCATCGACAACGCGGGTGATATTGGCGGTTATGCCTACACCCAGGCGGTGGGGGTGTTCGGGTTGGCGGCGGCGGGGAATGTCAGCGTCACGAACAGTGGCAGCATCGCTACCAAGAGTGCAACGGGTGCCTCGGTGGGCGTCTTCGCGCGTGCCGATTACGGCAATGCCGCGGTCGACAATAGCGGCAGTGTGGACGCCTATTCCGCACAGGCGGTGGCCTACGGTGTGCTTGCACGTTCCGACTACGGCACCGCCATGGTGACCAATAGCGGCAGCGTCCAGGCCAATGGGTATCTGGCCGCCGCCGGCCTTGTTGCAACCGGTTACTACGGTGCCAGTGTCACCACCACCGGGGGTGCCATCACGGTGCTTGCCACCGGCAAGGCGACCGGGATCGAGGCAATGTCGGCGGTGGGTAATGCCGTGGTCGACAATGCCAGTGACATTCAGGCCATTGGTGCGGTGTTGGGGGCGGACGGCATCGCTGCAAGTTCGGTGCTCGGCAATGTGGCCGTTGGCAATACTGGCGCGATCCAGGCGCTGTCGTTGTATGGCGATGTTAATGGCATTCGCGGTTATTCGATTGGCGGCGATGTCGTGATCGAAAACCACGGCGACGTCATGACTTACAGCAACGCAGGGAATGCGATAGGTCTGTATGGCTATTCGATGTACGGCAATACCTCGGTAACTAACTCCGGCAGTGTTTCTGCGGACTCGTACAACGGGCTGGCCGATGCGATTTTCGCATCCGGCATGGATGTGGGGGTGGCCAACAGCGGAGCGCTGGAGGCCGTGGGTAACACGTGGGCCGCCGGTATCGAAGCGCAGGGCACCAACGCTGTGGCGGTCACCAATTCCGCGGCCATCAGTGCCGCCGCCGGTGTGTTTGGCCAGGTCGCTGATCCGGATGGCAATATCGTTGCCGCCACCAATGGTGGTACCGCATTCGGCATTTACGCCACGGCAGGTGAAGGCGGCGCGATGGTGGTCAACAGCGGCAACATTGCAGTCGATGCAGGTTACGCCACGGGTATCGAAGTGCAGTCCCTGGGTGACATCAGCGTTGCCAACAGCGGCAATATCGTTGCTGGCTCAGGCTTGAACCAGTACGACATGGGCTACGGTTACACCCTGTATTACGGCACCCAGCTGGCCAACGGCATCTCGGCCAGCAGCGGTGGTGAGGCAGCAGCGGTGCAGGTCGAGAACTCGGGTGACATCACCGCCAACGGCACGTTCGGTGCATTCGGTATTTCCGCAGTGTCCAGCGGTATTGGCGGTACGGTAACGGTGGTCAATAGTGGCGATATTCTTGCCAGCCAGGCCAACAAGTACGGTGCGGGCGTGTACGGCGTGTTTGCATCAGGTGATGGCGATACCGCGGTTGGCAACAGCGGCCACATCACGGCAGCCTCTGAAGGTGCGGCAGTTGGCGTGGCGGCACTGTCGTTTGCGGGTGATGCGCTGGTGGTCAATTCCGGCGATATCAGTGCCAGCTCGAATGCAACGGCCTATTACGGCGCCACCGGTATTGTGGCGTTCGCCGGCAATGGCGCGGCGGCGGTCAGCAATACCGGTAGTGTCAGTGCCGTTTCGCAGGCGTTGCTCGGTGCGCCTACGCGTGGCGTGGACGTGCAGGGCCAGCAAGGCGCAACGCTGTATAACAGCGGCTCGATTTATGCCAACGGCAAGTACGCCTACGGTGTCTTCGCGACCTCGGCGGCAGGCGACGTGGGCGTCAACAATGCCGCAGGCGGCGAAATCGGCTTCTATTCCTATCTCGGCAGGGGCTTTGGTGTATTGGGGATTGCCTACTCCGGCGATGTCGGTGTGGTCAATGCCGGGACGATTGAAGGTTACGCTTACGGCCAGGCAGTGGGTGTATTTGCCCTCGCTGCCGCCGGTGACGCTGGCGTGAGCAACAGTGGCCACATCACCATTCAAAGCGGCAACAATCCGGCAGTGGGTGTGTTTGCACGTGCCGATTACGGTACCGCGACGGTGGTGAACAGTGGCGATATCACGGCAGTTTCGGGCGGCGATTTGTACCCGGGAACCAATGCCTACGGCGTGCTTGCCCGCGGTGCCTACGCGCAAGTGGGCAATAGCGGCAACATCACCGCCAATGCCTACTACACGGCCACTGGCATTGCCGCGCGTTCGTACTACGGCACCCTCGTCAGCACCACCTCAAGCAGCCATATCAACGCCTCCGCGTTGTTGGTGGCGATCGGTATTGAAGGGCGCTCGGAACTTGGCAATGTCGTGATCAGCAATGCTGGCGACATCAGTGCGACCGGTGTGTTGGGTGGCGGCGTCGGGATTCAGGCGTATAGCGGCGGCGGTAACTCCAGTGCCGCCAACACCGGCCATATCACCGCCAAATCCACCTATGGCATGGCGATTGGTGTCACCAGCTACTCGGCAGCGGGCAATGCACAGGCCAGCAACGGCGGCATGATTTCCGCACAGGGCGGCGATTACGGCGCTTATGGTGTCTCGGTACAAGCCGGTCACGGGACGGCAACGATCAACAACAGCGGCAGTGTGCTGGCCACATCGACCGGAACCTCCATCGGCATCGTTGCCGAGGCGTATGGCAATATCGTGGTCAACAACACCGCCACCGGTTCCGTGCAAGCCGGCAATGGCAGCATGGCGGCTGGCATCCAGTTGACCAGCGCCACCGGCAACGCCACGGTCAATAACGCTGGCATGATCCATGCCAGCGGTGGCGACCTGTCGGCGGGTGTGGTGTTCAACGGCACCAACGGCACCAACACACTGAATAACCTTGCCGCTGGCATGGTCAGTGCGGATGGTGCGGATGGCTATGCGTTTGCGGTGATTGGTGGTGATGGTGTCGAAGTCATCAACAACAGCGGCAAGCTGATGGGTGCGCTGAATCTGTATGCAGGCAACGATGTGCTCAACAATCTGGCCGGTGGTGTGTGGGATCTGATGGGCACCACGCATACCGATTTCGGCGATGGCAATGACACGATCGCCAACTCGGTCGGCGGCAAGATCATCGTTGGCAGCGGCAAGGTCGAAATGGGTGCCGGTGATGACAGCTGGGTCAATGCGGGCACGTTGACCATTGGCGCAGGCGGTGTGGTCAGCTTCGGCGATGGCAACGACCTGGTGAACAACGGCGGCCTGATCACCCTGAGCGGTGGCAGCATCCAGATGGGGGCCGGTACCAACAGCTTCATCAATGGCGGCACCATCCAAAGTATCGGCAGCGGCAACACCATTGACGTGGGGGCTGCCGGAACCTTCACCAGCGGCGGTTTGCTGAACTTCCTCAATGGGGTGACCACCGACAAGCTGGCCATCACGGGGACATTTGCAGGCTCCGGTAATCTCAATCTGGATCTGAATCTGGCCAACAACAGCGTGGATCAGATTGCGGTCACCGGCAACATGGCCACCACGGCGGCGCAGAAAGTCAATGTCCTGTTCACCGGCATGCCGTTGACGGCGCATGCTTCGTCGGTATTTGCCACCGTCAGTGGCACCTCGGCAGCAGGCAACTTCGTCGCCGGGCAGATGATTGGCTACAACTACGCGGCCAACTTCCTTGATGTTGGCCTCACCGTGAGCAGCCAGCTGGATGCCACCAACGCCACACCCGACAAGTTCTCGGTCAATATCGATGTCAACGGTTTGAACGATACCGGTGCCTTGGCCGCTTCGGCTGCTGCGGGTGCTGCCGGCGTGATGAACACGCAGATGGGCACCTTCCGTCAGCGTTTGGGGGTGAATCCCTACGGCGATGCCGGCAAGGTATTGAGCGCCTTCATTCGCGGCTATACCGATCAAGGCGACATGCAGCCTGATCATCTGGCCGGCAACTTTGGTCAGGGTGGGCACTTCAACTACAGCCAGTCCAGCTGGGGCCGTGAATTCGGCATCAATGCCAATCTGTTCGAGAACTTCCATGCCGGCTTGGTGTTGGGCAATGCGGACAGCCGCCAGCGTCTGGCCGATGGCGGCGTGGGTGAGAACCGCTTGAACGGTGCAACCGTGGGTGGTTATGCCACCTGGTACGTGCCGGGCAGCTTCTACGTCGACTTCAATGCCCGCAAGATGGGTGCAGATATCCGTTCGCTGTCGGCAGCTGGCTTGCTGACCAGCCGTTCCAACACTACCGCATGGAGCCTGGAAGCGGGCTACGAGTGGAACGTGGGAACCTTCAACCTGGTGCCGCAGGTGCAGTACACCCGCACCCATGTGGAAGATCTGAAGAACTTCTTTGGTGAGCGCGTCAACTTCGAATCGCACGGCGGCACCTTCACCCGCGCGCGCCTGGGCTTGGAAATGAACAAGACCTTCCAGGTAGGTGATGTGCGCTGGACACCGTATGGCTCGCTCAACGCGGTGCGCGATATCAACGGCAAGAGCACCTACACCGTGGGCAACTTCTACGGCAATACCGACACCCGCGGCACCAGTGCCATGGCGGAATTGGGCCTGGGTGTGCAGAAGGGGGGCTTTG
>Ga0066479_1000414_pt1 | contig 12849 bp, 15 predicted proteins | sample LakWasM117_HOW13_2_FD_59555 | JGI IMG/M metagenome (GOLD analysis project Ga0066479, IMG submission 59555) | Freshwater sediment methanotrophic microbial communities from Lake Washington under simulated oxygen tension - Sediment Metagenome 117_HOW13 | ecosystem: Environmental > Aquatic >... | reverse complement strand
ATGCATGCGGTACAGCATGAAGCCGTAGCTGTGGAATCCAAGCAGGAAGCCGATAAAAACGCATGCGGCGAAGTAGATGGTTTGCTCAGCCACGGCACCCCTCCCGCACTGCGGCCATGGCAGCCCGGAACGCCTCACCCAACACTGGCGCAGGGTGGCGCGGCAGCATGTCGGCCACGCGGCTTGGGAAGTCCAGCAGGGCCATGTATTCGGCCAGCTCGATGCCAAGGCGGTTTTCCGCTGCGATGAAGTCGGGGTCTGTGCTGCGCCAGCTGCAGCGCCCACAGCGATGCCAGGTGCGTTGCACGGTTTGCACAAAGCCGCCCATCACCAGCTGCGCGGTGCTGGTGATCTGGTCGTGCCCAATCACGGTTGTGACGATGGCCAGCGGCGCGGGCCGCTGCGTGGTAGCCTCCGCCCCGGCCCCGGTGGCCGGGTCTTGCGGGCTGTGCATGGGTGTTGCAGTTTCGACATTCTGTTGCATGGTGGTTCCTCCGTTTCGTGGGTGAAGGCCCAAGGGGAGGGGTGGCAGCCCCTCCCGCCGGGGCCGCTTTACTGCTGGTTTGCTGGGCAGGTCATGGCGCTCATGCCTGGCCCGCCTGCTGCGTTGCCGGAACCTTGAACACCCAGCACTTCTTGGTGCCCACGCCGTGGAAGCTGTTGACGGATTTCACATCGTCGAAGCGGTAGCGCCGGCTGCCTTTCAGCACGCGCTTCATGTCGGCCATGCTGTGGCAGGGCAGGTTCAAGCCGGCGCGCCTGACGCGCACTTCGAACTCCACCAGGTTGATGGCGATGTAGGCTGGGTTGCGGCTGTGATCCAGCGCGGGTTCGTTGCCGCGCCCGGTATTGAAGTGGTCGAAGGTTTCCCAGAACCACGCCACGTGCGGATGATCGGCGTTGATGGCGTGCTGGCGCGCAACGGCCAGGGTGAACAGCTCCGCATGCGTGGCCGCCCACATGGTTTCGGTCATGCCCGGAATCACCGCCCGCAGGGCATCCACCAGCGCCATCAGCTGGCCGTGGTTCTTGGCAATGCGCACGGACTTGATATCGGGTGACCGCAGCAGCTGCTCGGCATATGCGCCGGCATCGGCTTCCAAAATCTGCATCACCCGTTCCTCCGCCTGCACGGCGCGCAGAATGAAGCCGCTCACGTCCTCCACCGGCATCCGCTCCAGCGCCTTGGCCAGCGCGCCGGTGCGCGGGGTGTGGCCCGCCTTGTCGAAGGACAGGTGCACGATGCGCTGCAAGATCGCATCGGAGGCTTCCACCTCTGCGTTCTGGGCAATCACAATTGCCCCACGGAATGGCGAGTCCTTGGTTTCGTTGCCGGCGCTCTTGACGCCAATCACACGGGTGCTGCGGCCGTTGTAGGCGGTCTTGAGTTCGTTCCAGTCAAAGCCGCGCTGCTTGCTGCGGTCGGTGTCGCCGTCGCGGTCGCCCTCGATCAGTACCACCGGCAGGTTGGCCACCTGCGCCATCAACCGCGCCCGCGCGGCAGCGGTGGATTTCACCGGGTCGAAGCCTTCGTGGTCATCGCGGCCCAGCAACCGCCATAGGAATTCAACCAACGTGGTCTTGCCGCTGCCGGCCTCGCCGATGACCTCCAGGAAGGGGTAGCTCGCCTGTGCCTTGCGGATCTGCTCGGCGAACAGGCTGCCAAACCAGAACGCCAGCGCCACCATGCCCTTGGCGCCAAAGCACTCCCACACCATGTCCAGCCATTCGGGGTGGTAGCCGGCCTGGTCGGCGTTGATGTGCAGTGCCACCGAATTGTTGATGGACTTCAGCGATGTCTTCTTGTCGAACTCGAAGTAGTCCTCATCGTTTATCTTGACCAGCCGCCCGGCTTGCACGCCCAGGTCACCCAGCAGGTAGCAGCCGTGGTCGGCGCTGTACCCCACGAAGTCCAGCGCTTCCACCCGCTTCAGGTGGCTGAAGTCCGCCATCACGATCTTGTCCAGCATGGGTGTGGTGCCGGAAAAGATCACGCCAGACTCCAGCCCCAGCAGCGCCTCCTTGAAGCGCGCCGCCGCCGCAATTTGCGATGGCACCAGCGCGCCGTTCACCGTCTTGTGCTGGCCCGGGGCGCTCAGGCGGATGTAGTACCAGCTCTCCTTGGTTTGCTCGTTGCGCTGGAAATACAGGGGCTGCGGGTTGCAGTTGGCGATGCGCGTGACCACGCCGCCGTGCGCCAACGCCTTGTCGCGTTTTTCGTCCTCGCTCAGGCTGGCGGCGTCTTCCTTCGCTTCCAGCGCCTCCATGGCCTTCTGGTACTTGGCATCGTCATAGCGGAACCAGTGCAGCTGGTCACCGTAATCGAAGTGGAACACGCCGCGCGGCTTGCGCTTGTACATCAGCAGCGCCTTGGCGTTGGCGCTTGGGGCCAGCAGCAAATCGCCGTGGTGGCGCGCTTCGTCCAGCGCGTCTTTGTGCAGGCGGCCGCGCAGGTGCAGCTCGTTCCAGTCCTGCTTCAGCTGGCCACGGTTGGGCGTGTAGGCGCAGCGTGATTTCCAGCCTTCGCGGGTGGCACGGTCGTGCCACTTGCGCATGTACTGCTGGCCGGCGGCACCATCGTCCAGCGCCCAGATCAGGGTGGGGCGCAGGCGGTTGCCTTCGGCGCAGGCCTTGGCCAGCCGCGCCAACCCCTCCACCGGATAGTTGTTGCAGGAAAGCAACGCCGCGCTGGCCACGCCCGCCAGCTCCAGCGCCACGGTGTCGAAGATGCCCTCGGTCAGCCAGATTTCGCCCGCATCCCAGGTGGCATCCGGCAGCCGCCACCAGTGGCCGTGCATGCTCTTGCCGGGGGCAAAGCGTGCCTTCATCTTGCCGAAGCGCTCCGGTCGGTCGATCAGCCGTTCCCACCACGCCCCGTTGGGCAGGGCAAAGCGCACCGTGGCGGTGCCGATGCCGCGCTGCCTGTCCTGGTACCACTCCTGCGTGAACGCACCGGTCAGCCGCGCCAGCGGGAAGCCGCGCGCATGTTGCAGATACGCCTCTGCCGCTGCGTGCGGGTTGGCCTCGGTGCTCTGGAAGCGTTCGCTCCAGTTCTCGAACAGGTCGCGGTAGAGATCCTTGACGTGGATCTCCGCACCGCATTTGTCGCGGCGGCCACACCACAGCACCCACGGCGCTTCGGCCTTGGTGTACAGCTCCTTCCTGCCGCAGTCCGGGCACTTGCCCTCGCGCAGCCACTCTTTGCGCTCCTTGAACGCGAAGTCCTGCATCAAACGTTGGGTGATGTCGGCGTGCAAGTCTGGGCGCATGGCATTACTTGTCTAGCGGCACCGCCGCAAGGCGGCACCGGGTGAAAGGGAAGGGGTGGTGGCGGGCGGTCAGCCGGCGGTGGCGTGGGCGGCCTTGCTGGCTGCCACTAGCTGAAAGAGTTCCGGCAGAGTGATCAGGTGGCGCGCGCCGGGGCTGGTGTAGTCACGCAGGATCAGCCGGTTTGCGGTGGATTGGTCGATGTCGATGTAGCCTCGCGGAATGCCGCAGAGGCTACCCACGTAGGCAGCTTCTGCCGCCCGCAGCGCCTCACGGAGGCTGATGCCAAAGGTGTCCGATAGCTGCGTGGCGCAGCGGCTCAGCAGTGCATCGGTGTCACGCGTTAAGTGCTGGCCGATATAGTCGGCAAGGAGGCGTTCGGCGGCGGTGTGGATATCGTCGGTCATGGGTCAGCCCTTTTGCAGTGTGTCAAAGGGATCCGGCATCGGGAGCTGGTTCTGCGCGGAGTTGAAGCTTTTCTTCTTCGGGTTGCCGCTACCGCCACCGCCGGCCATATGGGCGTAAACACGCTCAGGGTTCACATGCAAACTCATCGGCACGAAAATGCTGAGGTCAGGCGTCATGCTGGCGGAGAGAATGCGTGTTGCGTACACGCAATCCACCCAGATACAGCCGCACATGGGGTTGCGGCATACCCGCGTCATTTCCACGTAATTCGGCATGATGTGCGCGCTGGAGCGGATAAGCGATGGCCCCTTGCAGTGCGGGCAGCGTCGCCCCCAGCGTGCGCCTGGCGGGCGCTTTAGCTCGCCGCGTGCCGCATTTTCCGCCTGGGCATCCAGACGTTTGTCGCCAAGCGACGGCGTTGTGCTTATGGCCTCACTCATCCATGTGCTCCCGCAGCAGCCTGCACCACCACGCCCGACTTGATCCCCAGCGCCACCGCAGCCAGGTGCGCAGCACCTCGGCGGCCCTTGTTGTTGCCGTACAGCACGCCGTAGACGGAGCGCGCATTGACTTTGTTGCGGCGGGCGAATGCCGCCACCGATTCTCCCCGCGCATCCAGTTGCGCGCGGGCCTCTTCCACGGTCAAAAGTTTCGGGGTGCTGGTGCTGGGCATGGGAACCGGGTAAAAGTGGTTATGTTCGGCAAAGACTAAGAGACGTTAATGTCTCTTGTCAAGTGGGGAATGGTGTCTGTTGGGAAAAGACTGAAAGAGAGCAGGCAGGCACTCGGCCTGATGCAGGCTGAGCTTGCGGACATGTGCGGGATTACGCGCGAGCAGCAGGGGCGCTTTGAGCGTGATGTGAACCTGCCCGGCGGGGATTACCTGCTGAAGCTGGCCGCACAAGGCGTGGACGTGCTCTACATCCTCACCGGCGCACGTGCCGCGCTGAGCACCGAGGAGGCCGCGCTGCTGGACAACTACCGAGAGGCCGACGACGCCGGCAAGAAGCGCATCCGCCAAGCGAGCATTGCGCAGCCGGAACCGGTGGTGAAGCAGGCGCGGCGCGGGCGTGGGGGTGCCGCAGCATGACCGCCATTCGTTTCACATACGGCACGGATGCGCCCGGGCAGGTTCGTGTTTGTCCGATCAGCGGTCAGCAGAACCGACGGGCGTTAACTTCAAAGTTAACTTTATGCGGCTGAAGACCTTATACTGCGGGGCATGGCGGGTGATAGCCCCGCTCTCCGAGGATGGTGCATGCGACCTGGACACGGCTCTGGCGCAATTTGCAGACAACAAAAAGTACAAGGCGGCAGCGGTTGGCATGTACGCGTTGTGGCAGCGCATTCCACGAACCGGGCCGAAGGCGCTGGGAACGGATCTGTATCACTGCATCGATGAGAAAGCGTCCATCTATGAGTTCATCAAAGGCGACCTGCGGTTACTGTGCTTCGAGGCCGACGGTGCCATCGTGGTGTGTTCCCATGTTTTCGTGAAGAAGTCACAGAAGACGCCGGCACGCGAAGCCAAGCGAGCGGCCAATTTGAAGAAGCAGTACGAGCAAGCGGTGATGCGCGGCGATTTTTACATCGTGAATGACAATGAATAAGGGGATGACATGAACGGCAACACCTTCAAGCAATTGATCGCGGGGGCTCTTGCTTCTGGCGAGCTGGACGTTGAGGGCGCAAAAGTTGATTTCGCGGTGGGCCTGACCCGCGTGATGGATGCGCGCAAGATCAACAAGGCTCAGCTGGCGCAGGTGCTTGGCGTCAGCAAGCCGTTAGTGACTAGAATTTTGCGTGGTGATTCAAATCTGACCATCGAGACCATGGTGCGCGCGGCGCGTGCGGCAGGCGGCAAGCTGCATCTTCACGTTGCCCCCGATGGGCAAGACGTGCAGTGGTTTGGCCTTTATCGCACCGGAGCGGTAGCCGCTGCACATCAAGCAGGCAATCGCGCTGTGCGCTCCAGTCACGTCAACCCTTGGCACCTTGCGGCGAACGATCATGAAACCCAGTCCATTGCAGCTTGAGTGGGTCAGCTATCCCGCACTGCGATTCGAAGCGAAACCCGTGGACGGCACAGCTGTCATTCCTGCCCGTGTTAAAGCCCGCGTGAACTATTACAAGGACGGTCATCACGCCGCTGAGCTTCAGCTTGAGAGCGCTGGTGGAGAAGGGTGCGCTTACGATTTTTCAGTACATGCAGTAGCCACTTTCGGGTTTGATCTTGAGTTGGCCAAGGACGCCTACAAGTGCACAGCGGTGGCCTTGTCCAAGGTCGTCGCGACGAACTTGATTCGGGTCTTGTACTCAGGCGCGCGTGAGTTGCTGGCCACCACCACCGCCCGTGCGCCTCATGGCGCGGCGATGATCGAATCCGTGTTGATCGAACCGGCTGATGTGCAGATTGGATCCGAAGATCCGATGGTTGAAATTCTGCGCACCGTGTTCGGCGCGGATGAAGAGACTCTGGCGAAGATCGAGGAAAGAGCCAACGTCGAGAGCAAGGGCGAGGCGGAGGCGGAACCTGCCCGAAAGGTAAGGAAGAAGGCCCCCTCACGGAAGTCGTGAGGGGGCTATTCCTCGGCACCGTTGTCATGGATTGATGTCTCCAGCTCCACCTGCGTGGTGAAGCCGCCGCTGCCGTTGATCTGGTGGCGCACCTTCACCGCCAGCCATTCGGTGCCATCGATGTCGGCTTTGAAGCCGGCCAGGTGCACGCGCTGTTCGGGGTATAGGTCTGGGCGGCCAAGCGCCAAGGAATAGCTCAACGTGGCTTTGCCGCGCTGGATGCGCTTGTTGGCCGCTTCGGCTTGCTCGCGGGCTTCTTGCTCGCTGTGGTAGGTGCCGGGCAGGCGTCGGGCGTTTTCGTCGTCGCCCACCAGCACGTCTTTCTGGGTGGCCCCTTTCTTGTCGCTCCAGTAGGCGCGCACCCCCGTGTAGCTGTCACGCCCGGCCACGCTGTAGCGGTGTTGGTCGCCGTCTCGGCGGCGCAGGGTGATGTCGGGAAGGGCAGTGCCGTCGGCGGTTTCGCCCTTGCCGATAGGGGAAAACAACAGGGTGCCGTTTTTCACAGTGCTGATGGCGTCAAAGCGTTTTGCCAGCCGCGTGATGAAGTGCACATCGCTTTCGTTGGTCTGGTCGAGGTGGGTGATCTGGATACTGCCCAGCGTGCCATCCACTTTTGCTTTCAGCCCGTGCCGGCCCGCGATGCTTTTCAAGATCGCGCCCACGCTTGTCTTGTGCCAGCTCTTTTCGCGGCGGGTACGCATGGGCCGGGTTAGGTTGGCACTGCGGGCACGGATGCTCAGCACGTCCGGTGCGCCGCTGTGTTCAACTTCATCTACCAGGAAGGTTCCCTTGTCCACCAGGCCTTGCCCTTCCCATCCAATCTTCACCCGCAGCAGCGCACCGCGCGGCGGGATGGCCATGCGGCCATCGTGGTCGTGCACGCGGATGTCCAGCTGGTCAGCATCGTCGCCGCGCGCTTCCTCCAGATTCAATTCCAGCAGGCGTGGGCGCAGCTTTGTGGTCAGGTCGGCACCGTCCAGCGTCACGTGCCATGCGGGGATGGGGTAGCCGGGCATCAGCCTGCGGCCTTTTGCAGCACGGTTTCATCCACGCGCACCAGTGACAGGCTGAATTCCAGCCCGCGTGCTGCGCCGTCCTTGAAAAACAGGGTCTGTGTCTCGCTGATGCCCTTGATGACAAACGCCCCGTACACATAGCCGCGCCCGTCCACCAGCGGCAGCGGCTGGCCGTCTTCGGCCAAGTCACGCAGGGTGTTCAGGCTGGGCTCGCCGGCGGTCAGTTCTTTTGCCACCGTGCCCGACAGCTCGATGGTTTCTTCGCCAGGCCCCACATATTGGTGCGCAGGGCGTGCGTGCACGCGCTCGCTTGCGGCGTGCCGCCATTCGTTGCTGCGTTGCAGCTGCTGGTAGGCCAGCGTGGGCAGCGAAAACACGAACGTGCCAAGGGTCATCATCGGCATGGTGCGGGCCTCATTCGTAATCGCTCAGTTCGGCGCGGGTGCGCACGCGGCGCTGGTGTTCCAGCCGTTCGATTTCATCGCGCACCGCCTTGGCGATGTCTTGCCCGTTGCTGCCAGGTGCGGTGTTGATAGTGATGTTGTAGGTGGCCCCGCGCCCAGCACTGGCGGGCGTTGCGCCACCCACAGCCAGCGGCGGGCGGGTATCCACCGGTACCGGCGCAGTGGCTGCGTGCAGCGGGGCCAGAGGCCCCAGCGCTTCCAGCTGCGGGGTGATGCTGGCATGCAGCGCCGGCAGCGCCGGCAGTGCGGCCAGTGCAGCTACCTGTGGCTGCACGCGCATGGCCTGCATGGGCGGCACTGTAGGCGCTGCCAGTGCCATGCCGGCAGTGCCCAAGGTAAGGCCCGCAGCCGTGGTGCGCAGGCCGTTGCCGATGCGGCCAAGCGCTCTCTGCGCGCCCGCCTCACCGCCAAGCAGGCCTTGGGTGAAGCCGGCCATGGTGAAGCCGCCCAGCTCTGCAAACACGCGGCTCGGCGATTTGATGCCCAATAGGTTCTTGATGCGGGCGATCGCGCTGTTTGCGACGCCTCCAAGCGCCTCGCTCGCCGCGCCCGCCATACCCATGATGCCGGTGATCAACCCCCGCACGATGTTTCTGCCAATCTCCATCATTTGCGGCCCAAGAGTGCCGAAGAACAGCACGATGTTGTTCCACATGGCCATGAAACCGTCCTTGACGCGCTGGCCGTTGCCGGTGAAAAGACCGGCGATGATCTCCCACATAGCCGCAAAGTGCGTAACTACCGCGGCGGCAACGGTGCCGAGGATTTGGGTCATCCCCACGAATACATTCACCACGAAACCGATTACCGTTGAAAGCAAGCGGAATGGCAGCGTCAGGTAGTTGCCAATAGCAATCCCAACCGCCTTGCCAGCGGCGGCAAAGCTGGCAAGCTCTGCACTACTACTGTTGACTGGCGTCAAGAAATTCATGAGCCAGCGGAAGGCTTGGCTGATCCAGCTGCCTAGCGTCGAGAACATGGGCGCGAGAGGTGCAAGCGCCTGCAACACGCCATCTAGCGCAGGCTTTGCAGCTGCGAGGATGCCATCCCATACCCCACCCATGAAAGCTTTGATGGGCTGCCAGTATTTCCACACCAGAGCGGCAACCACGGCAACGGCTGCGCCGATAGCCAGCACCGGCCAGCTGATGGCACCCAATACAGGCAGCAGCATGCGCGCGCCGTTAAGCAGCCCGCCAAAAAGGTTTTCGCTAAGCAGGCTTCCTAGCCATCGCGCAGCGCCACCTAACTTCATCAGAGGCATGATGCTGTGGCCGATAATGCCGGTCAGCATCCCAAGTGGCACCAATACAACACCAATGGCCCCCAGCAGTGCACCCAGCCCAAGCGACAGCTTGACCACGGCAGCGGCGGCTTTGGGGTTTTCCTTCACCCACGCCATGACTTTTTCCGAGACACTGCCCAGCCATTTGGTCAGCTCTTCAATCTGCGGCGCTGCGGCTTCGCCAAAGGCCGCAAGCATGTTCTGGAAGGTGCCCGTGGCGGCTTCCCACAGCGCGGACAGAGTGCCAAGGCTGGCGTTAACGCGGGTTTGCAGGTCTGCCTGCGCCTTCATCTTCCGCTGGATTTCCTCATACCCCGCCTTGCCCTTGTTCATCAGTGCGTTGATGGTGGTCAGGGTTTCGCTGTCGTCGCCGAAAATGGTTTTCAACACTGCAAGTCGTTGCTGGGTGTTGAGCTGTTTCAGCTTTTCGAACTGGGCGAACATCTTGTCCAGCCCGCCAAACTCGCCCTTGCCGTCGGTGAAGTCCAACCGGATGTTGGAGCGTTCCGCCCGCAGCCCATCATTGGCTTTTTCAACGCCGCCACCCATCGCACCTTGGAACACCTTGCGCAAGGCGTTGCCGGATTGCTCGCCCTTCATGCCCATCTGGTCCATCATCACCAGCATTGGTGCAAAGACCTTGGTGGCCTCCAGCCCGCTGATGCGCAGGATGTCCATGGCTGGCGAAAGCTTGGTGAAGCCTTGCAGCATGTTGTCGGAATCGACACCAAGATAGAACGCACGCTGGATGGTGTCGCCCAGCTGCAACATGTCGGCTTCGGTGGTGCGCGTTGCGTCTTGCAGCTTTGCCGCGAATTCGGCGGCATCGGTGTACGGCATTTTCAGCTGTGCACCAAGGTAGGCCGCAGTTTTCCCAAGCCCGCCAAGAATCACTTGATCCGACATGCCTTGTCGCTTGAGCATGGTCATCATTTCCAGCAGGTCGGCGCTGGTGCCCGGCAGTTTGTTGCCCAGGTCAATGGCCAGTGCGTTGATTTGGGCATAGCTGGCAGACACCTGCCCATTTGCGCCCATCATGGCGGCGCGCAATTCGGTGGCGGCAGTTTCCTGCTGGGCAAAGGCCGTCATCATCGACTTGCCGGGCGCTGCGAACTGATCTTTCAACGCCCATGCGCCTGCGCCATGGGCGGTCATCAGCATGCCACCACGCTTCAAAGAATCGGCGCGCTTTTGTGCTTGCCCAAGTCTAGTCAGTGCGGCTTTTTGCTTATCGATCTGGCGATTGGCAGCGGCAATTTCGTGCTCCAGACGTGACTGGTGGGAACCCAGCTTGGATGTCTGGATGCCCGTCGCCTCCAGCGCTGCCCTGGTGCTGCGAAGTTTTTCGCGCTGTTCTCGATGGCCTTGGGATAGCCGCCCAACTTTGGAAAGCTGGTCATTGAATGCTTTGGTGAGTGCTTTTGTTGGCGTCTCAGTGGCCTGCAAAGCCGAATGCATGGCCTTGAGCTTTGCCCGTGCATCCTGGAGTGCAGTGCTTTCGCGCGATAGCTTTGCCCCAAGCTCACGATAAGCCCCGATAGACTTCTGCTGATCTTCCAGTCGCTTCAGCTGCTGCCGTGCCTCACCCAGCGATTTTCCCGCACGGGTGCTGGAATCCATAAGGCTGCGCAGCTTGCCGCCGGCCTTGTCAACCAAGTCCAGGATGACCTGAATCTTTAGGCTGTCAGCCATGACAGCCCCTTCCCAGCCTTGGGCGAGAAACTATGGCAGTCTTGGGCGTGCAGCCAGTGTGGCCCGCTTGGCCGATTCGTGCGCGGCAACCGCTGTTTTGATCCGCCGCTTGCGCATTTCCTTTTCCCACCATTTGGCGTGCGCGCCATCTGGTGACTTGCGCTTCGCTTGTTTTTGATTCGACGCGACGGCAGACGCATCGCAATTCGCAATGGGTGGAAGCTGGCCATCCTGCGGTGGCGTATGTGCAGCCTGATCCGGATACACCCAATCCACCGCCGGCTTGATGAAGCCGTGCATGGCGGACAAGATGCCGCCGACGATCAGCAGCGCAACGATGAAGATCAACACATCCATGCGCCGATCCTACCATCACTCCGCTTCGCACCGTTGCCTTGCCCGTTCGCGCCATGCCATCAGCTCCATCAAATCCATGTCGTGCATCGTGGTGGGTGGCCAGTGGAACACCGCCGCGATGTCGGCAATTGCGTCTTCTACGCGGTTGGGGATTGCGGCAGGTTCGCCTTGTCTGCCTTGCTCATGAAAAAACCCAGCACCTCCGTGCCCAGCGCGGTCAAATCCACCAGATCAAGCTGCTGCACGTCTTGCGCGGTCAGGGTGGGGTTGGTGATGCGTGGCAGCACGGTGATCAAGGCGGCCACGTCCAAGCGCAACAGGTCGGCCAGCGCGATGCCGCGCAGCTCGCCGGAGGCGGGTTTGCGCAGGGCCACTTCGGTGATGGTGTGCTCGCCCCGGTTGATGGGGGTTTCCAGCGTGATGCCAGTAGGTGCGGTGGCGGGTTGTTGTTTCATAGTGCGCTCCTTGGGAATGTAAAGATGCGGCCCGACGACTGACAGGACGCCGGGCCGCAGGACACAAGCCGCAGGGGAGGCGGCTTGTGGGTCTGGTGAATCAGGCACCGATAGCGCGGCGTTGCTCAGACAAGCGGTCAACGCCGCCCACCACTTCCACGAAGTTGGGGATATCGATCTCCACCAGCGTGTTGCCGCCGATGCTCAGCTTGTAATAGCTGGCCACGGTCTTGAACTTGAATTCGGTGTCATCGCCGGCCTTGGCTTTGCCTGCCTCGATCTCTTCATGGCGGCCACGCACCACAATTTCTACCGCGTCCACCTGGCCGGTATCGTCGCGCTGGTAGGCACCGGCAAAGCGCAGCATCACGCCGTCGTGGCGGGCCAGTCCAAACTGCTGGAACACGTCACGCATCAGGCCACCGCACTGGGCTTCCAGCTCGATGCCTTCCATGCCCTGGTCGATCTTGATGGGCGCGTTCATGCCGCCGCCGCGCCAGTCTTCCATCTTGCGGGTGAGCTTAGGCAGGGTGACTTCACCGATCTGGCCAATGTAGGTTTGGCCATCGTTGAAGAGGTTCAGGTTCTTGAGTTTGCGGGGCAGAGCCATGGGGGTTTCCTCGAATGGGCAGGCAGGTCAGGCGTGATAGGTGGCGGCGTTTAGCCGTTCACTCGCGCGGCAAATTCGGCCAGATAGCGGTCGGTGATGCGCTGGCGCAGTTGCAGGTTTTCCAGCGGCGGCACCGGGGTGTAGTCGTAGTCGATGTACAACTTGCCGTCGGCCAAGGTGGTGGTGGTGTTCACTGTTTCGTCGTACCAAGCACTGCCGTCAATCAGGTAGCCCAGCGCTTTCAGCTCGCGGAACTTGGCATTGATGGTTTCCACGATGTCGCGCACCAGCGACGGGTGCATGGGCTTATCAATCGCCCACATCATGGCTTCGGCAATGCTGTCGGCCAGCACCTGCGCGGTGCGGGTGGCAGATTCAAACGCAAACAGCGGCTCATCACTACAGGTACGGCTGCCCCAGAAACGATAGCCGTTGGATTTCACCAGCGTGGTCACCTCGCCTGCGTTCAGCACGCCGGCATCAGTGCTGGGGTCTTGCAGATCCCAGTACACGTCTTTGCTCAGCCCGGTAACGCCGTTCACGGCGATGTTGGACAGGGTTTTGTGCCAGCCCACTTCCTCATCGATCTTGGCCCGCAGGCCCAGGGCGCAGGCGGTGGCAGGGGCGGGCACGCTGGCGCTGGTGGTGGTGTCCCAGCCTACAAAGTCTGGCCAGATCAGCATCAGTTCCCGTGCGCCAAACTCATCGCGGTACAGCA
>Ga0066479_1000409_pt1 | contig 12937 bp, 9 predicted proteins | sample LakWasM117_HOW13_2_FD_59555 | JGI IMG/M metagenome (GOLD analysis project Ga0066479, IMG submission 59555) | Freshwater sediment methanotrophic microbial communities from Lake Washington under simulated oxygen tension - Sediment Metagenome 117_HOW13 | ecosystem: Environmental > Aquatic >... | reverse complement strand
GGTCGACGACGCCCTGGAGATATCGGAGCAAACCGAAGCCTGAGTGACGGCTTTCGGCCACAAGCAGACTTTTAGACACTTGTCGCAGCTCATCTTTATCTTGACAAAGCAAGGGTCGCAGGTTCGACCCTGCACCGCCCACCGATCATTTTTGCTGTTAATTAAGTGATTTACTTCAAACCCGGCATAGCGCCGTCTTTGTTTCGTGACGGCATGGCGACAGGAAATTATGCAGGAAGACCTACTTTGCCGAGGGCGGGGGGCTAAGCTTCCTTCGCTGCGAAGCGGCGACAGGATTGGTAACTACTGAAACAGCCCCAAGCGCTAGGAACCTAGATCTGCTGCACGCGGCGCAAACTCCCTTCACTTCCAGCGTTTGGCTAAGCAGCCTAAATCCAGCAGCTTCGGCCTGTTGTCTAAGTGAGGATTCCGTCTGCTCATCTTTCAACTCAGTCGCCTGATGGCAGACGTCGCAAATCAGGAAGGGCGCCACGTGGTTTCTATCACCGGGGTAGTGGCAAACCACAAACGCACTCAACGTCTCAAGCCGATGGATGAACCCGTGCTGCAGCAGGAAGTTCAATGCGCGATAAGCCATTGCGGGGGCAGACCGAGCTTTAGACGCGCGGATCCTATCTAGAAGATCGTAAGCCTTGAGGGGACGAGGTGACGTCGCCAAGATTCGCAACACGTCGGACCGCAAAGGCGTCATGCGCAGTCCACGCTCGCGACAACTGCCCTCGACATATCTCACATATTCATGCGAATTCCCGAGCTCTTGGTCCTTCTGGCCGAGTTCGGGCGCGTCGTGTTCAAGCCCGTGATGGTGCGCTGGCATAGTGGTTGCCGTGCGAAGGGAAATTGGTGCATCGACTTGCTGATCGCTCGAAAAGTGTAGCGGTCTTGAAATCGATCGGCTGGAACGAAATGACATTGCGCAGCATTCAGCCAACGCATCCCGGCTGCACTAATTCATCAGCCAACCATACCTAGGACAAGGAACAACAAGAAGCCGGCAAAGAACGCCGACGTGATCCAGGCGTTCTCGGGGACTTCATGGGCTTCGGTCAGGAGCTCTTCCGTGACCAGGAACAGCAGGGCTGCCAAGCCGAATGCAAACACCACTTCCAGAGCAGTTGGGGACAAGGCGGCGAGTAAGGTCACCCCACCCACGGCTCCCACGAGCAGCGCCATCGCCAGTCCCGCAGTGGTTGCAATGATCCTCGCGCAAGTGGCACCCGCATCGGACAGCGTTACCGCAACCGCCAGGCCAAGAGAAAGAAGCTCCACGGTCAGGGCGAGCGTCAACAACCTGCCTTCCTTCACTCCAGCAGTGAACCCCATCCCGATCAGCAACCCGTCCACCAGTAGGTCCACGGCAATCGCGACCAGGAACGCTACTGGCAATCGCGATGTTCCACTCGGTTTAGCCGCTTCCATCCGTTCCGTGACGGCCTTCAGGGCGAGCATCGCTATGACGCCAAGGGCAAAACCTATGACAACGTCGAATGCAGCATTGCGTGCGTGTGATCGCACGATATCCGGGAGCAACTCCACCGCCACGACGGAGAAAACAACACCCGCTGCAAAATGCTGGATGGTGCTACGCAATTTCGGCCCTGGTGGTCGGAAGGTCGACACAACGGCACCGATGATCGCAGCAGCCATCGGAAGCAATGCATAGCTTGTGACGCTCACCATCATGCTTGTCATACGTTCATTCCCTTCCCTGTATCCCTTTTCCCTCTGGCGCGCACGCCTACGATTCCGTCGTGACCCTACTTGCTGGCCCGCAACAATCGAAGTCCGTTGAATATCACCAACAGGCTTGCTCCCATGTCTGCAAAGATCGCCATCCACATGGTGGCGTTACCGAAGATGGCCAGCACGAGGAAGATAACCTTGACGCCCAGCGCCAGCACAATGTTCTGCAACAGAATCCTTCGGGTCCGCCGCGATAGCCGGATTGTCTCGGGAATGCGCCGCAGATCGTCATTCATGACGACCACGTCTGCAGCTTCCATCGCGGTGTCCGTGCCAGCCCCTCCCATGGCGAAGCCAATATCGGACCTTGCCAGTGCCGGCGAGTCGTTGATGCCGTCGCCCGTCATCGCAGTGAGGCCATAACGATTTTGCATTTCCTCGATTGCGGCCAACTTCGCTTCGGGGAGCAGGTCGCCGCGGGCATCGTCGATACCTGCTTGGCGGGCGATACTTAGCGCAGTGGCCGTGTTGTCGCCGGTCAGCATCACTGATGAAACGCCGAGCGCATGCAGCTGCGTGAGCGCCTCGCGCGAACTTTCCTTGATCGTGTCCGCTACCGCGAAGATCGCCAGTACCTGGGAGTCGGAGGCCAGCAACGTGACCGAACGGCCTTCTGCTTCATGCACGGCCAGGCGCATCTCGATATCGGGTCCACACTGATTTCGTTCCTCGATCAGCCGATGGTTACCAAGCACAAGCGAGTGTCCGTCTACGCTGGCGCTCACACCCCGTCCGGGTAGCGCCCTGAAATCCTGCACGTCACCCTTGCTTTCTGCCAGCCCCTGGACAATAGCTCTGGACACGGGGTGGTCGGATTGCCCAGCGAGCACGGCGGCCCAACGCAAAACTGTTTCCTCCGGCACGTCCTTGTCCAATGTTTCAGTTACGACCAGCTTGGGTTTGCCCTCGGTGATGGTGCCCGTCTTGTCGAGTGCAATCGCCTTGAGTCTGTAGGCGCCCTCCAGATAAATCCCACCTTTGATGAGTATCCCGCGCCGCGCCGCGGCCGCGAGTCCACTGACCAATGTCACTGGGGTAGCGATCACCAGCGCGCATGGGCATGCGATCACGAGTAGGACCAACGCCTTGTACACTGAATGTGACCAGGTCCAGTCCATCAGCCACGGGGTCAACACCGCCACCGCGACGGCCAAGACGAAAATGGCCGGCGTGTAGATCGCAGCGAACCTGTCGACGAATTGCTGAGTGGGGGCGCGGGTGCCTTGAGCCTTTTCTACGGCCTCAATGATGCGCGCCAGAGTCGTGTTGTCGGCGGCAGCCGTCACCCGCATTTCGATCAGGCCGGTGTCGTTGATCGTTCCGGCGAACACACGGTCGCCCGGCGCCTTGTCCACGGGAATGCTTTCGCCAGTGACCGGCGCCTGATTGATCGCGGTATTGCCTGCCGTGATAACGCCATCCAGCGGTACGCGCGCGCCCGGCTTAACCCTGACGATGGTTTCGAGCACCACTTCGGTCGCGGGCACTTCGTGCCACCCTCCATCGTCCTGGCGAACCTCTGCTGTCTCGGGGGTCAGGTCGAGCAGACTCTTAATAGCGTTGCGCGCACGATCCAGTGCACGTCCCTCGATCAGCTCCGCAATCGCGTACAACGCCATCACCATTGCGGCTTCGGGCCACTGGCCGATCAGGAACGCACCAGTCACTGCCACCGCCATCAGCGCATTGATATTGAAGCGCCTGTGACGCAGCGCAGCTAGCCCTTTCTTGTACGTCGAGACGCCCGCCAAGGCGATCGCGGCCACGGCCAGCGCCATGCCAATGCCCTGGAACACCACCGTTTGGGGGGCAAGAAAATCGAGCAATTCCGCTGCGATCGCCAGCGCCAGCGCGATGACAAGTCGCCACAGGCCCGCCGCTGGTGGGGCGGCGGAGGCGGCGTTCTGCGCTGCCACTGGTTGCGGGTCAAATCCTGCTCTGCGGATAGCCGTCAACGCTTGCGGAATCACCGCCTCCGGCGCGTCGATCGTTAGGGTTCGTGCGCCCAGCTGAAAGCTAAGTCCCCGCACCCCGATGACCTGGGCGAGTGCACGGCGGATTTCGCTCTCCTCGGCGGCGCAATCCATGGCGTCGATGCGGAACGCCGCCCCAGTGACTACCTGCGTCGTTTGAACTTGCATCGGGGGAGCACCAGCTTCGCAACAATGATCTTTGTCAGTGTGCGAACCGGTGGCGCCTGCAGAATCAACGTGTTTTGTATTCACAAACCTCTCCGAAACACATTCGGTTGAACATCGATGCACTTAAGCGCCATTCCCTTGGTGGCAGTCCGCACTTCGGCCATCTCATGCCTCCCGGCTCGGATCGTCGATGGCGAAAGCCTGCTCGACACTGCTTACGTAGACCCAGCCCGCGTCAGGGCGGCCCGTGCGGCCGATACGCCGGAAAATCTCCACGGCACGCGCCACGTCGTCGTCTTCGCAAAACAATTCCATCTGGACCTCATTGATCACCTGGTCACCGAACTCGACCGAATACTGCTGCTCGCGCGCACTGAGTGCGCGCAGCAGGCCCTTGACGTCAAACAGGCTTAGTCGCTGAAAGCCAGCGGCCCCCAACTCATGGATCAGATCGGAAACTCGATTGCGATGAACGAACGCCTTTACCTGTTTCATGATGCAGCCTCCCTTGAGTTGCGCTCTGCGGCCTTGCGCTCAGCGCGGTTTTCAAGCCATTCGTACAACACGGGCAGCAGGATCAGCGTGAGTAACGTCGAGGTGATGAGCCCACCGACCACCACGGTCGCGAGCGGGCGCTGGGTTTCCGCGCCCACGCCGCTTGATAGCAGCATCGGGACCAAGCCGAGGATCGCCACACTCGCAGTCATCAACACCGGTCGCAGGCGCAGCGCCGTACCCTGCACGACGGCCTCGCGTACCGACAGGCCTTTCTCGCGCAGTTCATTGAGGAAGCTCACCAGCACGATGCCGTTGAGCATTGCAACGCCAAACACCGCGATGAAGCCGATCGCCGAGGGTACTGACAGGTACTGGCCGGTGACGAACAGAGCAAGCAGGCCGCCAATGGTGGCGAACGGCACGTTGGCCAGAATCAGCGCGGCGTACTTGATCGAGTTTAACGCGGTGTAGAGCAGCACGAAGATGAAGAAGATCGTGATCGGGACAATCAGCGCCAGCTTCGCCAACGCGCGTTGCTGGTTCTCGAACGCGCCACCCCACTCGATCCAATAGCCTGCTGGTAACTTGACCTGCTGCTTGATCGCGGTCTCCGCGTCCTTGACGAAGCTATCGACGTCCCGCCCACGTACATCCATCTGGATCACTGCATAGCGTTGCAACTGCTCGCGGCGAACAAACGAGTAACCTTCGGCCACGCTCACGTCCGCAACTTCGGACAATGCCACCAAGGCTCCCGTCGCCGTGCGCATCGGAATTTGCCGCAATGACTCGACCGAAGTTCGGGTTGCATCGTTCAAACGAACCGCGATGTCGAAGCGCTTGACGCCGTCGAGCAGCACGCTCACCGGCTCGCCGCCCAGGCCGTTGCGGACGATCGTCAGCACCTCCTCGGCGTTCATGCCATGACGGGCCATCTCGTCGCGCTTGACCGCAATGCGGATCTGCGGCTTCCCGATGTTCGCCTCCAGTGACAGGTCCGCCACGCCAGGCACCTTGTCCAGCACGCTCTTGAGGCGACCGCTGAGCTTGTCGAGCTCGCCCAGGTCCGCGCCGTAGAGCTTCAGCGCCAGGGTGGCGCGCACACCGGAGATCAGTTCTTCCACGCGCATCTGGATGGGCTGCGTATAGCCGGGCACCACGTTGGGGACGACCTGTTCCAGCGTTTTTTGCATGTCCGCTTCGAGTTGATTGATATCGCGCCCACTGGTCCACTCGTCCTGCGGCTTGAGGGCCGTGTAAATCTCCATGTAGTTGACGTCCGCCGTCTCGCCCTTTTCGGCGCGGCCGATCATCGCCAGCGTGGTCTCGACCTCGGGAAACTTCTTGAATGCGGCCGCGATGGTATTGCTGGTCCTGATCGATTCGTTGAGCGAGGTCGACGGGATTCCCGTTACGCGCCACATGATCGAGCCTTCCTGCAACTGCGGCATGAACTCTTTGCCAAGGAACGGGAACAGCGCCAGGCTCGCGACGAGGGCGATGACCGCACTCACCACGACCACTTTCTTGCGGCCCAGCGCTTTCGCCAACAGCGGCTGGTAACCGCGCTTGATCCGCGCGACCAACCAAGTGTCGCGCTCGGGCTTAGGCTTGAGGATCATCGAGGCCAGCACAGGAATCAACGTCAGGCTCAGGATGAGCGATCCGGCCATCGCGAAGGCGATGTTGAATGCCATTGGCTTGAACATCTTGCCTTCCAGGCCTTCCAGCGCGAACAGCGGCAGGAACACCACGATGATGATGCCGATCGCGAACGTGATCGGGTTCGCCACTTCCTTGGCAGCCGCCAGCACCGCAGAGGTCCTGTCGACTTTCTCGCCATGCTCCAACCGCTCGGCCATGATCCGGAACGCGTTCTCGACCATCACGACCGCACCGTCGACCATCATGCCGATGCCGATCGCCAGGCCCGCCAGCGACATCAGGTTGGCTGACAACCCGACCTGGCCCATGCCGATAAAGGCGATCAGCATCGCCAGCGGCAGAGTCACGATGACCACCAGTGCCGAACGCAGCTCGCCCAGAAACAGAAAGAGGACCACTGCGACCAAGATCGAGCCTTCCACCAATGCCCGCACCGCCGTTCCGACCGCCTCGTTCACCAAGTCGGTGCGCTCGTAGATCGGCTTGAGCACGATGTTCTTGGGCAAGGCATCGCGCACGACATCGAGCTTGCCCTTGACCGCCTCGACGACGTCCTTGGCGTTCTCGCCGATGCGCGCCAAGGCCTGGCCCATCACAACCTCTTGCCCGTCACGGGTGACTGCACCGAAACGGGGCGCTGAAGCCTCGACGATGGTGGCCACATCGCGCAAATACACCGGCACGCCGTCCTCGGCCTTGAGCACGATCTCGCCGATGTCCTCAGTCGATTTCAAAAGCCCAAGACCGCGTACCAGAAACTGCTCGCGGCCCACATCCATGACATTGCCGCCGACTTGCCCGTTGTTCGCGGGAAGCGCTGCAATCACATCACTGAAGCCAAGACCACGGGCGTACAGCTTTTGTGGATCGATCTGCACCTGATACTGGCGCTCGCCCCCACCCCATGAACTGACGTCATCCACGCCCGGTGCAGTCCGCAGGATCAAGCGAACCGTCCACTCCTGCCAGGTGCGCAGGTCCATGTCCGTCACCTGGTCCTTGGAAATGCCGGGGGCACGTTCGACGGTGTACCAGTACACCTGGCCAAGTCCGGACGTGTTCGGCCCCATGCTTGGCTTGCCGTAGCCTTCGGGCAGACGGTCGCCGATTTCCTGCAGCCGTTCGTTGACCAACTGCCGGGCGAAGTAGATGTCCATGTCGTCTTTGAAATAGACCGACACATAGGACAATCCGAACAGACTGACCGAGCGGATTTCCTGCACCTTCGGCAGGCCGGCCAAGGCCGATTCCACCGGCGTGGTCAACAACAACTCGACATCCTCGGCAGCCAGTCCCGGGGTCTCCGTGTAGATGTTGACCTGGACCGGCGTCACATCGGGGAAGGCGTCGATTGGCACGTTGCGCGCGGCGTTGATACCGAGAAATGCAACAACCGCGAAGATGATCAACACCAGGAACTTGTAACGCAGCGAAACCTCGACCAGGCGGTTCAGCATGGCGCACCTCTCGCGGGAACGGAGCAGGCGTCAGTCATCATCACTCTTCTCCCAGCTGAGATTTGAGCAGTTGCGACTTGACGGCGAAGGCACCCTGGACAACCACCACGTCGCCGGCTTTCAGGCCTTCGCGAATGACGGTGTGGTCGCCGATCACCTCGCCCGTACGGACGGCGACCGGAACGATCTCGCCTGAGGCATCACGGCGGAACACCACCGTTTCGCCTTCCAGTTGGACCACCGCATCAGTAGGTAGCGACACCTGTGTCGCGGCCATGTTGTCAACGTTGGCCGAAGCCCCGGCTTCGAAGAAAACCTCAACAAAGTCGCCCCCATGCAGGCGATCGCGTTTGTTCGGGACTTCAATGCGGACCACCGCATTGCGGGTCGCATCGGAGGTACGGTGGGCAGCACGCTGCACGGTGCCGGTCAATCGTTCACCGTTGAACACGATGGTTGCCGGGTCACCGGCAGTGACCCGTGGCACCGTGCCCGACGGCATTTTGGCATCGACCCAGACCACTGACTCGTCGACCAAGCGGAACAGTGTCTTGCCCGGTTCGATTCGCTCGCCGACGACAAACGCATCCTCGGTGATGCGACCGGCATGCGGCGCAGTCAAGGTGAATTCACCGTTCGTGCGTCCCGCCGCTGTGCCCGGCAATCCGTAGGCGCGGGCTGTGGCGCGGGCACGATCAACCGCTACCTGAGCTTCGTTGATGCGCCGGCCGGAGACCGCCTCGCGACCGAGTGCGGATACACGACGCCATTCCTGTTCGGCGATACGCAGGTCGGCCTGGGCATTGGCAACCTCGACACTGGAGAGCGTCGCCAGCGGCGCACCAGCACGAACTTCATCGCCAAGTCTTGCGTATCGGCGTATGACCAGCGCCTCCACGCGCGGGGTAATCAACGTGGTGCCATAGGCGTTATCGACCACCTCGCCAGGCGCTCGCAGCTCCTCGCTGAGCGATGAAGGCTGCAGGGTCTCCAATTGAATACCCGCCGCCTTCAGCGCAGCGGCGTCCATCTTCACCGCTGCGGCGGCCTCACTTCCTTCATTGCCAGATGCTTCGCCCCCTTGGACTTTGTCACTTGCTGGTGCTTTGTCTTGCCCAGACACAGCAGACTGCGCTGGTGCGCCCTGTGCCGCATCGGCCTCTTTGGTTTTTGAACATCCTGCCATCGCAACTAGCAGCGCAGCGGCCAGCGGTAAAGTCATCCGTTGAAACGACATCAATTGAAGCGAAGCCATCGTGATCTCTCTCATGGGGTGCCTTCCAGACCAGCCCAGCGTTCAAGCTGACCGGTGGCGGCGAGGTAATCGGTGTAGGAACGCCACAGGCGCGCTTCGAGTTCAGCACCGGCCAGTTGGGTATCCAGGGTTTGTTTGAGCTGCTGCAGGTAGTTTGCTGTGGACAGTTCGCCTTCCCGCCACAGGCGTTCAAGCAATGTGGTCCGGCGTTCAATATCGGTGCCGCGACTGGCCTTCCAGCGTGTCCACGTGGATTGAGCCGCGGCATAGCTGTCGATGGCACGACGACGGTCGGCCTCCAATTCAAGGCGGACTCGATCCGCATCGGCGGCGGCAACATCCACATCAGCCTGTGCTGCAACGACTTCGGCGCGATAACCATTGCGCACGAACAGCGGAACACTGATCGACACACCAATCACGCGATCCCTGACATTGCCATAGTCGATGCGCCCGCCGCGTAACCCCACCGTGGGATCGGCAATACGGTTACGGCGTGCCACGGCAACCTCGCGCTCGGTCGCCAGCAGAGCGGCTTGAGCCGCTTGCCAGTCCGGCAGTTGCTCAACGCTTGCAACGACTGCTGCAGGGGGCGGCAACGTGTCAGTTGGCAGAGTAAGAGCGGCGAGCGATTCAAGCGAACCGCCTACTCCTCTAAACCTTGCCTCCGCGTCCGCTTGGTCGGCAATCAACTGTGACTGCTCCGCTTGCGCCTCGTCCCGCGCCAGCAATGCCAAATCACGTTCCAGACCGGAGATGTCATCGGCCAAGAACTGCTTCTCTGCGATATCTCCGAAGCGGGTCATCAAGCCAAGACGTCGTTCGCCGGTACTGACGCGTTGACGGGAGGTGTGCACCTCTGCCCAGCTCGTGAACCACTGCTTGGCGAAGTCACGACGACGAAGCCTGGCTTGGGCCGATACCAGATCGAGTCGGGCGGACGCAGCATCTCGGCGCACACCGCGCTTGCCGCTTAGATCGAGCGTCAGATTGAGGCCAATAGTCCCCGTGCGATCTGGACCTTCGTCGTCTGCGGACAACTCAATTTCGGGGTTGTAAATCGGCTGCCCCGCTGCGTTTAGACGGGCTTGAGCAGCCGCAAGTTGCGCTTCCGTCGCACGGGAGCCGGGATGGCGCGCCCAAGCGGCTTGCAGAGCGTCGCGTATCGCAAGTGGGGCTGATGGATCGGATGATTGGGCAGCGGCAACCTGTCCCAGCAGCGAAAATGCTGCAAGGACGACCACCGCCAGCCGCACGACGAGAAGCCGTCGCGGCAAGCGAAACAAGTACATAGGGGAAATCCTCTGAGTCAACGTTGTCCTCCGGCGTCATGCACCGAAGGGCTACAACACGTGCTTCAGACGATCGGTGGCCTCAACTCGAATGAAAGTGGCGTGCCCGGAGGCAAGCCCGATAACGAGACATTGAGACCGGATGGTGCAATCACCACGAATGTCGAGACGATTGGCGTCAGCGCAGCGGCGTGGTGTGAGCCGCAGTGGCCGCAGCTGCCCAAGTGGCTTGAAAGTGCGGTTTTGGTGTCGCCGGATCCGTCCAGGTCCGAGGAAGACACGACCAGTGCGTGGTCGCTTCCTGTACCCAACCCCATGTCGGCAAAATCGTGTTCAGCGCATGCCACAACCGTGCCGATCTTCAAGGCGAAGACCAGCAACACCAGCGCCGCCAATCGCGCGGAGTTGCGCAGGCGGGTGAGGATCGTGCGGTGGGTGGGCGACATCATCCGCGCAGGATACACACTGATCGCGATGTTATTGAATTTCACTGGGAACCTGTCGCAGTTCGCGCCATCCTGCGCGAAAGACCCGCCAGGCTGATCGCAAGAAGATCACTAACAGCACGGCGGCGATCGCCAGATCCGGCCAGCCGGCGTCGAAAAACCAAACGCCAACCGCGGCAGCCAATGCAGCAAACCCATCGAACATGTCGTTGCGTGAGCATTCCCATGCCGATGCCAGATTCACATCCCCGTGCCGGTATGGCGTCAATAGATACAGACACACCAGATTGGCGCAGAGATTGATCAGTGCCGCGACACCGATACCCTCGAACAGAGGGATGGTGGGATGCGCCAGTCGCCAGCCGATCTGCAGGGCCACCACAATTGCCGCGAGCAGGATCAGCCCTGCTTTGACCAGGGCCACCTTGGCCTTCGCCTGTCCGCTGGCGCCGACCACTGCCAGACTGAGGGCATAGGTCAATGCATCGCCAAAATTGTCCAGACCGCTCGAAAGCAACGACGATGAACGACTGTACATCGCAGCGGCAAGCATCATCACGAACGTCACGACATTGATTGCCAGGACGATCCGAAGCACCCGGCGCTGTCCGGCTTCCATCGTTTGTACATCCAGGGCACGCCCGCAGCAGGAGTCGCTCATGTGTAGCCCCTCCCACCAGTACTTGGTATATCGCGCCCTGTCATTGCACTGATCTCATCGAATGTTTGCAGCCGGTGCTGGAACGGATCGCACATTCATGAAGAACCCGATCGCTGCCGCGACCGCGACCGTGAGTTGCGCCAGTAACGATTGCCAAGATGGATACATCCCCAGCCATTCGATGCGCGGCACGTCGACTAGCGTTTGCGCAACCCAGCCAGCTTCCTGCAACGCGGCAACGCCTTTGCCCACCAGCACCACGGCCAGCACGGCGATCAGGATCGAGCTGATGGAGAAAAACTGGCCGATTGGCAGGCGCTTGCTAAGGCGCAGCATCCAATACGCCACCGCCGCCAGTGATGCGCTGCCGGCGATGAGCCCGGCAACGATCGCTGTACCGTTGTGTTCGCTCCACATGGCGATGAAGAACAGGATCGTCTCGAACACTTCGCGGTAGACCGCGATGAAGGAGAGCGAAAACAGGAAGATCGCCGAGCGTCGCGTCAGTGCAGCCGACATCTTCGCGTGCAGGTACTGCTGCCAGCGGCCGGCCAGGCTCTTCTGGTGCATCCAGATGCCGACACTAAGTAGCACCACCGCCGCAAACAACGCCGACAGGCCCTCGGTCACTTCACGATTGGCGCCACTAACGCCAACCAGATAGGTCGCGATCGCCCAAGTGACGCCGCCAGCCAGCAAGGCGCCGATCCAGCCGGCGTGCACATACCGCAACACTTCGGGACGTTTGGCCTTGCGCAGGAAGGCGATCATGCCGATCACGATCAGCAGGGCCTCTAGACCTTCGCGTAGCAGAATGGTGAAACTGCCCAGGAAGGCGGTCGTGGTATTGGTCTGGCTGTCCTGCAGCACCAACTCGGCGCGATCAAACAGGGTCGTGATCTGCGCAGCCTGCGCGGTCAGATCCGCATCCGATGCGCCTCGCCCCACCTGGGCGCGGAACTGGCCCATCGCGGCTTCGATCTCGCGCATCAGCGGGCGATTTCGGGCGGCCAAGGTCGGCTCGACCGGCTCGACGCCGTCGAGGTACGCCGACAGGGCCAGTGCCTTGGCTTGCGCACTGTCGCCGGTGCGAGAGGCCCGCAGCGCCTCGTCAAGGCGTTGACGTGCGAGCAGGAATGAGCCGGCAAGCGCTTTGTCCTTGGATAACAAGGCATCAGGTTGGGCACGCAGATACGCGGTGATGGCTTTCGCCTCGGCGGCCTGCATCACCTGTACCAGATCGGCTTCGCTCGAGCGCGACAACGCTTCGAGCGAGGGGACGGCGGCATGAAGCTTCGGGTCATCGCGCCACAATGTTTCACCCTTTGCCTGTTGCTCCGGTCCGTACGCGATCCCTCCGACATAGAACGCCAGAGCCCATCGGTCGCCTTCCGACAGATGGGCGAAGCTGGTCATGGCCGTTCCCGGCAGCCCTTGCGAAATCACCTGGTACAGCGCGAGCGGACTGCGTTGGGCGGCACGCTGCGCATCGGCAAATGCGATCGGTTTCGGATCGAGGCTCGCCGCCGCAGGTCCATCGCCATGCCCTGTGGGGCCGTGGCATGACGCGCACTGCTGGGCATAGAGCGGTGCTGCAGACGCCACTTTGGGCGGCGTCTTGGGCGTGGTCTCGATACGGTAGGCGGTAATCAGTTCGTTGGCCAAGGCATGCGCCGTCTTGGCTATTGTCTCGGGTGCTTCACGGCGTGCAATCTGCGCGTCCAACCGATCAGCGGCGGCGAGCAGGGTCGATTGCTG
>Ga0066479_1000394_pt1 | contig 13271 bp, 12 predicted proteins | sample LakWasM117_HOW13_2_FD_59555 | JGI IMG/M metagenome (GOLD analysis project Ga0066479, IMG submission 59555) | Freshwater sediment methanotrophic microbial communities from Lake Washington under simulated oxygen tension - Sediment Metagenome 117_HOW13 | ecosystem: Environmental > Aquatic >... | reverse complement strand
GACCAGGAAGTACTGCACGTTCGAGCCCTTGTTGTAGGCCACGCGCTTGCCCTTGAGGTCCTGCACGCTGCGGATGGGCGAATCCTTGGGCACGATCACCGCCTCCAGCCCGGGGCGCGGCACGGTGGCGCCCGCATAGACCAGGGGTGCGCCTGCGGCCTGCGCAAAGATGGGCGGGGCCTCGCCCACATCGCCGAAGTCGATGGAGCCCACGTTCAGCGCCTCCAGCTGCACGGGACCGGCGTTGAACTCGATCCAGCGCACCGACACGCCCAGCGGCGCCAGCCGCTTTTCCAGCGTGCCCCGGCTCTTCAGGATGGACAGCCAGCCCTTTTGGTGGCCCACGCGCAGCACGCGGTCACCCGCCTTGTCCTGGGCCAGGGCCGGGCCGCCCACCGTGGCGACTGCTGCGGCAAGGCCCGCGCCCAGCAGTTGGCGTCGGCGCCAGTTGGCTGTGTGTCGGGGGAAAGAATCAAACGAGACCATGACGGACATCCTTGGAAGAGTGGTGCGCGGTGCGCGGTGCGTGGCGCAGGCAAAGCGCTGCCCATGCATGCGCGCGGCATGCAGCCAGAAAACAAAAAAGGGAAGGCGGAGCAAGGGGCGGCCGCCTGCAGGGCCAGGCCTGCAGGCGCACCGCACGGAGTCGTCAGGTGCTACATCGCCGGCTGGCGAAGGCCATGGTCTCGAAGCGAGGAAAAGAGGGGGATGCCACCACGCCTGCCACGCCTGCCTTGCTTGCCACGCCTGCCTTGCTTGCCACTCCTGCCTTGTGCATCCGCACGCCTGCCTGCGCCGTGCGGCGCGGGGCCTGCAAAGAGTGGCGGGAGGTCAGGAAGATGGACATGGCGGATCGTGGGGGTTGGCAGGGGTCTGGGAAAGCGGGTGAATTCAGTGGGTGGGCGCCGGCCGGGCCGGCGCGCCGCACTCACTTCTTGGTGTAGATCTGGTCGAAGCTGCCGCCATCGGCAAAGTGGTCCTTGTCGGCCTTGGCCCAGCCGCCAAAGGCCTGGTCGATGGTGACCAGCTCCAGCTTGGGGAACTTGTCAGCGAACTCGGCCTTGACCTTGGCATCGGTGGGACGGTAGTAGTTGCGGCCGGCGATGCGCTGGCCTTCCTCGGAGTACAGGTACTTCAGGTACTCCTCGGCCACGGCGCGCGTGCCCTTCTTGTCCACGACCTTGTCGACCACGGCCACCGAAGGCTCGGCCAGGATGGACAGCGAAGGCACGACGATCTGGAATTTGTCGGGACCGAACTCCTTGAGTGCCAGGAAGGCCTCGTTCTCCCAGGCCAGCAGCACATCGCCCACGCCGCGCTGCACGAAGGTGATGGTGGCGCCGCGCGCGCCGGTGTCCAGCACGGGCACGTTCTTGAACAGCTTGCCGATGAAGTCCTTGGCCTGTGCGTCGCCGCCGTACTTGCGCTTGGCGAATTCCCAGGCGGCCAGGTAGTTCCAGCGCGCACCGCCGCTGGTCTTGGGGTTGGGCGTGATCACCTGCACGCCGGGCTTGACCAGGTCGTCCCAGTCCTTGAGGTTCTTGGGATTGCCCTTCTTCACCAGGAAGACGATGGTGGAGCTGTAGGGCGCCGAGTTGTGCGGCAGGCGCTTTTGCCAGTCGGCCTTGAGCAGGTTGCCGTTCTTGACCAGGGCGTCGATGTCGCCGGCCAGCGCCAGCGTGGCCACGTCGGCGTCGATGCCGTCGATGATGGAACGCGCCTGCTTGCCCGAGCCGCCATGCGACTGCTTGACGCTCACGTCCTGGCCGCTCTTGGCCTTCCAGTGCTTGGCGAAGGCCTGGTTGTATTCCACGTACAGCTCGCGCGTCGGATCGTAGGAGACATTGAGCAATTGCACCGACTGGGCCAACGCCGGCAGAGCCGACAGGGTCAAGCCCGCGATCAGGCCGGCGGCGACAGGAAACTTGATAAAGTGGCGGCGAATTTTCATTGGAGTGTCGGTAGAGAGTGGAGACGACGGTCTGGTGCCGTGGAAAGCATTCTCAAAGCCAACTCTTAAAACTCAAACCAATAAGATTTCAGTTTGTTATTCCCAAAACATCTGAATCTCCACAAGACAAGGACTCAATTCCCCATGGCACGTACCGTTCACTGCATCAAGCTTGGCGTTGACGCTGAAGGCCTGGACTTCCCGCCCTACCCCGGCGAGCTGGGCAAGCGCATTTTTGAAGGCGTGAGCAAGCAGGCCTGGGCCGACTGGCTCAAGCACCAGACGATGCTGGTCAACGAAAACCGCCTGAACCTGGCCGACGCACGCGCCCGCCAGTATCTGGCCCGCCAGATGGAAAACCACTTCTTCGGCGGCGGCGCCGATGCGGCGGCCGGCTACGTGCCTCCTACGGCCTGAGCCGCTTCGCGCCCTTTCACCGCCCCCGTCGCACCGCGCCGGGGGCGGTTTCATTTGCGGTGCCGCAAACGGCCGCCGCCCAGAGACCGCCTACAATGCCCGCCTTCTTGCGCTGGACGGCGCAGTGGCCGCACACCCTGCGGCGCGGGCCGGTCTTCACCCGAGGTTTTCCGTGCTTCCATCCGTCTCCCTGCTGGAATCGTTCCAGGCATCGCAGTTCACCGTCATGCTGGTGATCTACCTCGTGGCCATCACGGCCGAAGCCATGTCGGGCGCGCTGGCGGCGGGCCGGCGCAACATGGACATCTTCGGCGTGGCCGTGATCGCCTTCGTCACCGCGCTGGGCGGCGGCACCATCCGCGACATGGTGCTGGGCCACTACCCCATCGGCTGGACGCAGCACCCTGAATATGTCTACCTGGTCATCTCGGCCGGGCTGCTGACCATCGTCGTGGCGCGCCACATGCACCATCTCAAGCAGGTCTTTCTGCTGCTGGACGCCATGGGGCTGATCGCCTTCTCGCTGATCGGCTGCAACGTGGCGCTGGAGCTGGGCTACCCGCCCGTGGTGGTGGTGATGTCGGGCATGCTGACCGGCATCAGCGGCGGCATTCTGCGCGACGTGCTGTGCAACCAGGTGCCGGTCGTCTTCCGGCGCGAGCTGTACGCCAGCGTGTCCCTGGCCGTGTGCCTGCTGTTCCTGGGCCTTCGCACGCTGGAAGTGGGCTCCAACCTCAGCACCGTTGTCTGCTTTGCCGGCGGACTCACGCTGCGCCTGGCCGCCATCCGCTTCAAGTGGCGGCTGCCCGTGTTCTCCTACCAGCAGCGCTGGGAGGAGTAGTTCTGCCCTTTGCCCATGTCCGAACCCATTGACTGGCTGCCCGATGGCACGCCCTACAGCCCGCGCTTCGGCGACCGCTACCACAGCGAACTCGGCGGCCTGGACCAGGCCCGCCATGTCTTTCTGGGCGGCTGCGGCCTGCCGGCGGCCTGGGCCGATGCGCCGCAATGGCGCATCCTGGAGACCGGTTTCGGGTTCGGGCTGAATTTCCTCGTGGCCTGGGAAGCCTGGAAGGCCGATCCCCGGCGCCCAAGGCTGCTGCATTTCGTCTCGGCCGAGGCCTTTCCCGTCAGTGCCGACGCCATGCGCCAGGCCATGCCGCGCGAGCCAGGATTGCGCCTGCTGGCCGAAGAGCTGGCCACCCGGTTCCAGGGCCTGCTGCCCGGCGTGCACCGCCTCGCCTTCGAGCAGGGGCGCGTGCTGCTGACGCTGTACATCGGCGATGCCCAGGCCATGCTGCGGCGCCAGCAGCTCACGGCCGACAGCATCTACCTGGACGGCTTCACGCCGGAACTCAACCCCGACCTCTGGAGCGCCGATACCCTGCGCGCGCTGGCGCGCCATTGCCGGCGCGGTACGCAGCTGTCCACCTGGTGCGTGGCGCGCACGGTGCGCGACGGCCTGGCCCAGCACGGCTTTCAGGTGCGCAAGGTGGATGGCGTGCGCCCCAAGCGCCACAACCTGCATGCCGTGTTTGACCCGGCCTGGCAACCGCGTGGGCCGCGTGGGCCGCGCGGGCCGCGTGCGCAGCCGCAGGAAGCCATCACCCCACGGCGCTGCATGGTGCTGGGTGCAGGCATCGCCGGTGCGGCCGCTGCCGCCAGCCTGTCGCGCCGTGGCTGGCAGGTCACTGTGCTGGATGCTGCCGACGCGCCTGCAGCGGGCGCCTCGGCCCTGCCCGCGGGCCTGTTCTGCCCCCATGTCTCGCCCGATGACAGCCTGCTGTCCCGCCTGAGCCGCGACGGCGCACGCCTGACCCTGGCGCAGTTGCAAATGCTCTCCGGCCAGGGCCTGCTGCAACCGGGCACGGACTGGTGCGATACCGGCGTGCTGGAGCACGGCGTGGAAGCCGCCCCGCGGCTGCCGCGCGACTGGCAATCCCCCGGCCCTGGCGACCACTGGAGCCGGCCCGCAAGCGCCGATCAACTCTCGGCGGCCCGCCTGCCCGCCGACGCCCCGGCCTGCTGGCATGCGCAGGCCGGCTGGGTACGCCCGGCGCGGCTGGTGCAGGCGCAGCTGGCGCTGCCGGGCGTGCGCTGGCAGGGCCGTGCCTGCGTGGCGCGTCTTGCATGCACCGACACAGCAGGTGGCGCGCCCGTCTGGCAGGCCCTGGATGAACAGGGCAATCTGCTGGCCGAGGCTGAACTGGTCGTTCTCGCACTGGGCCCCGCAACGAATACGCTGCTGGAGCACAGCCTGGGCGCCCAGGCCGCCTGGCCGCTGCAGCCCATTCGCGGCCAGGTCAGCTGGGATGTGCACACCCCGGCCAGCGCGCAGGCCATGCCGCCCTTTCCCGTCAACGGCCATGGCAACCTGGTGCCTGCCATGCCGCTGCCCGGCGATGCAGCCGGGCCAGGCTGGGTCATGGGATCGACCTTCGAGCGCGACGAGACCGTGCTGCCGCCAAGTCCCGAAGACCAGGCCGCCGCCCATGCAGCCAATGGCGCCAAGCTGGCGCAGCTGCTGCCACGTGCCTACCAGGGCCTGCAAGGCTTCTTCGACGCGCCACCGCGCGCCACCTGGGGCGCCGTGCGCGTGGCCTCGCCAGACCGGCTGCCCGTGGTCGGACCGGTGTCCGATCAGGCTCCCGGCCTGTGGGCGCTGACGGCCATGGGCTCGCGCGGGCTCACCCTGTCGCTGCTGTGCGGCGAGCTGCTGGCAGCACGCCTGCACGACGAACCGCTGCCCCTGGACGCCAGGCTGGCGGCTGCCCTGGCCAGCGAGCGCCTGGGCCGCAGGCGTTGAGCCGTTGAACCGCCCGGCCGCTGAACGGCCGGGCATTCACACAACGGCCTGAAAGAAAACCCGAGTCTTCCCGCAGACGGTTTTTTGTCACTCGTTATGTTTGCTAGTGCATATCGCTAGAATCCGGAACCTGTTTTCAAAAGGAAACAACCAGCCGCTCCCCGCGTTCAACCACACAAGAACCTGAAACCGTGACCCGCCAGCCCCGCTCCTGCGCTCCCGCATCCTCACCCGCCCTCTGCTCACCCTCATTCCGCCTTCGCTCCACGCTGACACACGCCCTGCTGCTCGCAGGCCTGGCCGCCAGCACGCAGGCGCAAGCCCAGGTCGAGGCCCAATCGGGTGCACCTGCAGCACCGGCTTCGCAGACCTTCCAGTTGGGCACGGTCGATGTGCACGGTGCGCGTGATGAAGCACAGGCCATATCCGGCGATGAACAGCGACTGGACGCCGCCGAGATGCGCCAGCGCAATGCCGACACCGTGGCCGACGCCGTGCGCCTGCTGCCGGGCGCCACGCTGTCGCGCAACAATCGCAACGAGGAAATGATTTACCTGCGCGGCTTCGATCCGCGCCAGGTGCCGGTCTTCGTGGACGGCGTGCCGCTGTACGTGCCCTATGACGGCTATGTGGACTTCGGCCGCTTCACCACCTTCGACCTGTCCGAGATCCGCGTGGCCAAGGCCGGCGCCTCGCTGATGTATGGCCCCAATACGCTGGGCGGCGCCATCAACCTGGTCACGCGCAAGCCCGTCAAATCGTTCGAGGGCGATGCACGCATCGGCGCAGGCGCAGGCGGCGAACGCAAGGCCGCCGTGAACCTGGGCGGCAACCTGGGCACCTGGTACTACCAGCTTGGCGCCTCCTACCTGGACGCGGACAGTTTTCCGCTGCCCAAGGGCTTCAAGGACTTCAAGAAGCAGCCCACCGACACGGGCAACTACCGCGACAACGCCTACCGCACGGACAAGCGGCTGTCGTTCAAGCTGGGCCTCACGCCCAATGCCACGGACGAATACGCGCTGGGCTATGTGCGCCAGGAAGGCGAGAAGGGCAACCCCGTGTATACCGGCAGCGCCACGGGCAAGAACGTCATCCGCTACTGGCGCTGGCCCTATTGGGACAAGGACAGCGTGTACTTTCTGAGCACCACGCGCATCAATGCCGACAACCTGCTCAAGACACGCATCTACCACGACACCTACCAAAACGGCCTGGACATGTACACGGACGCGAGCTACACGCGCCATGACCCCACCAGCAGCTACAAGGACGTGAGCCAAGGCGCCAGCGTCGAGTGGGCCAACTACAGTTTCAAGGGCCATGCGCTGCGCCTGGGCGCGCACTACAAGATCGACGAGCACACCGATGCCGCCTCGGCCAAGGACCCCAGCAAGCACTACCGCGACGTGACGCGCTCCCTGGTGGTCGAGGACACGATCTCCCTGGCCGAGCGCTGGAGCCTGAACCTGGCGCTCAGCCACGACCAGCGCGATGCGCACGAGGTCTACCAGTGGCCCACGGGCTCCGCCAGCGCCACCAATGGCGTGGCCAAGCTCGGCTATGCGCTGGGCGGCGGCAGCGAGGCGTATTTCATCGCCTCGCACAAGACGCGCTTTCCCACCATCAAGGACCGCTACTCGGCACGCATGGGCACGGCCCTGGCCAACCCCGACCTGCAGCCCGAGACGGCCAACCACCTGGAGCTGGGCGTCAGCGGCTCGCCCTGGCAGGGCGGCCAGGGCCAGGCCGCGCTGTTCTACAGCCGCGTGCGCAACCAGATCCAGACCGTGGTCGTGGCCTCGGCCGAATGCGGCGGCACCACCTGCAACCAGGCGCAGAACGTGGGGCGCACGCGCAACATCGGCATGGAGCTGTCCCTGGCCCAGCAACTGTCCGCGCAATGGGGCGTGAACGCCGGCTACACCTACCTGAACCGCCGCAACACCAGCGACTCCAGCATCACGCTGACCAACACGCCGCGCCACCGCCTGCTGGCCGGCGTTCAGTGGCGTCCGCTGGCGCAGTGGGAATTCAATGCCGAGGTCGAGACCGAGAAGGGCCGCTACGTGCCGCTGTCGGGCAGCGGCCAGCTGCAGACGCTCAAGCTGTCGGGCTACGGCATTGCCAACCTGCGCGCACGCTACAAGCCGCGCAGCGACATCACCGTGGACTTTGGCGTGGCCAATATCGGCGACAAGTGGTACCAGTTCGATGACGGCCTGCCCATGCCGGGCCGCAGCTGGTATGTCAACCTGGGCTATCGCTTCTGAAGCACGGACTGCCCCCTGAATCCATGGAACCGCTCTGCCCCGATCGCCGCCGCCTGCTGGGCGCCCTGCCCGCGCTGGCAGCCCTGAGCGGCTGCGCCGCCCAGCCGGCCGAACCTGCCAGCGTGAACGTGGCCGTGGTCGGCGGCCTATCGCTGTGCGGTGTGTGGCCGCGCCTGGCCGACGCGGCGGGCCGCAGCCTGGGCCTGTCCGTGCGCACCGCCGTTGCCGCGCCCAAGGAGGGCGTGATCCCCGCCATGGCCCAGGGCCGCGCCCAGCTGCTGCTCATCCACGCCAGCGACGAAGCCATGTCGCTGGAGGCTGCCGGCCTGGCATCGGCCGCGCGGGTCTGGGGCTGGAACGAGCATGTGTTCGCCGGCCCAGCGCATGATCCGGCCGGGGTGCGTAGTGCGGCCGATGGGGTGCAGGCCATGCGCCGCATCGTTGCCAGCGGCTCGCCCTTCATCGCGCTGCGCGACCCCGGCAGCTATACCGTGGTCCAGCGGCTGTGGCGCCGCGCCGGCATACGGCCGGACGCCCGCTGGCTGCGCGCCGACACCGGGCCGCGCCCCCAGGCCGTGCTGCAGTTGGCGGCCGAGCTCCAGGCCTATGCCGTGGTCGGCCATATCCCGCTGCATTTCGGCAAGATGGGCGCACCCGGTATCGAGCTACTGCTGCACTGCGACCCGCTGATGCGCCGGCCCTATGTGCTGCTCACGCCCGGGCCGCGCCACCCGGCCAACGCTGGCCAGCGCCGCAGCGCGCAACGGCTGGCCGAGCATCTGCTGTCCGCACCGGGCCAGCAGGAACTGGCGCTGGCCAATGTGGCAGCCGGAGGTCCCTGGATCTTCGGGCGCGACAGCATGCCCCTGGTCAACGACACCGGCGGCGGCCAGGAGTAAAAACCTGCCTGGATTCCACAAGCACCGCATGCCATGAACTCACCTGCCACCCTGCCCCTGGCCGCTCTGGTCCATCCCGACGACGAGCATGCAATGGAGCTGCTGCTCGAACGCGTGGCACGCCGCCTGCAAGGCGCGGGCTGGCGGGTGGGCGGCCTGGTGCATCGCCAGGACCGCTATGCCAACGGCAACAAGCGCATGCAGCTGTTCGACCTGCGCAGTGACCGCCAATTCGAGCTGTCCCAGGACCTGGGCTGCGCCTCGCGCGCCTGCAGTCTCAACCCCCAGGCCCTGGCCCAGGCCAGCGCCGTGCTGCGCCAGGCGCTGGACGATGGCGTGGATCTGGTGGTGATCAACCGCTTCGGCATCGTCGAGGCCTCGGGCCAGGGCTTTGCCGCCGAATTCGCGGCCTTTGTCGAGGCCGGCACGCCCGTGCTCACGGCCGTCGCAGCCCGCCATCTTGAAGACTGGCGCAGGTACACCGGCAGCCTGCATGCCGAGCTGGCAGCCGATGAGGTGCAGATCGAGCAATGGTGCCAGGCACAGCTTGAGCGCCGTGGCTGCGCCAGCCCCATCCCCTGACTTTCATGACCGATCTTCTGTTCACCCGCCGCCGCTGGCTGGGCCAGGCCATGGCGGCACTGGCCTCATCGGCTCTTGTTCCCGGCCATGCCCAGGCAACCACGATTGCCGCCCGCATAGGACAGATGCCGGACCCTGCCAGGCTGCGCCGCGTATTCGCGGCCGGACCGCCCGCAGGCGTGCTGGTGGCCACGCTGGCACCGCACAAGCTGCTGGGCTGGCCCCAGCAGCTGGACGATGTCTCGCGCGCCTATCTGGGGCCCACACTGCAGGCGCTGCCGCATCTGGGCCGCCTGTCCGGGCGCGGCAGCACCATGCCGCTGGAGTCGCTGCTGAAGCTGCAGCCCGACCTGGTGCTGGACGCCGGCACGGCCGATGCCACCTATATCTCGGCCACCGAGCGGCTGGCGCGCCAGACCGGCCTGCCCTGTGTGCTGATCCAGGGCTCGCTGGCCGACCACGCACGCCAGTTGCGCGAGGTCGGTGCCCTGCTGGGCGAGGCCGCACGCGGCGAGACGCTGGCCCGCCATGCCGATGCCGTGGCGGCGCTGGCGCAGCGTGCCACCCAGGGCCTGGCACCGGCCGAGCGCCCGCGCGTGTACTTCGCACGCAGCGCCAATGGACTGGAAACAGGGTTGGCGGGCTCCATCAATGTGGAAGCCGTCGAGTACGCGGGCGGGCGCAATGTGGCCGCCGATGCAGGGCGCGGCGGGCTCACGCGCGTGTCCATGGAGCAGATCCTGGCCTGGGACCCGCAGGTCATCGTCACGCAGGAACCCGGCCTTGCTGAGCGCATGCGCCAGGACCCGCTGTGGCGCGGCGTGGCCGCCGTGCGCTCGGGCCGCGTGCACTGCGCGCCGGTCTGGCCCTTCGGCTGGCTGGACGGGCCGCCCGGCGTCAACCGGCTGATCGGTGTGCGCTGGCTGCTGGAAAAACTCCACCCACAGGCGCCGGCCCTGCAGGGACTGCCGCCGTTGGAACGCGAGGTGCGCGATTTCTACCGCCTGTTCTACGGCGCCGACCTGTCGCCCGCAGCGCTGGGCAGGCTGATGGAGACTGCGCGTTGATGCCTGCCACAGGCGGCCGCATGGGGTGGGTGCTCGCGCTGGCCTTGCTGGCCGCCGTGCTGCTGTGGGCGCTGGCGGCAGGTCAGTTCTCCATCGCGCCGCAGCAGCTGTGGCAGTCGCTGCTGGCGCGCGCCACGGGCACGGCGTCCCCCTTGTCCGCCAGCGCCGAGACCGTGCTCTGGAACATCCGCCTGCCACGCATCGCCGCAGGCCTGGCCGTGGGCGCCACGCTGGCGGCGGCAGGCGCAGCCTACCAGGGCATGTTCCGCAACCCGCTGGTCTCGCCCGACATCCTGGGCGTCTCGGCCGGTGCCGGCCTGGGCGCGGTGTTGGGCATCTTCCTGGGCTGGTCCATGGCGGCCGTGCAGGCCCTGGCCTTTGGCGGCGGGCTGGCCGCCGTGGCCGTGGTGGTGGCCATCAGCACCAGCGTGCGCCGCCATGACCCGGTGCTGGTCCTGGTGCTGGCCGGCATTGCGCTGGGCGCGCTGCTGGGCGCGGGCATCGCCTTGGTCAAGACGCTGGCCGATCCCAATACGCAGCTGCCATCCATCACCTTCTGGCTCATGGGCGGCCTGAGCGCCGTGACCCTGCCCGAGCTGGGTGCCACGGCACCCGTGATGCTGTGCGCCCTGCTGCCCCTGATGCTGCTGCGCTGGCGCATCAACCTGCTGGGCCTGCCTGACGAGGAGGCGCTGGCCCTGGGCGTGCCCGTGGCACGCCTGCGCCTGCTGCTGGTGGCCTGTGCCACGCTGGGCACGGCGGCGGCCGTGTCGCTGGCCGGCATCGTCGGCTGGGTGGGGCTAGTGGTGCCGCATGTGGCGCGCCTGCTGGTCGGCCCCAATTTCGTGCGCCTGCTGCCGGCCTCGGCGCTGCTGGGCGCGGGCTTCGTGGTTGCGGCCGACACGCTGGCGCGCAGCGCGACGCGCATCGAGCTGCCGCTGGGCATTCTCACGGCCCTGGTCGGCGCGCCCTTCTTTCTCTACCTGCTGTCGCGCACGGGGCGCAATGACTGAAGTGCAGGCCCCACCCGTGCTGCAGACGCTGGCCCTGGCCACGGGCCATGGGCGCCGGCGCGTCAGCCAGGGGCTTGACCTGGCCATTGCCGCAGGCGAGGTGCTGTGCCTGCTGGGCCCCAACGGCTGCGGCAAGACCACGCTGTTCCGCACCGTGCTGGGCCTGCTGGCGCCGCTGGCCGGAGAGGTGCGCGTGCAGGGCCAGCCCGTGCACAGCTGGCCGCGTGCCGAGTTTGCGCGGCGCGTGGGCTATGTGCCCCAGGCTCAGGCCGGCGTCTTCGGCTTCGAAGCGCTGGACATGGTGCTCATGGGCCGTGCCGCGCGCCTGCCTGCGCTGGCCCGGCCTTCAAGTGCCGACCGTGCCCTGGCGCTGGGCTGCCTTGAGCAGTTGGGCATCGCCCATCTGGCGCTGCGCCCCTATACCGAGCTGAGCGGCGGCGAGCGCCAGCTGGTGCTGATCGCACGCGCCCTGGCCCAGGAGCCCGCGCTGCTGGTCATGGACGAGCCCACGGCCAGCCTGGACTTCGGCAACCAGATCCGCGTGCTGGACCAGATTGCCGCGCTGCGTGCACGCGGCATGGCCGTGCTGCTGTCCACCCACCAGCCCGAGCATGCGCTGCAGGTGGCCGACCGCATCGCCCTGCTGGGCCGCGGCGGACTGCAGGCCTGCGGTGCGGCGGCGCAGGTGGCGACACCGGCCGCGCTGGCTGCGCTCTATGGGGTGAGCGAGGCGGCGGTGGCGGCGCGGCTGCCCGCAGACCTGGACAGGCGCAGCGTTGGCATCTAGTGCTTGGGAACGGGCAGCTTCCAGCCAGGCGGGGGCTGCAGCGGGCGGCCTGCGTCCTTGAGCATGAGCTCCAGCAGTTGCTGTTCGCTGTGGATGGAGGGATCGGACAACAGCCGGACAAACGGATCGCCACCCGCCTGCATGCTCAGTGGGTTGGACTCGTGCATCAGCCAGTCCAGCTGGCGCCGCCGGGACTGCACTGCAGCGCGCTCGGCCGGGGTTCTGGCAAGCCAGCGCCGTATCGCCAGTCCAAAGGCCTCATCCAGCACGGTGGATGAGCGTTCCGTCATCAGGTGCGCCACATGCAGGCAGTCGGCATCTCGCGCCGGGGCATCGCCCCGCTTTTCGGGCTTGCAGGCATCGATCAAGGTCCGGTAGCCGGGCAGTTCAAAGGCCGCCCAGATGCCCATGGCCGTGATGGCAGCGCCTTCCTCGGGGCGGTAGGGCTGCCCACCTCCAAACGCCTGCAACTCCTCGGCCGTGGGCGGGTGTTTCAGCAGCGCCGACTGCATCCAGCGCACGCCCTCATACATGTGCAGGTCCGCATAGCGGCTTTCGCGCGCGGCAGTCAGCAACTCCTGCGGCCCCAGCGCCTGCCACATCAGCGCAGTGAGATTGCTGGGTTCCAGCGCCAGCCAGCGGCGCGCAGCCTGCGACCGCAACTCGCCTTCACGTTCAGGCGCCCTGGCAGCCAGCAGTTGGTAGGCCAGCACGTCCTGCCCGGCCCGCTCCAAGGCGGCCTGGCGCCATTGCGGGGCTCGGCTGTCGGCATCCTCTTGTAGGAAGGGTGGGACCGACAGATTGATCAGGATGGCCGCAAAGGCCAGATCGCGCCCGCTGCCGGAACCGGCCAACTGCGCCGCCACGCGATGCAGATACGCATCCCAGGCTGATTCCCGTGCGGATTCGTCGGGTTCAGGCGTGTCAGCTGTGTGCGCTGCTGACAACGGGGACGGCGGCGGTGCCGGCTTCTGGGCCTGCGCCTGAGCAGCAGTTGCCAATGCCAAGGCCAGCCCGATGGCGGCACAACGGTTTCGCATTCTGAAATCCTCCCTCTGGCCGGAAAGCATATCGGCCGCTCATGCGTTTGACGTGCCCTGCCCCACAAAGCCTGCTGCCATTCACTTATATCCATATCCACATACTTGCAGGACAAAACAATCGTTTGCTTCTATAAGGCCATTGCTTACATTTCCGTCCATGCAGGGTTCTGTGCGTTTCCCGCAAGTGCCTCGGTGTCACGCAATGAACCCCTGCACCGCCGCCACTGGCGGCAGTCGAAGACCCCACATCCGAAGCGCCATGTACCAATACACCGAATTCGACAAACAGTTCATCCGCCTGCGCGCCGAGCAGTTCCGTGACCAGCTCGAACGCTGGCAGGCCGGCAAGCTCTCGGAGGATGAGTTCAAGCCCCTGCGCCTGCAAAACGGCTGGTATGTGCAGCGCTACGCGCCCATGCTGCGCGTGGCCGTG
>Ga0066479_1000392_pt1 | contig 13338 bp, 12 predicted proteins | sample LakWasM117_HOW13_2_FD_59555 | JGI IMG/M metagenome (GOLD analysis project Ga0066479, IMG submission 59555) | Freshwater sediment methanotrophic microbial communities from Lake Washington under simulated oxygen tension - Sediment Metagenome 117_HOW13 | ecosystem: Environmental > Aquatic >... | reverse complement strand
GCGATTGCTTCAATGAGGCCGCGGCGAATTCGCCGCGGAGATGTAGAACACTTCCTTGTCCTTGTAGCTGTAGGACAGGCTTCAATGAGGCCGCGGCGAATTCGCCGCGGAGATATCGCCGTTCCCGGGGGCGCGTGACCAAGCACAATCTGCTTCAATGAGGCCGCGGCGAATTCGCCGCGGAGATGCCCGTCCTTCATCTCGGCCTGGGCGGCACCAACCCGCTTCAATGAGGCCGCGGCGAATTCGCCGCGGAGATGCGCCCTAACGCCTGAGTTAAGTCGCGCCGCGAAGCGGCTGCTTCAATGAGGCCGCGGCGAATTCGCCGCGGAGATCCGTGCAAGAACTACATCATCACTGGCGTGTACTGCTAGCTTCAATGAGGCCGCGGCGAATTCGCCGCGGAGATGCCGAATGTACAAAAGGTCTGCGCATTCCAACCCTGGCTTCAATGAGGCCGCGGCGAATTCGCCGCGGAGATTGGCGAATGCCTCCAATGGCCTGCAAGCGGCGGGGCTGCTTCAATGAGGCCGCGGCGAATTCGCCGCGGAGATAGTCCCCGGTGTACCGGCCCTCACCGACCGTGAACCGCTTCAATGAGGCCGCGGCGAATTCGCCGCGGAGATCCTTTCTGGCATTCAACCGTGAAGCCAAAGCAGCACTGCTTCAATGAGGCCGCGGCGAATTCGCCGCGGAGATAGAAGTTCAGCGCAAGATGAAGGCGCAAGCCGACTTGCGCTTCAATGAGGCCGCGGCGAATTCGCCGCGGAGATTCATCGACATTGGCAAGGAACTGACCAAGTTCTTCATGCTTCAATGAGGCCGCGGCGAATTCGCCGCGGAGATCGGCGGCAACGCCAAGAATCTGATCAGAGGTAGACATGCTTCAATGAGGCCGCGGCGAATTCGCCGCGGAGATGTCCGCGAGTTCCTGGCGGCCTACGCCAAGCACCAGGCTTCAATGAGGCCGCGGCGAATTCGCCGCGGAGATAACAGTTAGGCCCCGAAATCGGGCGCGTATCCATTGCGCTTCAATGAGGCCGCGGCGAATTCGCCGCGGAGATGGTGAGCCTTGGGCGTGGGTGTGCAGACACGTTGCCGCTTCAATGAGGCCGCGGCGAATTCGCCGCGGAGATCAGCGAGGTCAGGGCGATGGGATTAGCAGAGAGATTGCTTCAATGAGGCCGCGGCGAATTCGCCGCGGAGATCCAATAAAGGAAGTGAAATGAAACAGCGAGACATGGCTTCAATGAGGCCGCGGCGAATTCGCCGCGGAGATGATCTCAACGCACCATGCGCCTTGGATAACCTGGTAGCTTCAATGAGGCCGCGGCGAATTCGCCGCGGAGATTCAAGCTGCGTGGCCGTGACTTGTCGGCATTGATGGAGCTTCAATGAGGCCGCGGCGAATTCGCCGCGGAGATCGAACGGGGGATTCGATGATCCAAGAGCAGCGACTGCTTCAATGAGGCCGCGGCGAATTCGCCGCGGAGATTTAACCGGGACGTTAGCTGGCTGCAACAGAACACGGAGCTTCAATGAGGCCGCGGCGAATTCGCCGCGGAGATGGGGCACTTCCGGGTACAGCGCGGAGGTAGAGGCATTGCTTCAATGAGGCCGCGGCGAATTCGCCGCGGAGATCGCCTGACGGATCTGCAGCTTGTCGGCGGGAAGCAGGCTTCAATGAGGCCGCGGCGAATTCGCCGCGGAGATAGTGCCATTTGCCAGCCTTGTCCTGCAATGCTTTCAGGCTGGGATTGCGAGCGGTACGGCTATACCTGTTTGGTATGCACGCATCACCTGACAGGAGTTGCCAGCATCGTTTGGTAAGTGACTGATTGTCAAAGAGCATCTGCATGCGAGTGCTGGCCTGTGTTTGATGCACCATCACAGCGCTCGCGATCAACAGGCAAAAAAACGCGTTGGAGCAACTATACGATGATGGGTGCCCGCATGACGGGTTCGTACTTTTCGCCCATGCTGACGACGCGCGGTTTGACCTTGTCGGCCGGGCCGAGGTCGATGATGAGCAAGGCGTCCACACCGTGGTGGATGGCGCCGTCAAGCAGGTGCACCAGTTCGGCATGGCGCCGCCGGCTCATCCTGCATTGGAATACGGACAGTTGTAGCCATTCGCCAAACCCTTTCATCAATTTAAAAACTTGACGCCACCGCTTAGGGTCGCGGATATCGTAGGTCACCAGATACAGATGTTCGTCCATAGCTGTCTCACAGATTGCGATGAATTAACGCGTTGTGAAATTTGGATAATCGTCTAGTTCACCCAATAGATAACGGCCAAGCAAGCGGGCTTGTAGTTCAAGCAGGCGGCGGTAGCTCAGGCTGTAGCCAAACAGGGGATGGGTGATTTCGTGATTCAAGCGGCGTTCGAAAGCGGCAATGAAACGCTTGCGGCCGTTGGCTTCCAGATTCACGCTGCCGGCGACGCTGACAAAGTCGCTAGGGCGCACTTCACCGTTGTTGATGACTTGCATGACCACGGAGTCTGCGAGTAGGGGGCGGAAGGGTTCCATCATGTCCAGCGACAGTGCGGGGCGGCCATAGCGCGGCTGGTGGTAGAAACCACGGAATGCATCAAAGCCTACTGCGGCCAGTGTAGTAGTCCAAGTGCGTGCCAGCATGGTGTAAGCAAACGACAGCAGGGCATTGACCGGATCGGTGGGCGGGCGCCGGTTGCGGTTTACGAAATCGAATGCCAACAGGTGATCATCTTCGGCTGAAGTGGCTTTGAGTGTTTGCCTGAAGCTACCGAAGTACAGCGCGGCAGCATGGCCTTCGATGCCCAGCAGGGTCTCCAAGTTGTCGGCGCGTTCGGCATGCTGGCGCATACGTTTGAGGTCGGCCAACACAGCATCAGGCTTGTCTTCTGGTTTCCAGTTGCGCCGCAATTGGGTGCGGCAATTGCTGATCTTTGCGGCGACCAAGCCGCGGGCGATATGCAGGCAGCGGCGCTCGTCGAAACTGGCGCGGTACTGCGCGGTGCGCAGTTCCACATTTTTGTGGCCATTACCCATGGTGTGCCCGAAGAAAAAGCCACCGAAGCTGTGCCAACTGACAGGGATGTCGCGCTGCATCAGTTCTTGCAGGCAGGGTGTGGTGATGTAAACGTTGCCTTGAATCACCACCTGCGACACATCGCGCAGGCGTGCGGTGGCAAGTATGTGGCCATCTTTGTCGGTGATTTCCAGCGTTTCACCTTTCTTGGCAAGTTTGGCACTGTAGTGCTGGATGTAGAGCGGCATTGCTTCGTGATAGGGCACCGCCAGTGGCCGCGGCGAGAGCTCCGGTTGCTTCAAAAATTGCACTTCATCAGGTAGGCAAATGGTCACTAGCGAGCAACGCACACATTTGGGGCTATCCACCAACGGTGCCGGAATGCGCCCGCCCGCCGCCATCGTGCGTAATTCCGAAATCGCGTTGCGGGTCATCGTTAGCAATTCATCATTGAGGGCGACGCGCACCCGCTCTTTGCCGGCAACGTAGTAGATCGCGCCTTCATCGCAGGTGTAGCCGTGTTCGCGCAGCAATAGCCCTTGCGCGCACAGCTGTACACGCTCGGGGTCATACACGCCTTGGGCGATATGTGGGCGCTTGCCGCGTTTGTAATCAACGGGCGTGACGACGCTGCCTTCGCCCTCAATCAGATCCAGCTTGCCGATCAAACCAAGTTTGTTGGATGACAGCGTGATTGATCGGGCATGAATTTCAATGCGTTCTTCTTCGGCAGTGTCTGCGTCTGGCAAATCCCCGGAAGGTTTGTCTACGCGCCGATGCTGATGGCGACCGTCAACGGTATCGGCCGAGTCCGCCCATTCGCCCTGCACCCATTCCAAATAGGCAAGGCGTGGGCAATACACATGCTCGTTGAGCATACGCAGCGGAATCAGGGGCTGGTCGGCGCCGAGTTCCGGGAAGGGCAGTTCCAGTTCGCCTTGCTTGGGATCCATCGCGATGCCGTTGCAGCCTGATCCTGTCTTTTGAGCTTGTACAGCCTTGGTGGCGGCACGGCAACTGCAAGCGCTACTGTGGGCTGAGGTGATGTGATATCGAAATATAGAAATGTGATATCATCTCCCCATGCAACGCACACTAATCAACCTGAAACCCGATGACAAAGCTTGGCTGGACAAGCAGGCCAAGATGCGGCGCGTTCCGATGGCCGAATTGGTGCGTCAGGCCGTACATGCGTACCGTGTGCGCGAAGAAATCTGTGGTCATTCGGATTGGCCGCAGCGCGTTCGCGAAACTGCCGGGCTTTGGCGCGGTAGCGACGGGCTTGACTACCAACAGCGGCTGCGCGACGAATGGAACGACGTGCGGTGAGATACCTGCTGGATTCGGTGATCGTGATCGATCACTTGAATGGTGTCGCCGCGGCAACCGATTTCTTGATTGACCACGGGCCGGAATGCGCAATTTCGGTGATTACTCGTGCCGAAGTGTTGACAGGCTTCGACCTGCGCACAGGTTTGATCGTGCGTGAATTTCTGGATGCGTTTCATGTGCTCAGCATCGATGCGCCGGTGGCCGACTTGGCCGCCAGCCTGCGCCGCAAAGAGCACTGGAAGCTGCCTGATGCCCTGCAAGCGGCGCTGGCGATGACCCACGGACTGACGTTGGTGACGCGCAATACGCGGGATTTCAAATCCGGAAAGACGTTGAAGGTGGTGGTGCCGTATCGGGGGTGATGGCATCCGGTTGTGCCAACCGCGTGAAGATTCCTCCACCGAAGTGCATCGTCTTGCCGAGCAACACAGGGCCAGCAACACTTACGTTAAATCGCAGCAGCGTATGGGTGTCTCTGCATTCCACCGCATCCGGCACGGGTAATTTGCGCCGCAGTACATCTCGCCTAACATCTTCTTGAAGGGAGTCACGACCATTTCGCTTGGCGTGGCGTGTGGCTTTGTAAGGTGTTGCTGATGCCCACACTTTGGATGCTGCGAATAATGGGTCAGAATCCAAGTCAACTTGTATGTGTTCCAGTCTGAGTTTGCCGGCACTCCCCGCACGCAGTTCGCTCAAATCGGCCAGAGCGCGTGACAGTGTTTTTAGGTTATCGCTTTCGTCACCTTGCGGCGCTCTATGCTCGAACACGTGTGGTGCGATCACTAGCAGGCGCTGACGAATCAGGTCGGGTACGAAGGCCAGATGATTGTGCCCGCCACGCCTCGCTGTAGAACCATCAATTTCGTGGCCAGTAAAGAAGACAGGCAGTTTCTTGTACTTGCCAAGTTCATCTTGCACCCGCGCCATCACGGCGCGACGCAGAGCACGCGCCAGCTCCAGCGTATCTGTTCCATCGGTCAAGCCATCGGTGATGGAGAATGCATAGATGCCTTCTATTTGTCGCACTGGTACCATCAAACCCAAGCCCGTGTAGCGGCCGCTACCCAATAGCAAGGGGCCGCTGACGGCTTCGGTAAATTCGATCTCCACGTGCCAAAGCTGATGTTTGGAGAACCGTGTTTCATTGGCAAAGGCTTCCGCGCGTTCACCTTTGACTTCGAAAGGCTCACGTTGTACGCGCACATTGGCGACACGATGGCGCAAGCCCGCGTGACGCAAAGTCTGCATTACGGCATGGATGGCATCGCGATTTTCGGCGTGCCGTTCATTGCCATTTTTCGACTGTTCTTGAAGGTGATTCGGGGCAATTCGTCGGCGCATGACAGGTAGTGCAAACGGCGTGACGCTGCGCCACAGTCGTGATGGACGGGCTTCACTCCCTATGCCGTAATGCGCCAGCATCGAATCATCATTAGCACGCACCAACTCTACGGGCGAGGACAGCAATTCGCCTGTATTTTCATCAACGATTGGTTGCTCAAGCATCAAACCAGCAAACGTCCAAGCCATATCATCGGCACGGATCGGACAATCCGGCGGCACTTCCACCAGTACACGACGGATGCCTCGGTCGGCATGAATGAAGCCAATTGATGGAATGGGCACGATGCGGACTCGTAGCGCCTTGTCTGCTTCCGTGGCATCTCGGCCTATCAGTACCTTGCCTACTGTGCCTTCATCAAATGGCGCGGGGTGATTCAGGCGCTGGAGCTTGTCCACCGCGCCATCGCGCAGTTGCGATACCAACGCTGCTGCATTCTTCAGAGGCCAAGGTGCGAAAGGCGTGCCGGTATCGGTGGTGCGGCGAATGTCGAACAGCAGCCGTGCGGCCGGGCTGTTGTAAGCCACCTGACGAAAGCGCGGTTTGGGGGCGTTGGCAAATTCAATTTTAGTTCCGTTGGGCCGAAACCGCTGAGCATTCGCTTTATGGCGTTCAATCAGACTATTGAGTGAGTCTTGTTCTGGGCAGGCCAATTCCAAACCGTCCGAACTGTTCTTGCCAACAGAAGGCCGGTAAATCACGCCGGGATGTTGCGCCAAATACTCTTCAGCCTGGGCTTCGTCCAGCACCTCGGCAGTCGCCCACGCCATATCCACGCCACGACCCAACTGGTAAAGGCCATCGGCGATAGTACAAATGTGCTTGGCATGGGTGTCTTCGCCATCGAAGTGCCAGAGGTACAGCAACGGTATGGATGCATCGAACAGCTTGGGGTGAATTTCTTTCGTCGCCGCACGAATTTCGGCGACACGACGGATATCGCCACCTTTCGCATCAAGGTCGTTGTTAGGCTCAAATCGTTTGAAGAATTGCCCCTTGTGCATTGGCGGTACGGCAATGACTGGCGCTTCCAGCTGCTCCAGCCACATCAAGGCTTCGCAACTCGCTTGCCCCAACGCAGGTTTCGCTGCCGCCGCGACCAGTGCTTGGAACAAACGCGCCGGTGCAGGTGGCCAGTCGCCCGTACCGTGATAGCGACCGTCATGAAAGCGAGCGGAGAGAAGAAGGACGGGCATGAATTACTCTCCTGCTGGCGTTTCTTCCGATGGCTCGGCTTCAGTCGTCTTTGTCGCAGTTTTTTTTGCTGCCGCCTTCTTTGCGGCTTTCTTATTGCCCTCGGCTGCGTCAGCTTTAGCGGCAATCTTGTCGAAAGTGATGTTTTTTGCGGGACCCACCTCAAATGTTTTGGCTGCATTTGATGCGTAGGCTATCGCCTCATCATGTGTAACTGAAATGTCATCGCGTTCGCCAGTTCGGGTAACGAGCTTCCATGATGCCGGCTCCGCCGGAACCAGCAAGCAGCCTGCACGCAAAAAGCCATCTAGCGGTGCAGTTACCGCCACTAGTGACAAACCCAACAGATAGCGGCGCAGGTTCTGGGTTTCAGTATCGCTGTCCGCTTGAACGCGGCGTAGCGCAACCAGATTTACGGTGATGTCCTGCTCAATACGGCTGCTAATAATCCCACCATGCTTTCGGTTGTTTTGAACATCATGGATAAAACCGCGCTGTGCGAGTGGATTGGAGCTATTGCCCTCTGCCTTGGCCTTATCTTCCTCGCTGAATACATCCAGCTCGGCATAATCTAAAGGCGGAATGTATGTTCCGGAGCGCGTCAGTTCATCCACATTCCAAGCACGGATTACAGACTGCACCAGCCGCGGCAGTTTGGCCTGCGTATCGCGAGAATCCCAGACACCGAAGATCAACGAAGTTGGCGCAAGTTTGGCGATAGGCAAAGCATTGCCGGTTTCCAGCAGCGTCTTGAATGCCGCTTGCGCCTCATCTTTGAGATTGGTAGAGCGAACTAACGCATCACCCAATCTGTGGCCTACCTCAAAGATGGAAACCTTACGGTTATCGCCATATTCAATGTCGATTTGCGGAACAAGGTTCGCGTAGTCCGGTTGTTTGAACAGCGGCTCCATGCGGTTGGCCTGCGCCCCCACACTGTCGATCGTTGCCACTTTCGTACCATCTGAAAGCGTGTCTATGTTATAGGGCGATTTGTTGTCGCCCATTGCGTAGGTGGGCGGGAAAATCACGCCGCCCTCACCTTCGACCGGCGCCAGCTTCTGCTTCAGGTGCAGGGCAACCGGGCCATCAGGCTTAAGCCATGAATTGAAAATTTGGGTCAGTTCTTCAGTGGTCATTTGATCATCTCCTCAGTGACGGCGGTGATACAGCGAGCTTGATTTTCTTGCCCCGGCCAATCCAGGGTCATGCGGAAAATTCTTTGTGGGAAGGGCATGACGCAGCCGCCAAGTGCAGCACGCATGAGTGTTGGCGCAAGCAGTTCAGCGTCGTTTTTGTCGCTACCCATCACGCCGTAACGATACGAAAGCTTGTCGCGTCGATTCGGTTTTTGCGGCCTAGCATGACTCAAACCGATAGCGGCGAATAACTCCACAAGCGGGTAGCCCACCATGATCATATCGGTATGCTCGTTCGGTGAAAAACCGGCATCTAGCGGAACGTAGTCTCTGCGCCAATCAAATCGGAAACTGCTGCTTTGTGGGGCTTGTAGTGCGAAAGGATTGGCGGTGCACGTAAGGGCGTTCTCTTTCACCAAGGCCACAGCATCGCGCCACAAAGCTGTGCCGGGGTAACCGCCCGAGCCAGCCCAGAACTTCACATTGTCCCGAATCGTTGCATCGCCCCAATGATCTACTTGAAGTATCACGCCATATTTTTTTAATTCCGCTGGCAAGGTGGCAGGACTGGCCGGTGCAGGGAATGGAAACGCTTCATCTGCTGTAATCTCGCGGGTTTCCACAGCCCACTTCGATGTGTTCAATGTGGCGTGCGATGGAGAAGCGGAGCGCAATTTCGCGCCCGTGGCGAATTTGATTGTGGCCTTGAAGGGATTAATCTTTCCGTTCGCTTTGAGGCGAAACACAGGCTTGGCTTTGTCACTCCAATCAAACCCCGCCTCGGCATCGCCCAGCAAAACATCCGCCAGTTCCATAAAGCCGAGACAGGCGAAGACTTGGCCAGGGTTGAACAAGTCCACGGGTATTCTGGATTCGGCCATCACGCATCCTCCCTTTCATCGTTTGCCTTCGATGCCTGCACATCGGCTGCGCGCAGCAGCGATTCCCACCATGCCAGTCCCCACGGACCCCAACGTTTTTGCAGGCGTGCAAAACGCAACGCCACTTCGCAGGCACGCTCTTCCAACAACGAGGGCGGTGCATCTTCACAGCCGTTGGTCGTGATCAATGGCCGCGCAAATCCGTGGTGTGCAGCAATGAGGTGGAGAACCAGATCCTGCAAGTCTTGCGGCAACAGCTGGAACTCTGCATCGCTCTTGGCGTAGGGCAGCGAACCAAACTCGTGCCGATAGCCGCCTAGTACCTGCTGATTGATGGGGCCGCGTGTTTTGGCGAGTGGCTCTTTACCAAATTGCTTCGCATGGCGCTCCGCGCGGAAGGCGCGCTGCCAGCGTTGTACTTGTTTGCCTTCGTCGTGCAGACGCGCGGCAATACTTAAGGCGCGAACGTATTCATTGGGCAAACCAAGACGTTGCCCAATGCTATTCGCTCTATCAGCTGCCCATAATTGATGCTCAACAAGCGATTGTGGACGGCCTGCGGCGCGGTCGTCTTCCGTATTGGATGTGTCGCGCCACTTCTGTACAGAAAGCCAGCGCTTGGCTTCGCCATCAGCTGTGTACTCAAGGTCAAAACGCAGACTCTCGCGCCAGCCGTCATCTGCATCGCCTTCTGTGGTTTCGCCACTTTCTTGACTGTGCTCAAGCACACGGAAGCGAATGACGGGTTTGTCGTCGCCGTTGGACATCCATTCGCTAGTGTTGTCGGCAGTTTGTGGTGCGTCGCTGGCATCGTTGTTCAGCAGGCCATTCTCCAAACCGCCAAAGCGAGCATCCATGACTAGCGTTTTGCCGAACAGAAGTGTCTGAAACCGTTTTTTCCCGCTGGCATCCATGTCATTGACCTGCGCGATGTCCTGCAAAGACAAGGCTTGGACAAGACTTCCATCCGCACTCAACAGCATTGCGGTCACGTCGTCAGGTTTCAGCTTGTCCTCCTGTGAGGACTCGTTGATTTTTTTGGCGCGTTTCAGCAGCCATTCCTGTACACGGTAGCTTTCGGTATCAAGCGTTTCGCTGACATGCAGCGGTGCGGCCTCGAAGAAGTCTTCGATTTTCTTTTTGTTCACGGGTGGAGCAGCACGGATCGGCAAATAGTTACGCCAAACCACGGTTGTTTGCGGATCATCACTCACCCAACCGCGCAGCCAGGGTGCGATTTCAGGCCGCCCGGTGTGTTCTGGTAGCGAGGTCATGGCCCATGCATCTACAAGGGCGCGGTTGAGTGCTGGGCGTAGAGGTGCGGGCGAACTTGCATCGGTGATGAGTTTGGCGAGGGTTTCATCTTTGGCCGCACTTTCATTCAATCGACGCAATGATTCTGGGCTGACGCTGATTCCGGATTTGGTGGCTTCGTTGCCTCGCAGTGTTTCCAATAGTTGCTTGACGCCTTGATAAATATGGATGCGGGCTGTTTCTTCTGCAGTAGGCTGTTCCGGTTTTTTCAGCTTTGGCACTTCATCAATCACGACGATTTCTGCTTGACGCTCGACACCCCCACGCCGATTCACGCGTCCGAAGCGTTGCACCATGCGCTCCCACGCCACGAGGTCGCAAACCATGTGGTCGGCATCCAGATCAACACCAACTTCCCCGGCCGAAGTTGCCACCAGAAAAGACGGTTGGGTCTGCTCTTTATCATCGCTCGCAAGAAAGCCAAGCTCCTGCAGCGTCTGCTGCGCACGAGTGCGTTCACGTACACGGCGCGCGCCGACAAAGAGCTCCACACGACCTTCAGCAGGTGATTTTTTCGCCTTTTTATCCAGTTCGGCCTTTATTTTTTCGGCCACATCACGCGAATTACAGAAAACAATTATGCGCACGGGTTTCAAAAGGTTTGCGCCACCTTCATCGTTCTGCGTTTCATTCGTCCTAAGAAGATCGCCTTGCTGTTCCGTCGTTTGTGACTTTTGATCATGCGCCAACTCCCATGCCGCATCGGCCAAGGCAGCCCACAATGTCTTGTCACCAAGGTCACGTAGGGTCAGGGACTTCTTGGCAAACATGCGCTGATGCGCCAGCGGTTCTTGTGCTGCGTCGAAGTCGTCACCTTCCAGCACAAAGGCACGCGTCGTTTGCCTGCGTGCGGTAGCAGAAAGCGGCAATAGATGAAATTTAGGTATAAGTGCCTGTGACGACTCGTCTTTAGCGCCATAACGCGATGTGTTTTCTGCGATTTCTGCCAGCAGAGCCTCGAAGGGTGGAACCAGATGCGCTTCATCCAGCAGCACCAGTGTGTCTGTGCCAAGAAGGCCCGCATGATAAGGACGCATCTTGCGGCTGACGCCATAACCCTCAAACAACAGGCGTGAGCCGATCATGTCCACCGTGCCAACGATAATGGCGGGTTTGGCTGGATCTTCCAGCCAATCACGGTTGTCCGCAAACTGGCCGCGTAGGGTGGAAATGGGCACGTTCGAATCGGTCAGCCCTAGCGCATTGCGTAATTCCAAAGCTTCGGGCTTCTCAGCCAGGTGATTGCGGAGGTCTTCTGCGAACTTCGTGGCTTGATCCACCACGGCACGTCGATCCACCACATAGACCAAGCGGCGCGGCAAGTTGCCTTGGCCAGATTTCAATTGCTGCGCCAATGCAATCAGCCAGACCGCCATGACCGCAGTTTTACCCAAGCCCGTGGGGATGCCGATCGCCGAAGGCAGCTCGCTTTTGGCAAAGTAATTGTCATACAGCCGTCGTTGCCACCGCATGGGCGCGAACCCAGTGAGCAAATGGAACTGCCTGTCGAACGCTAAGGGGTTCGTGGTCAATACACGCGTCTCAGTCATCGCTATCGGCGCTCTGGTGATTGCAATCGGGGTCGGGTGCTGCCATCGGGCTGCTTGGCGCTGGCCCGTTGAGGAGTGCTATCTGGCATCCGTTGGCAAGGAATTCCTCCAGCATGGCCAAGTCCACCGGCTCACCTTCGAAGGCCATGCTGCGCGCTACTTTGTGCGGAAGTCGTTGTCGACAAATCTGCCGTTGCAGTTCAGGACTCAGTGCCCGCCAGTGATTGATGGCTTCGATCCAGTTCATGAAACAAGAATCCTTTGGCTGGAACAGCAACGGTTGAGTGATGTTTCCATCCCCTATATATGCCACATCCCCATCTCACCAGCTGAGACAGAAGGCCGCGTTCTGCGGTAAAGCGGAAGGTTATGAGGGGCTGCCGTAGCCATGCGGCAAGACGGGTAAACTTAAGCGCTCCCTTTCAGGTTGCGATGCCATGTCCGAAATCCTGGTGCCCGTGTCGTTTGGCGAATTGCTGGACAAGATCGCGATTTTGCAGATCAAGTCCGAGCGCATGTCCGATCCCGGCAAGTTGGCCAATGTGCGCAATGAGCTGGCTGCGCTGGAAGCCACGTGGGCGGTGCATCCGGCGTCAGCGCAGGACATCAGCGCACTGCGTGCCGAGTTGAAGGCGGTCAACGAGCGCTTGTGGGTGATCGAGGATGACATCCGCCTGCAGGAAAAGGCGCAGGCGTTTGATGCGGAATTCGTGCGGCTGGCACGCAGTGTGTATTTCGAAAACGACGTGCGTGCGCGGGTGAAGAAGGACATCAACCTTGCGCTGGGCTCGGCCTATGTCGAGGAAAAGTCGTATCAGGATTACGGCACCGGCAGCGGCGCGTAATTGGCTAGTGTCATCAACTGAAGTCGCTGCGGTAGCGTTCAAACGCAGCGATCGCATCATCGACGGTCACCAGATCCATCACGCCTTCGGCTTCGATTTTGCTGCCCCATTTGAGTGACGATGCAGGCTGCCCACGGTACTTGCGTGCGGCCTCGTCATAGCGGTTCACGCAGTAGCGGCGGTCGGAATACGGGCCACTGCGTTCCGGGTTGGTGGCGGCGTGCAGGCCCAATATTTTGCTGCCCATTGCGTTGGCAATATGCATCGGGCCGGAATCGGGTGTCACCACCAAATCGGCGCGTGCCAACAGTGCTGGCAATTGCTTGAGCGTGTCTTTGCCGATCAAATCCAGCACACATTCGCGGTTTGGCATGGCCGCCAGGATGGCGTCGCCGGTGCTGCGTTCCAAATCGCTGCGGCCGCCGCACAGCACCACCCGCCAGGCTTGCGCGATGGCGTGTTCGGCCAGCGCCGCGTAGCGCTCTGCCCGCCAGTTGCGCAGCGCATGGCTGGAGCAGGGCGAAATCAATAGCGTATTGCGGCCGTCTTCGTCCCATTGTGCATGCGCCCACGCGTGCGCATCGACGGGGACCGGCATTTTCCATGTCACTTGTGTGCGGGTGAGTCCGAATGGTTCGCAGAAGCGGCCGATGGCATCCAGGACATGCCCGCCGATGACTTCGGGGATGCGTTCGTTGATGACCAGTCCGTGACCTTCCTTGC
>Ga0066479_1000388_pt1 | contig 13403 bp, 9 predicted proteins | sample LakWasM117_HOW13_2_FD_59555 | JGI IMG/M metagenome (GOLD analysis project Ga0066479, IMG submission 59555) | Freshwater sediment methanotrophic microbial communities from Lake Washington under simulated oxygen tension - Sediment Metagenome 117_HOW13 | ecosystem: Environmental > Aquatic >... | reverse complement strand
GGTCGCCGGCAGCAGGCCGACCTGGTGGCGCGGGCGCGCCGGGCGCCAGGCGGCGGGCTGCGCCTGTTCGGCCCCAATTGCCAGGGCGTGGCCAACTTCGCCACGGGCGCCATCCTCAACTTCTCGACCATGATCAACGAGAACGCGCCGACCGACGGCCCCGTGGCCGTCGTCAGCCAGAGCGGCGCGGGCGCGGCCATTCTCTACGGCGGCCTGCGCCGCGCGGGCATCGGCGTGCGCTACATGCTGTCCACGGGCAACGAGGCCGATGTCTGCGCAGCCGAGGCCGTGCGCGCCGTGGTCGAGGACGACGGCATCCGCCTGGTCGTGCTCTACATCGAGACGCTCAGGCAAAGCGCCTGGCTGGCCGAGGCCGCGCGCCTGGCCCATGCGCGCGGCGTCACCATCCTGGCCGTGAAGGCCGGCCGCACGCGCGCAGGCCAGGCCACGGCCAGCTCGCACACGGGCGCGCTGGCGGCCGAGGACGCGCTGGCCGATGCCTTCCTGCGCCAGCACGGCATACCGCGCCTGGCCGACTTCCGCGAGCTGATCGACTACGCGCCGCTGTTCCTGTCCCAGCCCGCGCCGCGCGGTCGCCGCGTGGTCAGCATCAGCAATTCGGGCGCCACCTGCGTGCTGTCGGCCGACGCGGCCGAGGAATACGGCCTGGCCCTGGAGCCGTTCGATGCCGCCACGCTGGACGGCCTGTCCCAGGCCCTGCCGTCCTATGTCACGGCGCGCAATCCCATCGACATGACCACGGCCCTGCTGGGCAGGCCGCAGACCTTTGGCGACACGCTGCGGGCCTTGTCGGGCAGCGGCGCGGCGGACCTCGTTCACGTGGGCTTCCCTATCGGCGGCGAGGGCTATGACTTCGCCGACTTCGCGGGCCAGGCCAGCCGCTTTGCGCGCGACACCGGCGTGCCCATTGCGGTCAGCGTCAACCAGGACTGGGTGGCCCAGGCCTTCCAGGACCAGGGCGTGCCCACCTTCTGGAGCGAACGCGCCGCCATGCGCGGCCTGGCGCTGCTGGCCGAGCAGGCCGGTGGCAGGCAGGCACAGGCGCCGTCTGCCGAGGCATCGGTGCCGGTGGCGGCCTCCCGCTCCCTCACGCTTGACGAGCCCTCCAGCCTGTCCGAACTCGCCCGCGCCGGCCTGCCGGTGATGCGCCATCTGGTCTGCAGGAACGAGGACGAGGTGCGCGCCGCCATCGAGTCCCTGCCACGGCCCCTGGTGGCCAAGGGCGTGTCCGCCGATCTCTCGCACAAGTCCGAGCATGGCCTGGTGCGGCTCAACATCCGCGAGGCGGAGCAGGCGCTGCAGGCCTTTGACGACTTCGCCGCCACGCTGGCCCGCCTGGGCGTGGCCGATGGCGGCCTGCTGCTGGGAGCCCAGCACAAGGCCGACTTCGAGCTGGCGCTGGGTGCCCATGTCGATGCCGAGTTCGGCGTGGTGGTCATGGTCGGCCAGGGCGGTGTGCTGGTGGAGGCGCTCAGGGACGTGCAATTCCTCGTGGCCCCCTTCAGTGCGCAGCAGGCGCTGGACGCCCTTGCGCGCCTGTCCATCGCCCCGGCCTTTGCGGCCGTGCGCGGCATGCCGGCCGTGGAGCTGGACGCCGTGGCCGCCATGATGGTGCGGCTGGGCGACTGGATGCTGGCCCAGGGCGGGCGCGTGCAGTCGGTCGATGCCAATCCCGTGCTCGTGGCGCGCGGCGCGCAGGCGCCGGTCATCGTCGATGCGGTGGTGGCCGTGGCCGCTGCGCCAGCGGTCTCCTCGGAGGCGGCATGAGCGGCGCCCCGCACCCCATCCGCCGCGTGCTGGTCGCCAACCGGGGCGCCGTGGCCGCGCGCGTGATCCGCACGCTGCGGCGCATGGGCCTTGAATCCGTGGCCGTGTACTCCGAGGCCGATGCCGGCCTGCCCTATGTGCGCGCGGCCGACCAGGCCGTGTGCATAGGCCCTGCGCCCGCCGCGCAAAGCTATCTGGACCAGGCGCGGCTGCTGCAGGTGGCGCGCGAGACGGGGGCCGATGCCGTGCACCCGGGCTACGGCTTTCTCTCCGAGAACGCGGACTTCGCCGAGGCCGTGCAGCGCCAGGGCCTGTGCTTCATCGGCCCCTCGCCGCACTGGATACGCACGCTGGGCCACAAGACCCAGGCGCGGGCCTTCATGGCCGCCCAGGGCATGCCGCAGGCGGCCAGCTCGGCCGTGCTGCACAGCCTGCAGGAGGCGCAGGCCGAGGCGGCGCGCATCGGCTTTCCCGTGCTGGTCAAGCCCGCAGGCGGGGGCGGCGGCATCGGCATGCTGCCCGCGCACGATGCACCGCAGCTGGAGGCCGCCTGGTCCAAGGCCAGCGGCATTGCCGCCAAGTACTTCGGCACGGCCGAGCTGTACCTGGAAAAGCTGATCGAGGCGCCGCGCCACATCGAGTTCCAGGTGCTGGCCGACCGCCATGGCGAGGTGCGCGTGCTGTTCGAGCGCGACTGCTCGGTGCAGCGCCGCCACCAGAAGGTGGTGGAAGAGGCCCGCCCCGCAGGCATTCCCGCGCAGGCCCTGGCCGACATGCGGCAACTGCTGGCCGGCCTGCTGGCGCGCACGGGCTATGACGTGATCGGCACCGTGGAGATGCTCTACACGCCGCAGCACGGCTTTGTCTTCCTGGAGATGAACACGCGGCTGCAGGTCGAGCATGCGGTGACCGAGGAGATCACGGGCATCGACATCGTCGAGGCCCAGATCCGCCTGGCCGCCGGCGAGCGCATGCGGGAGGTGCTGCCCGCCGAACCCGTGGCCCGCGGCCATGCCATCGAGGCGCGCATCTATGCCGAAGACCCCGTGCGCTTCCTGCCCTCGCCGGGGCGCCTGGACCGCTTCGAGATGCCCCAGGGCGAAGGCCTGCGCGTGGAGACCGGCTATGCCCAGGGCTGCAGCGTCACGCCCTTCTACGACCCCATGGTCGCCAAGCTCGTGGCCCATGGCAGCGACCGCGCCCAGGCCATCGCACGGCTGCGCCAGGCACTGGCGCAGACCCGCATCGAGGGCGTGAAGACCAATATCCCCTTCATCGAACGCATCCTGGGCCACGCCGATTTCCTGGACCTGCGCATCGACACCGGCATCGCCCAGCGCGTGCTGGCCCACCTTTGAAAGCCATACCCATGACCACCACCCCGAACATGATCACAAGCCCCATCGCCGGCCTCGTGGCCGCTGTGGAAGCCGCCGAAGGCGGCACCGTCGCCCTGGGCGACACCCTCATCATCGTGGAGTCCATGAAGATGGAGATTCCCGTGGAAAGCGAGGTGGCAGGCGTCGTGCGCCGCATGCTCGTGGCCGTGGGCGAGCCGGTGGCCGAAGGCCAGGCGATTGCGGAGATCGGATGAACGCCGTTGGAATCTCCACCGCCCCGGACCTGGAGGCCGCCGCGCTGGCGCGCGGCTACTTCGGCATCGACGTGCCCTTCATGTCCCATATCGGCCTGGAGCCCGTGAGCCTGGCGCCCGGCCTGGCGCGCACGCGGCTGCCCATGCGCCCGCACCTGGCCAACAGCCGGGGGCATGGCCATGGCGGCGCGCTGATGAGCGCGCTGGACTTCACGCTGAGCGCGGCCGCGCGCTCGTCCAACCCGCTGGGGCTGGGCGTGGTGACCATCGAGATGAGCACGCATTTCCTCGCCTCGGCCACCACCGACCTGCTGATCGAGGCCCGCGTGCTGCGCGCAGGCGCGCGCACCGTGTTCTGCGAGGGCAATGTGCTGGACAGCGCGGGCCAGGCCGTGTGCACGGCGCGGGCCGTGTTCAAGCTGATCGCGCTGTAGCCTGGCTTCAGGCGCCGTCGCCTTCGGGCGCCGACGGCAGCAGGTGCTGCCCGATCTGCTGCCAGGCCTTGGCCGCGTCATGCTGGCCGCCGAACATGTGGCAGCTGGCCGCCGTCATGGCCAGGCGGCCGTTTTCGGGTTCCAGGTCGAACGCCAGCTCGCATTGCGCAGCGGCGTTGCGCCACATCACCACGGCGTCTGGCGATTCTTCCTTTTGCAGCGCATGGGCTTCGGCCATCCAGGCCTGGGCCAGGCGAAACGCGCCCTCGGCCTGGTCGGGGTCGGCCTTGTGGGCCAGGTAGAACTGCTTGCCGGCCTGCTGCCACAGCGCCCGGGCCTGGGCGAAATCCTGGGTGGCGGCCCGCTGTGCCTGGGCCACCAGGGCATTGCCTTCGGCCAGCAGCGTTGCGTAGGAGGAGGGGGCGTCTTGCGTCATGGGGCGCCATTGTGCCGCCGCTCCGGTGCCTGTGTTCAGGCCGGGGAATCGCGCGGCGGGCTCGGGCTGTCGGGCAGTTCCAGGCCGATGCGCGTGGAGCCGCCTTCGGACTCGGCAAAGCAGCGCCCGCCGTGCATGCGCGCGATGGCGGCCACGATGGCCAGGCCCAGGCCATGGTTGCGGTCGGCCTGGCTGCGCGCGGCGTCGGCCCGGTAGAAGCGGTCGAACAGGCGCGGCAGGTCGGCGGGGGCTATGGTCGGGCCCCGGTTGAGCACCGCCAGCGCCACATCACCGGCGCCACCGTGGTGGGCACAGGGCCGTGCGCCTATCTGCACGGTGATGGTGGAGCCGCGCTGTGCATAGCGTGTGGCATTGCCCAGCAGGTTGGACAGCGCCCGGCGCAGCAGCCGCGCATCGACCTCGGCGGCCGCGTCGCCCTGGACGACGACCTGCAGGTCGGCCTCCTGCAGCGCGGCCTCATGGAAGTCGATGACCTCGTAGGCCAGCGCAGCCAGGCTGGCCCAGGGCGCCAGGCGCGCGCCCTGGCCCCGGTCGGCCTGCGAGAGAAACAGCATGTCGGCCACGATGCCGGCCATGCGCCGCAGGTCCTCCAGGTTGGAAGCCAGCACCTCGCGCAGCTCGGCCTCGCTGCGCGGCTTGCGCAGGGCCAGCTCGCAGCTGCTGATCAGCGTGGTCAGCGGCGTGTTCAGCTCATGGGCCACGTCGGCGTTGAAGGCCTCCATCTGCCGGTAGGCCACGGCCAGCCGTTCCAGCAGGGCGTTGAATTGCGCGATCAGCGGGCGCAGTTCCTGCGGCTGTCCGCTGTCGTCCAGGCGCCGTTGCAGGTCCTGGGCCGACAGCTGGCGCGTCTGCTCGGTCAGTTCGCGCAGCGGCGCCAGGCCCAGGCGCACCAGCCAGATGCCGGTCAACGACACCAGCAGCGCGCCGCCCACGGCAGCCAGGGCCAGCGTCCAGGCCAGCAGGGACAGCTGCCGGTCATCGTCGGCGCGGTCCAGGGTGAGCTGGGCCTGTGCATGCTGGCCACTGTCGGCCAGCACCACCTCGAAGCTGCGCTGCAGCGTGCGGCCCGGCGTCTTGGGAATGCGCAGGCGCTCGTAGATCACGCGGCCCTGCAGGTCGGTGATGCGCAGCGACATCTCGTCCAGGCCCGTGAGAAAGTCGTCCAGCATGTGGGCCAGACCGGCCTCGTTGTGGGCGCTGCGGCTTTCCGTCATCAGGTGCAGCACGGCCTGCTGCTTGAGGTCCAGCGTCTCATGCTGGTGCTGCTCCAGCGTCATCGAGGCCACCCCGTAGACGGCCGCGCACACCAGGCCCAGGCCCAGCATGGTCTGCAGCGCCAGCCAGCGCGACAGGCGCCGGCCCAGGTGGGGAATGTCGGCGGGGGCCTTGGCGTTCACGGTGCGCGCGACTCCAGCACATAGCCCATGCCGCGCACCGTGTGCAGCAGCGGCTGCTCGAAGGGCTGGTCCAGCTTCAGGCGCAGGCGGCGCACGGCGACCTCGACCACGTTGGTCTCGCTGTCGAAGTTCATGTCCCATACCTGGGAGGCCAGCTCGGTGCGCGACAGCACCTCGCCCTGGCGACGCAGCAGCAGGCTCAGCAGGTTGAATTCCTTGGCCGTGAGGTCCAGGCGCTGGCCGGCGCGCGTGGCGCGTCGGCGGATCAGGTCCAGCTCCAGGTCGGCCATGCGCAGCATGGTGGCCTCGGCCGCCGGATGCGCCGTGCCGACACTGCGGCGCAGCAGCACATGCATGCGCGCCACCAGCTCGGAGAAGGCAAAGGGCTTGACCAGGTAGTCGTCGGCGCCGCCCTGCAGGCCGCGCACGCGGTCCTCCACCTGGCCGCGCGCCGTCAGCATCAGCACCGGCGTCTGGCGCGACTGGCGCAGCGCCGCCAGCACGGCCAGGCCGTCGATGCCGGGCAGCATGCCGTCGAGCACGATGAGGTCGTAGGCCAGCTCGGTGGCCAGGTGCAGGCCGTCGATGCCGTCGTGCGCGACATCGACCACGAACCCCTCCTCGGTCAGGCCCTTGCGGAGGTAGTCGGCCAGCTTGATTTCGTCTTCGATGACCAGGACTTTCATGCCGAGCATTGTCGGGGAAGGGCATGGTTTGCCAAGATGACAAATTTGTCATGTGCCCGACAGCCACAGGTCGCCGCACGGCCCTAGACTCGCCGGCTTGGGGGAGTCGTGGTTGTGGGCAAACGCCATGCACGACAATCCCCACCTGCCCCATGCCCTCCTCCATGACCCGGCCCCGTCTCGCCGCCCTCGCCGTCCTCGTGATCGCGCTGCTGTTCCAGTGGAGCTGGATGGCGGCCGCTGCACTGTGCCGGCACGACGGGCATGAGACCCGGCACTTCGGCCACCATGTCCACGGCGTGAGCCTGCATGGCATGGGCGCCGAGCGCCATGCCAGCGCAGATCCGGGCGCTGGCGCCGAACCGGGGCAACCGGCAAAGAAGTCGGACCAGGGCCAGCCGTCGTCGCTCAGCGTCGATTGCTCCATGTGCCATGCCTGGGTGGCCGTCGCCACCCACTACGCCAAGGCCGCGCCGGTGGCGCCTCCCCCCATGCCATTCGCCGAGCCGCTGCGCCGCCATGCCTCGGCCGTGCTGCTGCGCCCCGATCGGCCCCGCTGGCAGGGCTGACGCCCCCTGCAGCCGCCGGCCGGGCATGGCCCTGTTTCTGCCCCGGACCGGCATTCCCCTGAAATCCCCTCGCGCTCAGCGGCCATGGGCCGTGCGCGCCCGCCGCAGCGGCCTGACCGGCTGATGAACGATCAGGCCTGACCTGCGCGCGGGCAAGGAGTCCGTGTATGTCTTTCCCTTCGTCCTTTCCGTCGAGGACGGCTTCCCACGCACCATGGAGCGCCTGGCCCGGGCCGCGCGCCCTGCTGGTGATGGCCGTGCTGACCGCTTGCGGTGCCGTGCAGGCGGGCGAGCCTGCCGATGCGGCTGCGCCATCTGCAGCCGCTGTTACCGAGTCCACACCGGCCGGCCCGCCGCTGGACCTGCAGCAGGCCCTGGCCCTGGCGCTGGACGGCAACCCCGGCCTGCGTGCGGCCCGCCGTGCGCTGGAGGCCAGCGATGGCGCCGTGCTGCAAAGCCGTGCCCGGCCCAACCCCGAGCTGGCCTGGTCGCAGGAGGACACGCGCCGCAGCACCCGCACACTGACCGTGCAGCTGAACCAGACCCTGGAAGTGGGGGGCAAGCGCGAGGCCCGCATGCGCGTGGCCGAGCGCGGGCGCGACCTGGCGCAGGCCGAGCTGGCGGGGGCCGAGGCTGCGCTGCGCGCCGACGTGGGCACGGCATTCTTCGGCGTGCTGGCTGCGCAGCAGCGCGTGGTCCTGGCCGGGCAGACGCTGGAGATCGCCAGCAGCGCGCGCGAGGCCGCAGCCCGGCGGGTGGCGGCCGGCAAGGTGGCGCCGCTGGAGGAGACCCGGGCCCGCGTGGCCGAATCCGGCGCCCGCCTGGAGCAGGCCCAGGCCCGCTCGGGCCTGCGCGTGGCGCGCGGCCAGCTGCAGGCGCTGTGGGGCGAGCGAGTGCGCCCCTTCGGCCAGGCCGAGGGCGCGGTGGACGCCCTGCCCCAGCTGCCTGAGCTGGCAGCCCTGCAGCAGCGCATCGAACAGGCGCCCGCCGTGCTGCGTGCGCGCCAGGCGCTGGAGCAAAGCCGCGCCACGGCCGACCTGGAGCGTGCGCGGCGCCTGCCCGATCCCACCGTCAGCCTGGGCGTCAAGCGCGCCACCGAAGTCGGGCGCAACCAGCTCGTGGTCGGCGTCTCCGTGCCCCTGCCCGTGCTCGACAGCAACCGGGGCAACCAGCTGCAGGCCCTGCGCCTGGCCGATCAGGCCGAGGAGCAGTTGCTGGCCACGCGCGTCCAGCTGCAGGCCCAGCTGTTCGAGGCGCGCGAGCTGCTGCAAGCCAGCCGCGAGCAGGCCCGCCAGCTGGCCGAGGAGGTGCTGCCCACGGCGCGCACGGCCTACGAGCTGGCCTCGCGCGGGTTTGCGCTGGGCAAGTTCGGCTACCTCGACGTGCTGGACGCACAACGCACCTGGTCCGAGGCGCGCAGCCAGTACCTGGACCAGCTGCTGGCCACCCACCGCGCCGCCGCCGACATCGACCGCCTGCTGGGCACCGAATCCGGCCTCTGATTCCGATAGCAACCTGATTGCATCCAGACCATGAACACCAAGCCCTCCTCCTCCCCCCTCGGACCGCGCCGCACCCTCGTGGCCATTGCCGTCATCCTGGCCCTGGGCGCGCTGGCCGCCACGCTGATCCTGCGCAGCGGCACGCCGGGCGCTGCCAAGGCCGACAACCATGGCCACGGCCACAGCGAGGCCGCAGGCCATGCCGATGGCGAGCACCACGGTGCAGCCGCAGCCGATGGCCACAAGCACGATGAAGGCCATGCCGACGATGAACACCATGAAGATTCCAAGGCGGAAAAAGCCGAGGCCAAGCCTGCCGCCCAACCTGCGGCCCAACCTGCCGCCAAACCGGCTGCAGAAGCCGGTCATGGCGACGACGAAGGCCTGATCGCCATGGACGCGCAGCGCATGCAGGCGGCCGGCGTGCGCCTGGCCGAGGCCGGTCCGGCCACCGTGCGCTCCGTGCTGCAGCTGCCCGGGGAGATCCGCTTCAACGAAGACCGCACGGCCCACGTCGTGCCGCGCGTGGCCGGCATTGCCGAGAGCGTTCCCGCCAACCTGGGCCAGAACGTGAAGAAGGGCCAGCTGCTGGCCGTGCTCAGCAGCGCCGCCGTGTCCGAGCAGCGCAGCGAACTGCTGGCCGCCAGCAAGCGCCTGGAGCTGGCCCGCACCACCTACGCACGTGAAAAGCAGCTGTGGGAGGAAAAGGTCTCGGCCGAGCAGGACTACCTGCAGGCGCGCCAGGCGCTGCGCGAGGCCGAGATCGCCGTCTCCAACGCCCAGCAGAAGCTGGCCGCCACGGGCGCCGGTGCCGGCGGTGGTGCGGGCGGGCTCAACCGCTTCGAGCTGCGCGCGCCGTTTGACGGTGTGATCGTGGAAAAGCACCTGTCCGTGGGCGAGGCCGTGCAGGACACCACCCAGGTCTTCACCATCTCCGACCTGCGCAGCGTCTGGGCCGAGATGCGCGTGGCCGCGCCCGACCTGCCCGCCGTGCGCGTGGGCGAGAAGGCCACGGTGCGCGCCACGGCCTTCGACTCCTCGGCCACGGGCGAGGTGGCCTATGTGGGCGCACTGATCGGCCAGGACACGCGCACGGCCCCCGCGCGCATCACCCTGCCCAACCCCGACGGCGTGTGGCGCCCGGGCCTGTTCGTGAACGTGGAGCTGACGGCATCGTCCCGGCAGGCGCCTCTGGCCGTGGCCACGCAGGCGCTGCAGAAGATGGAGCAGCAGACCGTGGTCTTCGTGCCCGTGCAGGGGGGCTTTCGCGCCCAGCCCGTGCGCGTGGGCCGCGCCGACGGCAAGACCACCGAGGTGCTGGAAGGCCTGAAACCCGGCCAATCCTACGTGGCCGAGGGCAGCTTCATGCTCAAGGCCGAGCTGGGCAAGGCCACGGCCGAGCACTCCCATTGATGCGGGCATGAACGGAGAACTCCATGTTTGAACGCATCATCCGATTTGCCATAGAGCAGCGCTGGCTGGTCCTGCTGGCCGTGCTGGCCATGGCGGGCCTGGGCATCTACAACTACCAGCGCCTGCCCATCGACGCCGTGCCCGACATCACCAATGTCCAGGTGCAGATCAACACCCAGGCCAGCGGCTACTCGCCGCTGGAGACCGAGCAGCGCGTCACCTATCCCATAGAGACGGTGATGGCCGGCCTGCCCCACCTGGAGCAGACGCGCTCGCTGTCGCGCTACGGCCTGTCCCAGGTCACCGTGGTGTTCAAGGACGGCACGGACATCTACTTCGCACGGCAGCTGGTGGGCGAGCGCATACAGCAGGCGCGCGACAGCCTGCCTGCCGGCATCACGCCCACGCTGGGCCCCATCTCCACGGGCCTGGGCGAGATCTACCTGTGGACCGTGGAGGCCGAGGACGATGCGAAAAAGCCCGACGGCACGCCCTACACCCCCATGGACCTGCGCGAGATCCAGGACTGGGTCATCAAGCCGCAGCTGCGCAACGTGCCCGGTGTCACCGAGATCAACTCCATCGGCGGCTACGCCAAGGAGTACCTGGTGGCGCCAGCGCCCGAGAAGCTGGCGGCCTACGGCTTCACGCTGGCCGACATCGTCACCGCCCTGCAGCGCAACAACAGCAACGTGGGTGCGGGCTATATCGAGCGCCAGGGCGAGCAGTACCTGATCCGCGCGCCGGGCCAGGTCGGCGGCATCGCCGACATCCGCGAGGTCATCGTGGGCTCGGCCCAGGGCCAGCCCATCCGCATCCGCGACCTGGCCGAGGTCGGCCTGGGCCAGGAGCTGCGCACGGGCGCGGCCACCGACAACGGCCGCGAGGTGGTGCTGGGCACGGTGTTCATGCTGATCGGCGAGAACAGCCGCACCGTCTCGCGCGCCGTGGACCAGCGCATGGCCGAGATCAACCGGGGCCTGCCCCCGGGCGTCAAGGCCATCACCGTCTACGACCGCACGAACCTGGTGGACAAGGCCATCGCCACGGTCAAGAAGAACCTGGTGGAGGGCGCGGCCCTGGTGGTGGTCATCCTCTTCCTGTTCCTGGGCAACCTGCGCGCGGCGCTGATCACGGCGTTGATCATCCCGCTGTCCATGCTGTTCACCTTCACGGGCATGGTGCACTACAAGGTCAGCGCCAACCTCATGAGCCTGGGGGCGCTGGACTTCGGCATCATCATCGACGGGGCCGTGGTCATCGTGGAGAACTGCGTGCGCCGCCTGGCCCATGCGCAGGAGGCGCGAGGACGGTCGCTGACGCGCAGCGAACGCTTCCATGAAGTCTTCGCCGCCGCGAAGGAAGCGCGCCGCCCGCTGCTGTTCGGCCAGCTCATCATCATGGTGGTCTACCTGCCCATCTTCGCGCTCACGGGTGTGGAGGGGAAGATGTTCCATCCCATGGCGCTGACGGTGGTCATCGCGCTGGCCGGCGCCATGCTGCTGTCCATCACCTTCATCCCGGCGGCGATTGCGCTGTTCATGGGCGACAAGGTGGCCGAGAAGGAAAACCGCCTCATGGGCTGGGCGCGCCGCGGCTATGCGCCCGTGCTGGCGCGCGTCATGGCCGCGCCCGCCGTGGTGCTCACGGCCGCCGCCGTGGCCGTGGCGCTGAGCCTGCTGCTGGCCACGCGCCTGGGCAGCGAGTTCGCACCCAACCTCAACGAGGGGGACTTCGCCATCCAGGCGCTGCGCATCCCCGGCACCAGCCTTACGCAGTCGCTGGAAATGCAGATGCAGATCGAGAAGGCGCTCAAGAAGGAGTTCCCCGAGATCGACCGCGTGTTCGCGCGCACCGGCACGGCCGAGATCGCCTCCGACCCCATGCCGCCCAACATCTCCGACGGCTACATCATGCTGAAAGCCCGCAGCGAGTGGCCCGACCCGGCGCGCCCGCGCGATGAGCTGCTGGCCGCCGTGCAGGCGTCGGTGGACCGCATCCCGGGCAACAACTACGAGTTCTCCCAACCCATCCAGCTGCGCTTCAACGAGCTGATCTCGGGCGTGCGCAGCGACGTGGCCGTGAAGATCTTCGGCGACGACATGGCCGTGCTGGAGAAAAGCGCACAGACCGTGGCCGGCATGCTGCAGCAGATTGCGGGCGCCTCCGAGGTCAAGGTCGAGCAGACCACGGGCCTGCCCATGCTCACCGTGCAGATCGACCGCGAAAAGGCCTCGCGCTACGGCCTGAACATGGGCGATGTGCAGGACGCCATCAGCACCGCCATGGGCGGCACCGAGGCCGGCACGGTATTCCAGGGCGACCGGCGCTTCGACATCCAGGTGCGCCTGCCGGACGCCGTGCGCAACGACCTGCAGGCCCTGAGCCGCCTGCCCATCGCCCTGCCGCGCGGGGCGGACGGGCGCATCGGCTTCGTGCCGCTGTCGGCCGTGGCCACGTTCGAGACCGCGCCCGGCCCCAACCAGGTCAGTCGCGAAGACGGCAAGCGCCGCATCGTGGTCAGCGCCAATGTGCGCGGGCGCGACATGGGCTCCTTCGTGGGCGAGGCACAGCAAAAGCTGCAAGGCCTGTCGCTGCCGCCCGGCTACTGGACGCGCTGGGGCGGCACCTTCGAGAACCTGGAGTCGGCCACGCGCCGCCTGCAGATCGTGGTGCCCGTGGCCCTGCTCATGGTCTTCGTGCTGCTGTTCGCCATGTTCGGCAATGTGCGCGACGGGCTGGTGGTCTTCACGGGCATTCCGTTCGCGCTCACGGGCGGCATCCTGGCGCTGTGGCTGCGCGACATACCGCTGTCCATCTCGGCGGCGGTGGGCTTCATCGCGCTGTCGGGCGTGGCCGTGCTCAACGGCCTGGTCATGATCTCCTGGATCAGAACCTTGCGCGAACAGGGCGCCAGCGTGCCCGACGCCGTGACCGAAGGCGCGCTCACCCGGCTGCGCCCCGTGCTGATGACGGCCCTTGTCGCCTCGCTGGGCTTCGTTCCCATGGCCATTGCCACGGGCACGGGCGCCGAGGTGCAGCGGCCGCTGGCCACGGTGGTGATCGGCGGCATCCTGTCGTCCACGCTGCTGACCTTGCTGGTGCTGCCGCTGCTGTACCGTCTGGTGCACCGCAACGACCCGTCGGAGGCGGACGCGGCCGGCGCAGTGCCCACGGCATCGGCACCAGCCGCGTAGCACGCCACCCACGCCACCCCATGCCGCCTGGCAGGCCCTGTGGCAGCCAGGCGGCGCGGGCTTTTTTCATTTCACCATGACTCCAGCACCGAACTTTGCTGGACTACGCCGAAGCCCGATACAGCAGGTTTATCAATAACTTAGGCGAGTCCAACATATGCCGGTGCTTTCCGAAACCTGACCCGGCTTCCCCTCTGATGGCCCCTACATGGCTCTTGGGAATCGGGTCTTTCCGAGGAGTCATCGTGGCAAAACTCAAGCTCACCAAGTCCGCAGTCGATGCGGCACAACCCCAGGCGCAGGCCGTCGAACTCCGGGACACGCTGGTGCCCGGCTTCCTGTGCAAGGTTACACCAGCGGGCCGCA
>Ga0066479_1000369_pt1 | contig 13864 bp, 9 predicted proteins | sample LakWasM117_HOW13_2_FD_59555 | JGI IMG/M metagenome (GOLD analysis project Ga0066479, IMG submission 59555) | Freshwater sediment methanotrophic microbial communities from Lake Washington under simulated oxygen tension - Sediment Metagenome 117_HOW13 | ecosystem: Environmental > Aquatic >... | reverse complement strand
CCTGATGTTCCACCCCACCGAGCCGCGCGTCATCGCCGTGCTGGACTGGGAGCTGTCCACCCTGGGCCACCCGCTGGCCGACTTCAGCTACCACTGCATGAGCTGGCACATCCCCGCCACGCTGGGCCGGGGCATCGCAGGCAAGGACCTGGCGGCCCTGGGCATTCCCGGCGAAGAGGAATACATCCGCCGCTACTGCGAGCGCACGGGCCTCAAGGACGTGGACACGCTGCGCGCCGACTGGAACTTCTACATGGCCTACAACATGTTCCGCATCGCGGCCATCCTGCAGGGCATCGCCAAGCGCGTGGAGGCCGGCACGGCCTCCAGCGCCCAGGCCAAGGCCTCGGGCGACACGGCCCGGCCCATGGCCGAGCTGGCCTGGTCCTTCGCCCAGCGCAGCTGAGCCATCCAGACCAGCCCCCAACACTCACCGATCACCCCGTTTCCACCACAAGCGACAAGCCAAGAGAAGGAGCGCATCCATGGACTTTGAATATTCGCCCAAGACCAAGGACCTGCAGGAACGCCTGCTGAAGTTCATGGACGAGCACATCTATCCCGGCGAAAAGGACTATGCCGCCGAGATGGAAGCCAACACCGCCGCAGGCAAGCGCTGGACGCCGCTGCAGACCATCGAGAAGCTCAAGGTCAAGGCCCGGGAGCAAGGCCTGTGGAACCTGTTCCTGCCCGTGGACAGCGCCGAGGCCGCAGGCTACAAGGGCGGCGGCCTGACCAACCAGGAATACGCGCCACTGGCCGAGATCATGGGCCGCGTGCCATGGTCCAGCGAGGTGTTCAACTGCTCGGCGCCCGACACCGGCAACATGGAGACCATTGCGCGCTACGGCAGCACCGAACTCAAGGAGCGCTGGCTCAAGCCGCTGCTGGAGGGCAAGATCCGCTCGGCCTTCGCCATGACCGAGCCCGAGGTGGCCTCCTCCGACGCCACCAACATCTGCACCCGCATCGAGCGCCAGGGCGACGAGTACGTGATCAACGGCCACAAGTGGTGGATCTCGGGTGCCGGCGATCCGCGCTGCCAGGTCTTCATCACCATGGGCAAGACCGACCCCGATGCGCCCAAGCACTCGCAGCAGAGCATGATCATCGTGCCCGGCGACGCGCCCGGCATCCGCATCGTGCGTCCGCTCAACGTCATGGGCTATGACGATGCGCCGCACGGCCACATGGAGATGTACTTCGAGAACGTGCGCGTGCCCGTGGGCAACATCCTGCTGGGCGAGGGCCGTGGCTTCGAGATCGCCCAGGGCCGCCTTGGCCCCGGCCGCATCCACCACTGCATGCGCCTGATCGGCCTGGCCGAGCGCGCGCTGGAGCTGATGTGCAAGCGCGCCAGCTCGCGCATCGCCTTCGGCAAGAGCGTGGCCCAGCAGACCGTGACGCAGGAGCGCATCGCCGAGGCACGCTGCCGCATCGACATGGCGCGCCTGCTCACGCTCAAGGCCGCCTGGCTGATGGACATCGCCGGCAACAAGGTGGCACGCAGCGAGATCGCCATGATCAAGGTCGTGGCCCCCAGCATGGCCTGCCAGGTCATCGACTGGGCCATGCAGGTGCACGGCGGCGGCGGCATGAGCGACGACTTCCCGCTGGCCAGCGCCTACGCCCACGCGCGCACGCTGCGCTTTGCCGACGGCCCGGACGAAGTGCACCGCAACGCCATCGCCAAGTGGGAGCTGGGCAAGTACGGCGCCTACGGCAAGGATGCCGGCGTGCCCATCACGCGCGGCAGCTGAGCAGGCTTCAAGCCTGAGGCCTGAGGCCGCACACCCGGCAGGACCGGGTGGCGGCCTTGCCCTTCCCCTCTCAGCCAGGTGGCAATGCCTCCTGGCTTTTTTGCGCCTGTCTTTCCGGCATTTCAGTGCCCATGGCAGGCGCCTCCCATCCCCCGCCCAGCGCCCGGTACAGCGCCACGCGCGCCTGCAGCTGCAGCAGGCGCTGCAGCACGGCATCGTCCTGCGCCGCATACAGCGTGGTCTGGGCCTGCAACAGGGACAGCAGGCTTTCCGCCCCGGCCTTGTAGCGCAGCTCGGCCAGCGACACGGCCTGGCGAGCCTGGGCCAGCACCTCGGCCTGGGCCTCGGCCTGGGCCTTGAGGCCGTGGACGGCGTTGAGCGCCAGGTCCACATCGCCATAGGCCGCGACGATGGACTTGTAATAGCCGGCCAGCAGCTCCTCGCGCCGGGCCTGGGCGCCATCGCGCTCGGCCGCCAGACGGCCGCCATCGAAGATGGGGCCGGCCAGTCCGGCCAGCAGCGAATAGACCGGCTCGCGCAGCCAGTCGCTGGCGCGGCCCGCGCTGGTGCCCGCGCTGCCCGTGAGGGTCAGCCGGGGCCACAGCGCCGCACGGGCCGCCTGCAGGTTGGCGCTGGCGGCGGCCAGCTGCGCTTCCGCATTGGCAATGTCGGGCCGGCGCTGCAGCAGTTGCGTGGGCAGGCCTGCGCCGATCTCGGGCAGCTGCAGGGCCTGCAGCGAATCCGTGGCCAGCGCGGGGCGGCGGGCCTGGCCCAGCAGCACGGCCAGCGTGGCATCGGCATCCTCGCCCTGGCGGCGCAGCGTGGCCAGGGCCTGGCGCTGGCTGGCCACCAGGCCGCGCTGCTGGGCCAGCTCCAGCTGGGTGGCGGCACCTGCGCGCGCGCGGGACTCCACCAGGCCCAGCAGCCGCTCGGCATTGGCCACGTTGCGCGCCGCAATGGCCTGGCGCTCACGCAGCGCCACGGCCTGCAGCCAGCCATGGGCCACCTGGGCGGTGACCGTGAGGCGCACCGTGTCCTGGTCGAACCGGCTGGCCTGCCAGGCCGCGGCCGCCGCATCGCGCGTGGCGCGGTTGCGGCCCCAGAAGTCCACCTCATACGAGGCCGTCAGCGCAGCGCCGTAGACGCTGGCCTGCCCGCCCGCCACCTGTGCATGGTTCATGCGCTGGGCGCGCAGCTCGCCGCTGAGCGACGGCAGCAGCGCCGCGCCTGCCTGGCGCGTGGCCGCCTCGGCCTGGCGCACGCGGGCCATGGCGGCAGCCATGTCCAGGCTCTGGTCCTGGGCGGCCTGCACCATGCCGCCCAGCTCCGCACTGCCAAAGGCCTGCCACCACTGCGGTGAAACAGAGGCAGGGGCGGCTTCGCCCTGCTGCTTCCAGGAAGCGGCCAGCGCAGGCGCCTCCCGGTCCGGCATCGTCTGCTGCGCGGCGCAACCGCCCAGCGCAGCCAGGGCCAGGGCGATGCAGCCCAGGCGCGCCGGCGCCCGGCGCGTCGGCATCGTCTTGTCGTTCATGTCTTTCATCTCACTCTCCCGCCAGCGCGCGCACCGGGTCCAGCCGCGCCGCCGTCTTGGCCGGCATGTAGCCGAACACCAGGCCCGTCACCACGGCGCAGGCAAAGGCGCCCAGCATGGCGCGCACCGAAAACACCACGGGCACGCCCGCCACGATGAGCACCACGCCCACGGCCAGGCCGGCCAGCAGGCCCACCGTGCCGCCCACGAAGGTGACCAGGCTGGCCTCGGTCAGGAACTGGCGCAGGATGTCGCGCTGGCGCGCGCCCGTGGCCATGCGGATGCCGATCTCGCGCGTGCGCTCGCGCACCGTCATCAGCATCACGTTCATCACGCCGATGCCGCCCACCACCAGGGAGACGGCGGCAATCAGGCCCAGCATCACCGCCATGCTCTGGCGCGTGGCCGCCTCGGCCTGGATGCGCGCGGCCGCATTGCCGATGCCGAAGTCCTCACGCCCGCCGTGGCGCGCCAGCAGCAGCTTGCGCATGGCCTCCTCCGCCTCGTGCACCACGTCGGAGGACATGGCCTCGATCACCACATAGTCGGGCTGGGTCTGCGACTGGTAGACGCGCGCCCGGCCCGAGCGGTAGGGAATGAAGACCATGTCGTCATAGTTCTGCGCGCCCGAGTCCGCGCCCCGCTCGCTCATCACGCCGATGACCTCGAAGGCCGATGTGCCGATGATCAGCTGGCGGCCCAGCGGGTTGGGCGTGTCGGGGAAGAAGTGCTGGTGCGCCTTGTGGCCCAGGACCACCAGGGGCGCCAGGTCGCGGTCCTCGGCCTCGGTGTAGTAGCGGCCCTGTGCCACTTTCCAGTGGTGCACCAGGGGCATCTCCTCGCTGGCCGCGAACACGTAGATCTGCTTGTCGGCCTTGCCGTAGCGCACGGTGATGGGGTCGCCGATCACGGGCATGACGCGCCGTATCTCGGGCAGTTCGCGCACGGCGGCCAGGTCTTCCTCGGTCATCTGCCCGGCCGGCCCTCCCGTGGCCGGCGGCTTGCTGCCCATGTAGAGGATGGCCGTTCCCATGGTCCCCATCTGCTCGACCACCTTGCGCCGCGCGCCCTCGCCAATGGCCAGCATCACGATGACCGAGGCCACGCCGATGACGATGCCCAGCAAGGTCAGGCTGGTGCGCACGCGGTTCATGCGCATGCCGCGCCAGGCGCTGCGCGCGGCCTCGAACAGCTCGGCCAGCCAGGGCGCGCCGGCGCTGCCGCGCTGCGGCGTGAGCGGCAGGGCAGCGGCGCCCGCATTCACCCCATTTGCGGCATCGTCGCGCTGGCTGTCGCTGGTGATGCGGCCGTCGCTGATCTCGATCACGCGGCGCGCCTGGGCGGCCACAGTGCGGTCGTGGGTGATGAGGATGATGGTGTGGCCCGCATCGGCCAGCTCGCGCAGCAGGGCCATGACCTCGGCGCCGCTGTGCGAGTCCAGCGCACCCGTGGGTTCGTCGGCCAGGATGATCTGGCCGCCGTTCATCAGCGCGCGCGCAATCGACACGCGCTGCTGCTGCCCGCCCGACAGCTGGTTGGGCCGGTTGCCCAGGCGCGAGCCCAGGCCCAGGCGCTCCAGCAGCGCACGGGCGCGCCGCACGCGCTCTTCCTTGGGCAGGCCCGCGTAGATGGCGGGCATTTCCACGTTCTCGCTGGCGCTTTCGCTGGCTATCAGGTGGTAGCCCTGGAAGACGAAGCCGAAGGCCTCGCGCCGCAGCCAGGCCAGCGCATCCGAGTCCAGCGTGGCCACGTCCTGGCCCTGGAAGTGGTAGCTGCCCTCGCTGGGCCGGTCCAGGCAGCCCAGGATGTTCATCAGCGTGGACTTGCCCGAACCCGAGCTGCCCACCACGGCCACGAACTCGCCCGCGCGTATCTCCAGATCGATGCCGTGCAGCACGGTGACGGCGGGCTGGCCGCTGTCGCCGCCGCCGTAGTGCTTGGTGATGCCGCGCAGCTCTATCAGCGGTGCGGTCAGCGGCGCGCCGGCCTGCATGTCCTGCGCCATCACCATTGCAGCCACCGCGGGCCACGGTCCAGAGGCGTCTCGCCGACGATGACGCGCTCGCCTTCCTGCAGGCCCTCCAGCACCTCGGCCTGGTGGCGGCTGCGCACGCCCAGGCGCACGGTGCGCTGCTCGGGCTGGCCCTTGGCGTCCAGCACGCGCACGGTCTGCGTGCTGCCGGCCTTCTCGGCCTTCTCGGCCTTCTCTGCCTTTTCCGCCTTGTCAGTCGTTCCCGCCTTGTCGGCCACGGCCATCAGCGGCACGGTCAGCGCCTGCCCGGCCTGGCCGGTGACGAAGACCACCTGGGCCGTCATCTGGGGCATCAGCTCGGCGTCCTCGTTGTCCACATCGAACAGCACGGTATAGGCCACGGCCTTGGTGGCGGGCGCAGGCGCCTGGCCCGCATTGCCGCCGGCCGGCGCCTGGCTGGTAGAGGGCGAAGGCAGCACCTGGCGCACCTTGCTGGACCAGCGCCGGGGCCTGGCCTGGTCGGCGCCGCCCAGCGTGGTGAAGTACACCGGCATGTCGTCGCGCACGCGGCGCACGTCGGCCTCGGACACTTCGGTCCACACCGTCATGGCCGACAGGTCGGCAATGCGCAGGATGTTGGGCGTCTGGTAGGTGGCGTTCAGCGTCTGGCCCTCGCGCGCCTCCACCGACACCACGGTGCCCGCCATGGGCGCGTAGATGCGCGTATAGCCCAGGCGCGCCTCGTCGGCCTTGAGCGTGGCCTGGGTCTGGTCGATCTGGGCCTTCAGGTGCTCCATGCGGGCGCCGGCTGCGGCCAGGTTGGCTTCTGCGGTCTGCAGGTCTTCCTCGCGCGTGGCCCCGTCGCGGGCCAGCTGGCGCTGGCGCGTGAGCTGCTGCTCGGCCAGCTTGCGCAGCGCCTGCTGCTCGGCCAGCTGGGCGCGCAGGCCCGCCAGCGAGGCGCGCCCCGCATCCACCGTGGCGCGCTGCACGCTGGGGTCGATCTCCACCAGCAGCGCGCCCTTCTCCACCTGGGCGCCGGGCTCCACGCGCAGCCGGGTGACCTGGCCCGACACCTGGGCGCCCACGTCCACATAGCGGCGCGGCTGCAGCGTGCCGATGGCCGTGACGGTGGACTCGATATCGGTGCGCGCCACGGTCTCGGTCTGGTAGGCCACGGCAGGCCGGCTGGACCACCAGGCGGCCGCGCCCCCGGCCGCCGCCAACAGGACCACCGCCACGGCGATGGCTTTCCAGCGTTGCTGCGTGCGCGTCATGCTTGCCTCCCGACCACACACACCCCGAACTGGAACGAAAGCAGGAAACTCATCTGAAAAACCCCGTAGTACCGAAACTGAAAACAATCCACGCCAAATCCGCCACGGCAAGCACGCCAGCCAACCAGGCCAGCCGCGCCGCCCAGCGCGCATGGGCGCTGATCAGGGCCACGGCCATCAGCGCGCCGGCGGACACAAAGCCCAGCCAGGCCACCGTGCCCACCGTGCCGCCCCAGCCCGAGACAACGGGCACAAGGGCCAGCGCCAGCAGCGCCGTGCCCAGGCCGCGCAACTGCGGGCCACGGCGGGCCGGCAGCTCGCGCGCGCCGGTCAATTGTTCGTAGTGGCGGTCCATGGCAAAGGCCAGGGCCGCCATGCCTGCAAAGGCCAGGGCCAGTGCGGCCAGGGATGCGTGCAACGTGCTCATGCCTGCACCTCCGAGGGGCCGGCCACGGCGGTCTGGCCCTTGGGCGCCTTTTGCCTGGTGGCGGCACCCGCGCCGCGCCGCGCCAGCCAGCGCCAGGCCCAGGCGGCCGCCAGCCCCGTGGCCAGGCAGAACAGCTCCACCCCGGCGCTTTCCCAGTCGCCCTCCAGCATGTGGGCCGACAGCGGCTCGCCCACGGTGATCCAGTTGAGCAGCGGCAGCAGCAGGCACAGCATGGCCAGCAGGCCCATCTGCTGGCGCCAGGCCGTGGCTGGCGCGCAGGCCAGCGCATGGACCAGCGCCATGCCCCACAGCCCGAAGAACACGGCCAGTTCCCAGTCAGCGCGGTGCGCCAGGCCCACGGGCACCAGGCGGTTGGCCCACAGGTAGCCGATGCAGCCCAGGCCCAGCCCGGCGATGGCCGCCACGTTCAGGCCCTCGATCAGCCGGTACACGCGCGCCGTGGCGCTGCCGAACTCGCCCTGGTGGCGGCTGCGGCGCTTGACCATGAAGAGGATGGCGCCCGTGGCCATCATGGCCGCGCCCGCCAGGCCGCACAGGAAGTACAGCCACTTCATGGCCAGCCCGCCGAACTTGACCATGTGCAGCCCGCCCATGACCGCCTGGGCCAGCGAGGGGGTGCCGCCGTCGGCGCCGCCGGGCAGGCGTACCTGCAGCACCTCGCCCGTGGCGGCCGAGAACATGGCCATGCCCGAATTGGGGCTCAGGCGCTGATGCGCACGGTCATCGCTGTTCCAGCCGTAGACGCCGATGCGTGCCGATGCATCGCCGGGATGGTTGACGACCACCGCGCGCACCGCCTGGCCCATCAGCTCCTGGCCGCGCCGCACAAAGGGCTCCAGATCGGGCACCGCCAGGGGCTTGCCGGACAGCGCGGGCGGCCCGGCCTCGTTCATGTCGGCGATGAAGGCCGTGCGGGCGGCCTGGTCCGTGCCATAGACCGTCCAGACGCCAACGGGCATGAAGCTCAGGCTGGAGATGGCGATGCCGGTATAGGCAATCATGAACTGGAAGGGCAGCGTCAGCACCGCCACGGCGTTGTGCGCGTCCAGCCAGCTGCGCTGGCCCTTGCGTGCGCGAAAGGTGAAGAAGTCCTTGAAGATGCGCTTGTGCGTGATCACGCCGCTGACCAGGGCCACCAGCATGGCCATGGCGGCAATGCCGATCACCCACAGCCCCACCTGCCCTGCATGCAGTTCATAGTGGAAGTCCACGAAATGGTTGCCGCCCATGGTGGCGCGCGCGGCGCCGTGGCCGTGGCCGGCCGTCATTTCCTCGCCCGTGGCGGTGTCCAGTTCGGCATCGGCGTACTGGCGGTTGGCGTCGAACCAGTAGACACGCAGGTCGCCGCCGCCCTTGTCGTCGGCCGGCCAGATCTCCCACATCTGCGCGCCCTGGTGGTGCTTTTGCATGTAGGCCGCGCCCCAGGCCAGGCGCTGGCCCAGGTCCGCACCCTGCCCGGCCGGCGCGGCGGCGCGCGCTGCCGCCTCGGCCGCCTCCTCGGCATGGTGCTCGGGCGTCATCCAGTGCGTGATGGCTTCCTGGAACACGGCCAGCGAACCCGTGAGGAACACCGCGAACAGCAGCCACGAAAACCACAGCCCGCACCAGGTATGCAGCCAGGCCTGGGCCTGGCGGAAACCGCCCGTGGCAGCGCCGCTGCCGGGGACCTTGCTGATCTGCGCCTTGGCCATCTCAAACGCCCCCGCCATTGCGCGCCAGCAGCAGCGCGGCGCCGCCCATCAGGGCCGCAGGCACCAGCAATCCCAGCCAGACCCGGCCCGCCGAAACCGGCGAGAACGCCCAGATCACCGCCAGCGCGTGCAGCGCAAAGCTCCATTGCATGCCGGCGATCACGGCATCGACACGCGCGCCGGGCAGCGCAGCGGCCAGGAAGGCCGCCAGCGCGCTGGCCAGCGCATAGCCGCCGAAGACGGCGGCCAGCAGGCGGGACAGGACAAGCAGGCCCGGATGGACGGGCCTGTCGGCCTGGGTGATATCTGCAGGATCAGCGGGTTGGGATTGGGGCATGTAATGGGTATTCGGATAAGCACAGGAACGCACGAATGCGTGCAAACAAGGGGCCAAAACGGATGCCGTGATGCGGCGGCCTTCAAGGCCCTCCTCATACATGACAAACGAGATCGAAAAAAAGGCCAGCCGCAATGGTTTTCGCCATTGCGGCCAGTGGCCTGGGTCGGACTGGGGCGGGCCCTCCTGGACCCCGCCCCGGCCCTCAGAAGGTGCCGCGCAGCGTCAGCACCGCATTGCGCGGCTTTCCATAGAAATTGCCGCCGCTCGCATAGCCCACGGTCTGGTAGTACGTCTTGTCAAAGATATTGTTGAGATTCAGGGAAACCGTCCAGCGCGGATCGATCCGGTACTGCACCATCGCATTGATGACGGAATAGCCGCCCTGGGTGAAGTTGTAGCGGCCGACTTCATTCCAGTCGGCGTCATACAGCGTATCGCGCACATGGTGCTTGCTCTGGATATGGGCGCTGCCGCCAATCTTCCAGCGCGACAGCTCGCCCGGCAGCACATAGGCCGTGGACAGCTTGAGCAGATGGCGCGGCGTGATGCTGCTGTAGGGCGCGTCCTCGGTCTTGTCGCGCGTGGTGGTGTAGGTGTAGCCGGCCGCGATCTGCCAGCCCGGGCGCAGCTCGCCGCCGATCTCGGCGTCAAAGCCGCGGCTGGTCACCTTGCCCTGCGGCAGAAAACAGCAATTGCCCGACCATTCCTCGTGATTGCTCGGATAGCGCGTATCCGTCACCGCCGTGCCCGTGCGCACCACGTTGAAAAGGCTGAATGTGGCATTGAGCCGGCCATCGGCCAATTCGCCCTTGAAACCGGCCTCATAGCTCTTGCCCTTGACCGGGTCCAGCGAATTGCCCGGAGGAGGCCCCGACTTGGACAGCGCCTGCGGCTTGAGAATCGAGGAATAGCTCAGATACGCCGACCATTGGTTGCTCAGGTCATAGATCACCCCGCCATACGGCGTGAACTTGGCCGGCTCGGAAAAGCGGCTGCCCGATGCCAATTCCCACTGGCCCGCCGCATTCAGCGACTCATAGACCTGGTTGAAGCGGTACTTGGCATAGCGCGCGCCCACGATCACATGCAGGCGGTCCGTCGGATGCAGGCGCAGCACGCCATAGCCGCCCGACTGGTCCTGGCCCCAGGGGTTGTAGCGGCGCGAGATCTCGCCGGCCGGCGCCGGGCGCCAGGCGCCGGGGTTGTAGACATCGATGGGCTCCACGCCCGTGGCATCGGTGGAATAGCCCACGTTCCAGAAGCTCTCCACCTTCTGCCGGTCCATGCCCAGCAGGATTTCGTGCGTGCGCCCGCCCAGGTCGAAGCTGCCGGCCAGGCTGGCGTCCAGCACGGTCTGCCGGTTCTCGTACAGGTAGTGGCCGCCGCCGTTCCAGTTCACGCCCAGGCCGGTTGCGGGGTCCAGCGCGCCGTAGCCGAACACCGTGGAGCCGTCATAGCTGGACTTGCTGCGGGTCAGGTTGAGCTTGCCCTTCCAGCGTGCGGAAAAACGGTGCTCCAGCGCGCCGAACAGCTCGCTGTTGTCCTTGCGGCCCGTGGCCCAGGGCTGGGTGAAGCTGGTGTGGCGCGGCAGGCCGATATCGCTGCCGTCGCTGTAGCGCGGCACGTCGCCGCCGCCATCGCCGCGCGTGTGGATCTTGCTGCGGCTCATGCCCACGGTCAGCAGGGTGTCGGGCGTCAGGTCCGCCTCGACCACGCCGTAGAACTGGGGAGCGCGCGTGTGCTTGATGTCCACGAACTGGTCCGTGTCCTGGTAGGACAGCACGGCCCGGCCGCGCACCCGGCCATCAAGGGCCAGCGGCCCCGTGGCATCCACCATGGTCTGGTAGTTGTTCCAGCTGCCGATGGACTGCTGCACCACGAAGCGCGGCTCGGCCAGCGGCTTCTTGCGCACGATGTTGATGATGCCGCCCGGGTCGCCCACGCCGCCCAGCAGGCCCGAGGCACCGCGCATCACCTCCACGCGGTCGTAGAAGTCCATGCTCTGGTTGACGCTGTAGGTGTACTGGGCGATGTTCAGCGGCGCGCCGCCGTCGATCTGCATGCTGTCGATCTGGAAGCCGCGCGAATAGAAATAGGTGGAGTCGAAATTGATCTGGCTGGTGGTGATGCCGGGCGTGGCGGCCAGCGCGTCGCGGATGTCGGTCATGCGGCGGTCGTCGAGCTGCTGGCGCGTGATCACCGACACCGATTGCGGGATCTCGCGGAACGACTGGTCCGTCTTGGAGGCGATGCTGGTCACCCGGCTGGTGTACGAGCCCGTGCCCTCGGTCGTGCCGTCGATGGCCCGGCGCGCGCTCACCCGCACTTCGGCCAGCGTCTTTTCGATGGCGGCGACGGGCTGCACGGTCAGCGTGCCCTCTTGCACATGGCCCTGCAGGCCGCTGCCGGCCAGCAAATCATCCAGCGCCTGGCGCAGCGGCAGCTCGCCCCGTACGGCCGGCGCCTGTCGCTGGGCGGCCAGCGAGGGCGTGAACACCAGCTGCAGTCCGGCCTGCCGCGCGAACTGATCCAGCGCGCTGGCCAGCGGCTGCGCCGCTATGTCGAAGCGCAGCGTCTGTGCGGCCGGCTGGGCCAGCGCCGCCTGCAGCGGCATGGCCAGGCCCAGGCAGAGCACGGCATGGGCCAGCGGATGGAGGGCGGCGCGGCAGGCGCCCGAAGAAGGGAAAAGCGGATGCATGGAAATCGTCCTTGGCAGTGATGGAAGGGACCCACAGGGATCACTGCCATGACGACTGGCCAGGAAAACTCCTGAAAAATAATGTGCGCCCCGCTGCCGTGCGCATGCAGTTGCTCTTGCCACCGTCACGCCTCAGCCCGCCGTGGCCACCAGCAGGCCGCCATCGGCCTGCCTGCGCACCTGCACCGGCAGCGCATGGGGCAGCGCCCGCACCCAGGCATGGGCCTTGGCGATGCGCACGCGCCCGCTCAGGGGCAGGCGCGCGGCCTCCGGCGTGGCCTGCAGGTCGAACGGCGCATAGCGTGACAGCCGCGCCAGGGCCTCGCCCAGCGTGGCATCGGCAAACACCAGCTCGCCATGCCGCCAGGAGGCCGCCTGCCCGGCATCGCCCCGGGTCTGCGTGGCCACCGTGCCTTCCATGCGCAGGCCCTGCCCTGCAGACAATTCATAGAAGCGCCCGCCATCCGCGTCAGATTGCACGCGCACACGCCCCGACTCCACCTGCACCGTAACCCGCTCCTGCCCCTGGGCGCCCGTGGCCAGTTCCACGCCGAAGCGCGTGCCCAGCACGGTGACGCGCACGCCGCCGGCCTGCACGGTGAAGGGCCGGTCCTCGTCCCGCTCCACCTCGAAGAAGGCCGCGCCCTGCGTCAGCTGCACCACGCGCCGCGTGGCGAAATACTCCACCTGCGCGCTGCTGAGCGCGTCCAGCAGCAGGCTGGAGCCATCGGGCAGGCCATGGCGCACCTGCTGGCCGCGCAGGCTGGACCAGCCGGCCTGCCACTGCACATGCGTGTCGCGGTAGTGTCGCCATTGCTGCCAGCCCAGGCTGCCGCCCAGGCCGAAACCGGCCACGCCCAGCAGCGCGGCCAGGCTGCGCCGCCGACCTGCATGTCGCGCAACGGCGACGCCTGGCCGCGTACCGCGCCAGCGGTGCAGCGCATCCTCTATGCAGGCGCTGGCCTGGATCAGGTCGCGCTCCACGGTGTTGAGGCTGACGCCCAGGCGCTCGGCAATCTCGGGCTGGCGCTCGCCCTGCACGCGGTGGGCGATGAAGGCGGCCCGGCAGCGCTCGGGCAGGCTGTGCAAGGCGGACTCCAGCACGGCCAGCGCCTGGCGGTACATGACGGAGTCGGCCACATCGGGCGCATGGCTGGGCGCCAGTTGTTCATGGACTGCCGCCTCGCCCAGGTAGCGGGCATGGCGCTGGCGGCGGCGGTGCGCATCCAGCGCCATGTGCTGGGCCATCACGGCCAGATAGGCCGTGGCGTCGCGCGGCATCTGGGCCGGATTCGCGGCCCCGGCCAGGTCTGCGGCCTCGGCCGGGGCGCTGCGCGCGTGTTCCGCCAGCCGCAGCCAGGTGTCGTGCACCAGGTCGCCCGCCTCCTCGCGGCTGCCCGTGCTGCGCGTGGCGGCACGCACCAGGTCGGCATAGGCCCGGTCAAAGCCGGAAAGCAGAGCGCGGGTGAAGGAGGCGGACAAATCCATGGGGCTGGATCATAACCGCGCAAAGAAGAATCATTCTCAATAAACGCAATGCATGCCGGGCTCTTTCAGCGGTTCCTGGGCCATCCCTGAAAGGGCGCGATCGCAAGGTGCAACGGGCCGCGAAGCGACTTTGCGCACGCCGCACGCGCTATCATCCGCACCAGCCCCCTGTTCCGGGGCCGGTGCTTCAAAACACCCATTAGCAAGCGGCACCGCCTCTCCGAAAGCGAGGCTTGCACACCGAATCCACTAGCCAATGCAGATTGCAATGGCCCGTGGATTCGATACGTAATGGAGCATCGAAACATGAGTACCGTTTTTCTCGGGCAGACCCGCGCGCCCTGTCTTTGGGCGCTCCCTCCCTCACGCTTGCCATCCACGCAGCGCCAGACACGGAGGGACATGGCATGACCTCCACCCAGCCAAACCAGCCCACCCCCGCCACGGACAGCCACAGCACCGGGCAGCTGTCCAATGCCCTCACCCAGGTGGACCATCTCGTGCAGCAAGGCTGTGCAGAGATTTCCTCCATCGCCCAGTTGGCCCTGGCATGGCTGGAGACGCCCAAGGGCCATCGCCACATGGACGTGGTGGCCCGCGCCCTGCAAAGCATCCGCGACAGCGCCGAGACGCTGGCCGACTACGCCGGCACCGAGGCCCAG
>Ga0066479_1000368_pt1 | contig 13884 bp, 10 predicted proteins | sample LakWasM117_HOW13_2_FD_59555 | JGI IMG/M metagenome (GOLD analysis project Ga0066479, IMG submission 59555) | Freshwater sediment methanotrophic microbial communities from Lake Washington under simulated oxygen tension - Sediment Metagenome 117_HOW13 | ecosystem: Environmental > Aquatic >... | reverse complement strand
GACTGCCTGGCAAAGTACGCGGCGGCCTTTTTTAGGATGTCGCGCTCCTCGGTCACGCGCTGTAGTTCGGCCTTCAGGCGCCTCAGCTCCTCGGTCTGAGACGTCTGCATCTGGCGTTCTTGCGTAATCCAGCTCTTTCGACCACGCAGTCCAGTACCGCACGCAGCATGACTGCTGGTCTTGACCGATGGTCACGTCTTTTTCTGAATGAATATTCAGGAACTCACTGTGGATAACCATTCGCGGCCCAACGATTGTGGATAACTTGCTTGCCGCATTGACTTGAAGACGCATGCCGCTCACATGGTCCACTCCATCCAGCGGGCCTGCGAGGGAGCTTGAGAGATGTTTGCGCTGACAAAGAACTTCTGTCTGGACAGAAACCTACAGCCAGAACCCACGCTTATTCACATTGGCAAACAGCGCTGAGAGCGCGCTGAGAGCCTCCGCGTCCAGCAGCATTTCAGTTGCGCCATTGAGGGTGATCGGCAGCTGGGTACCGTCGATTTCCTTCGACTGCTTGAGAACCTGATCGAGCAAACTGCTTCGAGGCAGGAGTATGTAGCGCACCTCGCAGTCCAAGCCATCGGCAAGCTTGGCCAGCGTGTTCAAAGAAATGCTTCCGTTTGCTTCTGCTTGTTCCAGCTTGCGCACACCTTGGGCCGTCATGCCTGTTCGTGCCCCAAGAGCTTTCGAGCTCATGCCTAGGGCAAGGCGGACAGTCTTCACCCAGCCGCACCTCGGTGCGACATCACGATGCAGCTTTGCGAACTCGCAGAACTGCCGATCAAGTTCTGCCAAGCGGGTGAGATCCAGGCGGCTCTTCAATTTTTACAGATGAGGGTGGGGCAACTGAACAGTTGCCCATGTTGCGTATCGAGGCAACCGGAAACCATCAATTCACCGGTAGCAGAGATACGAGCAAAAAACCACTTCATTGCTCGGCTATCTTCGCACTTCGCGGTTCCGAATGGGACCAACTAGTCCCATGTTAACTGGAAAGATGAATCATGTTGCGTGTGCAAAAAGCGACCCTCGGAAAATTTGGTGAACCAGAATTGGCAAGTCGCATCAACTCGCGGGGATGGAAATCGATACTGCCTGCTGCTTTGGACGACCAACAGCTTCTATTGATCTCCGATCAGCTGCGGGATTTGTTGGCTGGCCAGGGATGGGATGCAACGCGGGGGCCGGGCAGTGCTGCGCTGCCGATAAGTCTTCTTCTGCTGTCCAAAGCGGGGGCGAGGCGCTCAGGCAAGGGCACGAATGTAGAGTTGGACACCTTGCACGAGGCCATGACCCTCCTCTGCATCGCCTTGGACCGGGAAATCGTGAACCGGATGCTCCATCGCCAAGACGACACCATAGGCTCTGGACTGATACAAGGTCTGCGATTGCTAGTTCAGAACGGCTCCGAGCCCTTCAAGTCACCGTGTTCTGCCTGACCTGAAGCCAAAGCCTGGATGTCAGTTTTGACGATTTTGAGGATTTCGTTGACCGACGCTGGGTCCAAGTCTTGGCAGTAGGCAGCGGCGATCAGCGTCAAAGGATGGATCTGCAGGTTTTCAGCCAAGCCTTCAATAGTGCGAATACCTGGCACCTGATGGCCTTGCTCAACGCGACTGATGTGTCGCCGGCTGGTCGCAAACAGCATGTCTTCCTGGGTCACGCCCCGTGCCGCACGCAACTGCTGCAGTGCGCGACCAAAGTCGGCTTGGGGACGGACATTTTTTCGGGAGGGCATTTGCCCGATTTCCGCCCAATGAGACCAAGAAGACCACGACCAAATAGTCTCATTGACATATTACATCGCTGAAAACTCCGGCCCAGTTGGGAATTTGTTCCTGAAACTCGTTCGATGCCGGTAAGGCTGGCTACCGCTTTTGGCGGGGCCTTATCCACGACATTCTTCTCGCAGCTGAACGCGATGCAAACTGTATCCATCTGTGATCGTGACGGTAAGATGGCGCGGACGATTTGTACTTGTCCTGTCCGTGCGCCCGAATCGGCTGGGGCAGTCAACCCTTCTACGCCTCAATGCTCGACGACATCAAAAAAACCCTCTGGGCCACCGCCGACAAGCTGCGCGCCAACATGGACGCCGCCGAATATAAGCACCTTGTGCTCGGCCTCATCTTCGTCAAATACATCTCTGACACCTTCGCCGCCCGCCGTGCAGAGCTGACGGCCCGCCTCACCAACCCCGACGACGAGTATTTTTACGGCGACGCCGACCCTGCCGACATCGAAGCCGAGCTGGAAGACCGCGACTACTACAAAGAGGTCAACGTCTTCTGGGTGCCCGAAGGCGCGCGCTGGGAAGCATTGCGCAACGCCGCCAAGCAGCCCGACATTGGCAAACGCATTGACGACGCCCTCACGCTGATCGAGGCCGAGAACCCCAAGCTCAAAGGCATCCTCGACAAACGCTATGCCCGCGCACAGTTGCCCGATGGCAAGCTGGGCGAGTTGGTGGACTTGGTATCGACCATCGGCTTTGGTGACGACCCCGCCGTGGCCCGCGACGTGCTGGGCCAGGTGTACGAATACTTTTTGGGCATGTTCGCCAGTGCCGAGGGCAAGCGGGGCGGGCAGTTCTACACGCCTGCCAGCATCGTCAAAACCCTGGTCGCCATCCTGGCCCCACACGAAGGCAAGGTGTACGACCCGTGCTGCGGCTCAGGCGGCATGTTTGTGCAGTCGGAGAAATTCATCGAAGCCCATGGCGGCAAACTGGGCGATGTGAGCATCTACGGCCAAGAGGCCAACCCCACCACATGGCGCCTGGCCGCCATGAACCTGGCCATTCGCGGCATCGACTACAACCTGGGCCGCGAGCCTGCCGACACCTTCACCCGCAACCAGCACCCCGACTTGCGGGCCGACTACATCCTGGCCAACCCGCCTTTCAACATCTCTGACTGGTGGCACGGCAGCCTGGAAGGCGATCCGCGCTGGGAATATGGCGACCCACCCCACGGCAATGCCAACTACGCCTGGTTGCAGCACATGCTGCACCACTTGAAGCCCACGGGCCGCGCAGGCATCGTGCTGGCCAACGGCAGCATGAGTTCCAGCCAGAACAACGAAGGCGTGATCCGCGCCGCCATGGTCGATGCCGATGTGGTCGAAGTCATGGTGGCCCTGCCCGGCCAGTTGTTCTTCAACACACAGATTCCGGCCTGCCTGTGGTTCCTGGCCAAGCAGAAAACGCGCAAGGGTGAAGTGCTTTTCATCGACGCCCGCAAGCAGGGCCGCATGATCAGCCGCGTGCAGGCCGAGCTGACCGACGACACCATTGCCCGCATCGAAGCCGTGGTGGCCGCCTGGCGCGGCGAACCGGGCGCGGGCAGCTATGAAGACGTGAAAGGCTTTTGCCGCAGCGTGCCCCTGGCTGAGATTGCCCAGCACGGCCATGTGCTCACCCCCGGCCGCTATGTGGGCGCGGAAGAAGTGGAAGACGACGACGAAGCCTTTACCGACAAGATGCAAAAGCTCACCGAAAAGCTGGGCGAGCAAATGGCCAAGGGCGCGGAGCTGGATGCGGTGATTCGGGCGAAGCTGGGGGGGTTGGGGTATGAGTTCTGAGTGGGCTTCTGCCGAATTGGGATCGCTGACCGTAAACCTCGATACCCGTCGAAAGCCAGTTAAAGAGGCGGACAGGAAGCCAGGGCCCTATCCCTACTATGGCGCCTCTGGCATCGTGGATCACGTTGAGGGTTACCTCTTCGAAGGTGAACACCTTCTGATAGCAGAGGATGGTGAAAACCTCCGTACCCGGCAGACCCCAATCGCGTTCATCGCGAACGGGAAGTTTTGGGTAAACAACCACGCCCATATAGTCACTGGGAATGCGCGAGCAAGTACACGTTTTCTTCAATATGCGTTACTCGCCACCGACATAAGCGCTTATCTCACAGGCGCTGTGATGCCAAAGTTGACCCAGGGAAACCTCAATCGCATTGAAGTTCCGTGTCCGCCTCGGCACATCCAAGATCAGATTGTTGGTGTACTTGGCGCACTCGACGACCGCATCACCCTCCTGCGCGAAACCAATGCCACCCTCGAAGCCATCGCCCAGGCCCTGTTCAAGTCCTGGTTCGTCGATTTCGACCCCGTGCGCGCCAAGATGGAAGGCCGCACGCCCGAGGGCATGAACGAGGCCACCGCAGCGCTGTTTCCCGATGGGTTTGAAATGTCGGAGTTGGGGGAGGTGCCGAGGGGGTGGCGGGTTGGCAGCGTCTACGACATTTCAAAGGTTATCTATGGCGCCCCGTTCGCTTCAAAGCTCTTTAAAGCCGCGCCCCCTGGAAGGCCCTTGGTACGCATCCGGGATCTTAAGGACGAGCGCCCGGGTGTATTCACTGAAGAGGTCCATCCCAAGGGTTACCTATTAAAGCCCGGTGACATAGCAGTTGGTATGGATGGCGAGTTTCGCGCTTATATCTGGGGCGGCGAGACCGCTTGGCTTAACCAACGAGTGTGCGTTTTTCACCCAATTCACGGCGCCTGTTCAGCTTTCGTGCGTCTCAGCATTGCGCCACTGTTGGCAGCAGTTGAGGCATCGGAAACGGCAACAACCGTAATTCATCTTGGCAAGAACGATATCGACCGCTTCAGAGTCATCTTGCCTTCATCTACTGTGCTTCACGCGTTTGCAGCCGCTGCGGAGTCGGTGTACGAGAGATTGGTGTTAAACAAACAAAAGGCCCAAACCCTCTCCACCCTCCGCGACACCCTGCTCCCCCGCCTGATATCCGGGCAACTTCGTCTAGACGAAAGCGCAGGAGCCATCCATGCCTGAAATCCGCCAATGGTCCGACATCAAGGATCGATTTGATGGTGGCGCGCTTATCTTGGGTAACGGTGCCAGCATGGCTATTCATGCGGGGTTCGGCTACTCGTCGCTTCGTGAGGCTGCGAAAGACAAGGGCCACATTACCCCTCAGGTTGCTGACATCTTCAGAGCATTTGACACGAATGACTTTGAGCTGGTGCTGCGCCGGTTGTGGGAAGCAACCTTGGTCAACAAGGCTCTCGGGGTTGAGCCTGGGCGAGTCGAGCAGGCTTACCAGCAGGTACGAACTGCACTCATTTCAACTGTTCGCGATATCCACATTTCGCACGAGGACGCGAAGAGGCACTTCGCACCCATGTTTCAGTTCATGAAGAGCTTCGACACGGTGTTCAGCTTGAACTACGACTTGTTGGTCTACTGGGCAATGATGGCGAGTCAGGACGAGTTGGGAAAGTGGTTCAAAGACGGCTTTCAAAAAGGCGGCGTATTTCGGGAAGATTGGGAAACTTTGCGGAAGCCGTACGGTGCAGACGGTACTACTTTGGTCTTCTATCCCCACGGCAGCCTTCTCACAGCTAGACGTGACGACTACACCGAGGGCAAATTAACGCTCCCGTCGGGAGGTGGCGCGACACTGCTGGATCGAATCCTCGAACTGTGGGAGACGGGGTCGGCGTCGCCTTTGTTTGTCAGCGAAGGTACTGCGGAGAAGAAGAAAAAGTCGATTGCAAACTCCAACTATTTGAGCCGTGTCTTTCGTGAAGCGCTACCTAACCCAGGTGATTCTCTGGTGATCTACGGTTGGGCGATATCCGAGCAGGACGAACACATCCTTGCGCAGTTGCGACGTGCAGGTTCATCTCTGCGGCGAGTCGCGGTATCGGTGTACGGCGGCTCCCAAGCAAGCGCGCAGCAGGCGGAAGATGCCCTTGCAGACATTGGCGTGAAGGGTGTGTTGTTCTTCGACGCTGAGAGTCCAGGGTGTTGGATTCACCCCGAGGAGCGTCCTTCACCATGACCGCAGCAGCTGATCCGCAGTCGAAGATCAGACTTCTTGGCTGTTCACAAATCGACCACCCGGAAACAACCCTATGAAGCCTTGGACACTGGCGTCAGCTGGCAACGGATTGGCTCTCGTGCTGGCCTTGCTGTCGCTTTGCACGATGGCGTACTTTGGCTACCAGTTCTACGTTGAACCGAAGCCTGACATCGCAAACGTGTTCACCGGCGCAGGCGCAGTGTTGGCCGCCTCTATTTCCGCACTTGTCGCCTTCCGTTCGGTCGCCATCGTGGAAGAGTCGCAGCGACCGTATCCCTATCCGTACATCGATATCAAGAGCCGTTATGGGCTGTCCCTCATCAAGATCAAGAATGCGGGCGGCTCAGCAGCGCATCGCGTGTATCTTCATTGGGATGGAGGGCCTCCCTTGCTTAAACAAGGGCCAAACAGCAACGCGCAGCCGCTGCACTTTGCAGGTGACGAGACGCAGGCCATCGCTGTGCTCATGCCAGGGGAAGAGCAAGCCACCATGCTTGGAGTGCATCACTGGGTTGCCGGAAGAATCAAGGCTAACCCGCGTGAGCTGCGGGGCCAAGTTGTCTATCAAAATGTCAAAGGCAATACCTGTCGGCTGCCGTTCTTTATCGACACTTCCTTCTATCAATGGGCGCTTGCAGACGAAACTGAGCTGTTAAAGGCACAAAGAGCACTGACACAAGTGCCGGATGTGTTGACTCAAATGAGTGAATCTTTGGAGCAAATCAGCAAGAGCTTGAAGTCATGACCGAAGACCAACTCGAACAAGAAACCCTGGCCTGGCTACAAGACGTGGGCTACACCCACCGTTACGGCCCCGACATCGCCTTCGATGGTTCTTCACCCGAGCGTGCCGACTACCGTCAGGTTGTCCTGCCCTTCCGGCTGCGCGAAGCCATCAACCGCCTGAACCCTGGCATCCCCGTCGCCGCCCGTGAAGATGCCATCAAGCAGGTCACGGATCTGGGCATCCCATCCCTGCTGTCGGCCAACCGCGCCTTCCACAAGCTGCTGGTGGGCGGTGTCCCCGTCCAGTATCAAAAGGACGGCGAGACACGCGGCGACTTCGTGCGCCTGATCGACTGGGCGCACCCCGAGAAGAACGAATGGTGGGCCATCAACCAGTTCACCATCAAAGGCCCCCACAAAACCCGCCGCCCCGACATCATCCTGTTCGTCAACGGCTTGCCGCTGGTACTGCTGGAACTCAAGAACCCTGCCGACGAGAACGCCAACATCTGGAAGGCCTTCGACCAGATCGAGACGTACAAGGAGCAGATCCCGGACGTGTTCCAGTACAACGAAGTGCTGGTGATCTCGGACGGCACCGATGCCTTGATGGGTTCGCTCTCTGCCAACGCAGAGCGCTTCATGGCGTGGCGCACGATTGATGGGGTGAACCTCGATCCACTGGGGCAGTTTCAAGAACTACAAACCCTGGTGCGTGGTGTGCTGGCCCCGCAGTACCTGCTGGACTACATCCGTTACTTTGTCCTGTTCGAGGATGACGGGCAACTGGTCAAGAAGATCGCGGGCTACCACCAGTTCCATGCCGTGCGCGCCGCCATCGAAGAAGTAGTGACCGCATCCCGACCTGGTGCCTCTCGCAAAGGCGGTGTGGTGTGGCACACCCAAGGCAGCGGCAAGAGCATCACCATGACCTGCTTTGCCGCCCGTGTGATGCAAGAAGCCGCGATGGAGAATCCCACCATCGTGGTCATCACCGACCGCAACGACCTGGATGGGCAACTCTTTGGCGTGTTCAGCCTGGCCCAAGACCTGTTGCGCGAGCAGCCCACCCAGGCACTGACCCGCCCGGACCTGCGCATCAAGCTGGGCAACCGACCCTCGGGCGGCATCATCTTCGCCACCATACAGAAGTTCATGCCGGGGGAGGATGAAGACACCTTCCCGGTGCTGTCCGAGCGCAGCAACATCGTGGTGATCGCGGACGAAGCCCACCGCACCCAATACGGCTTCAAGGCCACCCTCAAAGGCAAGCCCGGTGAGGAGAAGTACCAGGCAGGCTACGCCCAGCATTTGCGGGATGCCCTGCCCAATGCCACGTTTGTAGGCTTTACCGGCACCCCGGTGAGCAGCTCCGACCATGACACCCGTGCGGTGTTTGGCGAGTACATCCACGTCTACGACATGCAGCAGGCCAAGGAAGATGGCGCCACCGTGGCCATCTACTACGAGTCCCGCTTGGCCAAACTGCGCCTCAAAGACGAAGACCTGCCCAGCATTGACGATGAAGTGGACGAGCTGGCCGAGGACGAAGAAGAGAGTACCCAGGCCAAACTCAAAAGCCGCTGGGCCGCCCTCGAAAAGATCGTCGGCGCCGAACCCCGCGTTGCCAGCGTAGCCGCTGACCTTGTAGCGCACTTTGAAGAGCGCAGCACCGCCCAATCGGGCAAGGCCATGGTAGTAGCCATGAGCCGTGACATCTGCGTGCACCTGTACAACGAGATCACCAAGCTGCGACCCGACTGGCACGACCCCGACCCCGAGAAAGGCGCCATCAAGATCGTGATGACCGGCTCAGCCAGCGACAAAGCCCTGCTGCGCCCCCACATCTACGACGGCAAGGTCAAAAAGCGCTTGGAAAAGCGCTTCAAAGACCCCGCCGACCCGCTGCACCTGGTGATCGTGCGCGACATGTGGCTCACCGGCTTTGATGCCCCCTGCGTGCATACCTTGTACGTGGACAAGCCCATGAAGGGCCACAACCTCATGCAGGCCATCGCCCGCGTGAACCGGGTCTTCAAGGGCAAGCAGGGCGGTCTGGTGGTGGACTACATCGGCATCGGCAACGAACTCAAAGCCGCCATGAAGGAGTACACCGCCAGCAAAGGCCGGGGCACCCCCACCGTGGATGCCCGCGAGGCGTACAGCGTCCTCATGGAGAAGCTCGATGTCCTGCAATCCATGCTGCATGGCTGCGATTACAGCGACTTCCTGACCGGGGGGCATCAAACCCTCGCCCGAGCAGCCAACCATATCCTGGGCCTGCGGGAAGAAGGCGGCAAGGACGGGAAGCGCCGCTTTGCCGACACCACCTTGGCATTGACCCAAGCCTTCTCGCTGTGCTGCACGCTGGACGAAGCCAAGGCAGTGCGGGAGGAAGTCGCCTTCATGCAGGCTGTGAAGGTCATCCTGACCAAACGGGACATCACCGCCAAGAAGCGCACCGACGAACAACGCGACGAAGCCATCCGGCAGATCATCAGCAACGCCGTGGTGTCTGACCAGGTGGTGGACATCTTTGATGCCGTGGGCCTGGATAAACCCAACATTGGTCTTCTGGATGATGAATTCCTGGCCCAGGTGAAGAACCTGCCCGAGAAGAACCTGGCAGTCGAACTTCTCGAACGCCTGCTCGAAGGCGAGATCAAGAGCCGCTTCGGCAGCAACGTGGTGCAGGAAAAGAAGTTCTCTGACCTGCTGGGCAACGTCATCAAGCGCTACCAGAACCGCTCGATTGAAACCGCGCAGGTCATGGAAGAGCTGGTCGAGATGGCCAAGAAGTTCCGCGAGGCGGCGAGCCGGGGCGAACTACTGGGCCTGACCGAAGATGAAGTGCGCTTCTATGACGCCCTGGCCACCAACGAATCAGCGGTCAAAGAACTCACCGACGAAACCCTCAAGAAGATTGCCCACGAGCTGACTGAAAACCTGCGCCAGAACCTGACGGTGGACTGGTCGGAGCGTGAGAGCGTGCGAGCCAAACTGCGGCTGATGGTCAAGCGGGTCTTGCGCAAGTACAAGTACCCGCCGGACTTTCAGGAAGAGGCGGTGGACCTGGTGCTACGGCAGGCGCAGGTGTTTGGGGAGAGCTGGGGTGGCGGCTAGCCTGACTCCGGGGCAGACCGAGTCGCCAGTATTGGTGAGCACTTCGCTCAGGGATTCTTGGTGCCGAAGGCTTTCACGGCATCAAGCAAGCCCTTTGCGAGCGTGCGGATGCCGCTCAAGTTGTAGCTGCCACCGATCTGTTCATAGGCATAGCGGGCTTGAATGAAGTAGTCCGAGCACTCGGCAAGAAGCGGTGCCAGCTGTTCTCCTGACGCCGCCAGAAATCCAGACTCAATAGCAGCCTGAGTGGGCAGTTCAAGAGACGCAAACACATCCGACAAGTTGTGCCCATGTGCCGTAGACATGATCTTGGCAGCCTTCACAAGACCGTCCGGGGTCAGGCCACCACCTACTGCCCCACCCTCTGCGGCCTTCAAGCTGAGTTCAGCGCAGAGCGCATAGTTGACGATCAGTGGGAAAACGAACGCGTTCGGATCGACTCCCTCGCTTGTCCAAACCTGCTCTGCTGCCTGATAGAACTGTTCGGCCGATGACCAGATCCAGCCGTTTGGCCGGATGAATCCGGAAAACTGCGGTGCATGCCTTGCGCTGCTGCGGTTGTCTTTTCTTTTTGGCATATCTTTGAAGCGCTGAGTCCCAAGAATAGAAGTCATTTTGGTCAGCAGCGCTCCTAACTCAATGCCACTCGCAAACCGGTCAAGTTCGGCAGGGTGGCCCCATCATTCGAGAACCATCAACGGCAAAGCAATCGAAACTTCCTGCGAGAGGTACTCCGCGCGAAGTGGCTTGGATGCCCGATTGGAGGTGCTTTGAATGTACAAATAGACGCGGCCTAAATGTACAAATGGACGTTACGCTAGGCGGTCACCGGGGAATCGCGTTACCCAGTAGTTTGCGAACGGCGCGGGCAAATCCCACCTCAAACACCGTTCGCCCGCGCTCGTTGACGATCTCGCCGTGGCTGCCTTCCTTCAGGCCACGCTCTTCGAGATAGTCGGCCGACACCGCTTTCTGCAATGCCTCACGCTCCGATGGCGTGAGTTGCGCTGATGGGGCAAACACGGCGACTGGCTGTGCCCCTGGTGCAGCAGAAACGGTCGCGCCTAGGGAACGCCGATCCACGATCACCTGTGTGTTGGCCTTCAGTACATTGAGCTGCGCTTTGAGCTTGTCACGTTCAGCAATGATGGCTTGCATGATAGAGCGAATGGCCGGGTCCTCGATGCGCATCAGGTATTCATGACTCGCCAGGGTTTTGGGCGGTTTGGGCGCCGCTGGACCGGCATAGGCGGCCCAGGCTTCAATAAGAGCGCGATAGTCGGCTGACGGAGCGTTATAGAGAGCGCGCCCCTTCATGATGCCTGCTGCTTCAGCCAGGCGGCCTATGGCCGGCAGGGAGTACTCGCGCGGGCCGGCTTCATGCTGCTTGCGGCACAGTTCATGCATCTTCGCCAAGTTATTTCGACGGTTCGAACGCCCACCTTTGGCCAGCAAAGATTCCAACACCGCATCGGGATGAATGTCAGTCATGCCGTTCATGCTTATTCTCTCAATTGTTGGGCACGCCGAGCGCCGGAGAACGTGTGCACAGCCTCGTTCTGCGGCAGCCACGCCGTAAGGTCCTGGCCAAAGTGCTGGCTCAGGCGTTCGCCGGCATCCATCAGACGAATCACTTCCCGTTGACCCAGCGCTAGATTCTGCGGGTTCATCTGCTGAGCAAGGCGTCTCATGAAGGCGTTGCCGGCGAGTAACTGCTCCCGTTCGCTCAGGAGCATAAACACAGGCTGGAAGTCGTCACGGTACAACGCTGCATCTAGGAGCTGGCTACGGCGAAGCACCGCCTTGCCCGGCTGCAGGTCAGGGTAGGCCTCGACGTTTTCACACACCCCGGCGAGTTGGAGCAATTCCGACTCCGTTTCCTCGAAGGCAATTTGTACGTCGCCCACCGTGCCAGCAGCCACCAACTGCATTCCATCACTCTGTGAAGCTTCGAGCGCCGTCTTGCAGCGTTCGATGAGCCGCCAGCAGGCGACCAGGTCTTCGGCAAGGTCGCTGAAGCGCTTCATGGCACTTTCCCATATACGCGCGGCCTGCCGGTAGGCATCCTGGTGAGAAAACGGTTGCCCTGCGTCTTCCTCATCCGCCTTCTGCTTTTTCAAGACCTGCAGCTCCTGCTCTCGGGCAAGGCAGGCGTTGCGCGCCTCGTCGAAGTGAAAGGCCAGCGTGTTGAAGTGGGCCGCCAGCGCGGGCAAGTGATACGGCTCGGTCACGAACCAGCGGCAACGCACGCAGTTGCGGCTGCCGCCCGGAACGGGACCATACTTGGGATTCACTATCGCACTACCCTTGGCGGTCATAGGCCCGCCGTTGTAGCAGCCGCCGACGGAGCTGTTGTCTTCGACCTCGCTGGTGTTGCCGCCGACCAGGCACAGGCCGTGGTGCATAGGCATCCAGCCCGCAGGGTTGCGCTCGGAAGGGTGTTTAGGGATGGCTGCGGCAAGGCTAGGTACGCTGTTGCAGATGGCCTTTTGCAGCAGCTCGTCATGTGCGGTGTCGAGCAGGAAGTTCTGAATGCTGGCTTCCTTGCCCGCTTCGAGCCGCTCCGCCGCGCCGAGCAGCATGTCGCGGATATGCGTTGCGCCGGGCTTAGTGTAGTACAGGGTCATCAACAATCGGCTGTGACCCACGAGCTTCTGCAAGATGGGGAATGGCACCTGCCCTTCCAGGGCCAGCGCGGTGATGAGGGAGACGCGCAGGCTGTGCAGGGGAAAGAGCGTTGTTGTGTCCCGTCTCGACTTAGTCCTGATTTTTGCTTGCAGGGGCGGGATGAGCCGAATTGTTTCGCCGTTTCGATGTTTTTCGCCGCGGTCTGCAAGCCGCAGCTCAAGCGATTCGAGCAACGCAAACCAGCAGCCGTCTAACGTCCTACTTGCGATAGGCAGTTGACCCTCGCCATCCCGCGCCTCAGGCAACCTGAATAGAAAGCAAGCGTCCGGATAACCCGCGAGTTGCACTTCGCTCTTCGCATGGAGGTGGCGGCCGTCCAATTCCGACCAAGACGTGCGCCGCAAAACGGGGTTGTACTTCTCCTGCCAGTTGCGCAGCTTCTCCAGCCAGTAAAAGACGTCCTGGTGCACAGGCCCGCCAGAGGGCCATGGCAATACATAGCCTTTGTCGGGACCGGACTTGGCAGTGTCGGCGGTCTTGTTTGTGTTGATGTAGAGCACGGTCGGAACGGCCTCGCCGTCGACCATAGGGTTGCTGGGGCGGAAGACCCCTTGCTTGAGGGGATTGCGTTCGCTGCCCTGAGCAAGTCGGCTCGGGTTCAACGCCCAACCGCCCGCTGCGTAGCGCATGGTGTCAGCTTCGCCCGAGTCGAGCATGCGAACCTGGAAGGTGCGCAGCGGCAGGATGAGCTTCACAAGCAGAGCGACCCATCTGGCCGGGCTCCACATCTGCAACACCTGCCCTCCCCGATAGCTTGGTTTGCTCATCTTGCGTACCCGCCACACGCAATCCGGGTCGCCCCGGTCAATCTGGTCTTCTGCCACTTCGAACCAGTCTGGTGCTCCGAACCCGGTCTGGCCAATTTCCGCGCCTAGAGCGGCCTGCGCCCAATGCCAGTCGCGGAAGTGAGGTCCCGCCGCGAGCATGTGCCGCAGCTCGTCGATGTAGCCGTAGGGCAGGGGCGTATGCACGCTCTCGTCGCGTTGGGGTAGGCCGCTCCTGGTCATCCGAGGCACGGGGTTGCGAAAGGCCGGTGATACCACCGGTTGCCCGTCGTCGGCAGTTTCACTGAATTCGTGCAGCAGCACAAAGTGCAGGAAGGCGTGGATGTCATTGTTGTACCTGATGCCTTTTGCCGAATCCGGGCAGGCCATGTGATAGAAGTCAGGCAGGATCGTGCGGCGGGCCAAGAACACCTCCGGGTCGAGCAGCACCCCGGGCTGGGCAAGGTAGCGCTCGAAGAAGGCCACCAAGGCCTTGAGCCTTCCATCGACCCCGCGTGTTTCCCCTTTGAGCCACTCCACCGCCAAGGCGCGCCATGCAGCCAGTTGCGGATAGTCCCGCTCGACCCACCCGAGGGAAATGTCCGTCGTGCGCGTTACCCCTTTCACCTTGGGAGCCGGGGCGGCAGATGACTGGGGCGTGGTCGTTGTCTTCTTTTCGATCATGCGGTGTTGATTTCCATGCAAAGCTGACCCACCGGGGGTGCGGATAAAAACTTGGACTGGTT
>Ga0066479_1000361_pt1 | contig 14106 bp, 9 predicted proteins | sample LakWasM117_HOW13_2_FD_59555 | JGI IMG/M metagenome (GOLD analysis project Ga0066479, IMG submission 59555) | Freshwater sediment methanotrophic microbial communities from Lake Washington under simulated oxygen tension - Sediment Metagenome 117_HOW13 | ecosystem: Environmental > Aquatic >... | reverse complement strand
CTTGGCGTTGCCGGAAGAAAGCCGGAAGACCACGCATGCCACGCTGCCGGCCGGCAACGATCGGCAGCGTGGGTGTTTCCACAGTGACAACGGGCCTACGGGCCCGTTGTGCGGTTATGCGGCAGAGTTTTCCATGCCGGTGCTGGGTTCGTGAAAGCGTGCGTAGATGGCGCACCAGTCATCCATGCGCTGCTCCATCGCCGCAATACAGTGCGGGTCAAACTGGGTGCCGGCGTTGGAGCGCAAATAATCGAACCCTTCCTCCAGTGACCATGCATGCTTGTAAGGGCGCGGGTTGGTCAGCGCATCAAACACATCCGCCACCGCCACAATTCGTCCCGCCAACGGAATGGCTTCACCCACCAGCCTGCGTGGATAGCCACTGCCGTCCCAGCGCTCGTGGTGGCAGGCAATCACATCGCGCAACATCTGCGCATGATCGTCATTCTTCAAACCAAACTCGCGCATCATCACGTCAATCATTTCGCTGCCTTTCTGCACATGCGATTGCGCGATGGCGTATTCCTCTGCGGCCAACTTGCCCGGTTTTTGCAGGATATGGTCGGGGATCGCGATTTTGCCGATATCGTGCAGGCCAGCGAACTGGAACAGGAATTCGATGTCTTCATCACTCAGCCCCGCGCGGGGCTCCAGTGCCAACGCAATACTGCGGGTGTAGTGGGCCACGCGAGTGACGTGGCCCGCAGTTTCTTCGTCGCGGTGGCGACCCAGCTCGCGGGTCAATGCCACCGCACTGCGCAGAGCGCGGGTGCTGGACAGATCATGGGAAATCAGTGCTGCAATCAGCTGCACATAGCCGTCCAACTGGATCCGCACATCCTGCCGAAAATAGCCGGGCTGGGTGGAGTCGAAAAACAGGAAACCCAATAATTGGTCGTGCGCATACAGCGGGCTGGTGTAGCTGGAACGATAGCCGGCGGCAAGGATGCGGCGGGTATGTTCGCTGGGGGAATTCGCCAATGTATTCAGGTCATCAATCGTGCGGCTAAGGCGCTTGTGGTGCAGCTCCTGGAGCGAGGGAACGTCAGTCAGATGCGCCTGATAACGCTCCAGTGGCGCTTGGCCATCGGAGCTGTGCACGAAGGTGTTGAGTTGGTCGCTGTCGGGGTTGTACAGCGCAATTCCGATGCGACCCACATTACCCACATGGTCTTTGATGCGGGTGTGCAGATCAGCAATCTTTTTCCTGAGTGTGTCGTTCTGCATCCTTCATCCATCCTTGTCAACGGTGGAGGAGGCCACCTGAGTGACTGCCGGCAACAGCATAGCGCGCCAGGTGAGCCTCAAAACCCATAGCGCAAAAACCCACCATCCACGGCGATGCATTCGCCGGTGACATAACTGGATGCGGGCAGGCAGAGGAAGGCAACGGCGCTGGCCACTTCTTCGGGTTCGCCGATGCGGCCCATCGGGGTGCGCAGCAGCACTTCGTCCAGATAGTCGGGGTCGGCCAGTTTGCCGCTGGTGCGGCGGGTGCGGATGTACCACGGGGCCACGGCGTTGACGCGGATGCCGTCTTCGGCCCATTCCACGGCCAGGTTGCGGGTCATCTGATGCAGCGCGGCCTTGCTCATGCCGTAGGGCGCGCCGCTGCGCACGTGGGTGATGCCGGACACGCTGCCCACGTTGACGATGCTCGAGGCTGCATGTTTGCTCAGCAGCGGATGCGCCATGCGGCACAGTTCAAACGCGGAGAACAGGTTGGTTTCGAAGATCGTGCGCCACTGGTCTTCGCCATAGTCCAGTGCGGGGCGGGTGAGGTTGCCGCCGGCGTTGTTGACGAGGATGTGCAGGCCGCCTTGGTCGTTGACCCAGTCGATCAGTTCCGCGCGTTGCTCGTCATCCGTCACGTCGGCCGGTAGGGCCAATACCGCGTCTTCGGGCCCGGGGAATTCGTCTTCCAATTCGGCACGCGCAGACTCCAGCAATTGGCCATCGCGCGCCACCATCAACACCTGCGCACCCAACCCCAGCAGCTCGCGACAAATGGCCAGGCCGATGCCGGCGCTGGCGCCGGTGACAAGGGCGCGTTGGCCATCCAGATTCCAGCGGGACGAGGGCATGGGCGGCTCCATCAATGAGGTTCAGCGTAGGATAGGCCAAGCACCCTGCGGAGAAACCCTGATGCGCGCCACTGTGTTGTTGCCGTTGCTGTGCATGCTGGCCGCGTGCTCGGCCCCGCCACCGCCGGATCCCGAGCAGCGCCCGGAGCCGAAGGCGGCGACGCCATCGCCGATCACCGCCACCGCCAATGTCTACAAGGATGCGGCACACACCGCCGCGGATACCGCGCAAACGCAGGCGGCGGAGCAGGCCAAGCAGGCGGATGCAGCGACGCAGTAGCGCCGCCGCTGCGATCAACCCCTTACTGTGGCGTGCAGAAGCAATACGCCAGTGCCTTGACGCGCTGGTTGCCGGGTTTGGCCAGCGCGTCCTGCACGAAGCGGAAGACCGGTTGTTCCTGCACGCGGCGGGCCAGCAGCAACTCGGCGCTGCCACTGTGTTGCAGCAGTGCCATGCCGGCGCGGCTTTGCAACATGCCACCCAGGAGTTGCGACAGCGGGGTGGTGCTGTCTTCGATATAGCGCGTCTGCCAGGCATCGGGCTTGCCCAGCTTGGCGCGGCTGGCTGCATCGGCCACAGCATCGCCAAGGTTGCCGAATGCATCCACCAAGCCACGGTCCTTGGCTTGCGCGCCACTCCACACGCGGCCTTGGGCAATGCTGTCGATCTGCTCCACGCTCTTGCCGCGCGCATTGGCCACGCGGCCGGTGAAGTCGCGGTAGCCCTTTTCGATCACTGCCTGCACGGTGGTGGCCACGCCCGGATCCAGCGCGCGGGTCAAATCAAACGCGCCGGCATATTTGGCGGTGGCCACGCCATCGGTATGCACGCCGAGTTTGTCCAAGCTGCGATCGAGCGTGGGGAACAAGCCGAAGATGCCGATTGAGCCGGTAATCGTGGACGGGTCGGCATAGATGCGGTCGGCATTCATGCTGATCCAATAGCCGCCAGATGCGGCCACATCCCCCATCGACACCACCACCGGTTTGCCGGCGGTTTTCAGCGCGGCCACTTCACGGCGGATTTGTTCGGATGCGAACACTTCGCCGCCGGGTGAGTTCACCCGCAGTACCACCGCCTTCACATCGTCATCGTCACGCGCTTGCCGCAGCAGTGCCGAAGTGGATTCGCCGCCCACCTTGCCGGCGGGCAATTTGCCACCGGCGATTTCGCCTTCCGCCACCACCACCGCCACTTGCGGGCGGCTATCGGCTTGCGGCAGTGTGCTGTTGACGTGTTGCAGATAGGCATCCAGCGCCACTTGCCGGTAGCCACCGTCGGCATTGTCATCGGCCACGCCGCGCTGGGTCAGCAGGGTGTCCACGTCTTCCCGGGTCTTCAGCCCGGTGACGAGTTTTTGTTGCAGCGCCAGTTGCGCCAAGTCGCCGTGCGCGGCGCTCACTGCATCCGGCAAGGTGTTGGCGTAGTTGGACAGCAGTGCAGGATCAATGCCGCGTGCTTTGCCGATATCGGCCAACATGCGCTGCCAGATATCGCCCATCCAATACAGGTCGGCTTCCTTCGATGCCGGCGAAGCGGCATCCAGAATATAAGGCTCGGCGGCAGACTTGAAGGTGCCTACCTTGAACAGGTGCACGTCCACGCCCAGCTTGTCTTGCAGCGCGGTGTGGAAGAACTGGCGGTACGAGGCCAGCCCGTCCAGCATCACCCCGCCGGAGGACATCGGGTCCAGATAGATTTCATTGGCTTGCGCGGCCAGCACGTATTGCCCCTGCGAGAAGCTGTCGCCATAGGCCACCACTTGCTTGCCGGCAGCACGCACGGCTGCCAGCGCCGCGCCCACTTCGCGCAGCGAAGCAAAGCCGGAGGGCTCCATGTCTTGCAAGTTCACCACCACGCGTTCGATGCGCTTGTCGGTGCGGGCAGCGTTCAGCGCACTCAGCGCATCGCGCAGGCGCACTTCCTTACAATCCCGGCTATGCGTGGCATGCGCCAGGCTGCGGCTCAAGGCATCGCAGGTGTATTGCTCCACCAACCGGCCTTCGGGAGCAAACACCAACGTGGTGCGGCTCTCCAGCGGGGTGAGCCGGCCACCAAACAGGGCTGCCAGCAGCAACAGGGCCAGCACCGGCAGCAATAGCAAAAACAGCAGATTCAACACCAGGCGACGGGTGAAGTTGATCGTGTCCCAAACGCCAATTACAAGACTGGCGATGGGGCCGCGGCGGCGCGGTTCGTTCATGAAAACTCCGGGAAAACGCAAGGCCGTGGTGCGGCAGTGGGGATGGATATGGTAAAGGACGCGGTGGTGCGCTTCATGCGCCGTCGGTCATGGGTAGATGCGAAAACGTGCCGGCAAGGTGCTGCGGCTGGCTGCTACGCAAAAACCGCCGGGCCATCAGAATGGCGGCCACCAGCAGGCCTGCGGTCAGCCCCAGCCACATGCCGCGCGGGCCCCAGCCCAAGCCCAGCCCCAGCCAGGCGCCTACCGGCATGCCAATGCCCCAATACGCCAGCACCGCCAGCCACATCGGGACGCGGGTGTCTTTCAGGCCACGCAGCGCACCGGCCGACACCACCTGCACGCCATCGGGCAATTGAAACAGCGCGGCATACAGCAGCAGGCTGCCACCCAGCGCGATGACGGCGGGGTCGGCACTGTAGAGCGAGGCGATGGCGTGATGGCCCAGCAGCATGGTGCTGGCGGACAATATTTGCGTGCACATGGCCAAGGTCAGCCCTGCGAAAGCGGCACGTCGCACACCCGCTGCATCGCCGCGCCCCAGTGCATGCCCGACCCGTATGGTCGTGGCCTCGGCAATCCCGAACGGCAACATGAAGCACAGGGTGGCCACATTCAGTGCCACCTGATGCGCCGCTGCCGGCACTTCACCCAAGCGGCCAATCAACAGCGCCGTCACGGCAAACAAGCCGCCTTCCATAGTGACCGTCACGCCAATCGGCAAGCCGGTGCGAATCAGCTCACGCAAGCGCGGGCTATCTGGCCAATGCCAGTGGGTGAACAGCTGCAAATCGGCAAAGCGTTTGCTGCTGGCCAGATACAGCGCAAACGCCACTGCTTGCGCCCAAAACATCACGCTGGTGGCAATCCCGATCCCGGCCACGCCCAGTTCGGGAAACCCCAGCAACCCGTTGGTCAACACATACGCCAGCGGCGCCAGCACACACAGCCCGCCGAAGCCCAGCAGCATGGTGGGCAGCGACCAATGCAGGCCGTCGCTGAGATAGCGCATGCACAAGTACAGGGTGAACGCCGGCACGCCCCAGCGCAGCGTATGCAAAAACGCGGTGACGCCCGGCACGATGTCGGGCGCAATACCCATCGGCGCCAACACCAGCGGCATCGCGCTGACCAAGCCGAACAGCAGCGCACCCAGTGCCAATGCCAGCCACAGCGCCTGCCGGAACAGTGGGCCAATCTCGCTGCGGCGGCCTGCGCCATCCAGTTGCGAGACCGCCGGTGGCAGCGCCATCAAGGTGCCCATCGGGGCCAGCATCGGCAGCCAAAACAAGGCCGCGCCCACCGACACTGCCGCCAGTGTGGTGGTGCCGTGATGGCCGGCCACCACCGCATCGACCAGACTCACCAGCCCACTGGCCAGGTGGCCTGCGGCCAATGGCGCGGCCAGCGTGGCGGTGCGCCTCACGTCGTGACGGAAGCGGGAGGGCGTGGTGGGCGTGGACATGTGAAAAAGGTATCGATGGGCGCTGGCGTTGCTGCGCGCGGCCTGTCATTTTATCTGGATGCAAATGAATATCACGCCCAATCCCGCCGATGACACCCCCGTGGCGGCCGTCTGTCGCAATTGTGGCGAGCCGCTGCACGGCCCCCATTGCCACGCCTGCGGGCAGCCGGTCAAAGGCCTGATGCGGCCACTGGGCAGTGTGTTCGGCGATTTGCTGGACAGCGTGTTTGATTTCGATGCGCGCATCGTGCGAACACTCAAGCCGCTGTATCTGCAGCCGGGGTTTTTGAGTCTGGAATATTTTGCCGGCCGCCAGGTGCGCTACGTGACGCCGTTCCGGTTGTTTTTCTTTTTGGCGGTAGTGGCATTTTTCGTGGCGCGGCTGACCGTGCATGTGGATGGTGCTGGCGCGGGCGAGCCGCCGCAGGTCTTCGCCAAGGCCACCACGGTGGCGGCGGTGGAGCTGGCGCGCGATGCGCAGTTGGCGCAGATGGCGCAAGCCAAGCGCGAGATGACGGGCACACCGGCGGCGGCTGGCATCGTCGGCATCGAGGCCGGCGAACAGCGCATCCGCGAGGCCGCCGATGCGCGCATTCGCGAGCTGCAAGGCAAGCCCGATAGCGCGGGCAAGACCGTGTCGAAGGCCGACAAGCCCGCCGATGCGCAGCCGGGGCTGGTGATCAACGGGCAAGCCTGGGATGCCGACAAACACCCGGTCGCCATCAGCTGGCTGCCTGCATTCGGCAACCGCTGGCTCAACGATCAGGTCAAGCGCGGCAGCGACAACGTGGCGCGCCTGAAGCGTGACCCCGGTGCGTTCAAGGATGCCGTGCTCAGTGTCATTCCCACCACCTTGTTCGTGCTGGTGCCGGTGTTTGCGCTGATGTTGAAGGGCGCGTTTTTGTTGCAACGGCGCTTGTACATGGAGCACCTGATCGTGGCGCTGCACAGCCATGCCTTCATGTGCCTGTCGCTGTTGCTGGTGTTGTTGGCGGGGGTGCCGGCAGAAACGTTTGCGCCCGATGGCACGTGGCTCAATAGCGTGTTCGATTGGGTGATGGCGCTGTTGCTGCTGTGGGTGCCGGTGCATTTGCTGTGGATGCAAAAGCGCGTGTATGCCCAAGCCTGGCCGATGACCGTGCTGAAGTTTGGTGTGCTGGGTGTGCTGTATTCGGTGCTGTTGGCCTTCGCCGTCACCGCTGCGGCCTTGATTGGCTTGGTGGAAATGTAAGCGGCCTGACGGGTGCATTGCGCTGCGTGCGCAGTATGGGTTGCACGACGCTCAGGTGCGGCAAGCCGATTTCGATCAGCACGCGTCACGCATGCGCGAAGATGGCGTGGTGCGTTTGCGTGGCAGATGCAGTGCCGGCTGATGGGTGCGGCATCACGCGCTGACTCAGTGCTGCAACTGCGCTTGCAGCCATGCCGAGCGCTGCGCCGCCGGTAGTGCCAGCAGGCTTTGCCGCAGCGCGGCGCGCTGCTCGGGCGGGGTGATCTGCGCCAGACGGGCAAGGGTGTCCAGGTCATCCGGCGTGGCCTGACGCAGCAACTGCAACAGGGGTTGTTGTTCGCTGGGGTCGATATACGCAAACAGCGCGGCGATGCGCGGCCAGATGCGGCCCAGCACTGGGCCCAGATGCCAGCCGCGATGCGCGTCAAAACTTTGCGCGGCATAGCGTTGCCGCAGTGCTTGTTGCTGCTGCGCGGGCAAGCCGAAGAAGTGGGCGGCGGTGGTGCGCAGGCTGGCGCGTTCGGGCTCGGGCAGGGCTTGCCATTCGGCCCACACCCCGCGCAACCACGCGGTTTGCCGCAGGTTGGCGCGGCTCCACTGTGGCAGCGGGGCGCTGGCAGTGGCTTCCGGCAGTGGTTCGGTTTGTGTGCTCAGCCACGCCAGCAGGGGCAAGTCGATGGCCAACGCCAACTCCTGCGGCGCGGCGAACAGGGCACGGTCGGGGTCGTTGGCGGTGTCGCTGGGGTCAAAGCGGGTCTTGGGCGCAGCGGCAGCGGGCAGTGCTTCCACCCGTACCCGGTTGTGCCATTCGTTCCACAGTACCCGCCCGCGTGGATGCAGGAAGAAGGTGGCCGCCAGCGCCAGCAGCCCCAGTACCACCCCCAGCCACAGCCAGCGTAATAGGTGCCGATGGGGATGCTGCGGCGGAGGGTCGGCTGGGCCGGCTGCGGTGGAAGGCGCACTGGCCGTCATCGGCGTGGCGTTTGGCGGTGGTGTCTGCAGGGTTGCCTGCGGTGTTGCGTCAGCCGGCTCCTGGGCGTCTGGGTCCGCGGCGTCCAGTGCCAACTGCACGGCGTCGCGCCACTGCCGCCAGACCGCGATGTCCGGCTGGCCGTGCGCATCACGCGGCAGCGCATCGCGAATCCGCTGCTGATAGCTTGCCACTTCGCAATCCAGCGCCGCCGCGGCCTCGGATTCATCCAGACACACCACCAAATGCAGCAACACGGCGGCGCGGATCGCGGGCGGCAGCCGGGCAATCGCGGGCAGAGGGGTATTGGTGGATACCGGCGTGGCCTGCCCCATGGCCGGTACCGAAAGCAACAGCCGCCAGTACTGCAACGGCCATTGCGTAATCGGCCACTGCTCGGCTTCCGGGACAAACACCTGCCGGGTGACGGCCAAGGCCCGTTGCGTTGCGGCAGGGTCGCCTGTCTGCACCCGCGCCAACAGCTGTGCACGCCGTTCTACGCCGCGCAAAAACGCAGCAATCGCCGTGGACTGCGGGGGCGTGGGGGCTGGGGAGGTCATGTCAAGTCATTGGCGATGGTGCATCTTAGCGTGGACATACCGTGAAATATCGGCTTGACAGCGCGCCAATGGTCGGCTCCGCAAGCACCCATGCGGGCTGTGGATATCGCAGTTGTGCACAGCGGCATGATTTGCACGCTTGCACATGTTTCACATTGCGTTGGCGCTTTTTGCAGGCGATGTTTCACGCACAACATATTGATTTATATGGACTCTATGTTCATGGCGTTTTTTTCACCAAGATGACAGCGCGCACGTTCTGTGGCGCTTGCGCGGCACCGACTACGGTCAGTTCACAGACTTATCCACAGCTCGTGTGGATAACGATGGATTCCCATAGAGAACAACAAGTTGCCGCGTTTACGTCAGACAAGACTGAGCAATAGGCAGCAACCTCGCCCGCGGCTGCCCCCGGCAGGCGCAACAAGCCCGCTAGACTGGTTCGATGCACCCATTTCCCATCTTGCGCGTGGCGCTGCCGGTGCCGCTGCCGCGCCTGTTCGACTACTTGCCGCCTGCGGACGCAAAACCCGTGGCGGTGGGGCAGCGGGTGCGGGTGCCGTTTGGGCCGCGTGAGCTGTGCGGCTTGGTGATCGAACATGCGCAGGCCGAGCCGGGCGTTGCCTTGAAAAGCGTGCTGGCGGGTTTGGATGACGCGCCGCTGTTGCACGGGGAGCTGCTGGCCTCGCTGCGCTGGCTGGCCGGGTATCTGCACGCACCCTTGGGCGAAGTGTTGGCCACCGCGCTGCCGGCACTGCTGCGGCGTGGCGAGCCGCTGCCAGAGATTGCGCAATACGGCTGGCGCTTGAACGAAGCAGGGCACACGGCCTTGCCGGCGATGCGGGCGGGCAAGCCGAAGGCGCTGGCGCAGTGGCTGGATCAGTTGCGCGCTGAAGACAGCCTGGACGCCGCGCACCCGGGCTGGCGTGCACCGTTGCGCACGCTGCGCGAACGCGGGCTGGTGGAGCGCCAAGAAACGGGGTCAGGTTCACTTCCGCAAGTTCTACGCGAAAGTGAACCTGACCCCGTTTCTTTCTCCCCCAACCCCGAGCAACAGGCCGCCATCGACGCCATCCAGGCGGCGCAGGGCTTCGCGTCGTTTTTGCTGGATGGTGTCACCGGCAGTGGCAAGACCGAGGTCTATCTGCAGGCGATTGCCGCGTGTTTGGCGCGTGGCCAACAGGCCTTGGTGCTGGTGCCGGAAATTGGCCTGACCCCGCAAGCACTGGCGCGCTTCCGTGCGCGGTTGGGGGTGCCGGTGCATGCCCTGCATTCGGGGCTGAACGATAGCGAGCGTGCCAAGGTGTGGCTGCAAGCCGCCAGCGGGCAGGCGCGGGTGATCGTGGGTACGCGCTCGGCGGTGTTCGTGCCGCTGCCGCAGGCCGGTTTGATCGTGATTGATGAAGAGCACGACGGCAGCTACAAACAGTTCGACGGCATTCGCTACCACGCCCGCGACTTCGCGCTGCTGCGCGCGCGCGCGCTGGCCGTTCCCATCGTGCTGGGGAGCGCCACGCCAGCGCTGGAAACCCTGCACAACGCCCGCACCGGCAAGTTCACCGGGCTGCGTTTGCGCCAGCGCGCAGGCGCAGCCCGGCCACCGCAGGTGCGTGTGCAGGATGTGCGCAAGCGGCCGCTGCATGCGGGGTTGTCGGACGACACCGTGCACGCCATCCGCAGCGCACTGGACGCCGGCGGGCAGGTGTTGGTGTTTCGCAACCGGCGCGGGTATGCCCCTGTATTGCTGTGCCACGACTGCGGCTGGAGCGCGCATTGCCCGCGCTGCAGCACGCCCGAAAAACCCACGCCGATGACCGTGCACGCGCACGGCAAGCGCCTGCAATGCCATCACTGCGGCCATCGAAAACCCGCACCGCCGGCCTGCCCCGACTGCGCCAGTCTGGGTTTGCAGCCGCAGGGCAATGGCACCGAGCGGATCGAGGCCGAATTGCAAACGCGCTTTGCCGATGTGCCGGTGATCCGCATCGACCGCGCCAGCAGCAGCCATCGCGATGCCTTGCAAACCCACTTCGACACCCTCGGCACGCAGCCCGGCATTTTGGTGGGCACGCAAATGTTGGCCAAAGGCCATGACCTGCCCAACCTCACCTTGGTGGTCGTGGTCGGCATCGATGAAGGGCTGTTTTCTGCCGATTTCCGCAGCAGTGAAAAATTGGCGCAGTTGCTGATTCAAGTGGCGGGCCGTGCCGGCCGTGCCGACAAACCCGGCAGCGTGCTATTGCAAACCCATCACCCGGACCATGCCTTGCTGAACACCTTGGTACGCGGGGGCTATCACGCCTTTGCCGATGAAGAACTGGCGCTGCGGCAGGCCGCGGGGTTTCCGCCGTTCGCCTATTTGGCATTGCTGCGTGCCGAAGCCAAACACGCCGAGCCACCACTGCAGTTTCTGCAACAGGCCAAGGCGCTGTTGTTGCCCCATGGCATTCAACTGCACGGCCCGCTGCCCGCGCCGATGCCGCGCCGCGCCGGGTTTGTGCGGCATCAGCTGATTGTGTCGTCGCCGCACAGGCGTGAGTTGCACGCGGCATTGAGTACCGCGATTGCAGCCTTGTATGCCGCGCCGGAAGCGCGCCGGGTGCGCTGGTCGCTGGATGTGGATCCGTTGGATCTGTATTGAATCAGCTCGCCGTCGGTGGATGGCGCCGTTCCCAGCGTCCGAAGAACCAGCGCTTCACCAGCTCCACCAGCAGCAGGTAGGCCGCCACCATCGCGCCGAGGATGGCGAAAAACTCCGGCGGCAGCGGCACGAAGCCCAGCATTCCGGCCAGCGGCGTGTACGGCAGGATGGCGGCGAGCGCGACGATGCCCAGCGAAGTGGCGACGAGCAGCGGATGCGGGCGGCTCTTCAGCGGATTGCCGCGGGTGCGGATGATGAAGATCACCAGCACTTGGGTGGCCAGCGATTCGACGAACCAGCCGGTGTGGAACTCGCGCTCGCCGGCCTCCAGCACCTTGAGCAGCACATAGAAGGTCAGGAAGTCGAACAGCGAACTGATCGGACCGATGGTCGCCATGAAGTCGCGGATGAAGGCCATGTCCCAGCGCCGCGGGCGGGCGAGGTCGGCCTCGTCCACGTTGTCCAGCGGCAGCGGTGTTTCCGACAGGTCGTAGAGGAAATTGTTGAGCAGCACCTGCAGCGGCAGCATCGGCAGGAACGGCAGGAACAGCGTGGCTGCTGCCATCGAGAACATGTTCCCGAAGTTGGAGCTGGTGGCCATCATGATGTACTTCATGACGTTGCCGAAGGTGCGTCGGCCTTCGATGATGCCGTCGTGCAGCACGCCCAGATCCGAGCGCATCAGGATCATCGCCGCCGCCTGCTTGGCCACGTCCACGCCGCTTTCCACCGAAATGCCGACGTCGGCGGCATGCAGCGAGGGCGCGTCGTTGATGCCGTCGCCCATGTAGCCAACCACATGGCCGCGTGCCTTGAGCGCCAGCAGCACGCGCGTTTTCTGCTGCGGGTTGGCGCGTGCGAACAGGTTGACGTCGGCCACCCCCGCGCGCAGGGCATCATCGTTCATGGCCTCGATCTGCGCGCCGGTGAGCACGCCGGTGACCTCCAGGCCCAGTTCGCCGCAGACGTGGCGCGCCACCAGCTCGTTGTCGCCGGTGACGATCTTGACCGCCACGCCGCTGGCCGCCAGCGCCGCCAGCGCCGGCTTGGCGCTTTCCTTGGGGGGGTCCAGGAAGGCGACGAAGCCGGCCAGCACCAGCGTGATCTCGTCGGCGGCGGTGGCGTCGATGAAATCGCCCGGTTCGGCGCGCCAGGCGACCGCCAGCACGCGGAAGCCCTGGTTGGCCAACTGATCCAGCAGGATCGTGCATGCCTGTCGACGGATGTCATCCAGCGCGGCGGTGCGCGGCGATCCTCCGGCATCCGTACCGTCCTCGACCTGCGTGCAGACGCGCAGAACATCCTCCGGCGCACCCTTGACGATCAGCAGACGCTGCGCGGCATCCTCCACCAGTACCGACACCCGCCGGCGCTCGAAATCGAACGGCACCTCGTCCAGCTTGCGCCAGCCGGCGACATCGACCTCGCCGTGCGCAAGGATGGCATCGTCCAGCGGGCTCTTCAGGCCGCTTTCGTTGGCGCTGTTGAGGAAGGCCAGCTGCAGCACCCGCGCGCTGTCGTTGCCGGCTGGATCGAGATGCTGCTCCAGGCGGATTCTCGCCTCGGTCAGGGTGCCGGTCTTGTCGGTGCACAGCACGTCCATCGCGCCCATGTCCTGGATCGCCGACAGGCGCTTGACGATGACCTGCCTGCGCGCCATGCGCAGGGCCCCGCGCGAGAGCGTTACCGATACGATCATCGGCAGCAGCTCCGGAGTCAGCCCGACCGCCAGCGCCACCCCGAACAGGAACGATTCCAGCAGGGGCCGCTGGAACATCGCGTTGACCAGGATGGTGAACAATACCAACAGCAGCGTCAGCCGCATGATCAGCAGCCCGAAGCGGCGCGTGCCGATCTCGAAGGCGGTCGGCGGCGGCCGCTTCTCCAGAGCCTGGGCGATGCGCCCGATCGCGGTGGCCTTCGCGGTGCGCAACACCCGCACCTGCGCCGAGCCGCTGACCACGTTGCTGCCCATGAACACCTGGCCGTCGGTATCGGTGTCGATGCGGTCGACATCCACCGGCGCGGTGGCGGCATGGTGTTCGACAGGAAAAGCCTCACCGGTCAGCAGTGCCTGGTTGACGAAGAAGTCCTGTGCCAGCAGGACCTCTGCATCGGCCGGCACCAGATCGCCGGTGGACAGGAACACGACATCGCCGGGCACCAGCTGCTCGGCGGGGATCTCGCTGCGCGCGCCGTCCCGCAGCACGCCCACGTTCAGCGCCACCTGCTGCGACAGCTGCTCCGCGGCCTGGCCGGCGCGGTACTCCTGCACGAAGTCCAGGACCACGCTCAGCAGCACCATCACCGCGATCACGGCCGCGCTGGTGGCATCCCCGGTGGCGGCGGAGATCCCGCAGGCGACCAGCAGCACGATCACCAGCGGGTTGCCGAAGCGCGCCAGAAACTGCAGCACGATGCTGCGCCGGTGTGGTTTCAGCACGTTCGGTCCGAAGCGCGCCAGCCGCGCCGCGGCCTCGCTGCCAGTCAGGCCCGCAGCGGATAGCAAGGATGGCGATGCCGTGCTGGCGCTGTCGTCCATCCGTGCATGATGGCACCAGTCGGCGGGCGATGCGTGTCGATGGGTGACGCCGGTAGGCGGGCCGCTCGCGCAGTGGCGACGACATCGGCGACAATCGGGCCAATCCACCACAAACGGTCCCGCCTTGGCCAACTGCCTCGACCAGCTCCGCACACATTCCACCGTGGTCGCCGACACCGGTGATATCGACGCCATCGCGCGGTTTGCACCGATGGACGCCACCACCAATCCCTCATTGTTGCTGAAGGCGGCGGCGCTACCGGCGTATGCCGCATTGATCGACACCGCCGTGGCGCACGCCAGTGGTACGGATCGCGTGGCCGATGCGTGTGATCGCTTGGCGGTGGCGATTGGCGCTGAGATCCTGAAGATCATCCCCGGCCGTGTGTCCACCGAAGTGGATGCGCGC
>Ga0066479_1000360_pt1 | contig 14110 bp, 18 predicted proteins | sample LakWasM117_HOW13_2_FD_59555 | JGI IMG/M metagenome (GOLD analysis project Ga0066479, IMG submission 59555) | Freshwater sediment methanotrophic microbial communities from Lake Washington under simulated oxygen tension - Sediment Metagenome 117_HOW13 | ecosystem: Environmental > Aquatic >... | reverse complement strand
CGGCTAACGCGGTATCGTGTACCACAACGCCGCGCCGCTACGCAGTCCGGCTTAACTCAGCAACTGTCTTGTGATCCAGTCGTTCAGGCCAAGAGCCTGCCATCTGCGCGCAGCTCATCACGGCGCCGTGCATTGACGATCCCGAGCAGCTTGCGCATGCAGGCCACCAGCGCCACCTTGCCCAGTTTTCCGCGGGCACGCAGCTGTTGGTAGTGCGCTTTCATCAACGGATCCCATCGCACGGCCGACAGTGTTGCCATGTACAGCGCCACCCGCACCGGCGCCCGCCCGCCGTGGATCCGGCGCTTTCCTTGTCCTTGACCACTGTCGCGATTCATTGGCGCCACGCCCACCAGTTTCGCGATCTCGCGGCGGCTCAGCTCGCCCAGTTCGGGAAGCAGCGCCAGCATGCTCGCCTGGAAGACCAGTCCTAACCCCTTGCTTGAAGATACGGCTGGAGTAGCGTGCTGTTTGATCAATCCGCTGATCGCCTGTTCGGTAATCCCCCCGCCTTTAGCGGACAGCAAAAGTGGAGCTAAGCGGCAAGTGCCAGTTTCTGCATCGGGGTGATCCCGCCGAGCGCCATGTTCGGGCGCTCATGGTTGTAAGTCCATAGCCAGCGGGTGGCTTTGTCCTGCACCTGCTCGATTGAGTCGAACAGCGTCCGGGCAAGCCAGGCGTAGCGCACAGTGCGGTTGTAGCGTTCGACGTAGGCGTTCTGTTGCGGCTTGCCCGGCTGGATGTGCTCGATCCGGATGCCATGTCGCTCCGCCCAACCCAGCAGGGCGCCACTGATGTATTCAGGGCCGTTGTCGCAGCGGATCACCTTGGGCTTGCCGCGCCATTCGATGATCTGCTCCAGCGACCGGATCACCCGCGCCGATGGCAGCGACAGGTCGACGTCGATCGCCAGTCCTTCGCGGTTGAAGTCGTCGAGCACGTTGAACAGCCGGAAGCTGCGCCCGTCGCTCAGCTGGTCGTGCATGAAGTCCATCGACCAGACCTCGTTGATCGCATCGGGCACCGCCAGCGGCTCGGGCCGCTCGCGTACCAGGCGCTTCTTCGGCTTGATCCGCAGGTTCAACTCCAGCTCCCGGTAGATCCGGTATCAGTTCGAGGGAAACCTCGATCAACTGTTCGGGCGCAGGGCGCGAGATCCGGCGTGCGGCCCCTGCTGAGTTACGGTGGTGCTGACACCGAGGCGTTATCGGGCGCGCACGCCGGGCTCTCGGCACCTAGAGTAGGGAGTGTTCAAGACATAAGGTGTTAGCACTCAGGGAGGATGTGTCCATGTTTGGAAGATTTTTAGGAGCCTTTCTGGCTGATGGAACTAGCGTCATGGCGTGCATAGTCATAACGCTTGGATTGTTTCCGGCTGCCTGCATTGCAGCCGAAGACGCGGACTCAGCATTGATGGCGTCTTGCCCGGGACTATCTACTTGGGCAGAAAAGCATCCTCGAAACGGCCAGAACAGTCACGACAAGTCGCGGCCAACTGCGCAGGCCGCACTAGGTAGCGAGATTTCTCGCAGGGTTGATCTCGATCAACGCGCACGCGCATTTATGACTGGCGGCAAGCCTCCGACGCCGGAAGAGCTGAGCAACCTAGCGATAGTAGATGCCGATAATTTGCGTTGGCTCAAAGATCAGGTGGCGCGCCTTGGCTTTCCGACTGAGAACGAGGTCGGGAAACAAGGGGTTTCGGACGCTTGGCTACTAGTGCAGCACGCCGACAGTGATCCTGAGTTTCAGCATTCCGTTCTCGGTACATTGATGGCTGACGCTTCTCGAGCGTCCCTAAGGCCGGAAATCGCGATGCTTTCTGACCGTGTTCGACTTGCACAAGGAAAAGCCCAAACCTACGGGACTCAGTTCATTCGCGGGAAAGACGGCCATTTGGTTCTAAAACAGCCAGTCGAGGACCTCGTCGGCATCGATGCCCGCCGAGCGTCGATGGACCTAATGCCCATCAAGCCTTACCAATGCGTGTTGCATGTAACCTACGATCCACCCAGTGGTGGCTGAGCACGACAGGTCACGCGCTGAGTGCTAACAATTCATTCAAGCCGAAGCCGCTTCGCGGCGCGGCTTAACTCAGGTGTTAGGCGGGGGAAAAAGCAATTTAATTTATTGGGTTGGTTGTTCACGCCTTCTGAATTAATTGCGATGCGTTGATTTTATTGCTTCAGATGGAATCGCTTCGGTTAGTTTCTGATTGGCGGTGCACATTGCTTCGGCTGCAAGAGCCTCGGCCTCTCACTGCCTCGGCAGACCGCAGCTTTTCCAACTTACCCAATGCTGTGGCGGCTTGCGGCGCAACGGTTCCTGATTCTCGCCACAATTTCCGCACTAGCGCCAGCTTGGCTCAGGCTCCGGCACCTTCTTCCTGCGGTTCCAGACCCCTTCATTACGTTTTCTCTCCTCGCCGACTCATTGCTACTTGTTGTAATGCTGCGAGATTGGGTTGTACTTAGACGGGTTCATCCCGTTTACATTTTGGCTGGTGGCGCAATGGTTACGGTACACGTCGTTGAACTTCTAGCCATTCGCAGCCCACCTTGGCTGTGGTTGTCTCGCTGGTTGCTTGGCGAGCCTGCGGTCTAACAAGTCGTTCAAGCCGATGCGACTTCACGGCCGCAATTTTCTTCGGCATGCTCGCTCTTGTTTTGCGGCCGTGCAGGGGCATGGCTTAGCTCGGGCATTAGGCACCGCAAGCCCATCAAAAATGCGTACGGGAGAACTCGATGAGGGCACTGAAGATTCTTGGAGTTCTAGCAGCAGTGCTGATGGGACTCCTTTTCGCCGCACGCGCATACTTTGAACAGAAGTTTTCTCCGCAGCCGAATGCACTTGAAGTGACAGGAGACACCATCGGAACGCCTTTCCGCTGGAGCGGTGATGAAACCAACTTCTACGCCGCACTTCTTGTTCCCGTGTCGTTCCCCGGCACAAAGATCCCGGTTTATATGCAGGTCGACTTTGGTGCACCCTCTACAATCTTCTATCAACACTCAATTGCAACGCTTCCCGGATTTGGCAAAGCGAATAAACGAGAAAAGTCGGTAGATACCTCGTTCAAAGTCGGGGAAATGACCATAAGTTCTCGCACCTTCGCCGTTATGGATTATGGCAATCCAACAGGCCAACAGCCGGGCACAACAAATATCGTTGGCACCATAGGTACGGATCTGCTGGAGAAGAGAGCGGTGATCGTGGACTTTCGCACCAACACATTGTCATTTGTTGAGAGACTGCCCGAGTCGAGCTTGACCGCATTCGAATTCAAGAAACGGAAGATAATTATTCCTGCGAAACTGAACGGAAAAGGCACCATCTTGTTATATGACTCGGGAACTAGCGGCTACGAACTGATCACTACTAAGGAAGTCTGGGGGGCCATGAGGAGACCCGGCACAGCAGTAAAAACGGAAAGAGGCAACTCGTGGGGCAAGACTCTTGATGTTTTTACAGCGCCAGCGAATGGTGGCATTAAGATCGGTGCCGTTGAGCTGCCCCTCCACGAAGTCACATACATTGAGGGAATGCCTGAGATACAGAAATTCCTGATGAGAAGGTCAGGCATGAAGGGCATGATCGGCAACAAAATATTTCTCGGGCATCGTCTGCTCGTAGACGCCCGAAGCAGGCAGTTCGGCGTTGAATAGCATCGGTGGGCGCTGCCCGACAATTCGTCCAAGCCAACGCCGCTTCGCGGCGCGAGTTAATTCAGGCATCAGGTGGCCAAGGAGGATTCATGAGTTCCGCACAACAGCTCATTGCAGCTTGCACAACGTTGGTAGCTCTCACCTTGGTGGTCGGGATTCGCATGCTCTCCGTCCGCGTCGCGGAAATGCGGGCCAGAAGGATTCATCCCCAAGCAGTTGCGCTTTCTGCTCACCGTGCGCAAAAGCTTGAAGACTCGCGCGCATCGGACAATTACAACCACCTCCTTGAACTTCCGATCCTCTTTTACGCCCTTTGCCTTGCAGCCATTGCCACTGGCCACATTCCGGCCTGGCTGCCTCCACTCGCCTGGTTGTTCGTTGCCTCGCGTATCGTGCACAGCACCATCCAATGCACCTACAACAAGGTCATGCAGCGGTTTTCGGTCTTCCTGATCGGATTCTTTCTCGTGCCCGCAATGTGGGTGGCTTATGCAGTGTCGTACATTGCCACCTGACAATTCATTCAAGTCGATGCCGCTTCGCGGCGCGGCTTGACTCAGATGCTAGTCCTCACGGGGCAGATGCATGAACCTTGCAACAGTTGAGATCAAGGCATTCGTACCCGCGAGAAACTTCGTCAAGTCGAAGGAATTCTATGCCTGCATCGGATTCGAGATTCCATGGTCATCGGAAGACCTTGCATATGTCCGCAACGGCGACACCAGCTTTCTCCTTCAAAAATTCCACATTGCGGAACACACTGCCAATTTCATGATGCATTTGCTGGTCATTTGCCTTGACGACTGGTATCAACACATCCTCGACTCTGGCGTCGTCGGGAAATTTGGCGTCCGGATTGAGCCGCCGCAAGATCGCCCATGGGGCTTGCGGGACTTCCCACTTGTAGATCCATCCGGTGTGCTCTGGCGCATAGGCCAAAGCATCGCGAGCGCGGACTAGCCATTCGTTCAAGCCGACACCGCTTCAATGCATCGTGTTAACTTTGCGGTATCCTGCTGTTGCGGCATCGGTTGCCAGGTGCGGTGCAGCTTAATTCAGGTATCCGGGCGCGCAGGGAAAGTTCATGAGACTCGTCTTGATTGCCATGCTTGCCGGTCTCGTTGGGTGTGCCACCGCTAAGCCGGAAAACAACGAACGGCCGCTTGCTAACGGAGCCGAGATCGCCCGCTCTGTTGTGCTTTGCCAATCCAACGTCGCTGACCTTCAATCGCGACTCGGTGCACCTAGCCGTGACGGAGTTTTGGGCTCCATGAGGGTGGTGACCTGGGTCGTGGCTTGGGAGCCGCTGGTCAAGTATCTTGGCGTCGTGGCGGATGAAAAGGGAACCGTGGTGGACTTCTATTGGGATCTTCCCTCGGAAGTCGCATGGTCACCCACAAACCGCTGCAAGTAAGCGCAGGCAATTCGTTCACGCCGACGCCGCTTCACGGCGCGGCCCAATTCAGATGTTGGCTGCCTGGATTTGTTTCCAGATCGTTTTGGGAGATTCCAATGACCCAAGCTCCAAAATGGCTCAGTGTCGCCGCCTTCGTCGCATTGCTGTGGAACATCCTCGGCTGCATTGCTTTTTTCGCAGACTTGCAGCTTTCGCCTGAGGATGTTGCAAAGCTGCCCGAGGCACAGCAGGCTCTCTATGCTGCACGCCCCGCTTGGTCAGTTGCCGCCACCGGTATTGCCGTATTGGGCGGGGCAGTTGGCTGTATCGCCCTGCTCATGAAGCGCAAGTGGGCCTTTGTTGTTCTGGTGCTCTCCCTTGTCGGCATCATTGCCCAGGATATTTCGATGTTCCTGCTTGTAAATGGTGCTGCTGTGGCCGGCAACGTTGCCGTCATCTTGCAGGCCATCGTTTTGCTGGTCGGCATCTGGCTTGTTCTGCTCAGTCGCAAGGCGATTGCACGCAACTGGCTGTCATAGCCGGGCGGCCAACAATTCGTTCAAGCCGATGCCGCTTCAAGGCCGCATTTTTCCGCTATGTTGGTTCTTGTTCGCGGCCGCTTGTCTCAGGTGTCAGCTGCATTCCGGTGACTTATGCGCATGTTGTTGGCTTTGGTTGTTGCGTTCGCTCTGACATGGCCTGCTGCGGGCGCGCCTGGCACTTCTCGGTACCCGATGTCGGTCCTTTTTGTCGGAAACAGCCTCACCTACGTGGGTAACACGCCGGCGGTTCTGGATTCCATTGCTGCCGCCAATGGCGCAGCCGTGTCGAGCGACATGATCGTGAAAGGCGGCGCCACGCTTACCCAACGGGTGGCGGACGATTCGGTTGCTCGTGCGCTGGCTGCGAAGCGATACAGCGCTGTGGTCCTGCAGGAGCGCGGCGGAGATCTCATGTGCTCGTTTGGCCCAAGCTCCTGTGCTGACTCCCGGAAGGCCATCCAGGCCATCGCGGCACTCGGCAAGCGGTCCGGAGCCAAGGTGTACCTGCTGGGAACGTACCAGGGCAATCCCGGGGCATCGAAGGCACTGGTTGCGGCGGAATCGGCGGCGGCTACCGAAGCAGGCATTCCGTATGTCGAAGTGTCGGAGAAACTCCAAGCACTTCGCACATCCGCACCGGGCCTTGGCTGGCACGCCCAGGATGGCATGCATCCGGGGCCCGGCCTTGCTCTGCTCAATGCCGTTTCTCCCCATCGGGCTCTGCTTGGCGGGCTACCCAAACCCCGTGCGTTCACGGTGGAGGCGCCGATATATGGCACCACCAGCGGACTGACTGAAGCCTTGCGTAGCGCCGAGGCTCCCGCGCCCCTGACCACGACGCCGCTCCGCATCCATTATTCGGCAGGATCGCTGCGCACGGTGTTGCAAGCGATGGGGGGGTGGTCGGGCCGCCGACAATTCGCCCAAGCCGACGCCGCTTCGCGGCGCGGCGTAATCCAGGTGTCAGGCCAATGTCAGACATGACCGCTGCCGAAAAAACTGAGCTGGCGCTGATTCCTCTCGTTGGCGTAATCGTTTGGCGGTGTGCAGAACACCTTCCGGCAAGGATTGGAATCGGCTTTCTTCTCCTGGCAGTCTCTGTATTGCTGCTATTCCAGGGCCTGATCCGCGATGTTTGGCTGCTCTTCAAGCAGCGCCAACAGTCCCGGAACGGCGTTCGACAAACAGCCTTGTGCATGTGCGTGGAGTCCACCGTTGGGGTGACGGGCGTTGTTGCAGGGCTCATTCTTGCTGGCGCAGCAGCAGACGCGAAAATATTCGTAAGCCAATTGCTGTGGAGTATTCTGGCGGTGGCGGTTCTGGCCGGCGGCTTTGCAATCAAGGACTTCGTCTTCGCGTGGCATCCCTTCCGGCTCCGTCGTGACAAGGATCACGTCAATCTCGTTTTCAGCTGGAGGAAATAACAGGCCTTGGCCTGACAATGCGTTCAACTCGGCATCATTTCTCGGCCGCGATTTTGTCGGCATGTTCGTTCCTGTTTGCAGTCATGCAGCGGCAGGACTTAACTCAGGTGTCAGCGCCTCAAATCATGAAGATCACTGTCCTCATCCTCTCGTTGTTCGTCGCTGGTGCTGCATGCGCAAAAGGCCTGGCGCCCGCGACTAGCCGCGAAATCAACCAATTATTTACCGCACTCGAAAATTCCAGATGCGAGTTCAATCGAAATGGCACCTGGTACAACACGCAGGAAGCAAGCGCCCACCTGCATCAAAAATTTGCGTACCTGCGCAAGCGGGACATGATCGCTTCCACCGAAGCTTTCATTGATCTTGCTGCTTCCAAGAGCAGCATGACGGACAAGCCTTATCTTGTTCGTTGTGGCAATTCGCAGCCAGTGTCCAGCAAGTCGTGGTTTTTGTTGAAGCTCAAGGCATTGCGTGCGTCTCCCGCAGCCGCTGACAATTCGTCCAGGGCGACGCCGCTGCGCGGTGCCGCTTAATTCTGGTGTGAGGTTCCAATAGCCACTGCATGAACGCTCAACAGTTCGGTGATGGCACGGTTCATAAGCTGCCCGCAGATTTCCGTAAGGCCATACAGCTGGATATCGCGGCCGCGAGCCTCTGGGCCGATATCACCCCGTTGGCACGAAACGAATGGGCGGGGGGATTACCCCGCCTGCTGGCCATCGTCGGCTACACGCTGTTCGGGCTGGGGCTGGCGTTCTACGCCACGCCGTCCACCGACGCGGCGCTGTCCAGTCTGCCGATGGCCCAGTCCGGCTCCGGCGCGGGCATCTACAAGATGGCGCCCTCGCTGGGCGCAGCGCTGGGCGTGGCAATCTCCGGCGCGATTTTCACCGGGCTCGGACCGTCGGGCAGTGGCGTGCAGTGGCTGGAAGGCGTGATCACCTTTCAGGGGCGCAGCGACAACCTGGCCATCCGCGAGGCGGCGATGGTCGCGCTGGGCTTCAACCTGCTGATGGTGATGGTGGCGATCGGCTCGATCCTGCTGACCATCCCGGCGGGCAAGCGCGAGAAGTGAGGCAGGGCATGTCCGCGCGTATCCCGCACCGGCTGGTGCAGCAGACAATCCTGTCGAAGCGGCGGCTCAACAATTCAGCCGATGCCACTTCACGTTCGCAATTTTCTTCGGTATGTTCGTTCCTGTTTGCGGCCGTGCAGTGACATGGCTTGACTCAGGTGTCTGGCAACAACAGAGATCATCGTGATCACACAAAAAAGCCCACTGCTCTTCCGAGGCGCCGCGTTTGGCTGGGCAGCACTTGCTGCTTGCACGCTGCTGCTCATTCCTCTCATCGCGATGCAATTCACCCAGGAAGTCCGTTGGAGCATCACGGATTTTGCGGTGATGGGCTTGCTCGTTTTCGGCATGTGCTGCGCCTTCATCCTTAGCGCCAGATTGTTGCCGCGCAAGTACTGGGCGGTAGCTGCCGTCGTTTGCTCGGTCGCATTTCTGCTGGTCTGGGCAGAGCTTGCAGTTGGCGTTTTCACTCGCCTCGGCAGTTGAAATCAAGCAGTGGCCAGCAGTGCGGCTTGTTGTCCACCAATTCGTTCAAGCCCATGCCACCGCACGGCTTAACTCAGGTGTTAGGCCCCATGTTGGACTCCCTAGCGCGTGGCAATAAGCTCGCCCTTGGCACACTTGCGCTAGAGCTGCTTGTCTCGCTTGGCCTGCGGTCAAACACTTTCGGGATCTTTGCCATCCTGGCCATGCCTTTCATTGGCATTACTTGGCTGCCCGCTTCGCTACTGATTCTTTCGGACCTTCGTCAACATCGTCCAAGCCTGTTCGGCTATCTCGTTGCCGTCGCTTGCGGACTTGCTGGCATCGCTTGCGTGGGAATCTGCCTCAAATGGATCGTGCTTGCCGCTGTCATCCGGTGAGGCCTGACGGTTGGCTCAAGCCGGCTTCGCTTCATTGCATCGCCATCACTCAGCCATCAGAGGTAAGTCCCGACAACCTCTGTCATGAGTTTGGCGGCCGGGCATTTGTCTGCGAAGTTGTCGAACCTGGCAGCCAAGTCTGTATCGTCCACCATGGGCTCATCGCCCGTTCGAAAACTGATTGGGACATTGACGCGGCAGGCGATCGGCTTGCCATCGACAGCATGTGGCTGAATCCATTGCGCAATCGCTGCGCGCGAGGCTTTATCAAGCTGCCTTTGGTCGTAATCAAGTTGTTGTGGATAGAGCAGATCGACTTGTTGCGGCTTCCCGGCTTCATCAAACAGCACGGCATACACAAATTGCGCGTTCACTCCGTGCAGCATTTGTTCCGCAGGAAATTTAGGTGGTGGGAACGGAATACCATCTTCAGGACTGATGTCTTTCGCCTGCTTCGCCACCCCGGTCACTGCATCAATCTGCAGGGCGAAGCCACCCGCAGGCATTGCCACCACATGAGCCTTGATGACGTGATGAATGGGGGATGCGTAGGCTTTGCCCTGCCATTGCTCGGGCGAGTAATGCCATGTCGCCACCCGCTTCCGAACCATGGCCTGGCTGGATTCAGACAATCGCGCATCCGGTTGAATATCGGCCAGCGTGCCATCGGGCTGCACCGTGGCCTTGAATTCAAAAAACAGCGGCTCGGCAGGTGGCGACGTTGTGGATGCTTTCGGCTTGGCGGCCATCGCCCCGCCGATATACGCGGCGCTTGCGATCAACACCGCACAACACGCTGTTACCCGCATTTGCTGTACCCGCAATTCAAGCAGGTTGCACAGCCATCCATGATCACCAGTGCCTTGGTGCTGCACTTGTGGCACATGCTGGCACTGGGCGGGAAGGTGGCGCCGTCGCCGGTGACTTCGATGTCTTCGGGGTGATTGGCGGCGCTGCTGATGATATCGCTGCCGCCACTCAGGTCGTCAGTGTTTTTTTTTTGGCTCTGTTCGTAGGCGCGGCGCTTTTCCGCAATCAATGCGCGTTGATGCTCACTCATCTCCGGGTCGTGCAGCATGCCGATGGATTTCAGATGGTCCTCCACGATGCTGCCGAGCTCGGCCACCAGCGACGGCTGGTACACGCCGCCGGCCTTGAAATAGCCGCCGCGCGGATCGAACACGGCCTTCATTTCTTCGACCAGAAACTCCACGTCGCCGCCCTTGCGGAACACCGCGGACATGATGCGGGTGAGCGCCACGATCCATTGGAAATGTTCCATCGACTTGCAGTTGATGAACACTTCGAACGGGCGGCGGTGTTCGTGCTCGGTGTCGGCGTTGAGCACGATGTCGTTGATGGTGACATACATCGCATGTTCCACCAGCGGCGACTTGATTTTGTAGGTCGACCCGATCAGGACTTCCGGGCGCTCGATGCGCTCGTGCATCTGGATGACGTTGTCGATGGCGTCATCGACTGGCGCAACCACCGGTGCGGCCGGTGCGGATTGCTTGGCCTTGTCTTCCGGGGTGACCACGGCATAGCCCTTGATTTTTTTGTCGATCCTGACGGTCATGACCTTGACTCTGTAGTGTGTGTTGTAAACGGTTTGACGGTGCTACGAGGCGCGATTGCAGGCACCACGCCCGGACTGACCGGGCGGGCGCCATGACGTTGCATCACTTGCTGGCGGTCTTTCCAGCCGCTTTCTTTGCGACTTTCTTCACTGCCTTTTTTGCGGCTTTCTTGGCGGGCGCCTTGCTTGCTGCGGCCTTCTTGGCGGGTGCCTTCTTGACTGCGGCCTTCTTGGCGGGTGCCTTCTTGACTGCGGTCTTGGCGGGCGCTTTCTTGGCCGGTGCTTTTTTCGCAACAGCCTTCTTCGCCGGAGCCTTCCCGGCCACCTTTTTGGCGGCCACTTTTTTCTTCAGGACAGCAACTTCCTTCTTTGCATCCTTGCTGGCAGTGGTCAGCTTCTTTTTTGTTGCGGCGACTGCTTTCTTGACGGCTTTCCGGGCTTTGGCGACCTTGGTCTTGACCGTCTTTTCTGCGGACTTGGCGGCCTTTTTCGCTTCGGCCACTTTGGTTTTGACTTTTTTCTCGGCGGTTTTTGCTGCCTTCTTCACCTTGGCCACGGTGGCACTGGCACTGCTGGCCACGGCACCGCTCACTTCCGCAACTTTCTCTTTCACAGTTTCAACGGCATCCGACGCCATTGCCGTTACTCCATCTCCATTGCTCATGTGCCCTCCTCATGGGGCGTTGGTGGTTGGGTACAACAACACGATCCTATACCCGTGAAAGCAACAGGTGTACTGGCGGTGCGAAGAGGCCGTCGAGGCGCTCAGAACTTGCCGTAGTAGCCTTCCTTCAGCGCATCGAACAAATTGGCGGCGGTGTGCAGCTCGCCGTCGTATTCGATCTGCTCGTTGCCCTTCACTTCCAACACCTGACCGTCTTCCAGTTCGAAGCGGTAGATGGTGTTTTCAAGGTCGGCCTCTTTCACCAACACGCCCTGGAACGCAGCCGGGTTGAAGCGGAAGGTGGTGCAGCCCTTCAAGCCCTGCTGGTAGGCGTAGCGGTAGATGTCCTTGAAGTCTTCGTATGGGTAATCGGTGGGCACATTGGCGGTTTTGGAGATCGACGAATCCACCCACTTCTGTGCGGCCGCCTGCACGTCCACGTGTTCTTTCGGGCTGATGTCGTCGGCGCTGATGAAGTAGTCCGGAAGCCGGGCGGCGGCGTCTTCGGCAAACGGCATCGCCTTGGCATTGATCAGTTCGCGATAGGCCAACAGCTCGAACGAAAACACATCGACCTTTTCCTTGGTCTTCTTGCCTTCGCGAATCACGTTGCGGCTGTAGTGGTGCGCGAAGCTGGGCTCGATGCCGTTGCTGGCGTTGTTGGCCAGCGACAGCGAGATGGTGCCGGTAGGCGCGATGGAGCTGTGGTGGGTGAAACGGCAACCGACGGTGGCCAATTCGTCCACCAGCTCCGGCGCCACTTCGGCCACCTTCTGCATGTAGCGGCTGTACTTGGCATGCAGCACGCGGCCTTCGATCTGCTGGCCGATCTTCCAGCCGTCGCGCGCCATCTCCGGGCGCTTGCGCAGCATGCCGGCATCGACGGTGAACACTTCGTCCATGATCGGTGCCGGGCCCTTTTCCTTGGCCAGCGCAAGCCCGGTTTCCCAACCGGCCACCGCCATGTCGCGGGCGATGGCTTCGGTGAATTCACAGGACTGCTTGCTGCCGTACTTCATCTGCAGCATGGTCATGGTGCTGCCCAGACCCAGGAAGCCCATGCCGTGGCGGCGCTTGCGCATGATCTCGTCGCGCTGCTGTTGCAGCGGCAGGCCATTGACCTCCACCACGTTGTCCAGCATGCGGGTGAACACGCGCACCACTTCCTTGTATTCCTCCCAGTCGAACGTGGCCTGGTCGGTGAACGCATTGCGCACGAACTTGGTCAGGTTGACCGAGCCCAGCAGGCACGCGCCATACGGCGGCAGCGGCTGCTCGCCGCAGGGATTGGTGGCGCGAATGGTCTCGCACCACCAGTTGTTGTTCATCTGATTGACCTTGTCGATCAGGATGAACCCCGGCTCGGCGAAGTCATACGTGGAGACCATGATCATGTCCCACAGGTGGCGGGCGCGGATGTGGCCGTAAATTTTGCAAGCCACCAGCCCGTCTTCGCGGGCGATGTAATTGCGCTGGGTGGGCCAGTCGCGCCACACCACTTGGCCGGGATCGTCCAGATCGATTTCGCCGCGTTCCTTGATATTGACCGGGAATACCAGCGGCCAGTCGGCATCGTCCTCCACTGCCTGCATGAAGCCGTCGGTGATCAGCAGGGACAGGTTGAACTGACGCAGGCGACCATCTTCGCGTTTGGCGCGGATGAAGTCCTTCACGTCCGGATGCGACACATCGAACGTGCCCATCTGTGCGCCACGGCGGCCACCGGCGCTGGACACGGTGAAACACATCTTGTCGTAGATATCCATGAACGACATCGGGCCGGAGGTGTACGCGCCAGCACCGGCCACGAAGGCACCCTTCGGGCGCAACGTGGAAAATTCATAGCCAATGCCGCAGCCGGCCTTCAGGGTCAGGCCGGCTTCGTGCACCTTGTCGAGGATGCCGTCCATCGAATCTTCAATGGTGCCGGAGACGGTGCAGTTGATCGTCGAGGTGGCCGGCTTGTGTTCCTGCGCACCGGCGTTGGAGGTGATGCGACCGGCCGGAATCGCGCCACGGCGCAGCGCCCAGGTGAAGCGCTCCTGCCAGTACTGCTGCAGCTCGACGGTGGGTTCGGCCAGCGCCAAGGCCTTGGCCACGCGCTGGTAGGTGGCGTCGATATCGACATCCAGCGGCACGCCCTGCTTGGTCTTCAGGCGGTATTTTTTATCCCAGATGTCCATTGATGCCGGTTGCATCGGAATGTCCTGATTTGCGTCTGCGGCCACCACTTCCAACCTCGCCGTGCTCATGCCTTTGAACTCTCCTGTCCTTGATGGAGCCGCGCTGGCGGATCCGGTGTTTGCCCGTCACCGATCCGAACCGGTGGCGATACAGCCGGCCGTGACTGCCCACGACCGATAACGTCATTATTTTCGTTTTCCCGGCGTTACCGCCGCTTGTTGCAAAGCCATGCGCCGCTCCCGATCGACGTTGACAGCCTTGGCTGAGGTCGCCCCTTACCCCATCGCTTTGCCACTAGAATTGGGCCTTTCAATGATCAAAAACCACAAGATCTAGTGGCTAGACCGGTAAAACCATACCACCGCGGCAGGCCAAGTCAACGGCAAAATTTGCTCCGAACCGCTTGCATTTCCTGACACCCGCCAGCAATGCGGGTTCCACGCGATGCGGGCGATTTCCGGAGTGAACTGAATGCGCAACCCATGCTGCAACGCACGATTGTCGCTTCGGGCAAATCCGCTCAGGAAGTGCCACCACCGGTGACCGGAAGCCGCATTCGCAGCAGCAAGGCGCGGAATCGCGGGTCACTGCGCCATCCACCCCAAGGGTCGATGGCCGAAAAGCGCATGCGCACGTCGCGCTCGGCATAGCCCCGCTCCAGCAGATCCAAGGCCCCTGCCCACGTCTGCACACGCTTCAGCCGCGATTGTACGAT
>Ga0066479_1000352_pt1 | contig 14294 bp, 10 predicted proteins | sample LakWasM117_HOW13_2_FD_59555 | JGI IMG/M metagenome (GOLD analysis project Ga0066479, IMG submission 59555) | Freshwater sediment methanotrophic microbial communities from Lake Washington under simulated oxygen tension - Sediment Metagenome 117_HOW13 | ecosystem: Environmental > Aquatic >... | reverse complement strand
CTGGCGCTGGCCCGGCCTGCCGGGCGCACGCGGCCTGGCGCTGGCCGCGCTGCAGGCCGCACCACCGCTGAAGCGGGCGCTGGCAAGGCAGATGATGTTCGGAAGGCGCTGAGGCGCGGCCAAGGATGGTCCCTGCGGACCATCCGACGCCAGCCGAAGGGCTTGACGCGTCTGGCGCGGCAAGCGCGGTCGGCACGACTGAGGCGCGGGCGCCAGCGCAAACCCTGAGGCCGCCGGACCAGACTTGCTGGCACTCTTCGCCTCACTGACGAAGATCAGGGAGGCCATGTGTCGTTCACCAAGTCGCTTGCTTGGGCGCTATGCGCACGCGCCAGCACTGATGCGTATCAATGCTCCGCTCTGGCTCATCTGGTGAGCCACTAGGGCGGCAGCATGGACCGCATGACACCTGCCGTAGCCAGCACCCAGGATGCCCAGCTCTTCAAGTACTGGGGGAAGGCCAGTACAGGAGGTGAGGGTGCGCAATGGCACCAGCTTGTCTACCACTGCCTGGACGTGGCAGCGGTCGGGCAGATCTACCTGGAACGCTCGCCTGGCTTGCGGGCCTGGCTAAAGCAGCAACTGGCGTTGGACGACGATGCCGCCCTCATCAGCTGGTTGGTGTTTTGGCTCGCCCTCCACGATCTGGGCAAGTTCTCGCAGAGCTTCCAGGCCCAGCGCGCTGACGTGATGGCCGAGTTGCAGGGACTAGCGCCCGCCCACGCCCAGACTGGCATCCGGCACGACAGCCTGGGCATGCAATGCTGGAGCGAGGAAATCCTGCCACTGGCCGAGCGCGAGGCATGGTTTGGCACTGATCCAGACATCGATGCCGCGCTCGCTTGGTGGGCACGCGCGGTCACCGGCCACCACGGCCAGCCGCCTCTCAATCATGTCCCGCGTCTGTCGCTGTACTTCAGGCTGCAGGACGTCGAGGCGGCCAAGCAGTTTGCGAGTGCGGCCCGTGCCCTCTTGCTGAGCCCTTCGGCGGCAGCCATTCCCGAGCGTTGCGGCGCCGGCTTTGAAAGACTCAGCAAAGAACTCTCATGGTGGGTCGCCGGTTTGGGCGTGCTGGCAGACTGGATAGGCTCCAACGCCGAGGTGTTCCGCTATCGTGCCCATGCAGACCTCGGCTTGGCTGACTACTGGCCCATGGCACTGGCGCTGGCACGTCAGGCACTGGACGCGTCCGGCGCCCTGCCCTCGCCAAGTCCCTGCGGGCTCGAATTTCAAGGCCTGTTCCCGCACATCCAGCAGCCCTCACCGCTGCAAGCCTGGGCCATCGCAACACCACTCCAGACCGGCCCGCAGATACACCTGCTGGAGGACGTGACCGGAGCAGGCAAAACAGAAGCTGCGGTGATGCTGGCTTACCGGTTGATGACGGAGGCCGGCGCTGAAGGCTTCTTCATCGGCCTGCCCACCATGGCCACCGCCAATGCCATGTATGGCCGCATCGCCCAGGTCTACGCCCAGCTCTTCAGCGACCCACGCGCCAGCCTGGTGCTTGCCCATGGCGGGCGCAAGCTGGTGGAGGAGTTCGCAGCCTCGGTGATTGCCGCTGGCGAGGATGAGGGCGGCACGCCACTTGACGACGAAAGTGCCACGCGCCGCTGCCAGCGCTGGCTCGCTGACCACAACAAGCGCGCGCTACTCGCGCCGGCCGGCATCGGCACGGTGGACCAAGCCTTGCTGGCCGCCCTGCAAAGCAAACATCAATCGCTGCGCCTCCTGGGCTTGGCACGCAAGGTGTTGATCGTTGACGAGGTGCATGCCTGCGATCCCTATATGCAGCGCACGCTGGAGGCCCTGCTGGAATTCCACGCACGAGCCGGTGGCAGCGCCATCCTGCTGTCCGCCACGCTGCCGATGCGCATGAAGTCTGCGCTGTTGCGCGCCTTTGCCCGTGGCTGTCGTGCCTCGGCCGTGAACCCGCAGGCGCTGAACTATCCCTTGGCCAGTTCGTGGGCAGCGGTGGCACCAACCGCACTGATCGAAGCCCCTGTGGCCACGCGGCCTGACGTGCGGCGCAGCGTGCGCGTGCGCTACGAGTCGGATCGCGCTGCCGTGCTGCAAGGCTGCACAGGCGCTGGCTGCTGGCTATTGCGTCGCCTGGATACGCAACACGGTGGCGGATGCACTCGATGCCCACGCCGAGATGGCCGCACTCTGGCCCGCCGAGCGCATCACCTTGTTCCATGCACGCTTTGCGCTTGGTGACCGGCTGGACATCGAGCAAGACGTGCTGGCCCGCTTTGGCCGCGACAGCACGCCCGCGCAGCGCAGCGGCCGTCTGCTGATCGCCACCCAGGTGGCCGAGCAATCCTTGGACGTGGACTTCGATCTCGTCGTCACTGACCTCGCTCCCATTGACCGGCTGATCCAACGCGCCGGCCGCTTGCGCCGCCATGTGCGCGACGCAGCTGGCCAGCGTCTTCTGGCACCGGGCGCCCAAGACCAACGCGGTGAGCCCTGGCTGTGGGTGTATGGGCCCGCCTGGGCCGAGGAACCGGAGGCCGATTGGTTCAAGAAAGCGTTTCCCAAGGTAGCGCGGGTCTACGAACACCATGGCCAGCTCTGGCTGACGGCCCGCGCGCTGCAAGGCGGTGTGCTGCGCATGCCAGACGACGCGCGGACCTTGATCGAGACCGTGTTCGGCGACGACGCCGAGTTGCCCCATGCGCTGCAATATGGTGCCAATCAGGCGGAGGGTAAGGCCTATGGTGACACCTCGCAGGCCGCGCAGAACAGCGTCAAGATCGCCAAAGGCTATGTGCGCGAAGGCCTGGAATGGGCGGCTGACAGCGTTGCACCATCCCGCTTGGGAGAAGACACCATCGAGGTGCTGCTCGGCCGCTGGAAAGGTGATGCGCTGATCCCCTGGTGCGAACGCGGCACCGCACACGATTGGGCTTACAGCACCGTCAAAGTCGCCAAACGCCTAATCGCCGCAGCGGTACCGCCCGCAACGCCAGCGCGGCAGGCTGCGTTGGACGCGCAAATGGCGCACTTGCCGGGAGGCGGGCAGTGGGTCGTACTGCTGATCATGGATGAGCAAGCACATGACTTCCAGGCCCGCGCCACGGGTGCCGCAAAGCCTGGTGCCTCAGCACGCGAAACCCTATGGATCTATGACAAGGCGGCCGGCTTGCGCGCGGCCAATGACGCAGAGGAGAACAAGGCATGAACCTGCTTGATGAAAACTGGCTGCCCGTGCGAATGCACGACGGCAGCCAACACTGGATCAGCCCCGATCAACTCTCGGACCCCACTATCTCGGCCTTCGACGCCTGCCGCGCCGACTTCAACGGCGCCCTGGCGCAGTTCGCGATTGGCTTGCTGCAAACCTGCACGCCGGCTGCCAGTGACAGCGAGTGGCGTGCCTTTCTGAAAGCCCCGCCGGATGCGGCAGCGCTGGCTAAGTGGTTTGCGCCGCATCGCGCGGCCTTTGAGTTCGACGGTGATGGCGCGCGCTTCATGCAGGACTTTGAGCTGCGCGCTGCTGATGCCGAGCCCAACGGCATTGCTGCGCTGCTGATCGAGACGCCGGGTGAAAACACCGTCAAGAACAACGGCGATCACTTCGTCAAACGTGGGCAGGTGCAGGGGCTCTGCCCCCACTGTGCAAGTTTGGCCTTGTTCACCTTGCAGACCAATGCGCCCTCGGGTGGCGCTGGACACCGCACAGGCCTGCGCGGTGGCGGCCCGCTGACCACCCTGCTGATTGCCACTGGCACGCCCGCCGCGCCGGCACCGCTATGGCAAACACTCTGGCTGAATGTTCGCGCCCAAGTCGCCTTTCTGGCGGATGGCGTGGAGCCCGGCATGGAGGCGCCACACCGCACCTTCCCCTGGTTGGCAGCACAGTCGGCGATCCAGAAGGAACAGGGGGACACCACCCCACTGCAAGTCCATCCCGCACATATGTTCTGGGCCATGCCACGGCGCATCCGCCTTGACCTCGACGCGGTGCACTCAGGCGCTTGCGACCTCTGTCATAGACCCTCAGAGCGGCTGATTCGGCAATATGTGACCCGCAACTATGGGTTCAACTACAAGGGCGCCTGGCTTCATCCGCTGTCGCCCTACTACGCCGGCAAGGAGGGCCTCTTGCCACTACACCCGCAGCCCGATGGTCTCGGCTACCGCCACTGGCTGGCCTGGGTGCTGGGCATGGAGAACGACAAACGCAAAGTGCAGGCCGCCTCGGTGGTGTCGCATTTCTTGCTACAGCCACGCGTCGAGCAAAAGACCGGCATCGCCCTGCGCCTGTGGGCCTTCGGCTATGACATGGACAACGCCAAAGCTCGCTGCTGGTACGACGCCACCGTGCCGCTCTACCACCTGGGTGACTGCGGGCCAGCTGAGCAAAAGGCATTGCGCGAGGAGGTGAGTGCCTGGCTAACTGGCGCCGAGATGGTTGCCAGCTATCTTCGCGTTGCGGTCAAAGATGCCTGGTTCAGCGCAGATGCACGCGGTGACTTCGGCTTTATCGACGCTGCGTTCTGGAGCCGCACCGAGCTCGGCTTCTACAGCCTGTTGAGAGAACGCATCCAGGGCCTGCGCGACGGCAGGGCTGCCGACACCATGGCCAGCGCCGAGAGCTGGCGCCGGCAGTTGCGCGTAGAGGCGCTGCGCCTCTTCGATGCCGAACTGGTAGGCAGCAGCCCCATCAGCCGACAGAACCCGGCCCGCATCGCGGCCGCCCACAAACAGCTCAGCAACAGCCTCGACGGCCCCAAGTTGCGCCAGGCGCTCGGCCTGCCACAGGCGATCAAGGCCACGGCCGCTGTTGCGTGAGCCAGCCCACCCACAAAGGAGGATGACCCCATGTCATATCAGCACCCCGACTACACGCTGGCACCGCCGGTGATGAGCGCCTATCTGAGCTGGTGGCACGCCCTCACCAGCGACCAGGCCAGCGGCACGGCGCGTGCTGACCGCGCCGAGCTGCGCCGCGCGCATGACCTCGGCGCGGTCGTGCTCACGCCTGCCTATCAACGCCTCTATCGCAAGCTGGCCGAGGTTCACCCCGGTCCACCATGGAAGCCGTGGCAGCTAGAGCGGCTGGCTGCCATCGCCGGCTTGGCGGTGCACATCAAGACCGAGAGCCGCCTGAACCTGCCCGAGGCGATGAGCCAGCGCGACAAGGGCAGCGACCGCAACGCCGTCAGTGAACTGCGCTTTGCCCGACTGCTGGATGCGCCCGATGTCGAAGCACTGTTCAGCGGACTGCGCCGCGTCATGCCGCTGATCGACAAGCAGCTGAGCCCCGCCGCGTTGGCCAACGACGTGTTCGGTTGGGGTGAGCACATCAAGAAGCAATGGGCCTATGCCTACGCCTGGCCCAAGGCGGCCTGAGCCCTAGCCATCGCCGCTCCCGGCCGCCAGCCATTTCACCCATCACATTCAGAGAGGACCTTATCCATGAGCCGCTTTGTTCAACTGCATCTGCTGACCAGCTACCCGCCCTCCAACCTCAACCGCGACGACACCGGCCGGCCCAAGACGGCGCTGGTCGGCGATGCCAACCGCTTGCGCATTTCTTCGCAGAGCCTGAAGCGCGCCTGGCGCTGTTCGGAGACCTTTGAATCGTCTCTTTCCGGGCATCTGGGCACGCGTACAAAGCTGATGGGAAAACAGGTGTTCGCGGCGTTGAAGGAAGGTGGCGTTTCGGAGAAGAGCGCGCGCGAATGGGCCAAGGAGATTGCCAAGCAATTCGGCAAGCTGAAGCCAGAGAAGAAAACAGAAAACGACGCTGACCTGGAAATTGAACAGCTGGCCCATTTCAGCCCCGAGGAAGAAGCGGCCGTCCAGGCACTCGTCGCCACCCTGGTGGCCCGCAAGGACGCGCCCACAGAAGCTGAGCTGAAACTCCTGAGCCAACCACGACATGCCGTGGACATCGCGATGTTCGGCCGCATGTTGGCGGACTCGGCCGAGTTCAATGTCGAAGCAGCCGTGCAGGTGGCCCATGCCATCACCGTGCACCGTGCCGCTGTGGAAGACGACTACTTCAGCGCTGTCGATGACCTGAACAGGCGCGAGGACACCGGCGCCGCCCACATCGGCGAACGAGGCTACGGCGCCGGTCTGTTCTACCTCTACATCTGCATAGACCGTGAGCTGCTTTTGAAGAATCTGGGCGGCGACGCTGCGCTCGCAGCCAAGGCCTTGGAGGCGCTGGTGCACGCAGTAACCAAGGTGTCGCCCACCGGCATGCAAAACAGCTTTGCCTCGCGCGCCTATGCCGGCCATGTCTTGGCAGAGAAGGGCCGCCAGCAGCCTCGCTCGTTGGCACAAGCCTTCTTGAAGCCCGTCAAGCCCTTTGATGGTCAGGACATCTTTGAAAAGGCGGTGGCCGCGCTGAACACTCGACGCGACAACTTTGATGCCGTGTATGGCGCCTGCGCCGACAGCCGCTATGAACTGGATGTGGACAGCGCCCAAGGCATGCTGGCCGGGCTGGTGGCCTTTGTGGCGGAGTGAGCGCCATGCACGACTATCTCGTGTTCCAGCTGCAGGCGCCGTTGTCGTCCTGGGGCGAGCCTGCGGTGGGCGAGTTTCGCGGCAGTGCCACGCACCCGGGGCAGTCGGCCCTGATCGGGCTGCTGGGCGCGGCGCTGGGGCTTGAGCGCAGCGACGAGGCAGCGCATGCGGAGTTGCGCGACGGCTTCGGTTACTGCGTCGGCCTGCTCAGCACTGGCAGCCTGCTGCGCGACTATCACACGGCGCAAGTGCCGCCCCGCCCCGCACTCAAGGGCCGCCCGCAAGCGACGCGCCGCCAGGAAATGGCTGTGCCCAAGCGTGAGTTGAGCACCATCCTCTCGACCCGTGACTATCGCCAGAACGCGGCGCATCTGGTCGCGCTGCAGGCTCGTGAGGGCTGGCCGGCACGCTACAGCCTGACGGAGCTTGCTGGTGCATTGCGCGCACCGCAGTTCACGCTCTATCTGGGGCGCAAGAGTTGCGCGCCGGGCGCCCCGCTCTGGCCGCAAGTGCTGGCGGCCGAATCGGCGCGCCACGCCTTCAGTGCCTATGCGGAGCGCTACGAGGCGGCGCGCCTGGCTGCCGCCGGCCAAGGAGGCCGCCCGCCGCTCGAGCCCTTGCCGGCGCTGCAAAGCCTGGCCTTTGACGCCTACATCGAAGCCGGCGCGGCTGTGGATCTCAGCACCCAGCGCAAAGACCGGCTGATACGCCGCCAAGGCTGGCAATTCGGCGACCGCGAGGAACGTATCGCCCTGATCGCGACGGAGGAGCCCTGATGCAAGCGATGTACTTCAGCCTAATAACGCCCGCCGAAGGGCGCATTCACGAGGCTTTGCAGCAGCGCTTGCAAGGACCGTATGCCGACCACCAATGGCTCTGGCGCTGGTTCCCCGCTCCCGCTGGGACCGCACGCGACTTTCTCTTCCGCCGCCGTGATGCTGAGGGCTTGCCAAGCTTCTATGCCGTGTCAGCGCGGCCGCCCGAAGCTCTGAGTGGCGCCTGGCATGTACAGACTCGCGAGTACGCACCTGATGTGCACGCCGGTGAAGCCTTCAGCTTCGAGCTGCGTGCCAACCCCACGGTGCGACATGGCCGCGACGGCAAGTCCAAGCGCCACGATGTAGTGATGGAGGCCAAGAAGCGCCTGCTGGCGGAACAGGGTTTGCAGCACTGGTCTGAATGGACTGCGGCCGACCGCCCAGATCAACAAACGCTGGTGCAGGACGCATGCAGCAACTGGCTGGAGAGGCGTGGCTCGGCATTGGGCTTCGAGCTGCAGCGCGATTCGCTGCAGGTGGAGGCCTACCAGCAGCATCGCGAGCGCGCAGACGAAAGCCTTGGATTCAGCACAGTTGACATCTCGGGCATCCTGCGAGTCACGGATGCGGCAGCGTTTGGCCAGGCGCTGCGCACCGGCATCGGCAGCGCCAAAGCCTTCGGCTGCGGTTTGCTGCTGATTCGGCGGCTGAGCTAAGCATTGGCTGCATCGAACCTCGGGCCGCTGCCGGCTGCTCTCGCCCGCGCGTCTGTCGCTGCGGCGGAGGCCAGGACATGAGTTCCCTGCTGCCTCCGCTCAGACCGCTGCCGATGAAGGAACGCATCTCCGTGCTATTCATCGAGCGCGGCGAGATCGACGTGATCGACGGCGCCTTTGTGGTGGTAGACGCCACCGGCATACGCACGCAGATCCCGGTTGGCGGTGTGGCCTGCATCATGCTGGAGCCGGGCACGCGGCTCTCGCACCGTGCGGCTGCACTGGCGGCACGTGTGGGCACCTTGCTGGTGTGGGTGGGTGAGGCCGGCGTGCGACTTTACGCATCCGGCCAGCCCGGCGGTGCAAGGTCAGACCGTTTGCTTTACCAGGCACAGCTGGCGCTGGACGAGAATCTGCGTTTGAAGGTCGTGCGCAAGATGTACGCGCTGCGCTTTGGCGAGGAGCCACCGGCACGGCGCAGCGTGGAGCAACTGCGCGGCATCGAGGGTGCGCGCGTGCGGCGCAGCTATCAGCTGCTGGCACGGCAATACGGCGTGGAGTGGAAGGCCCGCGACTACGACGCGCAGGACTGGGAGTCCGCCGATATCGCCAACCGCTGCCTATCGGCTGCAACCTCATGCCTGTATGGCGTGACCGAGGCAGCCGTGCTTGCGGCGGGTTATGCGCCGGCGGTGGGGTTCATACACACCGGCAAGCCCCTGTCCTTTGTGTATGACATTGCCGATGTCTACAAATTCGAGACTGTGGTGCCGGTGGCGTTCAAGATCGCCGCCGCCAATCCGCCCGGGAATCCGGAGCGCGCCGTGCGCCTGGCTTGCCGTGACATGTTCAGGCAGACGCGCTTGCTGGATCGCATCATCCCGGACATCGAAGACATCCTGTCCGCCAGCGAGATCCCGCGGCCCGAAGCCCCGCCCGACGCCGTTGGCCCGGCGCTGCCCATCCCATCGAGCCTGGGCGATGCTGGTCATCGTTCTTGAGAACGCGCCTCCCAGGCTGCGCGGCCGCCTCGCGGTGTGGCTGCTGGAGGTGCGCGCAGGCGTGTACGTCGGCAACTACTCCAGGCGCGTGCGCGAGCAGATTTGGGCGCAGGTTGAAGAAGGGCTGGAGGACGGCAACGCGGTGCTCGTCTGGCGCAGCAAGGCTGAAGCGGGTTACGAGTTCCTGACCGCAGGCAGCAACCGACGCATGCCGGCAGACTTTGATGGCGTCCAATTGGTGCGTTTTCTCCCGCCCGAGGCCGGCGGGACCGATCTTTAATAACTCGGAAAATGAGCTGCCTCCCTCGGTGGCTTTAGCTGGGGCTGAAAAAGCTTCTCAAATCATCGAGATAGAGTTGGTGTGTTCCCCACGGGCGTGGGGATGAACCGCCTTCGGCCACCGCCGCCACGCCCGTGCTCCCGTGTTCCCCACGGGCGTGGGGATGAACCGCGCATTCTGCTGAGCGCACCCAACGTTGCTCAAGTGTTCCCCACGGGCGTGGGGATGAACCGCCGCAGCACTTCGCCCAGATGCAGACCTACATGTGTTCCCCACGGGCGTGGGGATGAACCGGCCCAGCACACCATCCAGGTGCTGCGCGGCGTGTGTTCCCCACGGGCGTGGGGATGAACCGAGATTCAGCCGTGAGCCTGACACTCAGCCCGGGTGTTCCCCACGGGCGTGGGGATGAACCGCTGTAGGCCTGCTCGGGGATCTCGCGGCCGAAGTGTTCCCCACGGGCGTGGGGATGAACCGTCGGCGTCGACCTTGACCGGCAGGGCCAGCTCGTGTTCCCCACGGGCGTGGGGATGAACCGGAAGCGGCGACAGATCGACCGTCTTGTCATAGGTGTTCCCCACGGGCGTGGGGATGAACCGTCGCTGCCGTTCACGCGGCCGATCGCATACACGTGTTCCCCACGGGCGTGGGGATGAACCGAATAATGGCCTCCCATGCTTCCCGCCGCTACCGTGTTCCCCACGGGCGTGGGGATGAACCGCCGGTGTAGGCCTCAGCGCTGGATCAACGAGTGTGTTCCCCACGGGCGTGGGGATGAACCGCGCACGCCGTACGTCTCGGCCTGGACCATCAGGTGTTCCCCACGGGCGTGGGGATGAACCGCTCTCGCACGCGCTCGGCGGCGTCGCCGAGATGTGTTCCCCACGGGCGTGGGGATGAACCGGTGATCTACACCCTGCCGCCCGGCTCTGCGGTGTGTTCCCCACGGGCGTGGGGATGAACCGTGCGGGGCATGGCGCCGGGCCTAGCAGCGGATGTGTTCCCCACGGGCGTGGGGATGAACCAGCCGACGCTGCTGGGTCAGTGATGGCAGAGATGTGTTCCCCACGGGCGTGGGGATGAACCGCCATCAGGCTGGCTGTCGACGCGCTCAGCATCGTGTTCCCCACGGGCGTGGGGATGAACCGACCTACTCGGGCAGCTACACCGATCCGGTTGGGTGTTCCCCACGGGCGTGGGGATGAACCGACCGCATGACGACGTTGATGAACGCCGAGGCGGTGTTCCCCACGGGCGTGGGGATGAACCGACATTCCTAATTGCCGCACCGATAGTGGTGCTGTGTTCCCCACGGGCGTGGGGATGAACCGAGCTTGAGGTGGAGACTTCTGACATCGAGCTAGTGTTCCCCACGGGCGTGGGGATGAACCGAGAGCGTCACATGCACAACGAACTGTCTGCGAGTGTTCCCCACGGGCGTGGGGATGAACCGCGACCGTGCCAACTGCTGTTCATGGCTCTGTTCGTGTTCCCCACGGGCGTGGGGATGAACCGTACTCACGGCAGGTGACGATAGAAAGGGCCTCGTGTTCCCCACGGGCGTGGGGATGAACCGTACGTGCCGATCGCGGCCCCGGCAGCAGCCCCGTGTTCCCCACGGGCGTGGGGATGAACCGCCCGTCAAATGGTGGCTCTGGGGGCCACTCGGGTGTTCCCCACGGGCGTGGGGATGAACCGGCTCTGACCGAGGCCTACCGCGATACGCCGTTGTGTTCCCCACGGGCGTGGGGATGAACCGCCATCCGATGCTCGTTGTACGCAGCCGAGATGGTGTTCCCCACGGGCGTGGGGATGAACCGGACTTCATGGACGGCGTGGAGGGAAAGGACGATGTGTTCCCCACGGGCGTGGGGATGAACCGGCGGCGGCAGTGGTGCTGGCGGCAAGAAGACCGTGTTCCCCACGGGCGTGGGGATGAACCGTATGAGCAGCTGAATGCGTACTACGCGGGCGAGTGTTCCCCACGGGCGTGGGGATGAACCGCCCGTAGCCGGCTTGGGCGCCGGGGCTCGTGCGTGTTCCCCACGGGCGTGGGGATGAACCGCGTACGGGCTCAGACGCGCGTCTATCTGGACGGTGTTCCCCACGGGCGTGGGGATGAACCGAGCTTGGGCACGGTGTACCGCGAGTACGACGGGTGTTCCCCACGGGCGTGGGGATGAACCGGCCCAGGAGTAGGTGTAAGGCGAGCGTCCACCGTGTTCCCCACGGGCGTGGGGATGAACCGCTCAAACCCGGCGATCTGGTATGGCGTGACGGGTGTTCCCCACGGGCGTGGGGATGAACCGCCTCGACCTGAGCGACGACAGCATCCCCTACTGTGTTCCCCACGGGCGTGGGGATGAACCGCTCATGTTTCTCATAGTCGGCAATGGGGGATTGTGTTCCCCACGGGCGTGGGGATGAACCGCGCGAGGGCTTGCGGGGCTCAGGGTCAAGCGTGTGTTCCCCACGGGCGTGGGGATGAACCGCGTTATGGAGCTGGGGCGCTCCGCGTAGGTCTGTGTTCCCCACGGGCGTGGGGATGAACCGACTGGAATAACCCGGCTATCTGGCGCGAGTGCGTGTTCCCCACGGGCGTGGGGATGAACCGTCGCTGGACAGCAGATCGGTGGCCACCAGGTTGTGTTCCCCACGGGCGTGGGGATGAACCGGACCAGGCTATGGTCCTGTTCCGAGATGCCGTGTGTTCCCCACGGGCGTGGGGATGAACCGTCCAGATGGCCGCCAAGCTCTACGAAATGCGCGTGTTCCCCACGGGCGTGGGGATGAACCGACCGGCCTGCATGACCTCGATGTGCTCACGGCGTGTTCCCCACGGGCGTGGGGATGAACCGGGCTCGGCGGGCTGCGCATCCAGCAGCTCGCGGTGTTCCCCACGGGCGTGGGGATGAACCGGATGGCGCCGACCTCCTGCGCTACCGCATCACGTGTTCCCCACGGGCGTGGGGATGAACCGGCAATGCCTGACGATGTGTATGAGCGCTTTGCGTGTTCCCCACGGGCGTGGGGATGAACCGCGGGAAGAGGGCGCCGGGCTGGGGCAGATCACGTGTTCCCCACGGGCGTGGGGATGAACCGGTCGACGGCATGCCAGCAATGTCCTCGGAGGTGTGTTCCCCACGGGCGTGGGGATGAACCGGCCTGGCGCAGCGTCTTGCGGACGATCTGGCCGTGTTCCCCACGGGCGTGGGGATGAACCGCCAGCGGCACGTGGCCAGCCATGCTGCAGCAGGTGTTCCCCACGGGCGTGGGGATGAACCGTACGAGGCGTCCATAGCCGTGGGGATGCCTGCGTGTTCCCCACGGGCGTGGGGATGAACCGTACTTGCGGGTGTCCACGCCGTCGGCGACGATGTGTTCCCCACGGGCGTGGGGATGAACCGTTGTCATCGCCCTCAGACTTCGCATCCGAATTGTGTTCCCCACGGGCGTGGGGATGAACCGTCGTCGATGACGATCTGCTCTTCGGGCACCGGGTGTTCCCCACGGGCGTGGGGATGAACCGTCATTCGCCTGGGCATGCTCAGCGAAGACTCTGTGTTCCCCACGGGCGTGGGGATGAACCGTGGTACTTGCCGGTGGCAACCACCTCATACCAGTGTTCCCCACGGGCGTGGGGATGAACCGAACTCGCCCTCGGCGCCGGCTTGAATCTCGCCGTGTTCCCCACGGGCGTGGGGATGAACCGTGCGGCGTTCATCTGGGTGGCGACGTCCAGGCAGTGTTCCCCACGGGCGTGGGGATGAACCGCACTACTACGCGCTGCCGTTCGAGATTTGGAAGTGTTCCCCACGGGCGTGGGGATGAACCGGAGGTTGCTCGCGTTTGGCGCACTGTGTTTCCGTGTTCCCCACGGGCGTGGGGATGAACCGCCGGCCGGTTCGCTCGGCTCGGATTTGCTGGGGTGTTCCCCACGGGCGTGGGGATGAACCGCAGGACCGGCAGAGGCGGGAAGAGCTGAAGACGTGTTCCCCACGGGCGTGGGGATGAACCGGCCATGAGCTGGCGCAGTTCCGCCTCAACCGCGTGTTCCCCACGGGCGTGGGGATGAACCGCCACTCGCGTCGCAGGCCAGGGTGAACGCGGCGTGTTCCCCACGGGCGTGGGGATGAACCGCCAGCACCGACAGGATCAGCCGCCAGTCCTTGGTGTTCCCCACGGGCGTGGGGATGAACCGGTGTCGCGGATTTTGTCGAGTCGCGCAGCCGTGTGTTCCCCACGGGCGTGGGGATGAACCGGCCTCGCGGGCGGCCGGGCACAGGTTCAGCAGGTGTTCCCCACGGGCGTGGGGATGAACCGGTGATCGAGACCGATGGCACCACAGCCTTCTGGTGTTCCCCACGGGCGTGGGGATGAACCGCTGCCCTGCACGTCCAGCAGGGTGGCGAGCTGGTGTTCCCCACGGGCGTGGGGATGAACCGACCGACGCCTTGGCAGACGCCGAGCAGAACCCGTGTTCCCCACGGGCGTGGGGATGAACCGCGGACAGCAGCATCCCCGTCGCGCTCTCGGCAGTGTTCCCCAGGGGCGTGGGGATGAACCGAACCTACCCATCGCCTCGGTGCATGTGGAGGTGTGTTCCCCACGGGCGTGGGGATGAACCGCGCGAGTACACGCTGCCCTTCGTGCCCGAGTTGTGTTCCCCACGGGCGTGGGGATGAACCGCTGGCGCTTGCGAAGCGGCTCTATGTCGACTTGTGTTCCCCACGAGCGTGGAGACGAACCATAGTTCAGGCCGCGGCTGAAGGAGCGGGCGCAGGTGTTCCCCACGAGCTCGGGGATAGACGCGCCCACGGCGTCGTCACGCTGTCATCAAGCCCCCCGACACTGCCGCCATGAGCAGCAGCAACAACAGCATCCAGGCCCAAACCCTTCGTCAACTCCTGCAGACCACCCGGCAAGCCTGGCTGGGCCAGCCGCAGCCGGCGCAGGCGCGTCTCAGTAACGCAGCTCCAGCAGCTCCCGTAGCGCGGCATTGATGTTCTTGCGCAGCGCGCCCTCGTTGGCCAGGCGCAGGCGCTCGTTC
>Ga0066479_1000343_pt1 | contig 14617 bp, 9 predicted proteins | sample LakWasM117_HOW13_2_FD_59555 | JGI IMG/M metagenome (GOLD analysis project Ga0066479, IMG submission 59555) | Freshwater sediment methanotrophic microbial communities from Lake Washington under simulated oxygen tension - Sediment Metagenome 117_HOW13 | ecosystem: Environmental > Aquatic >... | reverse complement strand
GTGCTGGCCATCGGCATCGTGGTGGACGACGCCATCGTGGTGGTGGAGAACGTGGAGCGCTATATCGAGGAAGGGCACACGCCCCTGGAGGCGGCCCACCTGGCGATGAAGGAGGTCTCGGGCCCCATCATCGCCATCGCCCTGGTGCTGTGCGCGGTCTTCGTGCCCATGGCCTTTCTCAGCGGCGTGACGGGTCAGTTCTACAAGCAGTTCGCCGTGACGATTGCCATCTCCACGGTGATCTCGGCCATCAACTCGCTGACGCTGTCGCCCGCGCTGGCGGCCAAGCTGCTGCAGCCGCGCGGCGCGCCGCGCGATCCGCTGGCGCGCGGGCTGGACCGCAGCCTGGGCTGGCTCTTCCGGCCCTTCAACCGCTTCTTCGACCGCAGCGCCCACGGCTACCAGAACTCGGTGGGGCATTCGCTGCGCCGCCGGGGCCTGGTGTTCGCGGTCTATGCGGCGCTGCTGGCGGGCACGGCCGTGCTGTTCCAGGCCGTGCCGGGCGGCTTCATCCCGCTGCAGGACAAGCTGTACCTGTTCGGCGGCGCCAAGCTGCCCGAGGGGGCTTCGCTGAACCGCACGGATGCGGTCACGCGCCAGATGGTCGATGCCGCCAAAAGCGTGGAAGGCGTGGACATGGTCGCCGCCTTCGCGGGCTTCAACGCGCTGCAGTCCACGACCACGCCCAACCTGACCAGCGCCTACATCATGCTCAAGCCCTTCGGCGAGCGCACGCGCAGCGCCGAGGCCATCAATGCCGAGCTGGGCGCCAAGTTCTCCCAGATCGAGGGCGGCTTCGCCTATGCGCTGATGCCCCCGCCCATCCAGGGCCTGGGCAACGGCTCGGGCTACTCGCTGTTCCTGCAGGACCGCGCGGGCCTGGGCTACGCGGCGCTGCAGCAGGCGCTGCAGGCCTTCCAGGCCGAGATCGCCAAAACGCCGGGCATGACCTACCCGGTCAGCAGCTACCAGTCCAACATCCCGCAGCTGGAAGTCAAGGTGGACCGCACCAAGGCCAAGGCCCAGGGCGTGGCGCTGACCGACCTGTTCCAGACGCTGCAGGCCTACCTGGGATCGGTCTACGTCAACGACTTCAACGCCTTCGGCCGTGTCTGGCGCGTGATGCTGCAGGCCGACGCGGACCACCGCCAGACCGTGGAGGACATCGCCAGTCTGCGTACGCGCAATGCGCGCGGCGAGATGGTGCCCATAGGCTCCATGGTCACCGTGGTGCCCAGCTTCGGCCCCGACCCGGTGCTGCGCTACAACGGCTTCCCGGCGGCCGATCTGATCGGCGACTCCGACCCGCGCGTGCTGTCCTCGGGCGAGGTGCTGGCCAAGCTCCAGGAGATCGCGCAGCGCACGCTGCCGCGCGGCATCGAGCTGGCCTGGACCGACCTGAGCTACCAGCAGGTGGAGCAGAGCAACGCCGCGGCCGTGGTCTTCGCCATTGCCGTGATGCTGGTCTTCCTGGTGCTGGCCGCGCTCTACGAAAGCTGGACGCTGCCGCTGGCCGTGATCCTCATCGTGCCCGTGTGCATCTGCGCGGCGCTGTTCGGCGTCTGGCTGGCCGGCGGCGACAACAACGTCTTCGTGCAGGTGGGGCTGGTGGTGCTGATGGGGCTGGCCTGCAAGAACGCCATCCTGATCGTGGAATTCGCGCGCGAGCTGGAGCTGCGCGGCGTGGGCATCGTCGATGCCGCGCTGCAGGCCTGCCGCCTGCGGCTGCGGCCCATCGTCATGACCTCGATCGCCTTCATCGCGGGGGCCGTGCCTTTGCTCATCGGTGGCGGCGCGGGCAGCGAGGTGCGCGCGGCCACGGGCGTGACCGTGTTCTCGGGAATGCTGGGCGTGACCCTGTTCGGCCTGTTCCTCACGCCGGTGTTCTACGTCACGCTGCGCCGGCTTTCGGGCCGCGCGCTGACGGGGCATGCGCCTGCGCATTCCACCGGGCCTGCCCAGCCCGCCTCCCTGGAGTCCCCACATGCCTGAGATACGCAAGTCCCTGAGCCGCCACGCGCTGGCGCTGGCATCCGCCGCCCTGGTGGGCGGCTGCGCGGTCGGCCCTGACTTCAAGGCGCCTGCGGCGCCGCGGGCCGCAGCGCAGTTCGCGCGGGCCGAGCCTGCACCGGCCATCCCGCAGGCCGAGCCCGACGCCGCCTTCTGGCGCCAGTTCCAGGACCCGCAACTGACGCAGCTTGTGGAGCGCGCGCTGGGCGACAACCAGGACCTGCAGGTGGCGCTGGCGCGGCTGGACGGTGCCCAGGCGCTGCTGCGCGAAAGCCGCTTCGACCAGCTGCCCACGGTCACGATGTCGGGCCGGGCCACGCAGCAAAAGCTCAGCGAGAGCGAGGCCTTCTATGGCCCGCGCAGCCAGCGCAGCTACACCGCCGGATTGGCCGCAAGCTGGGAGATCGACGTGTTCGGCCGCGTGCGGCGCAGCATCGAGGCGCGGCATGCCGACCTGCGCGCCGATGCGGCAGACCTTGCGGCCCTGCAGGTGGCCATTGCGGCCCAGGTGGCGGGCAGCTACGCCGACCTGCGCGGCTGGCAGCAGCGCCTGGCCTTGGCGCAGGCCAATGCGGCCAACCAGCAGGACACGCTGCGCCTGGTGCAGCTGCGCCTGGCGCACGGCAGCGGCACCGAGTTCGACCTGGCGCGCGCCCAGGCCCAGCTGGAGGCCACGCGCTCGCGCATTCCCGCGCTGCAGGCGCAGATCGCCATGGCGCAGCACCGGCTGGCCGTGCTCACGGGCCAGATGCCCGAAGCGCTGATCGCCGCGCTGGATGTGCCTGCCGCCCTGCCGCAGCTGCCGCCGGCCATCGACCCCGGCACGCCGGCCGGCCTGCTGCGCCGGCGCCCGGACGTGGCCGTGGCCGAGGCACGGCTGCATGCGGCCACGGCACGCATCGGCGTGGCCACGGCCGACCTGTTCCCGCGCCTGTCGCTGGGCGGGCTGCTGGGCAGCACGGCGTTGCACGGCGGCTCGCTGTTCGAGGGTGCCAGCGCCCGCAGCAGCGTGTTCCTGGGCGTGGACTGGTCCTTTCTCGACGTGGGCCGCGTGCGGGCGCGCATCGCGGCCAGCGAGGCCGGCGCCCAGGCCGCGCTGGCCCAGTACCAGCAGACCGTGCTGCTGGCGCTGGAGGACACGGAGAACGCCCTGGTGCGCCTGCAGCGCACGCGCAGCGAAGACGCCCACCTGGCGCAGGCCGCCGAGCAGCGCCAGCGTGCCGAGCAACTGGCGCAGCGCCGCTACCAGCTGGGCAGCGTGGGCCTGTACGAAGTGCTGGATGCGCAGCGCGACCTGTATGCGGCCCAGGACGCGGCCGCCGACAGCCGTGCGCGCGGCCTGCGCGCCGCCGTGGCGCTGTACCAGGCCCTGGCCGGTGGCTGGGACGGAAAGCTGCCGCCGGCCTGAGCGTGCGGCGCGCATTGCCACAAGGGACGGCCAGGCGCCGTCCCTTTTTTCTTGTCCGGCGCCCCCGGTGAAAACCACGAGGACCAGGGGCTTGCCTCATTTTTTTCTTATCGGATAATTTTCTCATTGGAAAAAAATGGAGCGATGGATGATGGAAAGCCAGGTTCTGGATTTCGCGGTGATCGGTGGCGGCATGGCCGGTGCCTCGGTGGCCTGGCGGCTGGCCGGGGGCGGCGCCTCGGTAGTGGTGCTGGAACGCGAGCCGCAGCCCGGATACCACGCCACGGGCCGCTCGGCCGCCATGTTCATGGAGAGCTACGGCACCGCGCAGATACGCGCGCTGACACGCGCCAGCCGTGGCTTCTACAGCGCGCCGCCCGAAGGTTTTTGCGAGCACGCGCTGCTGCAGCCGCGCAGCGTGCTCTACATAGGAACGGCCGGCCAGGAACCCCAGCTGGACGAGGCCCTGGCCATGTACCGCCGCGACGGCCTGCGCGCCGAGCTCATCGACGCGCGCCAGGCCTGCGCCCTGGTGCCCTGCCTGCAGGAGAGCCTGCTCGTGGGCGCCGTGCATGACCTGGACGCCATGGACATCGACGTGGCCGAACTGCACCAGGGCTTTCTGCGCGGCATGGCGCGTGCCGGTGCGCGGCTGCGCTGCGGCGCCGAACTGTCAGGCGCCGAGCGTGAGGTGGATGGTGATGGCCAGGGCCTGTGGACCCTGGTGCTGCAGGACGGGTCACAGGTCCGCGCCCGCGCCGTGGTCAATGCCGCAGGCGCCTGGGCCGATGCCGTGGCCCGGCTGTGCGGCGCGCGGCCGCTGGGCATCGAGCCCCGGCGCCGCTCGGCCTTCACCTTTGCCGCACCCGAGGGCGAGGACATCCACGGCTGGCCTGCCGTGATCGGCGTGGACGAGAGCTTCTACTTCAAGCCCGATGCGGGCCAGCTGCTGGGCTCGCCCGCCAATGCCGATCCCGTGCCGCCGCACGACGTGGTGGCCGAGGAGCTGGACGTGGCCATGGGCATAGACCGCATCGAGACACTGACCCGCCTGCGCATACGCCGGCCGCGCCATGTCTGGGCCGGGCTGCGCAGCTTTGCGCCCGACGACGACTTCGTGATCGGCTGGGATGCGCAGCGCGAGGGATTTTTCTGGCTGGCCGGGCAGGGCGGCTACGGCATACAGACGGCGGCCGGCGCCTCGGCCGCCGCGGCCGCACTGCTGATGCGCGAGCCGCTGCCCGCCGAGCTGCTGGCGCAGGGCGTCGATGCCCTGCGGCTGAGTCCGGCGCGCTTCGCGGCCTGACCCGTCATCGCTTTTTCACCTTTTCGGCCCCCGCAACACACAACAATCCAAGGAGACAGGCATGGGTGCATTCAAGGAAGTGAGCAGGATTGCCGGCGCCTTCGTCGGCGTCATCGTCGGGGCGGGCTTCGCCTCGGGGCAGGAGATATTGCAGTTCTTCGCGGGCTTTGGCGCCATCGGCCTGGCAGGCTGCTTGGTGGCGGCCCTGGCCTTCGTCTTCCTGTCCATGGCGTTCTCCACCATGGGCCAGCGCCTGCAGGCCGGCTCGCACAAGGAGGTGGTGCAGGCCCTGCTGGGCCGGCATGTGGGCATGGTGTTCGATGTGCTGATCACCTTCTTCCTGTTTGCCATCACGGTGGTCATGCTGGCGGGCGCAGGCTCGCTGCTGCACCAGTGGCTGGGCCTGCCCGAGGTCTGGGGCAGCGTGCTGGCCACCGTCGCCACGGTGCTCATCGTCTGCCTGGACGTGGGCCGGGTGATCGCCTTCATCGGCGCCGTCACGCCGCTGCTGGTGTTCATGACCGTGGTGGTCGCCGGCTACGTGCTGCTGACGCCCCACGGCGACATGGCCGCGCTGGAAGCCGCCGCCGCCGCCCAGCCCCGGGGCGCGGGCCACTGGCTGGTGGCCGCGCTGCTCTATGTCTCCTACAACGTGGTGGCGGGCATGCCCTTCCTGGTGATCATGGGCGGGCAGGCCAGCTCGCGCCGCGTGGCGCTGTGGGGCGGCGTGGCGGGCGGGCTGCTGCTGGGCCTGCTGATGCTGATGATCGCGGCCGCGATGTACTGGCGCATGGACACGCTGGGCGGCCTGTCCATGCCCATGCTGTCGCTGGCCACGCAGATCTCGCCCTGGCTGGGGCACCTGATGTCGCTGGTCATCTTCGGCATGATCCTCAACACGGCCGTGGGCATGCTCTATGCCTTCGTGGCCCGCATCCTGCCGGCCGGCACGCCGCGTTTTCGCTGGGGCACGGGCGTGGCGGGCGTGCTGGCCCTGGGCGGCAGCTTCGCGGGCTTCATCACGCTGGTGGGCATGGTCTACCCGGTCTATGGCTACATCGGCTTCGCCCTCATGGCCTGCGCGCTGGTGGGCTGGCTGCGCATGGGCCGCAGGCAGGCGCCCGGGGCCGGCCTGCGCGGCGCCTGACGGCCGGGCCTGACCCTAGAATCGGGCGGTCGCCAGCCCCGATCGCCCGCTTCATGCCCAGCCCCCGCACCAGATCCAGCCCCAGGTCCAGTCCTCTCCCCACGCCGGACCAGGTCCTCGCCGCCGTGCTGCCGGGCGCCCGCACGGCCGCCGCCATGCCTGCGGGCAAGCACGAAGTGGGCGCCAAGCTGCGCAAGGCGCGCAAGGAGCGTGGCCTGACGCTGCAGCAGGTGGCCGAAAGCAGCGGGCTGGCCGTGTCCACCATCTCCAAGGCCGAGCGCGGCCAGATCGCGCTGAGTTACGAGAAGGTGCTCATGCTGGGCAACGCGCTGGACATCGACATGACGCGGCTGTTCATGGTCGGGGACGCCCAGCAGGCGGCCGGCGACACGCCCACCGTGGTCAAGGACTGCTTCGAGGACGTGCAGCGCTACGAGACCGACCAGTACCTCTACAGCGTGCTGTGCGGCGCCTTCCCGGGCAAGAAGATGCAGCCCCTGGTGGCCGTGATCAATGCGCGCGAGGCCGGCGAATTCTCGGAGACCATCCGCCATGCGGGCCAGGAGTTCGTGATGGTGCTCTCGGGCCGGGTGCGCATCCTGTTCGAGAACGGCGAATCGGTGGAGCTGGGCCGCCACGAGGCCGCATATTTCGACAGCGGCGTGGGCCATGTGTATGTGAGCCTGAGCCGCCAGCCGGCTCAAGTCGTCTCTGTCTGCACCTGAAATGGTTAGCACCCCCTGAGCGGCTGCGCCGCTTCCCCCTCTCTCGCTACGCGGGAGGGGGACGACACCCTCGGTGCGGGGCGGCGCGGCCGGCATAGGCCCTTCCTCGGTGTCTCTGGCGTGGGGGTGCGCTAGTTTCATAGGTCGCGCCTCTTGTTTGGGGCGCAGACAGTTTTTCTGGGGGAATCCTCGTGCCCGGCACGGCCGCCCCGGAGTTCCTACAATCGCTGCCCATGAGCCTGCCCCAGTACACCCGCGCCAAAGAGCTTCCCGCCATCCTTGCCAAGCGCCTCGTCATTCTTGACGGCGCCATGGGCACCATGATCCAGCGCTTCAAGCTGGGGGAGGCCCAGTACCGAGGCCAGGGCTACACGGGCCCCGGCAGCGTGGGCGACCGCTTCAAGGACTTCCCGCATGACGTCAAGGGCAACAACGAGCTGCTGTCGCTCACCCGCCCCGACGTGATCCGCGACATCCACGACAAGTACCTGGCCGCCGGCGCCGACCTGATCGAGACCAACACCTTCGGCGCGACCACGATTGCGCAGGACGACTACCACATGGCCGATCTGGCGCGCGAGATGAATCTCAAGAGCGCCCAGCTGGCCCGCGCGGCCTGCGACAAGTACAGCACGCCCGGCCATCCGCGCTACGTGGCCGGCGCCCTGGGCCCCACGCCCAAGACGGCCAGCATCAGCCCCGACGTGAACGATCCGGGCGCGCGCAACGTGAATTTCGAGCAGCTGCGCCAGGCCTACCTGGAGCAGACGCTGGCGCTGATCGAGGGCGGCGCCGACGTCATCCTGGTCGAGACCATCTTCGACACGCTCAATGCCAAGGCCGCGCTGTTCGCGGTGGACGAGGCCTTCGAGCAAAGCGGCGAATGCCTGCCCATCATGATCAGCGGCACGGTGACCGATGCCTCGGGCCGCATCCTGTCCGGGCAGACGGTGACGGCCTTCTGGCACAGCGTGCGCCATGCCAACCCGCTGTCCATCGGCCTGAACTGCGCGCTGGGCGCGGCGCTGATGCGCCCCTACGTCCAGGAACTGAACAAGGCCGCGCCCGAGACCTTCATCAGCTGCTACCCCAACGCCGGCCTGCCCAATCCCATGAGCGACACGGGCTTTGACGAGACGCCCGAAGTCACCAGCCGCCTGGTGCACGAATTCGCGTCCGAAGGCCTGGTCAACATCGTGGGCGGCTGCTGCGGCACCACGCCGGACCACATCGGCGCCATCGCCAAGGCCGTGGGCAGCACGCCCACGCGCCGCCTGTTCTACCCGGAATCGGCCTGATGGCCCGGGCGGAGCCTCTGACATGAGTTCGCCGCTGCCGCCCGTCCTGTCCCCAGCCGCAGGGCTGCCGCTGCCAGTGGCGGCGCCTGTGCCCGGCCCGGCCGCTGGCGCGCCGGTGGGGCCACAGGCTCCGTCCGCTGCGGTGGCGCCGGCCTCACCCGCTTCCCCCGCTTCATCCGCCTCACCCGCCTCACCCTCCATTCCCGTCACGCCGCCAGCGGCCACGGCCGTGCGCTGGTCGCCCGAGATGCTGCAAAGCCTGCGCCTGCAGGCCTTCGAGCAATTGGTGGCCCAGCTGGCGCGCCAGGTCCAGTCCAGCCCTGGCGCGCCCGCGCCGCAGTGGCCGGCCAGCGGCGTGTCCGAGGCGCTGGGCCGGCTGCTGGAGGCCTTGCTGGCCCAGGTAGGTACCCAGCAGGGCCAGGCCCTGCAGCTGCTGGCAGCCCAGCCGGGTTCGGCGGCCTTGCTGCAGGCGCTGGCCGCCGGCACGACAGCTGGTACAGCGGCGGCCGGAGGGCAAGCGCAGTCTTCCCAGAGTCCGCAGACGGGGACATCGGCCTCTGCCCAGGCCGGCGCTGCGCCGCAGGCGGCGTCTTCCTCGCCTGCATTGCAGGCCGCAGCCTCCCTGCAGCCCTCTGCTGCCGCAGTGACGCTGGCCGTGGCAGCCGCCAAGGCCAAGGTGGTGGATGCGCTGCTGGCCGGATCGGGGCTGGCGCCGCAGGCCGGTGCCAGCGCGCCTGGAGGTGTTGCAGGCGGCGCAACCCAGACCCTGCCCGCGCTGCAAAGCTGGTGGGTGCAGCAGGGCACGCTGCTGACGCCCCAGGGCGAGCGCGGCTTCACGCTGAGCCTGCAGGTGCCCCAGGCCTGGGCGCAGGCGCAGGGCGCGGCCATGGCGCTGGCGGCCGCATCGGCTTCCGCGCCGGGTGCGGCCCCTTTCACGGCTGCTGCGGCCCTGCCTGCGGGCGCTGCGCTGCCCTTGGCGGGCGCGCAGGCCGCGGAGCCGGGCCTGCGCCTGCCGCTGGATGCCTCGCTGCAGTCCCTGGCCTCGGGGCCGGTGGCCGTGGTGGTGCAGCCGCGTGGCGCCGATGCGCTGCGCACCAGCGCCCTGCTGCTGCTGGAGCTGCAGCCGCTGCGCCAGCCGGGCGGCGCCATGGCGTCGCCGGCCGGCCTGGCCTCGGTGGCTTCGCTGTCGCCTGCGCTTGCGCAGGAGGTGCAGCAGATGCTGCAGCAGCGCAACGATCCCTGGCTGCACATGGCGGCGGCCCAGGCCTCGGGTGCCTTGCCGCGCGAGCGCCGCGCCTTCGAGCACCAGTCGCATTTCTGCACCACCGAAGGCTGCCAGTACGAGGGCCGCGCACCCTGCGCCCAGCCTTTTTGCAGCGAGATGAACCGTCTCTGGGACGTGTCGCGCACCGAGCGCAGCCGCTGACGACCTGGCCCCGGCCCGGGGCCGCCGCGCTACGAAACTGACCGGGCCTGACGGTGGCGTGGTCATCGCCGGCCCCAGCTTTCATAATGCCGGCTGTCGTTCGCCATCTGCGCGGATGACGTCTTTGGCCGGGATGTGCAATGAATGTGCAGCGATCATGCTGCGATCTGCATCCTGGCTGCCTCCAAGTCGCTGCAAGCCACCAGCCCGCCGCGCACCTTCCAGCCACCTCTGTCGTGGCAACCCCCGTCGCCGTTTGCGCATGCCCCCGGGCCGCGCCGGTGTTGTGCCATCTTTCATTTCCAGGAACCCGTTCAGGATGCGTTGTACCTCCCGCTTGACCCTTGCTTCTCTCGCCGTTGCGGCTGCCCTGCCGGTGGCTGCCCAGTCATCTGCCACAGGCTCCAACGTCACCGTCAGCGGTTATCTCGACGCTGGCGTGTTCCGGGATTTCGACAAGACCAGCAAGCTGGGTACGATTCAGCGCAGCAACCTGGCGATTGCCGGTTTCGAGGACCTGGGCGGTGGCCTGAAGGCCACCTTCCGGCTGAGCACGCGTTTCGATCTGGACACGGGCCTCACCGAGGACTATCCGAAGAAGCCCTTCTGGCATGACGAGTCCACCGTGGGCCTGCAGGGCAGCTGGGGCCATCTGCGCCTGGGCCGCGCGCTCAGCGCCATGTGGAGCCAGGAGTGGCAGTTCGATCCCTGGGGCAACTTCAACCGCATCGCCTCGCCGGCCTGGCACATGGCCCACTACCTGACGCCGACCGACCGCGCCAGCAACAACGGCTCGCCCGAGTACGGCCGCATGTCCAACGGCGTGTTCTACGACTCGCCCAAGTTCGGCGGCTTTTCGCTGCACCTGAGCGCCTCGCCCGAGCGCACCGAGGCGCCGGGCCGCCAGGGCCGTGCGCGCTCGGTGTCGGTCAACTACGACCAGGGCGCGGTGGCGGCCATGCTGGCGCACGAGCGCAACGGCAGCGGCGACACCGACCTGTACATGGGCGGCAAGTACCGCATCGGCACGGCAGCGGTGATGCTGGCCTATGACCGCAGCAAGTCAGGCACGCCCGGCACGGGGCCCGACAAGTCGCGCATGGTCTCGCTGGGCGCCACCTACGGCATCGGGGCGACCACGCTCAAGGCCAGCTATGCACGCCAGCGGCTGGACCGCGATACCAACAACATGCTGTCGCTGGGCGCCGAGTACGCGCTGTCCAAGCGCACCATGCTCTACACCAGCCTGGGACACCAGCGCTACGAGAACCAGAGCTCGCGCACCGCTTTCGGCGTGGGCATGGCCCATTCCTTCTGATCAATGCGCTTCCCAGCGGCCTGACTGGGCAGCGCTGGTGATCCTGGCCAGGCCTGGAGCCGGCATGGGCTGAGGGGTGGCGGGCAGGGCGGTGAGTTCCAGGCCTTGCTCCAGCTTGAAGACGCTCACGGCCTGCTGCAGGCCATAGGCCTGCTCCTGCAGGGACTGGGCGGCGGCGGCGGCTTCCTCGACCAGGGCGGCGTTCTGCTGGGTGACCTGGTCCATCTGCGAGATGGCCTGGTTGATCTGCTCCAGGCCCGCCGTCTGCTCGACGCTGGCGGCCGTGATCTCTCCCATGATGTCGGTCACGTTGCGCACGCTGCTGACGATGTTCTGCATGGTCTGGCCGGCCTGCGCCACCAGGGCCGATCCGGTGCTGACCTTGCCGTTGGAGTCCTCGATGAGGAGCTTGATCTCCTTGGCCGCATCGGCGCAGCGCCGCGCCAGGGCGCGCACTTCGGCAGCAACCACGGCAAACCCACGGCCCTGCTCGCCCGCGCGGGCCGCTTCCACGGCCGCGTTGAGCGCGAGGATGTTGGTCTGAAAGGCGATGGCGTCGATCACGCCGATGATGTCGGCGATCTTGCGCGAGGAGGCATGGATGGCGCCCATGGTGTCCACCACCTGGGAGACCACCTCGCCGCCTTGCTGGGCGACGGCCGAGGCCGAGGCCGCCAGCTGGTTGGCCTGGCGCGCGTTGTCGGTGTTCTGACGCACCGTGACGGTGAGCTGCTCCATGGAGGCAGCGGTTTCTTCCAGCGAGCTGGCCTGGTGCTCGGTGCGCACCGATAGATCGTTGTTGCCCGAGGCGATCTGGCAGGAGGCCGTGGCGATCGAGTCCGTGCCATTGCGCACCTGCCGGACGATGTGGATGAGGCTCTGGTCCATGCGGTGCAGTGCGTGCAGCAGCTGGCCTGTTTCGTCGGTGGTGGTGGCCTGGATGCGGCGCGTCAGGTCGCCTTCGGCCACGGCCTGGGCCACGCCCAGGGCCTCGTTCAGCGGACGCGCCACGATGCGCGCCAGCGTAAGCGCCAGGGCCAGCCCCAGCAAAATGCTGGCTCCCAGCAGGCCGACCACCCAGATGCGTGCGCTGCGGTAGAGGGCATTGGCGTGGTCGTTGGCCAGCTGTCCGCCTTCGTGGTCGATCTGCACCATGCGGTCGATCTGGTCATACAGGCGTCGGCTCAGCTCCAGCGATTCGCCCTGGGCCAGCACCAGGGCTTCGTCCTTGCGGCCATTGCGCGCCAGGGCCATGACCATGGCGTGCTCCTTGGCGTACTCGTTGCGCAGCCGGCCCAGTTCGTCGTAGGCGGCCTTCTCCTGCGCGGAGCCGATGAAGCTGGCGTAGTTGTCGTAGCTGGTCTGGGTCTTCTTCCACAGCTCGCCCATGATCCTGTCGAAGGCACCGATGTCCTGCTCGCTGGTGGATATCAGGTACTGCAGCTCGTTGACGCGGTAGCGGGCCGTGGTGGCGCGGATGTCGAGCAACATGCGTGATGAAGGCATCCAGCGCGTGGCGATATCGATGGAGGCCTGGTTGATCCGGCTGAGCTGCAGCACGGCATAGAGGCCCACGAAGGTGGTCAGCGCCAGGACGGCCACGAAGGCCAGCAGCAGCTTGGAGGAGATCTTGAGATTGCGAAAGGCTTGCATGGCGAAGTCCTGTAGGCGTGTCCCTTGAACGGCAAGGGGGAAAAAAGGCGTGCAGCAGGGCGCACCTTGCCTGCCGTGCAGAGCAAGGTGGAACGGATATCAGCGAAAGAGAAAACGGGGGCCGCAGTGCCCGCTCAGGGTGGGAACCAGCCCGAGGTCCGGCAGATGCGGCCCTTGATGCGGGGCCTCATGGCGCAGGCCCTGTCCGTGCGCCTGCGCTGCGGCGGGCGCTTCGCGGGCATGCCGCAGCAGCGGGGAAGATGCAGAGGATTGCGAACCATCCGTCTGCACCGTTTGGCACGCGGATACCCGCTGCAGCCAGAAGTTCGGCGGCGGCTGCCGCGCGCTGGGGGCGGGCATTGCGGGTAGTTGTCCTAGGGACTTCGGACAGGGAAAAAGTGGCTATCTGCATCTGTGGTGGGAATTATTTCCGCACCGTCTGAGGATGAGGATGCCCGCCATCTGATTTTGGATAGGACGTGTCCTAAAAGCCGTTTGCAGGCCCGCAGCCAAGCCATCCGCGTCTGCGGACGGCCGGTTTCAAGGCATCGGAAACTTCAGCGCACCAAGGCGCCCTGGGCCTGCCGCCAGTCGCTCAGACCACGCCCTTGCCGCGCAGGGCCTGCAGCTGCTGTGCGTCCAGGCCCAGGCGCTCGCGCAGTACCTCGTCCGTGTGCTGGCCCAGGGCGGGCGGCGCATGGCGCAGCGTGGTGGGCGTGTCCGACAGGCGCAGCGGGCTGGCCGTGGTCACCACGCGGTTGATGGTCTCGCCCGCAGGCGGCGTGGCGCCCGGATAGCGCTCCTGCTCCACGCGCAGGCCGCGCGCGCGCACCTGCGCATCGTCGAAGGCCTGGCCGATGTGGTTGATGGGGCCGCAGGGCACGGCCTTGTCCTCCAGCAGCGCGATCCAATCGGCCGTGGGCCGGCCGCGCGTGAGTTCGGCCATCAGCGGGATCAGCGCGTCGCGGTGGATGACGCGGCCGGCATTGGTGGCAAAGCGCTCGTCGCGCGCCCAGTCCACGCCGGCGGCCCCGCAAAAGCGCGCGAACTGGCCGTCGTTGCCGATGGCCAGCAGCATGCGGCCGTCGGCCGTGGGGAAGTCCTGGTAGGGCACGACGCTGGGGTGGGTGTTGCCCTGGCGGCCCGGCACATGGCCGGTGTTCAGGAAGCCCGCGCCCTGGTTGGCCAGCACGGCCATGGCCACGTCCAGCAAGGCCATGTCGATGTGCTGGCCCCGGCCCGTGTGGTGGCGCGCCTCCACGGCGCCCAGGATGGCCGTGGTCGCATACATGCCGGTGAACAGGTCGATCACGGCCACGCCCACGCGCAGCGGGCCGCCGCCGGGCTCGCTGTCGGCGCGGCCCGTGATGCTCATGAGGCCGCTCATGGCCTGCACCAGCAGGTCGTAGCCGGCGCGCGGCGCATAGGGCCCGGTCTGGCCGAAGCCCGTGACCGAGCAATAGATCAGGCGCGGGTTCAGCGCGCTCAGCGAGGCGTAGTCCAGGCCGTAGCGCTTGAGGCCTCCGGTCTTGAAGTTCTCCACCACCACATCGCTTTGCATGGCCAGCTCGCGGATCAGCTGCTGGCCCTCGGCCGTGGCCATGTCCACGGTGACCGATCGCTTGTTGCGGTTGCAGGCCGCGAAGTACACGGCGTTGTCCGAGGGATTGCCTTGCGCATCGGGGAAGAAGGGCGGGCCCCAGTGGCGCGTGTCGTCGCCCTCGCCGGGCTTTTCGATCTTGATCACGTCGGCCCCCATGTCGGCCAGGTTCTGGGTGCACCAGGGGCCGGCCAGCACGCGCGAGAGGTCGAGCACGCGCAGATGGCCCAGTGCTCCTGCGGTCTGGGTGGCCGTGTTGTGGATGGGGCTGGGGGAGGGGGTTTCTGTGTGGTTCATGGACTGAGGCGGCTATCCCGGGCAGATGGGCCCATGCTACGGCGCGCGGGCCTGCTGCGGCTTCGCATTTGTGAAAGCGCGCGTTCGCGCACGGGCCGGCACTGCGGTTTGTACTGACGCGCGCGGCTCAGTGCCGGAGCCTGCGGCTTTCTACAATGCCGGATGGCCATGCATTTCGATCTTGTGGATCTGCGCCTTATGGTGCACATCGCCGACGCCAACAGCATGACGCGTGGCGCGGAACTTTCCTTCATCTCCCTGCCGGCGGCCAGCACCCGCATCAAGAACCTGGAAGAGAGCATCGGCACCAAGCTGCTGTACCGCACCAGCCAGGGCGTGACGCTGACGCCGCCGGGCCAGGCCTTCGTCACCCATGCGCGCATGGTGCTGGGCCAGATCGAGCACCTGCGCGGCGACATGCAGGAGTAC
>Ga0066479_1000340_pt1 | contig 14709 bp, 13 predicted proteins | sample LakWasM117_HOW13_2_FD_59555 | JGI IMG/M metagenome (GOLD analysis project Ga0066479, IMG submission 59555) | Freshwater sediment methanotrophic microbial communities from Lake Washington under simulated oxygen tension - Sediment Metagenome 117_HOW13 | ecosystem: Environmental > Aquatic >... | reverse complement strand
TGCCCCGGCCTGATCACGCCCGACGAGATCAAGATCGGCATCATGCCCGGCCACATCCACAAGAAGGGCCGCATCGGCGTGGTCAGCCGCTCCGGCACGCTGACCTATGAAGCCGTGGCACAGCTGACCGAACTGGGCATTGGCCAGTCGTCGGCCGTGGGCATCGGCGGTGACCCGATCAACGGTCTCAAGCACATCGACGTGATGAAGGCCTTCAACGACGATCCCGACACCGACGCCGTCATCATGATCGGCGAAATCGGCGGTCCCGACGAAGCCGAAGCTGCCCGCTGGTGCAAGGACAACATGAAGAAGCCGATCGTCGGCTTCATCGCTGGTGTCACCGCCCCTCCCGGCAAGCGCATGGGCCACGCCGGCGCGCTGATCTCCGGCGGTGCCGACACGGCCGACGCAAAGCTGGCCATCATGGAAGAGTGCGGTTTCGTCATCACCCGCAATCCTTCCGAAATGGGTCGCCTGCTCAAGGGCCTGATCTAAGCGGCACCGGTTCTGCGCGACATCCTGGGGTTCGCCCCAGGAGAAAATTACGCAGAATTACGAATCGGTAAGGCGGCAAGTCCGCCCTACACTGACGACTCCAAAAAAGAAAAAGCGCCAGAGGCCACCGCCCTGGCGCTTTTCAACTCATAACAGTGGAGAAACCATGGAATACCTGCAAAGCGCCGATTTCTGGATCGGCCTGTTGAAGATCGTCTGGATCAACATCATCCTGTCTGGCGACAACGCCGTCGTCATCGCCCTCGCAGCACGCTCGCTGCCCCCCGCACAGCAAAAGAAAGCCGTCATGTTCGGCTCCGGCGCCGCCGTGGTGCTGCGGATCATCCTGACCGTGGTCGCGGCCAAACTGCTGGAGTTGTCCTTCCTGCAGATCGTGGGCGGCTGCCTGCTGCTGTGGATCGGCTTGCAACTGCTGACCGGCGAAGAAGAGGATGAAGGCGAATCCAAGGGTCACGGCAGCATGATGGTCGCCATCCGCACCATCTTGATCGCCGACCTGGTGATGAGCCTGGACAACGTGATTGCCGTGGCCGCCACGGCGCAGGGCAACATGGTCCTGCTGATCCTGGGCCTGGCCATCAGCATCCCGCTGGTGGTCTTCGGCTCCACGCTGATGATCAAGCTCATGGAGCGCTTCCCCGTCATCATCACGCTGGGCGCTGCCCTGATCGGCTGGGTCGGCGGAGAAACCATCGTCAACGACCGCCTGCTGCACGACTACGCCATCAGCCATCCCTGGCTGCACTACGTGGCGGCTGCCGCCGGTGCCGTGCTGGTCGTCGGCATTGGCAAGCTCCTGCAGTCGCGCTCCGGCGCCAAGCACGCGGCGCAGGCCTGATACCGCCGCAGGCGGCCCCTCGCCACCTCCACAACGCACTGCCTCGGCAGTGCGTTTTTGCTTTGTGAGGGTCCGTTCTTGATGTGGCGTCAAGCTGACGAGCCGCTGCGCCGGCCCATTCTTGGCACTTGGGGGCACTGTTTTCATTTACGCTGTGCACCGGCTTCACCATTGCATCTGCACACAGGGACTGATGGCAACACCGCCGCGCCCGCCCTTCGCCACCATGCCCAGCGCACCCAAGACCCCGGACCAGCCCTGCCGACAGGCAGTCCCTGCGCAACACTGCGCCATGGTTGCGCGCACCGATGTGGGCCGGCGCCGTGACAACAACGAGGATGCGGTCACCATCCACCCCAGCGCCCAGCCCTGGCCCATTGCGGTGCTGGCCGATGGCATGGGCGGCTACAACGCCGGCGAAGTCGCCAGCGCCATGGCCATCAGCCTGGTATCCGTGGCACTGCAAAGCGTGGCCACCGAGGCGCCTGCAGCCAACACTCCGCAAGCCCGCCAGGAATTGCAGCAGTCACTGGCCAATGCCTTGAACCTGGCCAACGCCGCCATTCTTACGGCTGCCCGGGAAACACCAGGTTGCCGCGGCATGGGCACCACCATCATTGCCGCAGCCCTGCTGCCAGGCCTGCTGATGCTCGCCCACCTTGGCGACTCGCGGGCCTACGGCTGGCGCGAGGGTCAACTGCTGCGCCTGACCCGAGACCACACCTGGCTACAGGAAGAAATCGACGCAGGCCGCATCCAGGACCACGAAGCCCGGCAATCCGGCCTGGGCCACCTGCTCACCCAGGCCCTGGGCGTCACGCCGGACGTCACGCCCGATTTCAATGAGTGGCCACTGCAACCCGGCGACCGCATCCTGCTGTGCTCCGACGGCCTTACCGACATGCTCGATGACCAAGCCATCGCCGCCCTGTTCACCCAATCCAGCCCCCTGCCCGTCTTGCTGACCTCGCTGCTCGCCGCCGCCAACGAAGCCGGCGGAAACGACAACATCAGCGCGGCGCTGATCGAGATACAGGCCAGCCCGCCCTCCCCAGCCGTCGCTTCCATCGAGTGAGACCGGCACCGCGATGGACGGCGGGGCCCGGCCGATGGACGCACTTGCGTGCACTGCAAGCCCGGGTTCCAATTGTCAAAAATGGTTGCAAATTCAACAATAAGACAAAGACGGCCCATAGTCTGTATCAAATACTGGCAGACCTCGGCGCGCACAGGCCGCAGACATAATATTTGGATACACCCCAGCTCCGGGTCACCCTGTGCATGGTGCCACCCGGGCATAACAAAGGAACTTTGAGCATGCCGACCCTGGTCATCTCCATCGACGGCGCCGTCATCAAGGAAGTGCAGCTGGCCAAGGAGCGCACCACGCTGGGACGCCGCCCCTACAACGACATCGTGATCGACAACCTCGCCGTCAGCGGCGAGCACGCCGTTCTCAGCATCGTCGACGGTGCCGTCATCATCGAAGACCTGCGCAGCACCAATGGCACCTATGTCAACGGCCAACCCATACTGCGCCAAACCCTGAACCACGGCGACCTGCTGGACATCGGCAAGTACAAGATCCGCTTCGTGCAACAGCAGGTCAGCGCGTCCTCCCGTTCGGCCCTGGCCGCCATCGCCGCCGCCGTCGAAGCCACCCGCCCGGCCCCTCTGGCAGAAGCCGATCTGCCCTCGCAGTTCAGCCAGGAAACGCCCTCGGGTTTCGACCACACCCTGCCCCCTTCGATGGCAGGACTGGCCACGCGCCAGGCCGCCATCCGCATGCTCAACGGCAACGCCGCCGGCCGCGAAGTTCCCCTGGTCAAAGTTGTCACCACGCTGGGCAAGCCCGGCGTGGCCGTCGCCTCCATCACCCAAAAGCACCACGGCTTCGTCCTGGCCCAGCTGGAAGGCGACTCCCCCAGCCTCAAGCTCAACGGCCAGGAAATCGGCCGTCGTCCCACGCCGCTGCAGCATGGCGACACGGTGGAGCTGGCAGGTACACAGATGCAGTTCCTGGTGGCGTGAGGGACCATTCCGATCCCACCGACAAGGTACGCGCGACATCAGTAGCAAGTGCACGTTCCCTGACAAAAACGTCACAACAGATGGATCAATTTGTCAGAGAATGGCGACCAACCGTGTAAGTTGCAACCAAACCATACACAAGCGTGGACCTTGGCAACACGAGGCAACTGGCACGGCTCTTGCTCGACAGAGCATGCAATCAACCCCCTATGAGGAGAAGTTCATGAAGCGTTCCATCCAGCAAGGTTTTACCTTGATCGAACTGATGATCGTTGTGGCGATCATCGGCATCTTGGCAGCGGTTGCGCTGCCGGCTTATCAGGATTACACGGTGCGTGCACGCATCACTGAAGGCTTCAACCTGGCCAATCCTGCTCGCCAAGGCCTGGCGACAGATGGCATCTCCAGCCTTGATGACTATCAGCGCTTTGTCGCTACGTGGAATGCCCAGTCGGCAGGCTCCGGTGCGAACTCCAAGTACGTGAGCTCGGTCTGGTTCAGTAATGACGCCAAATCTGCGTTGAAGGGCTCCGGTGCCACTGGCGATGACAAGGAACATATTCTCATCACTTACAAAGCTGATACCGTTGGTAGCTTGGCTACAAAAAATGTGATCCAGCTGTTTCCCCGTATTCGCACAGGCAAGAGTAGCGCCGTGGCCGTAGATCCTGCAACAGCATGGAAAGCTGGCGAAACGGGATCTGTCGATTGGGCCTGCGTGGGCGCAGAAGCCACTACTGCCAATTCGAAGGCTCGCAACCTGGGAACTTTCACTGCCAACGCAACAAGCGGTGTCCTTGCAAAGTATGCACCCTCCGAATGCCGTTAATCTAAATTCATTGACTTGATCAATTAAAAAGGGGCGCACTGCGCTCCTTTTTTCTTATACTCAATGAAATCCTGGGTACGCCAACTAAAATATTGAAGCCTCCTTCATATATTCTACTGAATCCTGACTATATTGCCGTGCTCTTTTCCCACCCGGCATTCTTCATAATTAAATTCATTCAGCATTGTGCACAGCAGAGTTAAGAGCGCTTTGTACGCAGCAAGCTTGCATCTTCTTGCCAGCTTGGCTGTGGCAACGGGTATTGCCTTTTTGGTGTTTTGGCTGTGGTTTCCCTACCCCTACCGCGAAATAGTTGGCGGCAGCAGCCTTTTCTTGCTGATCATGGGCGTAGATATCATATGCGGCCCAGCGCTCACCGCCATTGTTTTCAATCCTCGCAAGCCTCGACGCGAACTGATCCAGGACCTGAGCCTGGTCATGCTGCTCCAGCTGGCAGCACTCACCTATGGCCTTTTCACCTTGAGCCAGGCCAGGCCGGTATATACAGTCTTCGAGACAGATCGTTTTCGAGTCATCACTGCAGCAGATATTCCATCAGAAAAACTACAACCCAAACAAGGTGGATTACAGGTTCTGCCATGGACGGGGCCTAGGATCATTGGCACAAGAACACCCCAAGGAGGACAGGAATTTCTGGAAAGCCTTGATTTATCTTTGGCTGGAATCGATCCATCCATGCGACCCGATTGGTGGCAGCCTTATGAAATGAGCAAGGCAGCAGTGCTGGAGAGGGCCAAGAAAGTGGAATTACTGAAAAATAAGCATCCCACCCAACATCAATTGATTGATCAAGCGATCAGAGACAGTGGGCTTTCGGAACAATATCTGGCATGGCTGCCATTGACCAGTTTTCGAAACCTGGAATGGGTTGCCCTCATTGACTCCCGAACAGCGGAAATAAAATCCTTTGCACCTGTCGATGGATTCTAGCCATCATGAGCCAGATTCTCCAAAAATCCAAAAATATCATTCAAACCATTGATACACCGAAATGGCTATTCCTTGCAATATTTATCGCATTGAATGGGTTGTTTCAATGGATATCCATACACTTTGGCTATAAGAGATATTTCATAAGCGCGGAAATATTTCTATCCTTCTTTCTCGTGGCGATTGGATTCAAGTGGATCGGATCAGCCGCCTTCATATTTTCCATTTCCCAGGAAATATTCCTGGGAATGACAAAGGTATTTTACCTTTTCAACTATTCACAGATAAGCACGATTACAAGCTTTGCCTTTGAGGCCAAGCCTTCCTACTTAGTAGCATTGGCAATCTGCTTTGGAATAATAGCACTACTATTCATCAAATCCATCAAGCTTCTGGAATCAATCAGTTGGAAGCGTGTGCTCGCCACAGGTATATTGCTGGCCTTGCTCCAAGGAGCATTTTCATTTCGTGAAGGAAACTTCACCCATCCCTCATACCTTGATCGCAGCGACCTCATCTTTGGCAGTTCTTCCTATTTCATAGGAAACTTGCAGACATTGAACGAGCAGGCGTTCTTCCTCATCAGTAATGACAATGTAGAGTATCACAAGATAACCCAGCCTTCCGCAGCGTCTCTCTCCCTCTCCGGACCCCTGCCCGACAAAATACTTTTCATCATTGCTGAATCCTGGGGAAAACCAAAAGACAATTCCGTATTGGAAAAACAGATTACAGCGATAACATCCAATCCTCACTCATCCCATATTCAAACTGGAAGTATACACGCCATAGGCTCCACCATATTCGGCGAATTTCGCGAGCTGTGCGGAAAGATTCCCACAAAACTGAAATTCAAGAACATATCCAGCGACGAAAATTCAGTCGGAGAATGCCTTCCCGCATTGCTCTACTCCAAAGGCTATAAAACGGTATCGTTGCACGGCGCCCACGGCACCATGTATGGACGACTGGAATGGTATCCAGTAGTCGGATTTCACGAAATGATATTCAAGGAAATTCTTCCAATATCCCGAAAGACAGAATGCTATTCATTCCCTGGATATTGTGACAAGTACCTTTTCAGCATAGCGAAAGAGAAGCTCTTATCAGCACCGAAGACATTTGCCTACTGGATGACACTTAATTCACACACCCCTTATGACGAGAGAGATGTAAGTAATTTCCGCGAGAGCATCTGTAAGTCGGCATTTGGAGAAATATACGAATCTCAACTGTGCACCTATCATCAATTGCATACTCAATTCTTTGAAGAATTGTCAGAAATGATCAACGACAAGAAAATGCACGGAGTCAAGGTGGTCATAGTGGGAGATCATGCCCCCATCTTCAATAGCGAATCAGCCCGCATGCAATTTGAAGCCGATCAGGTTCCCATGCTCCAGTTTACCGTCCAGTAGGTTTTATATCGTCGACTTGATTACTGCATGATCGGCATTAAAACTTCCTGACTTGCCCCCTCGCTTCTCCACGACCCGCAACCCCTCCATCACCATCCCCTTATCCACCGCCTTGCACATGTCATAAACCGTGAGCAATGCCACCTGCACAGCTGTTAGAGCCTCCATCTCGACCCCGGTAGGCCCCACCGTTTCCACGGTAGCCATGCAGCGGACGGCAGATACATCAGGCAACAACTCAAACTCCACAGCCACCCGCGTCAACGCCAGCGGATGGCACAGAGGAATGAGGTCACTGGTCTTCTTGGCGGCCATGATGCCGGCGATGCGCGCAATGCCCAGTACGTCACCCTTCTTGGCCGTGCCGCTCTGAATGATGGCCAGTGTGGCGGGCTGCATGGTAATGCGGCCTTCGGCGACCGCGATGCGGTGGGTTGCGGGCTTGGCGCCGACATCGACCATGTGGGCCTGGCCCTGGGCGTCGAAATGGGTGAGGGAAGACATAGCAACTCCTGAAAATGCACGGGCCGGTCCATGGCAGTCCTGACACGCTGGTCGGCCCTGCCCTGAACGTTCGGCGAACCGAGGCATCATAGTGGGGTGTTTCACCGCCCCGTGCCGATGCACGGGCCTGGCCCCTTGGTTCTTACCTGCCCATGCGCCCATCACGCCTGAAGACACATATCGCCGTCGGCCTGCAGCTGCTGGCGGCCTCCCTCACCATCGCAACGCATCTTCCCGCACAGGCCCAGTTGCGCCTGCCCACGCTGGGCGATGGCGCAGCCACGACGACCAGTGACGAGCGGCGCCTGGGCGATCGCATCATCCGCTCGCTGTACCGCGATCCGGACTACATAGACGATGCGGTACTGCAGGAATATGTGGAGGGCATCTGGCAGCATCTGGTCGATGCGGCACGCATGCGCGGCGAGCTGTCGGACGAGCTGGAGGAGCGCTTTGCCTGGGAGATCCTGCTGGGGCGGGACCGCTCGGTCAACGCCTTTGCGCTGCCCGGCGGCTATCTGGGGGTTCACCTGGGCCTGATCGGCGTGGTCAGCACGCGCGACGAGCTGGCATCGGTGCTGGCACACGAGCTGAGCCACGTCACCCAGCGCCATATCGCGCGGCTGATTGCCCAGCAGGGCAAGCAGACGCCGCTGATGATCGGCTCGATGATTCTGGGCGCCCTGGCCGCCAGCCGCAGCCCCGATGCCGCCATGGCCATGATGATGGGCGGCCAGGCGCTGGCCGTGCAGAACCAGCTGAACTTTTCGCGCGACATGGAGCGCGAGGCCGACCGCATGGGCTATGGGCTGATGGCGCCTGCAGGGTTCGCGCCACAGGGCTTTGTGACCATGTTCGACAAGCTGCAGCAGGCCAACCGCCTGAATGACAACGGCAGCTGGCCCTATCTGCGCAGCCACCCGCTGACCACGGAGCGCATGGCCGACATGCATTCGCGCCTGCCGCGTGGCGTTACGCCTGCGCCGGCGCCATCCCTGGAACACGTGATGATGGCCGCACGGGCCCGCGTGCTGTCGCGCCCGGGCGTGGACGTGCTGCGCCAGTGGGCCGAGCAGCCGCGCTCCACCAGCTTTGGCACCCAGCCCCCAACCCAGCAGGTGGCTCAGCTGTATGCCGCCACGCTGAGCGCCGTGCAATTGCGCGACTGGGCCGAGGCGCGGGAAATGTCCGGGCGCCTTCAGGCGGCAACAGCAGCAGATCCCGGCGCCCAGCGGCAGGCCAGGCTGCTGCAGGCCGAACTGGAACTGACGGCCGGCAAGCCCGGCGCCGCATTGCAGGCATTGCCGCCTCTTTACCTGCCTGCAGCCGCACCTGCTCAGGCCAGCCCCACGGAATCCATCCCCGCCAAGACAACGGAAAGCGGCCCCAGCCTGGCCACCGTCAATGTGGTCGAAAACCGCGCCGTGCGCAGGCCGGAATTGCTGATGCGCACCCAGATCCTGCTGCGCGAGCAAGACGCCGCCAGCATGGCAGGGCCGCTGCAGACCTGGGTGACGGACCACCCGCGTGATGCCGGCGCCTGGCAGTTGCTGGCCCAGGTGCAGCGCGCCCAGGGCCAGGAGTTGCGCGCGCTGCGCGCCGAGGCCGAGGCCCAGGTCGCGCACTACGACTACGCGGCGGCAGTGGACCGTTTCAAGGCCGCGCAGGACTTGGCCCGCAAGGGCGGGCCCAAGGTGGATTTCATCGAAGCCTCCATCGTGGACACGCGGCTGCGTGCCGTGGAGGAGCTGCTAAGGGAACAGGCGCGCGAGAAGTGATTCGATGGCCAGGCCCAGCAGCGAGTAGATGAGCGCGCCCAGCATGGCCGCCCAGAAGCCCGCGACGTGAAAGCCGCTGAGCAGGCCCGAGGCTGCCCAGAACATCAGTCCATTGACCACGAAGAGAAACAGCCCGACCGTCACGATGGTCACGGGCAGCGTCAGCACCACGAGGATGGGGCGCAGCACCGCATTGAGCAGGCCGATGACCAGCGCCGCGATCATGGCCGAGCTGAAGCTGTTGACCTGCACGCCACCATAGAGATAGGCCACGACCAGCAGGGCACCGGCGCTGAGCAGCCATTTGATCAGGATTTTCATGCGGGCAGCATAGCAGCAGCCGGCAGATCCGGGTTGAGTTGGCGCACTGGAAACCGTGGACCGGAGAGCCCCATGAAAAACGGCATCCCGGTTTCCGGGATGCCGTCCTGAAAGCGATCGCCTGACCAGAGCGGCCAGGCAGATGCCAGCCTTTAGATCATCGCTTCCTCGAACACCAGGCCCATCAGCGCTCCGATGGCCGCCAGCGTTCCCGGAAGATTCCAGCGGCGGCCCAGCGGGGCGGCAGGTGCCACTGCGGGAGCCGTGGCTTCCTGCTTGGGGCGGCGAGCATCGACGATCTGGGCCGTGCCGTGCTCCTGCTGGAGCTGGGCCACCAGTTCGGCCAACGGGCCCTTGGCCAGCACCGGCGTGATCCTGCCAGCGCTGTCACCGAACACCGGCAGCAATTGGGCGAACAGCTTGTCCGCCCACTTGCCGCGCCAGCTTTCGCGCGCGCTGTGGCTCACCCATTTGCTGACCCGGTGGGTAATGCGCGGTGCGCATGCCACCAGCAGCCAGTGCGAGGCCTGGGCCTGCGGCGAGGCGGCCAGGGCCTGTACCAGAGGCAGGGCGTAGGAAGCGTCATCCACGTAGACGATGATGGGGTTCAAAGCAAGTCCTTGTCGAACTGGGTTTGCGGGAGTGGGAGAGGCAGGCGGCCGGGGCCGCCCTTGCCATGGATTGTCGCGAATCGGCGCTGGCGGCCCATCGGGCCAACCCGGCGCCCACCTCAACTTTTCAGCGGATCAGACTCCGTGGGCACCGGCCTTGGGAGCAGGACGGCGCGAAGCGATGTACTTGCCCAGTGCCAGCACCAGCAGGGCTCCGAACACGCTGGCGCCGTACTTGAGCATGTCGGTCTGGGGCAGCTTGACCATCCAGTCCCACTTCTCGGTATTGGCGAAGACGGGGTCGGTCACCAGCATGCCGCCGGCAATCCAGCCCAGCAGCATGCCGCCGGCCACGATGATGATGGGGAAGCGCTCCATCAGCTTGATCACGAGCTGCGAGCCCCAGACGATGATGGGGATCGAAATCAGCAGGCCCAGCACGACCAGCAGCATCTGGTGCTCGCCCGAGCTCTGGGCGGCGCCGGCGATGGCAATCACGTTGTCCACGCTCATCACCAGGTCGGCAACGATGATGGTCTTGATGGCGGCCAGCAGCTTGTCGCTGCCCTGGATGTTGTCGTGGCCGTCTTCATCAGGGGCAATCAGCTTGATGCCGATCCACACCAGCAGCAGTGCGCCGACGAACTTCAGGAAGGGCAGCGCCAGCAATGTCATCGCGAAGGCGATCAGGATGACGCGCAGGATGATGGCACCCGCCGTGCCCCAGATGATGCCCTTCTTGCGTTGCTCGGGCGGCAGCTTGCGGCAGGCCAGCGCGATCACGACCGCGTTGTCGCCGCCCAGCAGGATGTCGATGATGATGATTTGGCCCAGGGCCACCCAGAACGGGGCGTGAGTCAGAAAGTCCAAGTCCATAAGGTCCTCGCTGTTGAGTAAGGCCGGCGGGAACTCCTCCCTCCTGGAGAAACACCCACCGGCACAGAAAGACCGATGCAACGCCGCAGCGCCTACCCGGGCAAGGACATGCCTGGCTCAGGGGAGAACACATTGATCGACCGTCATCAGGTCCATCAAAGGTCTTGCTCGGCTGCGGTATGCACCGCAGCCCGGAAGGCCGGAAGCTTGCGCTTCGTATTGACGACCATTCCGATGCCGGCACCGTGGCTTTGCAAAAACCACCCACGCCGGCAGAGAGCTACTCCCCTTCGAACCTGTGGATTGCAACACAAAGCCGCCGCGGCACGCAAGTGAAAAAACCCTTCATTTCCACGGGAAGCACAAGTCGCGCATCCCCCAGACCATTTATTCGCCTACCTCAAATGCTTCACTATCCATAGCAACCCTTGAGTCAACGGAGTGTTGCAGCCATGCCCGGCCGTGCACGGGCAGGCGTCTTATCATCGCTGTCCCTTCCCCCTGACCGTCCATGACCGCACTGCACATCACCGACATCGAAGCCGCCATCAACTACTGGCGCGAGCGCCATCCGTCCCCGGACGGCGTGCTGCTGCAGCCCGAAGTACGGGCCCTGGCCGAGGTGTACGCGCTGATGATCTTCTGGCATGAGAGCGAAGTACAGGTCGAGGGCTTTCCCTCGCACGCCATGGCGGCCTGGCTGGCCTGGTACGACACCACGCCCGATACGCCCTGCATCGCCATCTGCTCCACCAGCCAGGGCGACGAAAGATGCAAGGGCTGCGGCCGCAGCTTTGACGAAGTGCAGCTGTGGACCGCGATGGAGCCGGCACAAAAGCGGATGGTCTGGCGCAGGATCACGGCAGAGGGCGACTCCTGGCGTTTCACCCGCTATGCAGAGCGTGCGGCCGAGCGCACGGACACATCGCGTGACTCTGGCTGATTGCTGGTTGATTGCCGGCTGATCTGCCGGATACCGCACCGGACCAGTGCGATGTTGCAGACGGCCTAACATCGGCCGCCATGCTGCAGACCGCCGCTTACCGCCACAGCCACCTCCGCCTTTGCTTGCGCCTCACGGCACGTGATGCGGGCGAGACGCGCGTGCCGGCCGGCAAGGCCTGGCCCGCCACGGCCGCGCGCCTGCGCGAGCGTGATGCGGCACGGCTGAACATCGGCCCCCGACAGGCCGCACGGTCTTGATGCGCTGCCCTGCGCGGAACCGGGCAGCGTCGCTTCACTGAATCCGCTCTTCTTGCGCCGCCTTCATCCCTAGGCTGAAGGCGGTTGGATTTTCACGCGTCTGCCCGGCCACAAGGCCAGCCGACGAAGCGAGCCCTGCCGTGACCTGTCTAGCCCTTGCCCCAGCCGGGCCCTCTTTTGCCGCCCCCTCTTTTTCCACGCTCTTGCGCCAGCTGCGCCATTTGAGCGATACCGTGGCGCATCGCGCCCTGCCCCGCTGCGCGCCACGCCATGTCACCGAGCTGCGCATCGACGTGATGCAGCCGCTGGTGGAGGGCGAGCTCGAAGCCATTCACGAGCGCCTGTACCAGCCCGGCAACAAGCTCCATGGCCTGGAGCGCCGCCCGTTGCACGACCCGCAGTTCCAGCTGCACTGGCGTGAAGCCGACGGCGAATGGTTTGCCTACGTGGAGGACATGGAGCGGCGCTGCCTGGCCGGCTACACGGTGTTCAATCGCCTGGTCGAGGTGGACAAGCGCACCGACCGGCGCGTGCGCTCGCCGCATTCGCGCTTTGCTCCGGACTACCAGCGGCGCGGCATTGCCAGCGCCGTGTATCGCAGCGTGCTGGACAAAGGCACCTGCCTGGTCAGCGGCGCACGCCAGTCGCCGGGCGCCCACGGCCTGTGGAACCATCTGGCGCGAAGCTATGACGGCCAATATGTGGGCATTGCGGACAGCAAGTCGCTCATCCATCTGGGCCGCAATGTGCCGGACGATGTCATGGACCGCCTGTCCACGCGCCGCATGCTGCTGGGCGCGGGCTGGACCGTGGAGTCCTTCGCCCAGGCTGTACGGATGCAGTTGCCGGGTTGAGACGGGGACCTTGAGCGGGAGCCCGTTTACTTCCAGCGCAGCGGCTCGATGAAGACCGTGCCCAGGTTGCTGCTGAGCGTCAGCGCGCCTTCCTGGATGGTGGCCTGAAGCTGCATGCTGCGCTCGGCCAGCTCCGCCAGGGATTGGGATGTTTCGGAGGGAATGCGCCAGACCTGCAGCTTGTTCAGCCGCGCCAGCTTGCCCTCCAGGCCCTTCCACCAGACCTCGGCAGCATGGTGGAAGGCGTAGAGCACCACCGCATCGGATTTGTTGCAGGCCTTGGCGATGGGCTTTTCCTCGGGCTGGCCGACCTCGATCCACAGGCGCTTGGCGCCCGTGAAGTCGGTCAGCGAGACATCGGGGTCTTCGGGATCGGACAGGCCTGCGCCAAACGCCAGCGTGCCGTCACCCTTGCACATGTCATTGAGCTGGTATGCATTGAGAGCCAGGGCCACCAGGCGCACCATCATGCGTTCGTCCGTCTCGCTGGGATGGCGCGCCAGGGTCAGCGCATGGTCGGCGTAGTAGCCGTGGTCGATGTCGGCGATGGACAGGTTCGCCTTGAAGATGGTGGATTTGAGGGCCATGAGACAGAACCTATCAAAAACAAGAGCTGCCGCAGCAAGCCTGTGCTTGCATCGGCAGCCCTGAATGGTTGAAGCGCGCCCTTCATGGCGCGGCAAAGGATGGATTAGACGCGGCGGGCCAGCTCGGCCGCCTTGCCCACATAGGAGGCAGGCGTCATGGCCAGCAGGCGGTCCTTGTCGGCCTGGGGGATTTCCAGGCCGTTGATCAGGCGGTGCAGGTCTTCGGCCTGCACGGTCTTGCCGCGCGTGACTTCCTTGAGCTTTTCGTAGGCGCCCTGCACACCGTAGCGGCGCATGACGGTCTGGATGGGCTCGGCCAGGACTTCCCAGGCGTGGTCCAGGTCTTCCTGCAGGCGCTCTTCGTTGAGTTCGAGCTTGTTCAGGCCCGTCATCAGCGAGCTGTAGGCCAGCGTGGCATAGCCCATGGCCACGCCGATGTTGCGCAGCACGGTGGAGTCGGTCAGGTCGCGCTGCCAGCGCGAGATGGGGAGCTTTTCGGCCAGGTGCTTGAGCAGCGCGTTGGCCAGGCCCAGATTGCCTTCGGCATTCTCGAAGTCGATGGGGTTGACCTTGTGCGGCATGGTGGACGAGCCGATCTCGCCGGCCTTCAGGCGCTGCTTGAAATAGCCCAGGGACACATAGCCCCAGACATCGCGCGAGAAGTCGATGAGGATGGTGTTGGCGCGCGCGATGGCGTCGAACAGCTCGGCCATGTAGTCATGCGGCTCGATCTGGATCGAGTAGGGCTGGAAGCTCAGGCCCAGGCCCTGGGGCTCGGGCGACTCGATCACCTTCTTGCTGAAGGCTTCCCAGTCGAACTCGGGCCAGGCCGACAGATGGGCGTTGTAGTTGCCGACGGCGCCATTCATCTTGGCCAGGAGCTTGACCTCGGCGATGCGGGCAGAGGCCTTTTCCAGGCGCACCAGCACGTTGGCGATTTCCTTGCCCACGGTGGTGGGGCTGGCGGTCTGGCCGTGCGTGCGGCTGAGCATGGGCACGGCCGCGTAGGCGTGGGCCATCTCGCGCAGCTTGGCGGTGATGCCCGTCAAGGCCGGCAGCAGCACGCTGTCACGACCGGCGCGCAGTTGCAGCGCATGGCTGGTGTTGTTGATGTCTTCGCTGGTGCAGGCGAAATGCACGAATTCGGCGGCCTTGAGCAGTTCGGGACGGCCGTCGAACTTGCCCTTGATCCAGTACTCCACGGCCTTGACGTCGTGGTTGGTGGTCTTTTCGATGTCCTTGATGGCCACGGCATCGGCCTCGGAGAAGTTCTTCACCAGATCCTGCAGATAGACGCGGGCGCCTTCGGTCAGGGGCTTGAACTCGGCAAAGCCGGCGTCCGACAGGGCGATGAACCAGGTCACCTCCACCTGCACGCGGCGGTGCATG
>Ga0066479_1000333_pt1 | contig 14913 bp, 12 predicted proteins | sample LakWasM117_HOW13_2_FD_59555 | JGI IMG/M metagenome (GOLD analysis project Ga0066479, IMG submission 59555) | Freshwater sediment methanotrophic microbial communities from Lake Washington under simulated oxygen tension - Sediment Metagenome 117_HOW13 | ecosystem: Environmental > Aquatic >... | reverse complement strand
GCCAGGCGCCTGGCTGCCGCGTGCCACCTTGCTGGAGGTGGCCAGCGGCAAGGCCCTGGAGGCCGTCACCGATGACCAGCCCTGCGATACGCAGCCAGAGGCCGATGCCCGCGCGCTGCGGCTGGGCAAGCGCCATGTGATGAAGGTGCTGCATCAAGGCTGAGGCGCCAGGGTGCAGGCGGCCTGCCCGCGCCCCTCAATCCATCTTCACGGCCACCAGCCGCCATCCCATCAGGCCTTCACGCCTGAAGATGAAGCCGCCTGGCTCGCCGCGCGGGTGCACGAAGACCTTGGACCAGCCCTGGTACTCCACGGAGTAGTCCTTGCGCGGCGGCCCGCCCTGGGTGTCCACGCCCACGCCTGCGGCGGCCACGTCCGTGGGTTTGCCGGGCTTGCCTTTTTCCAGCATGAGCATGACGCCGTCGGGCGAGACCAGCGCCTCGGTGAACTGGCTGACCAGGCCCTGGGCCAGTTGCTGGCCAAAGCCGGCCAGGGGGTTGGAGGCGCTGTCGCCCGAGCCGCCCATCTGGGACTGCAGCCTGGCCATCATCTGGCCCTTGATGCTTTCGCGCAGCGCGGGGAAGTCCACGTAGCCGGACAGGGCCTGGGCGTCGCGGCGCTCCACGGCCTTGCCGATCTGGTGCAGGGCGATGTAGGGCGATGCGTAGAGCAGTCCGGCCGCAGCCACGCAGAGGGCGGCCAGCGCGCGGGCAAGGGTTTTGGGTTTCATGGATCTCTTTCGTGGAAGGCAGGCCAGGGGCCTCGCGCAAGCGCGGATGAACGCGCATGAACCGCGCATGCATAGCGCATAAAGGCGGATTCTAGGCGGGCCGTTCGGCGCCGCAGCCACTGCCAGGGCCGTTGCCGCCTGTATTTTTCATAGCGAAACAATAGCGAAGCAATACGCAGAGAGCCCCTATCAGGCCAAGGCCAATACCTGAAAAACTGGTATTGCCTGGAGCATTCGATTCATACTATAGTTTGTAACAAATAGTTTACAAACCAATACAACATGGATCGCCATTGGCCACGCAGGCCACGGCAAGCCAGCATCGCCGTTTCCGGATGCCTGTGAGCATTTGTGCAGACCGGGCATTTCCCGTTAGTGAAATCTCATTTTCATTACCGATTCCGTTATGAGAGATGCGAGCCATCACGGGGCGGCCTGACAACGCAAGTACCCACCAACCATCCGCAATGCATGCAAAGGACGCAGTATGAATAATTTCAAGTTATCGACTCGCCTGACCGCCTTGATTGGTTTTCTCTCACTGCTCATGATCGTGATCGGCGCTTTTGGGCTATATGGAATCAGCGAGTCCAACCGCCGATTCAAGGTGGTCTATGAAGAGCGCCTGGTCGCACTGGGCGATCTGCTGGAAGTGCAGCGCCTTCTGCTGCGCAACCGCCATGCGGTCTCGGGCGCCATTGCCGTGCACCTGCCCGAGTACACGCAGCAAAAGCAGCAGGAGATACAGATCAACATCAACGACGTGAACAAGGCCTGGGCCTCGTTCCGCCAGACCCGGATGACCGAGGAAGAGGAGCAGCTGGCCGACCGCTTCGAGGCCGTGCGCGCGCTGTTCCTGCAGGGCTTTCTGAAGCCGGCCCAGCAGGCGCTGCAGTCCGGCGACCTGGAGCTGGCCCGGCAGCTGCTGATCGACAAGGACGAGGCCCTGTACGCGCCGCTGCGTGATGTGATCGTGCAGCTGACCGCGCTGCAGACCCGCGTCGCCAAGGAGGAATACGACGCCGCGCAATCGCTCTACCAGGTGATTTTTGCGGTGGCCGTGGGCTCCATCATCGCGGGCGTGCTGCTCGGGGTGCTGCTGGGCTGGTCCATCATCCGCAACATGGCGCGGTCGCTGCGCCTGGCCATCCATACGGCCGATGCCGTGGCGGCGGGCGATTTGACACGGCACATCGATGTGCGCGGCAAGGACGAGGTGTCCATGCTGCTGCGCGCGCTGCAGACCATGCAGGAGGGGCTGCGCGGCGTGGTGCGCCAGGTGCACCAGGGATCGGTCAGCGTGGCAGCGGCCAGCGGGCAGATCGCGCAGGCCAACCAGGATCTGTCCTCACGCACGGAAAGCCAGGCCAGCGCGCTGCAGCAGACGGCAGCCTCCATGGAGCAGCTCAGCTCCACCGTGCGCCAGAACGCCGACAACGCGCAGATGGCCAACCAGCTGGCGCTGGGTGCCTCCACGGTGGCCGAGCAGGGCGGCGAGGTCGTGCGGCAGGTGGTGGACACCATGCGCGGCATCAGTGATTCCAGCCGGCAGATCGCCGACATCATCAATGTGATCGACGGCATTGCCTTCCAGACCAATATCCTCGCGCTGAACGCGGCCGTGGAAGCCGCGCGTGCGGGCGAGCAGGGCCGGGGCTTTGCCGTGGTGGCCACCGAGGTGCGCGGCCTGGCCAGCCGCAGTGCCGAGGCCGCCAAGCAGATCAAGCAACTGATCACCGACAGCGCCAGCCGCGTGCACAACGGCAGCGCGCTGGCCGACCAGGCCGGCACGACCATGGCCGAGGTGGTGGACGCCATACGCCGCGTGACCGATCTGATGGGCGAGATCAGCGCCGCCAGTTCCGAGCAAAGCTCGGGCGTGGCGCAGATCGGCCAGGCGGTCACGCAGATGGACCAGGCCACCCAGCAGAACTCGGCACTGGTGGAGGAGATGGCCGCCGCCGCCTCCAGCCTACGTGGCCAGGCCGGCGACCTGGTGCGCACGGTGGGCGCCTTCAAGCTGGAGGCGGCAAGCGGCCATCAGCATGCCGCCGTGGAGCTGCAGCGCAGGCAGCCCATGCTGGCAGCAGGCTGAGACGGCAAGAAAAAAGAGCGCGCGCGAGAAGCAGCGAGACAGGCCGGAGCAAGGCAGCAGCAGGTCTTGGCCGCCTGGCCAGGCCTGCGGCTGGCTCAATGCAGCGCGTTGCCCCTGGCTTCGCGGCTGCGCGCCATCTTGACGCGGTACATGGCCGCATCGGCCTTTTGCAGCGCGTCGTCGGCGTCAATGGAGTCCGGCCGCAGGCAGACCACGCCCACGCTGGCGCCGCCGTAGTCCAGCGTCTTGCCATCGGGCAGATCGACCTGGAAGGCCGAGGCATCCGACAGGCGCTGCTGCAGTTCACGCGCCACGGCATCGGCCTCGCTGCCGAACAAGGGCCCCACGCCGATGAAGACGAACTCGTCCCCGCCAAAGCGCGCCAGCATGTCGGCGCTGCGCAGGTGGGCGGACAGGCGTTCGCCCATGGCACGCAGCAGCGCGTCGCCGGCCTCGTGGCCGTGCTCGTCGTTGACGTTCTTGAAGCGGTCCAGGTCGATGAAGCCGACCACCACGCATTCCTGGCTGCGCGCGCACCGGGCAATGAGCCGGCCCAGCTCGTCGGTGAGGCAGCGCCGGTTGGGCAGGCCGGTCAGCGGGTCCAGCAAGGCCAGCGCCGCCAGCTCCCGGTTGGTCCGGTTCAGGCTGGCGATGAGCTGCTCGCGCTCCACGCGCTCGGCAATCAGGTTGGCGAACAGGCGCAGCATGCCTTCGGCCTCGCTGCTCAGGGCCTGCGAGGATTTGCTGGCCGCGCACAGCGTGCCGTAGAGCTGGCCATCCGAAAAACGCACGGGCGCGCTGGCGTAGGTGCGTATGCCCAGTTCACGCGCGGCCTCGGAGTCTCCCCAGCAGGCGCCCACATCGGGCGTGTACATGCGGCCTTCGTCCAGGGCGCGCTTGCACAGCGTGTCGCCCCAGGGAACGACCAGGCCCTCGGGAATCTGCATCTCGCTGGCGTTGCGCGCGTACAGCACGCGCTGCTGGCCCTGTTCTTCGTTGATGGTGGTGAGATAGGTGGACTCCAGCTGCGTGCTCTCTTCGAGCATTTGCAGCAGGGGCCGCGTCAACTCTTCCAACGAATGCGCCTGGGTCACGGACTGGGACAGGCGCTGGACAAGGGACTCCATGAAATACCTCTCGAAATAACTACGGATGCAGACTGCCCGCGCGCCTGATGAGGGAATGGCAAGGCAGGCGGGCCGGCACCAATTTGGGGATTGTGACCCGGCCGGACGCGGGCGGGAAGCATTCCCGCCGCGCGCCACGCGCCGCTGTCAGCGGCCCGACACAGGCGGCCACATCACCTGCACGCGCAGGCCGCCCAGCGTGGGCGAGCGGTCCAGCAGCAGGCGAGCACCGTGGCGCTCGGCAATGGTCTGCACGATGGCCAGGCCCAGGCCGCTGCCCTGCGCCTGCTGGCCCGCAGAAGCTGCTGAAGCCGCTGAAGGCCCACGCACAAAGCGCCGCAGCACCAGTTCGCGCTCGCTTTCGGCAATGCCGGGGCCCGAGTCCTCGACCACCAGCGCGCGGCCCTGGGCATCGCTGCGCCAGCCCACATCGACGCGGCCGCCTTGCGGAACGTACTTGACGGCGTTGTCCAGCAGGTTGCGCACCAGCATCTGCAAGGACTGTGCGTCGCCCGCCACGGCAAAGGACTGCCGCAGTTGCGGGGACTCGCTCAGCCCCATGTCCAGGCCGTGCTGCTGGGCGGCCACGGCCTGGTCTGCCAGGGCCTGCTCCACCACCTCGCGCAGGTCCACGTCGGCAGGTGCGGCCGCGGCAGCGCCGTGCTGTCCCTGCATGCCTTGCACGCCTTGTGCCGTGCCTTGTACCGTGCCTTGGGCTTCCTGCCGCGCCAATGTCAACAATTGTTCGACGAGCCGTGTGGCCCGGTCTATGCCGGCTGAAAGACGCTGCACGGCCTCGTCATGCGCGGCCACATCGGGCGCGCGCTGCAAGGCCACCAGTTGCAGCTTGAGCGCGGCCAGCGGAGAGCGCAGCTCGTGCGCGGCGTCGGCCACGAAGTGCTGCTGCGCCTCGAAGGCCTGGCCCACTCGCTGCAGCAGCGCATTGAGCTCGGCCACCAGGGGTCGCACCTCGTCGGGCAGGCCCTCGGCAGGCACGGGCGCAAGGTCCTGCGGGCGGCGCGTGGCCAGTTCGCGGCGCACGCGCTGCACGGGCGCCAGCGAACTGCGCACCACCCACCACACGGCCAGCGCCAGCACGGGCGCCAGCAGGGCAATGGGCAGCAGGCTTTGCCAGGCGGCGTCGCGCGCCAGCGTGCGGCGCACGCGCATGTCCTGCGCCACCTGGATCACCTGCGAGCGCGTCTGCAGCGAGAACACGCGGTAGACGGTGCCGCGCGCAGGCACGTCGGCAAAGCCCAGCACGGCCATCTGCGGCAGGGCGGCGCCCAGGGCGGATTCAAAAATGCGCAGGCCTTCGTTGGTCCAGACCTGGACGATGAATTCGTGGTTCTCATCCTCGGGCGGCGTGCCCTGGGGCCTGCCGCGCGCATCCACCGGCAGGCCGGCGCGCAGCGCAAAGGCGGTCTGCTGCATCTGGTAATCGAACAGGGTGTCTGTCTGCAGCAGCGCATTGCGGTAGGCCAGCAGGCCCTGCAGCAGCGCGGTGAGCACGATGGCCGCGCCCAGGAACAGGAGCAGCCGCGTGCCCAGTGCACCGGGCAGGCGGCCGCGCGCCCGGGCGATAAGGGAGGAAACAAGGGAGGAAGCCGGCGCCGTCATGGCTTGGGCACCATGTAGCCCACGCCGCGCACATTGAGGATCAGCCCCGCGCCCAGCTTCTTGCGCAGGCCGTGGATGTAGACCTCGATGGCGTTGCTGCTGACCTCGTCGCCCCAGCCGTAGAGCTTGTCCTCGATCTGCTGGCGCGACAGCGTGCTGCCCGGGCGCGCCAGCAGCGTCTCCAGCACCGCCCATTCGCGGCCCGAAAGCACCACGTCGCGCCCATCGACGCTGGCCTCGCGCGTGGCGGGGTTCAGCCGCACGCCCTCGCGCTCGTACAGCGGGTCGGACCCGCCAGAGGCACGCCGCGCCAGCGCGCGCAGGCGCGCGAGCAGCTCGTCCAGGTCATAGGGCTTGACCACGTAGTCATCGGCCCCCGCATCCAGCCCGGCAATGCGGTCGCGCACGGCATCGCGCGCCGTGGCCACCAGCACCGGCGTGCGGTCGCGGCGCCCGCGCAGATGGCGCAGCACCTGCAATCCGTCCTGCCCGGGCAGGCCCAGGTCCAGCAGCACCATGTCATAGCCATGGCCGCCGCCCGGGCCGGGGCACAGGGCCGCATCGGCCTGCAGGCCGTCACGGACCCAGTCCACCGCATGGCCCTCGCCGCGCAGCAGGGTCTGCACGGCCTCGCCGATCATGGCGTCATCTTCGACAAGCAGTAAGCGCATGGTTGAAGAATAGCTCCCTGCAAGGCTGGCTCAGTTCTGAGGCACATGCCGCCCGAAACTGGCGCGCTCAAACGTCAGGGACAGCGAGCAAGGGCCTAAGCCGGCCGCGCCGCCCCGCCGCGACGCTGTCGTCCCCCTCCTTCGCGAAGCGATTAGAGAGGGGGAAGGCGCGCAGCGACTCAGGGGGTGAGCGGCGGTCACACCGCCGCTTCAATCTTCGGCATGGCCATCCGGGCCTTGGTCAAGGCCATGCCCAGGTTGGCCGTGCGGCGGCACACGAAGACGGCCACGTAGTCGGGCATGAGCTTGCCGCGCAGGAAGACGTGGATGAGGTTGTCGCTGTTGACGATGAGCTCCTGGAAGTAGTGGTGGCCGTCGTCCTTGAGGCCGCGCGACTTCTTGAACAGGCTCTCGATCATCGAGACATTGGGGCCGTTGAACAGGTCGGCCGTGGCAGCGGCCACCAGGTCGATGACTTCGCGCGGATGCGAGTCCACCGTGCGGATGGCCAGCAGCATGCCGGAGGCGGCATCCACGTAGCCGATGGCCAGGCACTCGGGCACGGACCCGGCCACCTCGCTCAAAACGTTATCCAGGCTCATTGCAGCTTTCCTTTTATTGTGAATGGATGTGATCGGTCAGCCCATCTTCAGCAGCAGTGCCACTTCGTACGCGTAGAGCAGGTCCTCCTGGGCCTGGGACTGCACGTACTGGGCGTCGATGAGGCGCACGCGGCGCAGCGCCTCGTCGGCGGTGAGGCCCTCGCGCACCAGCCATGCGGCCAGCACCGTGCCCGTGCGGCCCAGGCCGGCCAGGCAGTGCACGGCCAGCACCTCGCCCGCGCGCAGCATGGCCGACATGCGCGCCAGCAGCATCTGGATCTGGGCCACCGTGGGTGATTCGTGGTCGCGCACCGGCAGGTGCAGGTTGCGCAGGCCGTGCTGCTGCAGCGGCTCTTGCGGCAGGTCGTTTTCGGTCAGCGTGATCAGCACGGTGACGCCGCAGCCGCGCAGGGCCTTCAGGTCAAAGTCCATGGACTGCACCACGCCGGGCTGCGGCGCACCGGCCAGCCGGCCCGGCACCAGCCAGGCAAAACCGTTGGGGCCACGGCTGGCGGGCACGGCCTGCGGGTCGGCGGCCAGCGGCTGCCAGTCCACCAGCACGGCGGGATTGACGGCGCGCGGCCGGGCAGCGGCAGCGGGTGTCGGTGCGGGTGCGGGTATCGGCGCAGGCATGGATGCAGGCATGGGCTCGGATGCAGGCTCGGCGGCCACTGCATCCGACAAAAATTCGGAAATCGCGGCCATGGCCGCTGCAGGCAGCGGAGGAGGCAGGGGCACGCCCTCCTCCAGGTCTTCGGCCCGCGCATCGGGAGAGGCCACGGCACAGCTGCCGGTGCGCAAGAACTGCTGGCCCGCCAGCGACAGCGGCGCACGCTGAAAGGCTTCCATGGATTGCGCCTCGGCGATGCGGCCGCCGGCCAGCAGCAGCATGTCCTGCGCCACGGCCTGCGCGTGCTGCTGCTGGTGCGTGCTCATCAGCACGGCAGTGCGCTGACCCACCTGGCGCAGCAGTTCCAGCAGCACGAAGGCCTCGTAGCCCTCCAGCTCGGCCGTGGGCTCGTCCACCATCAGCAGCGCCGGCTCGGCCAGCGCCTCGCGCAGGATGGCCACGGCCCGCTGCTGCACCGGGGACAGCTGCAGCGCCGGCTGGTCGAACATCAGCGCAAGCTCGGGGAAGCCGAAGGCCTGCACCTGGGCGCGGCACCAGTCGCGCAACTCATGCGGCACCAGCTTGAGACGGGGGCGCGCCAGCTCCACGATGGCATCGAAGGTGCTGGCCATCATCAGCCTGGCCTGCTGCTGCACCAGGCGCGGCGCCTGCAGGCCGCTGCGCCATGGCTGGCCCGCGTAGCGCGTGCTGCCCCAGCGGCGAAAACGCGGATTGGCGGCATTGAGATCGGCCAGCGTGCGCAGCAGGGTGGATTTGCCCGATCCCGAAGGCCCCAGCAAAACGGTGACGCCCCGGGCGGGCAGTGCGAAGTCCACCTCAGCCAGGATGACGCGCGCACCGAACGATGCGCCCAAACCCGCCACCTGCAAGCTGTAGTCCTGATTCAAAGCCGTGCCCCTCCTGTGATGCGTTGCGCCCCCAGGGGCCGTATTCCGTGAATCAAGACGGTCAGCGCACGCCTCGATGGGCCGGCAGTCTAAGCGGTTTCCCTTACATCAATCCGTCACAAAAAGAAACATTACTAACGCAAACGGGCGTCATTTCACACGATACAACCATCACATTGGCGTACCGATCCTTGGACCGCTGGCATTTTTCTCTGGTTTTTCCAAAGCGATAGCCCCGGCGCATTCACGCCGGGGCCGTGCGATCAATCAAGTGTGTGGATGCTTCTGGTCCCTTACCTCCTTTCACTTACCCGAGACGTACGGGGACAAAGATCCTGTTGCCATCGCGCCAGATCAGCACGGCCACGGTCTTGCCGGCCTTGGCCATGGCGGCGCGCACGGCCTCGATATCACCGGCAGGCGTGCCGTTGATGGACAGCAGCACATCGCCCTGGGTGATGCCGGCCTCGGCGGCCGGGCCTGCGGCGTCGGCCACGACCAGGCCGTCCTTCACGCCGATCTGCTGCTTTTCTTCGGGCTGCAGCGGGCGCAGGGCCAGGCCCAGCTTGCCCTTGCCGGCGTCGGGCTTGTCCTTGGCCACCTTGGCGGCCTTGTCGCTGGCATCGCCCAGCACGGCATTCAGGGTACGGGCCTCGCCGTTGCGCCAGATCTCCAGCGTGACCTTCTGGCCCGGCAGCGCCTGGCCCACAAAGGCCGGCAGATCGCCCGAGCCCACGATGGGCTGGCCATCGATCTTGCGCACCACGTCGCCGGGCTCCAGACCCGCCTTGGCGGCGGGGCCGCTCTTGTCCACGCTGGACACCAGGGCGCCTTCGGGACGGTCGAGCTTGAAGGAGTCGGCAAAGGCCTGGTTCACCTCCTGCACGGCCACGCCCAGCCGCGCATGCTGCACCTTGCCCGTGGCCACGATCTGCTGCTGCACACGCGTGGCCACCTCGATGGGAATGGCGAAGGACACGCCCTGGTAGCCGCCCGAGCGCGAGTAGATCTGGCTGTTGATGCCCACCACCTCGCCGCGCGCATTGAACAGCGGGCCGCCCGAGTTGCCGGGGTTGATGGCCACGTCGGTCTGCAGGAAGGGCACGAAGGAGTCGTCAGGCAGGGTGCGGCCCTTGGCGCTGACCACGCCGGCCGTCACGCTGCTCTCGAAACCGAAGGGCGAGCCGATGGCCAGCACCCAGTCGCCCACGCGCAGATCGGCCGTCTTGCCCAGCGACACCGTGGGCAGGTTCTTCGCCTCGATGCGCAGCACGGCCACGTCGGTCTTGGGATCGGCGCCCAGCACCTTGGCGCTGAACTCTCGCCGGTCGGTGAGCTTGACAGTGACTTCCTTGGCGCCACGCACCACGTGGGCGTTGGTCAGGATCAGGCCGTCGCTGGAGACGATGAAGCCCGAGCCTTCGCCGCGCGTGGGCACATCGCGCTGCGGCTGGCCCTGGCCCATGCCCGGCATGCCGGGCACGCCGAAGCGGCGGAAGAATTCAAAGAACGGATCGTTGGGGTCCATGCCCTGCAGGCCCTGACCTTGGCCCTGCCCCTGCCGTGCAGCGGCCTCGTCGCCATCCTCGCCCATGGCACGCGAGCTGCCGACCACGCTGATGTTGACCACGGCCGCGCCGTTGCGCGCCGTGATGTCGGCAAAGTTGGGCGCCACCACGGCGGCGGCGGGAGAAGCTGGAGAAGCGGTAGAAGCCGGCTGTGCTGCAGGCGCAAACAGCGACGTGGCGGCACGCGCATCGCCATGCACCACACCAACCAGACCGGCGCCCGTGGCGCCCAGGGCGCCGATGGCACCTGCGGCCACCAGGGCCAGCACCAGACGGCGGGGAGTGGACAGAATCTTGTTCATCGCAGACCTTTCCTCAAAAGCAGCGTTCCTTGCTGCGTTGGGGAGAAGTCTGAAGGGGCAGACTTAGGCGAGGCTTAGAACCCTCGCCGTGCATCTCAGATCAGCGCCAGCACCTTCTCCGGCGGACGGCACAGCGCCGCGCCCTTGGGGGTGACGACGATGGGGCGGTTGAGCAGCACGGGGTGCTCGGCCACGGCGGCGATGAGCTGCGCATCGCTGACGGATGCATCGCCCAGGCCCAGCTCGCTGTAGACGGCTTCCTTGCTGCGCAGCAGCTCGCGCACGGGCACGCCCAGCCGCCGGACCAGGGCCTGCAGTTGCGCAGCGTCCAGGGGCTGGGCGATGTAGTCGACGATGGTCGGCTCCACGCCGTTGTCGCGCAGCAGGGCCAGCGCGCCGCGCGAGTTGCTGCAGCGGTTGTTGTGGTAGATGGTGATGTCGGTGCGGGGTGCGGTGGTGTTCATGGGCCGCAGTGTAGGCCCATGAAAATGCGCATCAGGCCACGGCTTCCTCGGGATGGGCATCGACCTCGCGGCCGGGCAGCAGCAGGTTCAGCCCCACCGCGACCAGGGCGCCGACGGTGATGCCCGAGCCGAAGACTTCGCGCACGAAGGCAGGCATGCGGGCCAGCAGGTCCGGGCGCACCGTGACCGCCAGGCCGCAGCCCAGCGAGACCGCGATGATCAGGCTGGCGCGCCGCGAGTGCTCGGCGCCGCTGAGCATGCGGATGCCGGCCGAAATGATCATGGCAAACATCATCAGCCCCGCGCCGCCGAGCACGGGCTGCGGAATCGTCACCACCAGTGCGCCCAGCACAGGAAAGAGGCCGGCCAGCAGCAGCATGACGCCCGTCAGCATGACCACGTGGCGGCTGGCCACGCCGGTCAGCGAGACCACGCCCACGTTCTGGGCGAAGGTGGACAGCGGAGGGCTGGACATCACGGCGGCGAAGGCCGAGCCCACGCCGTCGCACAGCATGCCGCTGGACAGGCGCTTGCCGTCGATGCGCGTCTGCGTGGCCGCGCCCAGGGCCATGAAGGTGCCCGTGGTCTCGACGATGGTCACCAGAAAGGCGATGGACATGGCGACGATGCCGGCCACCGGGAACGTCATGCCGAAGGTCAGCGGCTGCGGGATGGCGAAGACCGCGGCCTCGCTCACCTGGGTGAAGTCGATCAGGCCCAGCGCCAGGCACAGCACATAGCCGCAGGCGATGCCCAGCACCACGGCCGAGGCAGAGACGATGCCCCTGCCCCACTGCACGAAGCCGATCACCAGCACCAGCACGAAGCCGGCGATGGCCAGGTGGCCGATCGCGCCGTAGTCGCTGCGGCCCACGCCGCCCGCAGCCCAGTCCACGGCGACGGGGGTCAGCGACAGGCCGATCATGGTCACGACCACGCTGGTCACGGTGTGCGGAAAGAAGCGGCGGATCACGGGCATGAAGTAGCTGCCCACGATCATCACCAGCGACCCTACCAGCGAGGAGCCCAGGATGCCGGCCACGCCATGCTCCAGCCCCACGCTGATGCCCGCGCCCACGAAGGCGAAGCTTGTGCCCATGACGCAGGGCAGCCGTATGCCCACGGGCCCCACCCCCCTGCACTGGACGATGGTGACCACGCCCGAGCCCAGCAGCGCTGCATTCACCAGGGCCACGATCTGGTCGGCCGGCAGCTTGAGCGCCCCGCCGAAGACCAGGGGCACGGCGATGATGCCGCCCAGCGCCGCCAGCAGGTGCTGCAGCGACAGAAGGACCGTGGTGATGAGCATTGGCGGTCGGTCTTCCACCTTGTAAAGCAGTTGTTCCATTGTCTTGTCTCCTTGTGTCCTGGCCGTCGGCCTCTTCAGAGGCGCTTGTATGTATGTCGGGGCAGTGGTGCCGGAAAAGGGTGGGGGTCCTGAAAGTGCTGTCCGGGTCTTCGAGCCTCCTGGAGATGCTTCGGGGGAATGGCGCAGCGCGGCAGGCCAGCACCCGCGATGGCCTGGGTGCCGGCCTGCCGCGCTGCAGGGTTATGTCAGTGGCCCGCTGCGCGCTCGAACAGCGTGCGGGCCAGCTCGCGGTGGCGTGTCAGCACGCGCGGCAGGTCGGCCGTGAGCAGGTGGCCGTCACGGACCACGACACGGCCGTTGATGACGCTGGTGGACACGTCGGTGGGCGTGCAGAACACCAGCGCGGCCACGGGGTCATGGCCTGCGCCCGCGTAGCCCACGCCCGACATGTCGAAGGCCACGAAGTCGGCCGACATGCCCGGCGCCAGCGCGCCGATGTCGTCGCGCCCCAGCACGCGCGCGCCGCCCAGCGTGGCGATCTCCAGCGCCTCGCGCGCGCCCATGGCGGCAGGGCCGTGGCCCACGCGCTGCAGCAGCAGGGCCTGGCGCGCCTCGCCCAGCATGTGGGCGCCGTCGTTGGAGGCGCTGCCGTCCACGCCCAGGCCCACGGGCACGCCCGCATCGCGCATGGTGCGCACGGGCGCAATGCCCGAGGCCAGGCGCATGTTGGAGCACGGGCAATGCGCCACGCCCGTGCCCGTGCGCGCGAACAGCGCAATGCCCTCGGCATCGAGCTTGACGCAGTGGGCATGCCAGACATCGGGGCCGACCCAGCCCAGGCTTTCGGCGTACTGCGCGGGAGTGAGGCCGAATTTCTCGCGAGAGAAGGCGACGTCGTTGTCGTTCTCGGCCAGGTGGGTGTGCAGCGACACGCCGTGCGCACGCGCCAGCACGGCGGACTCGCGCATCAGCTCGCGCGTCACCGAGAACGGCGAGCACGGCGCCAGCACCACGCGCAGCATGGAGTGGCGTGCGCTGTCGTGGTATTGCTGGATCAGGCGCAGGCTGTCGCGCAGGATGGCTTCCTCTTCCTCCACCACCGCGTCAGGCGGCAGGCCGCCCTTGCTGCGGCCCAGGCTCATGGAGCCGCGCGCCGCATGAAAGCGCATGCCCATCTGCTGCGCCGCGGCGATGGAGTCGTCCAGCCGAGCGCCATTCGGATACAGGTACAGGTGGTCGCTGGTGGTGGTGCAGCCCGACAGCATCAGCTCGGCCATGGCGGTCTGGGTGGAGACGTGGATCATCTCCGGCGTGAGGTGCGACCACAGCATGTACAGGTTGGTGAGCCACGAGAACAGCTCCGCATCCTGCGCGGCCGGAACGGCGCGCGTGAGGCTCTGGTACATGTGGTGGTGCGTGTTGACCAGGCCCGGCATCACCACGCGGCCGCGCATGTCCAGCACCTGGGCCGTGCCGTCGTCCACCATGCGGCGGTACTGCGGCGGCAGATCGGCCGTGGCGCCCACCCATTGCACGGCCGGGCCGTCGGCCACCAGGGCGCCGTCGCGGATCTCGCGGCGCTGCGCATCCATGGTGACGAGTACATCGGCGTTCAGTGCGATCAAGGTCATGGCGTTCTCTTCTTCGAAATGGAAAAGCCGCCAGTCTAGGAAGGACAAACCATTGCCGATAGCGCTGAATTCCGCCCGATGTGTCCACAAAAAGTGGACAGCGCCAAAGACTCACCGCCCCCCGGCAAACAGCCTTGCCAGCGCCTGGCCGATGGACTGGGCCATCAGCTCCCCCGCCGCGCTCAACTGCCCCCTGGCCCGGCCGGTCAGCACCAGCGTCTGCCGCCGCAGATGCGCATCGCGCAAAGGCACGAAGACCAGGGCATTGCGGCTGCGCTCCTCCATCACGTCCAGCGGGTTGAGCAGGGCAATGCCCTCGCCCAGCATGACCAGGCGCTGGATCAGCGCCATGGAGGTGGATTCGGCCACGGGCGTGACCTCGATGGCGTTGCGCGCAAAGGCTTCGTCCAGCAGGCTGCGGATGGACAGCGGCGGCGCGGGCAGGATGAGCGGATGGCCTATGCACTCGCTGAGCAGCACGGACGATTGGCGCGCCAGCGCATGCCGGGGCGGCACGATGGCGCCGATCTGCCATTCGCTGGTGGCCAGCGCGCGCAGCGCGGGGCGTTCGGACAGGTCGTAGGCCAGGCCCAGGTCGGCGTCGCCGCCTTCCACGGCGGCCGCGATGTCGCTCAGGGGCAGGTCGATGATGCGCACCACGATGCCCGGGTGGCGCTGACGGAATTCATGCACCAGCGAGGGCAGCAGCGAGCCGGCCAGCCCCGTAGTCGCGGCCACGGTGATCTCGCCGCTGCGCGCGCCCTGCAGTTCGGCAATGCGCTCGCGCAGCGCCGCATGCTCGCGCAGCGTGGCGCGCACATGGGCCAGCACCATCTCGCCTGTCGGGGTGAGGCGCAGGCGCTTGTGGATGCGCTCGAACAGGGGCGTGCCCAGCTCGGCCTCCAGGTCGAGGATCTGGCGGTTGACGGCCGTGGGGGCCACGTGCAGATGTTCGGCCGCCTTGCGGATGGAACCGCGGCGGACCACTTCGTCGAGATAGCGCAGGACTCTGGCGTGCATGGCGCGAGCGTAGCGGGGTTTGCCGGGCCGCGCTTTGCAGCACCCGGCAGCGCAGGCTCAGCGGGCCGTGCCCGGGCGCTCGGCGCGCAGCGTGCGGCTGAGCATGATCACGGGGATCAGGCCCACCAGCACCAGGGCCAGCGACGGCAGGGCGGCCTCGCCCAGGCGTTCGTCGCGCGCGAGCTGGTAGGCCACGACGGCCAGGGTGTCGCTGTTGAAGGGGCGCAGCACCATGGTGGCGGGCAGCTCCTTCATC
>Ga0066479_1000331_pt1 | contig 15040 bp, 12 predicted proteins | sample LakWasM117_HOW13_2_FD_59555 | JGI IMG/M metagenome (GOLD analysis project Ga0066479, IMG submission 59555) | Freshwater sediment methanotrophic microbial communities from Lake Washington under simulated oxygen tension - Sediment Metagenome 117_HOW13 | ecosystem: Environmental > Aquatic >... | reverse complement strand
CTCGGCCCAGGAGCCGTCCAGGTAGACCTCCTTGCCCGAGCGCTTGTCCACGATCTCGAAGCCGTGGCGTGGCAGTTGGCGGGCGGTATCGACTGCCTCATTGCCAGCCGTTGCATCCGGATCCATGTCGGGACGCAGATGGAGCACCACAAAAGATTCGGAGTCGTAAAGCATTTGCATGGTGTTCCCTTTCTGGCCCGTTGCCGGGCGTCGCACAGCCTACATGGCTGCGAAGCGCCGGATTTCAAGAACCGTGGGGGTCCCGATCTATCACAGGCACTTGCATGCAGTATTCCACGGATTGGCATGCGCGGCGGCGTGCGCCGCAGGCCGCGCTGTGGTAGGCGGGCGGCAGCGGTGCCTGCAAGTGCCGGCCTACCCGCGATCAGGGCGCCTGGCGGCCCTTGAGCTGCAGGTCGGCGAAGTCGCCGTTGTCCTGCGCCAGCCGGATGCGCACGGGCAGGTATTGCATGGACGGCGCCAGCCACAGCGAGGCCTGCTGGTCATCGCCGGCCGCCGCGATCTTGTCCAGCCGCAGCGCCTGCGTGCTGCCCGAGGGCAGGTCCAGCGTCTCGGTCTCGCCCACGCGGAAGGTCCAGCGGTCGGCGCGCCGCGCGCTGACGGTGATGAAGCTGATCTGCGTGCCCGCCGGGTAGCGCTGCGGCGCCGCCGCCAGCAGGGCCGACAGTTGCAGGAACACGCTGAGCCGGTCCTGCGCGCCGGGCGCGATGGCGGCATCGGGCGCGCCCGTGCTGAAGTGCGCCAGGTTCTGGTCGAACGCCAGCTGCGCCGATTGCTCCTTGCGTGCCTTGTCGTTGAAGCGGCTGGGCTCCAGTCCCCTGTCGGTGATGCGGCCCGCGCTGGTCTGCGAGCGCGAGCCCAGCAGGAACAGGCTGACTTCCTGGCTGGCTTGGTACTGGCCGTTGGCATGGCGCCAGACCAGCTCGGCACTGGCCGAGTAGTTGAAGCGCTTGGCCTGGCCGGTGACGGCGAACGACAGCCGCGCGGGATCGGGCATTTGCACGGGAACGGGGGCGTCGGAGGCCAGCGGCGTGCCATCGGGCGAGGTGATGGCCATGCCCTGGGCCGGGCCGGCCGAGGGTGTGGGTGGTGTTTCGGGTTCGGGCTTGGGAGCGGGCGGCGCCGGCGGCGTGGCCGGGGCTGGCCCGCTACCAGCATCGGCGGCTTCCGATGCGTCCGATGCGGCAGGCTCCTGCGCTGCGGCCATCGGCAAGGGTTCGACGGTTTCGCGGATGGGCGTGTCCAGCGGCTCGGGCGTGGGTGCGGGTGCGGCGGGTGCCGGGCGCTGGACCTTGGGGCGAGGCTGCTGCGGCTTGGGCGCAGGCGCCTTCGGTGCGGGTACGGGCGCTGCAGGCGGGGGGGCAGGTGGCTCGGGCAGGGACAGCGCCCGCGTCTGCATGGCCGCCACCTCGGTGTGCGGCGCCGATACCTGGCTCCACAGCGGCAGGCCCAGCAGGGCCAGGGCGTGCACGCCCAGCACCACGGCGGTGAGGGCGGGCAGGGCGCGCTGGCGCAGGTGCATTTCAGGCATTCCAGCCCAGGTCCTGGGACAGCTGGAGGCAGGCTTCGCGCAGCGGCGCGTCGATGGCGCCGCCGTATTCGGGGTCGAAGGTGGCAATCGAGCCCAGTGTGGTCAGGCCCAGCACGATATGGCCCGAGGAGTCGAAGACCGGCGTGCAAAAGGCCACGATGCCGGGCAGCACGGTATCGACCACGCGGGCGGTGCCGCGCTCGCGCACCTCGGCCAGCATGGCGTCTATGGCCTCGGGCGTGAGCGGCAGGTCCTTGCGCTGGATGCGGCGGGCCTTGTCCACTTCGGGCTCCAGCAGCGGGGCCGTGACCTCGCGCGGCAGCCAGGCTGCGAAGCAGCGCCCGGTGGCCGAGGCCAGCATGGGCATGACATCGCCCAGGCGCAGGTTGGCGGTGACCGACTGCGCGCTTTCCTCCCAGTGCACGATGGTCGGCCCGTGGTTGCCCCAGACGGCGATGGCCGCCGTGTGGTGGATGCGCTCCATGAGTGCGGGCATGCGTTCGCGCGCCAGCCGCACGGGGTCCAGCCGCGCCAGCGAGGCCAGGCCCAGCTTGAGCGAGGCCGGGCCCAGGTCGTAGCGGGAGGTGCGCGCGTCCTGTGTGACCAGGCCGATGCGCTGGAAGCTCACGAGGTAGCGGTGCGCCTTGGCGGCGCTCATGCCGGCGTCGGACGCCAGGTCCTTGAGCATCTGCGGGCCCCGGGCGCGCGTCAGCGCCTCCAGCAACGTAAAACCGACCTCGACCGATTGAATCCCTGCGCGTTCCTTGTCCATTGCAATAGAATTTGGTTTTGTTTAGTTAAATCAATTTAACTTATCGTAATTCGTGGCTGCGTCGCCATGGGTATCCAGGCCGCTGCCCGGATGCCGTGGCGCGCGGCGGCGGCACGGGGGAGCAGCATGAAACTTGCCACATACAAGGACGGATCGCGGGACGGGCAACTGGTCGTGGTGTCACGCGACCTGAGCCAGGCCCATTATGCGACCGGCATAGCGAGCCGCCTGCAGCAGGTGCTCGACGACTGGAGCTACATGGCGCCCCAGCTGCAGGACCTCTACCACCTGCTCAACAGCGGCAAGGCGGTCCATGCCTTTGCCTTCGATCCGCGCCAGTGCATGGCGCCGCTGCCGCGCGCCTACCAGTGGGCCGATGGCTCGGCCTACATCAACCATGTGGAGCTGGTGCGCCAGGCGCGCGGCGCCGAGGTGCCGGCCAATTTCTACACCGACCCGCTGATGTACCAGGGCGGCAGCGACGATTTCCTGGGCCCCTGCGACGATGTGGTGGTGCCCAGCGAGTCCATGGGCATCGATTTCGAGGCCGAGATCGCCGTCATCACCGCCGACGTGCCCATGGGCGCCACGCCCGAGCGTGCGCTGGGCGGCGTGCGCCTGGTCATGCTGGCCAACGACGTGAGCCTGCGCAACCTGATCCCCAATGAGCTGTCCAAGGGCTTCGGCTTCTTCCAGTCCAAGCCCGCCACCTCCTTCAGCCCCGTGGCCGTGACGCTGGACGAGCTGGGCGACGCCTGGAAGGGCGGGCGCCTGCACCTGACGCTGCAGTCCACCTGGAACGGCCGCAAGGTCGGCATGTGCGATGCGGGCGAGGACATGAGCTTTCATTTCGGCCAGCTCATCGCCCATATCTGCAAGACGCGCAATGTGCGCGCCGGCTCCATCGTGGGCAGCGGCACCGTGAGCAACAAGGGCGTGGAAAGCGGCAAGGGCAAGAACCGGCGCATGGAGTGGCCCAAGGGCTACAGCTGCATTGCCGAAAAGCGCTGCATAGAGACCATCCAGGACGGCGCGCCCAAGACCGAGTTCATGCGCTTTGGCGACACCATCCGCATCGAGATGAAGGGCAAGGACGGCCAGAGCATCTTCGGCGCCATCGACCAGAACATCGTCGAGCCTGCCGAATGAGCCGCGTCTGCGCACCCTGGTGGCGCCTGGCGGGCAGGTCGCTGCGCGCCGGCCTGGCCGCGCTGGCGCTGTCGCCGCTGGCGGGGGCATTCGCGGCGCCCCCGGCCGCGGACCCCGTTACCTGCCCGCCCGAGGCGCGCATGCCCGGCCCGGACGAGATCCGCGCCATGCAGCGCAAGGCGCAGGACCGTGGACTGCTGTGGCGCATCGAGCACCGGGGCCGCACCAGCTGGCTCTACGGGACCATGCACGCGGCCAAGCTCGACTGGAGCGTGCCCGGCCCCACGGTGGCGGACGCGCTGCGCGCCTCCGACAGCCTGGCGCTGGAGCTGAACATCCTCGATCCCGAGGTCATGAAGGTCTTGTTCGCAGGCATGCAGGCCCGGCCCGATGCGCCGCCGCTGAGCGGCGATCTTCAGCGCCGGCTTGAGGAGCAAAGGCGCCTGGCCTGCGCCGGCCCCGAGCTGGCCCTGCTGCGCCCCGACGCCCAGGTGATCTCCCTGTTGTCTCTGGCCGGCCGCAGCGAGGGGCTGGACGCGTCCTATGGCATCGATTTCTCGCTGGCCGGCGTGGCGCTGGCCCTGGGCAAGCCCGTGCTGTCGCTGGAGACGCCCGAGCTGCAACTGCGCGAGCTGGTCTCTGACGACCCCGCGCGCGTGGCCGAGACGGTGGAGTCCGGCCTGCGCCAGCTGGAAAGCGGCATCGCCTCCCAGAAGCTGGGCCTGATCGCACGCGTCTGGGCCGATGGCCGCATCCACCTGCTGGAGAGCCTGCCCGACTGGTGCGACTGCATGGCCAATGCCGCCGAGCGCGCCGACTACGACCGCATGGTCTATGGCCGCAACCCCGGCCTGGCGCGCGAAGTGGCGCGGCAGATCCGTTCCGGCCGCAGCGTGTTTGCCGCCGTGGGCGCCCTGCACATGGTGGGCACGCGCGGCCTGCCGGCGCTGCTGGCGGCCCAGGGCTTCAAGGTGCAGCGCGTGGAGTTCCCCGCAGCCAGCCCGCCCTGAAACACACGGCCGCCGCCTCCATGAACAAGAGCAACAGGGCGCGGCCAGGACCCATCCACACCCATCCCACAGGAGACAACAATGGACCGTAGACAATTCCTGGCCGCCGTGGCGGCCTCATCCGCCGGCATGGCCGCGCCTTTTGCACAGGCGCAGGACTGGCCCGCCAGCAACATCCGCTGGGTCGTGCCCTATCCGCCCGGCGGCGGCACCGACGTGCTGGCGCGCACCGTGGCCGAGGCCATGCGCCAGACGCTGAACCAGACCATCGTGGTGGACAACCGCCCCGGCGCCTCCACCAACATCGGCGCCCAGATCGTGGCCACGGCCAAGCCCGACGGCTACACCATCATGTCGGCCGACAACGCCGTGCTGGCCTACAACGAGCACCTGTTCAGCAAGCTGTCCTTCAACCCCGAAAAGGACTTCACCTACATCGGCGGCATCAGCCGCTTCCCGATGGCGCTGGTGGTGAACCCGAACTTCGAGGCCAAGACCTTCAAGGAATTCCTGGCCTACGTGAAGGCGCATCCGGGTCAGGTCAACTACGCCTCTCCCGGCAACGGCTCGCCCCACCACCTGGCCATGGAGATGTTCAAGAACCGCACGGGCACCTTCCTGACGCACATCCCCTATCGCGGCGCGGCGCCTGCGCTGGCCGACGTGATGGGCGGCCAGGTGCCCTGCATGTTCCTGGACCTGGCCTCGGGCCTGCCCGTGATCCAGTCGGGCAAGGTGCGCGCCCTGGCCATCGGCACGGGCAAGCGCGTGCCCAGCCTGCCCGAGCTGCCCACGCTGGCCGAGGTCGGCGTGCCCGATACCGAGGTCTATGCCTTCCAAGGCATCCTGGGCCCGGCCAAGATGCCCCCCGCCGTGGTGCAGCGCCTGAACGCCGAACTCAACAAGGCGCTGGCCAACCCCGCTGTGGTCAAGCGCATGCAGGACTTCGGCATGGAGGCGCTGCCCGGCACGCCCGAGCAGTTCCTGGCCATGTCGCGCGCGGAGTCCAAGCGCTGGGGGGCCATCATCAAGAGCGCGGGCGTCAAATTGGACTGACCCCCTGAGCGGCTGCGCCGCTTCCCGTTGCACGTCGCCCCTTCTCGCTTCGCGGAGGGGGCGTACGGGCAGCCGGCGACACCCTCGGTGCGGGGCGGCGCGGCCGGCGTAGGCCCTTCCTCGGTGTCTCTGGGTTGGGCCGTGGCGGTTTTGGGGGCGGCGCCAGGCTTTGATCTGATGCGCTGGTGCTGCTTTTTTTGGCGTTCCTGATCGCCAATCCAGCCATCGATCCAGCCATCAATCCAGCGCCTTCTGCCTGCGCATGGTGGTGAAAAGAACGGCCAGGCTGGCGGCGGCGCCGGCCACGCCCAGGGCGGCGAAGAGGGGGATGCCCCACAGGCGCGGGCCCATGGTCAGCAGGCCGGGGGCCAGGCCCAGGATGAAGGCGCCGGAGACCACGGCCAGGGCCAGGCGGGTGGCGGCGCGCTCCAGTGCCAGGGAAAGCCGGTCGATGTGGCGTATGTCCAGGTCGGCCTGCAGCCGGCCCGAGCGCAGTCTTTGCATCACCAGCCGCAGGGTGTGCGGCGCGTCGTCGGCCAGCTCCATCCACTGCGCCATGGCGGCGCGGCGCTGGCGCGCCAGGCTGCGCGGGGAGTAGCGCTGCAGCAGCTGGGCCTTGACCAGGGGCGTGGCCGTCTGCACCACGTCGAATTGCGGGTCCAGCTGCAGCAGCACCTGGTCGGCCGTGATCAGGGCCTTGAGCAGCAGCGCCATGTCGGCGGGCAGGGCCACGCCGGTTTCGCGGGCCAGGGCCATGAAGTCCTGCAGCGCGCGGGACATCACCAGGCGGCCGTTGCTGGCGCCGGGGCCATGGCGGGTCACGAAGCGGTCCACGGCGGCCTCGATGCGCGCGGCCGAGGGCGGGGCGCGGCCGGGCATTTCGCTTTCGGCAGCCCATTCCAGCAGCACGCCCGAGAGGCTGCGGCCCTGGCCCTCGACCAGGGCGCGCATCAGGCCCAGCACCTGGCGGCGGCGCTGGGGCGACAGCCGCCCGACCATGCCGAAGTCGATGAAGCCCACGCGGTTGCCGGGCAGGGCCAGCAGGTTGCCGGGGTGCGGGTCGGCGTGGAACAGGCCGTCGCGCAGCACCATCTGCAAAAACGCGCAGGCGCCACGGCGCGCCAGCAGCGGGCCGTCCAGCGCGGGGTCCGCACCCACGGCCGAGGCCGGCACGCCCGGCACGAAGTCCTGCACCAGCAGGCGCGGCCCGCTCAATGCCCAGTGGATGGCCGGCACGACGATCTCGGGCTGGGCCGCGAAGTGCCGCGCCACGGCGTCGCCGTTGTGGGCTTCGACGGTGAAATCCAGTTCCTCGCGCAGCGCCTGGCCCAGCTGGCGCGTGACCTCGCGCGGGCGGTAGCGTGCCAGCTGCGGCCATTGTTCCTGGGCCAGCAGCGCCAGGTGCTCTAGCAGGCGCAGGTCGGCCTCGATCTGGGGGCGCAGGCCGGGGCGCTGGACCTTGACCACGACTTCGATGTCGGCAGCGCTGGCCGCAGGGGTGCTGTCGCTGTCGCGGCCGCTGCCGTCCTCCTGGTCTTCCCGGTCATCCCGGTCTTCGGCCGCAGGCAGCCGCGCGCGGTACACCTGGGCCATGGAGGCCGAGGCCAGCGGCACGGGGTCGAAATGCGTGAACACCTGCTCCACGGGCAGGCCCAGCGATTGCTCGATCAACGGCTGGGCCGTCTCCCAGGGCAGCGGGGCGGCGTGGCTGTGCAGTTGCTGCAGCGCGGCCGTCCATTCGGGCGCGAGCAGGTCCGAGCGCGTGGCCATGATCTGGCCCAGCTTGACGAAGCTGGGACCCAGGTGTTCGAGGGCCATGCGCAGGCGCTCGGGGCGGCTGGCATCCAGCGGATGTTCGGGATGGGGCTGGCTGCCGCGTGGCGCGAAGCGGGCCAGGCCCAGCGTGTCGACCAGGTCGGCCAGCCCGAAGCGCAGCAGCACGCCGACGATTTCCTGCAGCCGGGCACGGTCGCGCACGGCGACCACGGCGGTTTGCAGCATGGGCATCTCCTGTCGGTGGTGGCAATGCGGTCCATTGTGCCGATGCGCCAGACGCCATTGCGCAGGAATCGCCCGCCTCCGGGGCGGGGCTCAGGCCAGCCGCTGCACCTGCACCGCGCAGTCGTAGAAGCTGGGCGCGCGGCCCAGGTCGGTCAGGCGCTGGTGGGTGAGCTCGTTGACATTGGTGCCGTTGTCGCCGTGCTTGCGCCACCAGATGCCCAGGCCGTTGACCACGCCCCGGCGCGCGCGGCCGTTGAGGGTGGCGTGGCATTCGTAGCTGCCCCGGTCGTTGAAGACGCGCACGCGGTCGCCCTCGGCCACGCCGCGCGGGGCGGCGTCGTCGGGGTGCAGCTCCACCAGCGGTCGGCCTTCCATGGTGCGCAGGCTCTTGACGTTGACGAAGCTGCTGTTGAGAAAGTTGCGTGCCGGCGGCGAGATCATGGCCAGCGGGTAGCGCGCATCCGTTTCGGCGGTTTCGTAGTTGGGCAGGTAGTCGGGCAGCGGGTCCATGCCGCGCCGCGCCAGCTCGGCGCTGGTGAATTCGCAGCGGCCCGAGGGCGTGGCGAAGCCGCCCTCGGCAAAGGGGGCCTCGGGCAGGGCCAGGGTGGCAAAGCCCTTGTCCATCAGCTCGTTGAAGTCCACGCCGCGCCCCTCGAAGGCTTCGCGGCACAGTTGCTCGTCTCCCGTCTGGAAATGGGCGGCGGCAAAGGCGGCATCGTGCCGCGCCATGTGCGCGGCCAGGTCGCGGAAGATCTGCCCGTTGCTGCGCGCCTGGCCCAGCGGCGCGATGGCGGGGCGGTTGAGCAGCACGTCGGTATGGCCGTAGCTGCCGTGGATGTCCCAGTGCTCGATCTGCGTGGTGGCCGGCAGCACGTAGTCGGCCAGGTCGGCCGTGTCGGTCATGAACTGCTCCAGCACCACGGTGAACAGGTTCTCGCGCGCAAAGCCGGCCACGACCTTGGCCGACTCGGGCGCCACAGTCACGGGATTGCTGTTGTAGACCACGATGGCATCCACGCGCGGGCCGAAGCCGTTGCCGCCTTCGTGCAGCAAGGCGTCGCCGATGGTGCTCATGTTGATGGTGCGCGGGCGGCGCTCGCCCAGCAGGTGCGGCATCTGCAGTCGGGCGCGCTGCGCGGGCAGGGCGCCCGAGGCGGACAGCAGCAGGCCGCCCGCACGGTGGCGCCAGGCGCCCACCAGGGCCGGCAGGCAGGCGATGGCGCGCACGGCATTGCCGCCGCCGCGCGCGCGCTGCACGCCGTAGTTCAGGCGGATGGCGGCGGGCGTGGTGGTGCCGTAGTCGCGCGCCAGCTGGCGGATCTGCTCCACGGGCAGGCCGCAGACCTGGGCCGCGCGCTCGGGCGGCCACTGCAGGGCGCGGGCCTTGAGTTCCTCCCAGCCCAGCGTGTAGCGCGCAATGTAGTCATGGTCCAGCCAGCCGTGCGTGATCAGCTCGTGCATCAGGGCCAGTGCCAGGGCGGCATCGGTGCCGGGCAGCAGCTGCAGGTGCTCGTGGCATTTGTCGGCGGTCTCGGTCTTGCGCGGGTCGATGCACACCAGGCGTGCGCCGTTGCGCTTGGCCTCCAGCGCATAGCGCCAGAAATGCAGGCTGCTGCCGATGCTGTTGCTGCCCCAGATGAGGATGAGCCGGCTTTCGGTGAAATGCTCCACGCGCATGCCCAGCTTGCCGCCATAGGTCAGGTTCAGGGCCTCGCCCCCGGCGCTGGAGCAGATGGTGCGGTCCAGCAGCGAGGCGCCGAGCTGGTGGAAGAAGCGCCGGTCCATGCTCTCGCCCTGCACCAGGCCCATGGTGCCTGCGTAGCTGTAGGGCAGGATGGTTTCGGGGTCGCGCGCCGCCAGGGACTGCAGGCGCGCGGCGATGTCGGCCAGCGCCTCGTCCCAGCCCACGGGCTCGAACTGCCCGGAACCCTTGGGCCCCACGCGGCGCAGCGGGGTGAGCACACGCTCGGGGTGGTAGCTGCGCTCGGTGTATTTGCTGACCTTGGCGCAGAGCACGCCGCCCGTGTGCGGATGGGCGGGGTTGCCCTGGACTCTCTTGGCGATGCCGTCTTCGACCGTGGTCACCAGCGAGCAGGTATCGGGGCAGTCATGGGGGCAGGCGCCCAGCACCTGTGAGGTGGCCTGGAGTGGGGGCGTGGCGGAGGACATGGTGGCAGCGGTCTCGGACAGGGTGGGTACTTTGCGAAAAAACCGTGAAAGCCGGGAAAACAGGAAAAGGCCGTCACGGGCAAGGGGCGGTGCCGGTCTTGCATGCCGCAATCGCCGCTTGTCTTTATTATGCGGACCCTTGCAGCCGGCTGCACGCAGCAACGGCGCCGATTCCAGTGACAAAAACAGGCAAGTTCATGCTCCGACCCAAGACGGCGTTCAGCCGCAGACAGTTCATCGCAGCCAGCACGGCTGCTGCCGCCACCTGGACCGGCGCAGTGCGCGCCCAGGACGCGGGAGGCACCATCGTGCTGGGCCAGTCCTGCCCGTTGACCGGTTCTGCAGCGCAGATCGGCCAGCCCTTCCATGAAGGCGCCAAGCTGTACTTCGAACAGCTCAACGCGCAGGGGGGCATTGCCCGGCGCAACATCGAACTGCGCGTGATGGACGACGGCTACGAGCCCGAGCGCTGCGCGGCCAATACCCAGCGCTTCCTGTCCGACGACGTGTTCGCCCTGTTCGGCTACGTGGGCACCTCCACCAGCATGGCCGCGCTGCCGCTGCTGCAAAAGGCGCGCGTGCCCCTGTTCGCACCGCTGACGGGCGCCGACGCGCTGCGCCAGCCCCAGCTGGCCCACCTGGTCTTCAACGTGCGCGCCTCCTATGCCGACGAGACGGCGCTGATGGTGCGCCACCTCACGGGCCTGGGCCTCAAGAAGGTGGCCGTGCTGCACCAGAACGATGCCTATGGCGAGTCAGGCCTGGCCGGTGTCAAGGCAGCGCTGGCCGCCAAGGGGCTGGAGCCCGTGGGCGCGGCCACGGTGGAGCGCAACTCGAACAATGTGGCGGCGGCCGTCAAGACGCTGGTGCCGCTGGGCGCCGATGTCATCGTGCAGATCGTCACCTACTCGGCCAGCGCGGCCTTTGTGCGCGCGGCGCGCCAGGCAGGCTTTGGCGGGCAGTTCTACAACGTGTCCTTCGTGGGTGCCCAGGCGCTGTCGGAGACGCTGGGCAAGGATGCCGAAGGCGTGGTGGTCACCCAGGTCGTACCCTCGCCCTTCCAGACCTCGCGCCAGATCACGCGCGATTTCCTGGCGGCCATCCAGAAGGGCGGCGGCAAGCTGACGCCCAGCTATTCCAGCATGGAAGGCTATCTGGCGGCGCGCGTGTTCGCCGATGCGCTGCGCCAGGCATCGGCCTCGGGCAAGCCCACGCGCGACGGCCTGGTGGCCGCGCTCGACGCCATGCACGGCCAGCAGGTGGCTGGCTTCCCGCTGGTCTTCAAGCCGCAGTCCGGCAAGCCGCGCTTCGTGGAGTTGTCCATGCTGACCGGCGACGGCAAGGTCCGGGTGTAGGCTTGCCGCTCTAGAAGGAGAACCCCATGGCCTTGCTGCAGGAACTGCTGGACCGCGCGCCCGAGATCACCGCGCTGCGCCGCGACATACATGCCCATCCCGAACTGTGCTTCGAGGAGATCCGCACCGCCGACCTCGTGGCCCGGCAACTGGAGGGATGGGGCATTGCCGTGCACCGCGGCCTGGGCCGCACGGGCGTGGTGGGCACCATCCATGGCCGTGACGGCGGCGCCAGCGGCCGGGCCATCGGCCTGCGCGCCGACATGGATGCCCTGCCCATGCAGGAGTTCAACACCTTCGAGCACGCCAGCCGCCATGCCGGAAAAATGCACGCCTGCGGGCATGACGGCCACGTGGCCATGCTGCTGGCCGCCGCGCAGTACCTGGCCGCGCACCGCGACAGCTTCGAGGGCACGGTGCACCTGATCTTCCAGCCGGCCGAAGAGGGCGGCGGCGGCGCGCGCGAGATGGTCGAGGACGGCCTGTTCACGCAGTTCCCCATGCAGGCCGTCTTCGGCATGCACAACTGGCCGGGCATGAAGGCCGGCACCATGGCCGTGGGCCCGGGCCCGGCCATGGCGTCCAGCAACGAATTCCGCATCGTCGTGCGCGGCAAGGGCGGCCACGCGGCCATGCCGCACATGGTGATCGACCCGCTGCCCGTGGCGGCCCAGCTGATCCTGGGCCTGCAGACCATCGTCAGCCGCAACGTCAAGCCCATCGAGGCGGGCGTGGTCTCGGTCACCATGGTCCACGCGGGCGAGGCCACGAACGTGGTGCCCGACAGCGTGGAGCTGCAGGGCACGGTGCGCACCTTCACGCTGGAGGTGCTGGACCTGATCGAGCGGCGCATGAAGACCCTGGCCGAGAGCATCTGCGCCGCGCATGACACGCGCTGCGAGTTCGAGTTCGTGCGCAACTACCCGCCCACCATCAACTCCGCCCCAGAGGCCGAGTTCGCGCGCCGCGTCATGGCCGAGGTCGTGGGCGAGGCCAACGTGCTGCCCCAGGAGCCGTCCATGGGCGCCGAGGACTTCGCCTTCATGCTGCTGGAAAAGCCCGGCGCCTACTGCTTCATCGCCAATGGCGACGGCGACCACCGCGCCATCGGCCATGGCGGCGGTCCCTGCACGCTGCACAACCCCAGCTACGACTTCAACGACCAGCTGATCCCGCAGGGCGCCACGTTCTGGGTGAAGCTGGCCCAGCGCTGGCTGAGCGAGCCCACGCGCTGAGGCCCTTGCAGGGGCCGGCCGACACCGGCATGTCACACACCGCACCTAGCATGCGGTCCCTGTGACCTCCATCGAATCCTCCTCGGCCGCCGCGCAGGGCGTGGCCGTCCAAGCCCGGCAGCTCAAGCGCATCCACGGCGAGCGCGCCGTGCTCCAGGACATCAGCCTGCAGATCGCCCCTGGCGAGGTGCTGGCCCTGCTGGGTCCTTCGGGCTGCGGCAAGACCACCCTGCTCAAGATCCTGGCCGGGCTGGAGCAGCCCAGCCGCGGTGAAGTCTGGATGGGCGGGCAGTGCGTGGCCAGCGCCTCGCATTCCCTGCCGCCCGAGCGGCGCGAGCTGGGCCTGGTGCTCCAGGACCATGCGCTCTGGCCCCATATGAGCCTGCAGGCCAATGTGGCCTTCGCGCTGGAAATGCGCGGCCTGCCTCGCGCGCAGATCCACGAGCGGGTGCAGCAGACCCTGGGCCTGGTCGGGCTGCAGGGCATGGGCGAGCGTCTTCCCGGCAGCCTGTCGGGCGGCCAGCAGCAGCGCGCGGCGCTGGCCTGCGCCGTGGTGGAGCGCCCGCGCCTGGTGCTGCTGGACGAACCCCTGTCCGGCCTCGACGGCAACCTGCGCGAGCGCCTGTGCGAGGAAATTCCCCGGCTGCTGCGCAGCCTGGGTTGTACGGCCGTCTATGCGACCCAGGACCGCCAGCAGGCCTTCGCCGTCGCCGACCGCGTGGTCGTGATGGAGCACGGCCGCATCCTGCAACCGGGCAGCGCCCGAGGCCAGGCGCCGGCCCCCGCGCCTTGCGAGGCAGACCGATGGCCCATGGCCGGGCACCTGTGCAGCGCAGCGTAGGGACGGCATGGGGGCGGCATGGCCGGTCTCGGTTCGGATGACGGTGAAAAAAGCACGGTCGTTCTAAATTCCTGCTTTTTTGGCTACACTGTGCCGCTACACGAACCGCCCACCAGGAGACCCGCCATGTCCGATCTGAATGCCGCCTTCGAGGCCGCCGTCAAGAACTCCACCTCGATCAGCGAGCGCCCCGACAACGCCACGCTGCTCAAGCTCTACGCGCTGTACAAGCAGGCCACAGAAGGCGACAACGAGGCCAAGAAGCCCAGCTTCACCGACATGGTCGGCCGCGCCAAGTGGGACGCCTGGGAAAAGCTCAAGGACACCTCGGCCGACGACGCCAAGCAGCAGTACATCGACCTGATCGAATCGCTGCGCTGATCAACACCACCACCGATCGCAGACACAGACAAGGCCCCGGACTCCGGGGCCTTGTCGTTTCCGGCCACGGCCGGGTTCAGTACTTGTTGGAAAAGTTCGCGCTGATGCGCTGGCGCAGATATTCCGCGCCCGTGATGGGCGGGTACTTCTTTTGCGGGCCCTCGATCACCGCGTCCTCGTTGGCCTGGCAGAAGAAGGCCAGGCTGTAGCGCGAGCCCTGGTATTCATGGGGCAGGGGGTTGCGCACGCGGTGGAAGTTGCTGGGCAGCTGGTCGTCGCTCCAGCGCGTGAGCATGTCGCCGATGTTGCAGGTGATCACGCCTTCCACGGGGTCCACGGGCGTCCATTGCTGGCCTTCCATCTCCTTGCCCGGCAGCACCTGCAGGCCGCCCTGGCCTGCGCGCTGGAACAGCAGGGTCAGGCAGTCGAAGTCGGTATGGGCGCCTGCGCGCCACAGGCCCAGCTCGTCCTTGAGCGCGGGGTCGACCGCGAAGTAGTGCAGCATGCGCAGCGTGCTCTGGTAGGCGGGCACCGAAGGGTCGTGGGCGCGCGTGAAGAAATCCGCATCAAAGCCCAGCTTGTGCGCAAAGCACGACAGCAGCTGCATGCCCACCTGCCAGCACTGGCGCTCGAAGCCCAGCGTGGCCTGCTGAAAGCCCGGCAGCTCCTGCTCCGTGGGCCACAGGCCGGCCATGCGCGGGCGCGTCATCTGGTAGGACTCCTTCTGGTCGGGCGTGCGCGTGGAAGGCCGGATCTGCGCCTTGTGCTCCCAGCCCGCATTGCGCGACAGCGGCCACTGCGCCTTCACCTCGCGCGGCAGGGCGAACAACTGCTCGGCACGCCCGAAGGCCGCATCGATATCGGGCTGGGGAATGCCGTGGCCCGACACCTGGAAGAAGCCGATCTCCACCGAGGCCTGCCAGATCGCATCGGCAATCTCGGCCTTGCGGCGGTCAAAGTCGGAGATATCGATCACCCGCACCTCCCGTGCGCGTGTCTCCTGCCCCTGGCCGCCCATGCGGGCCTCCTTGGCGAGTTCACCCAGCGCGTAATCTGAAGCCGGTGCCGAAGGCATGGTGGGGTTGGCAAGCATGTTCATGGTCTGTTTCCTTTGCCGCAAAGGCAGTGGCAAGGCACGCGGCGGCCGACGCAAAAAAACACCGATCCCGCCCGTCGCTCTTGAAGTGGCTGACAGGGCACAGGTCGCAGCCACGCCGCTCCCGCACCCGCTTCAAGAGCAATGACCCGCGCCGGCACAGACCGGCAAGCTGAACGCTTCTACTCTTGCCAACCACCCAAGCAAACAGCGCGCCAGCCCGCGCAGGCCGGTTCGTCGCTGCGCGCGTTCCATCGTGGTGCAGCAGCCCACAGAAATCGTGGTGCATGCCCGTATCTCGTCGGTGGTGCACCAAGGTGATGCATACAGCCCGCTTCCTTCAAAACCGGCGCGGCCAAAAGCCAGGGACGCCGAGCAAGAGCCGCCTCGCGGCGAGGGCGTCGTCCCCCTCCCTTGCGAAGC
>Ga0066479_1000327_pt1 | contig 15147 bp, 12 predicted proteins | sample LakWasM117_HOW13_2_FD_59555 | JGI IMG/M metagenome (GOLD analysis project Ga0066479, IMG submission 59555) | Freshwater sediment methanotrophic microbial communities from Lake Washington under simulated oxygen tension - Sediment Metagenome 117_HOW13 | ecosystem: Environmental > Aquatic >... | reverse complement strand
AGGGCAGCGAGCATAACTGCTCTGCGGGGGCCTGTGACGAAGTGGTGTTAGCCACTCTTACTTCGTGAATCGCTCGCATCCGCGTGTTTGTCCGGAGTGTGTTCAGGACCTGGGCTACTGCAGAGCTGCATGGGACTTCGCGCTCAATGTGGCATGTGCTCGCCATCAGCGTGCACTGATCGACCGATGCCCTGCCTGCGCGTCGCCCCTAACGTGGACGCGCCCCGACCTATGCTTGTGCGAATGCGGACATCCGTGGAGTGCGCTTGATGCGCGAACCTCTGCCACAGACGGTGAACTGCTCGTTGCCCACCTCATCGACCGGCGGATGGATGACCAAGATCGTGTGGCAAAAGGTGCATCTCCTTGTTATGAGTGGGCCGAGAGCTCGATGAACGCGCTGTGGCTTCTCTTGGAGGATCTCAGCATGGACGGAGTTTTTCGATTGCTGTTTGCATTCGCCACGGCGGCAGGCTATGAGATGGATGTTCCGACTGAACGCAGGCTACGAGCAGCGATGCCAAAAGCCCAGCAAACTATCGCTATGGGCATTGCCGTCGGCATCAAACTCACCCAGCAAAAGCATGTCTGCATGAGGACGAGCTCCTCTGTCCTCATTAATCTTCTGCGGGAAAGCAGTGCAGAAGGTCTGATAAGAACTTTCGATGCCAGCGTTGCCTGCTCGCTTCTTGAAACACTCTCTTTGAGTAAGAACGCTGTGTCAGCGAGGTCGTCAAGAAATGCCCCACTGTCTCAGCTTGTTTTGTTCTGAGATAAACACAACTATTTCATTTTATTGTTTCGGCAATCCATTGGAGCACGAAAAATAATGGATCCGAGACGTTGAAGGTTGATGAACTTGTGGAGACTCTATGAAGACTATCTTCTTGGACTTTGATGGGGTGCTTCATCCAGAGTTTTGTCATGAATCCAAGCACTTTTGTTGTCTTCCATTTTTTGAGCAGGTACTGCGTGTAGTTGACGACTGCGAAGTTGTTGTCACCAGCACTTGGCGTCTTCATCTTCCCCTTCCTTCCTTGCGGAATTGCTTTTCTGCAGACATTGCTCCTCGAGTGGTGGGTGTCACAGATCAGCTTGGGGAACTGACGGATGTGCCTGAGCCGTTGGTGGGGTATCCGAGGGAGGCAGAGTGCCATGCATGGCGCAGGGCACACGGTCGCCTCGCCTTCCCCTGGCTGGCCATCGATGATCGATCATGGCTCTACAGGCCATTTAGCCAATCACTATTTTTGGTTGATGGAAAGGTTGGGTTGACTCACGCCAGTGCGTTCGAGCTGCTAGAGCGGCTGCAGGGGTTGTAGGACCAGCCTGTTCATGGAATCAAGTCAGCCTCAGAAAGCAGCCCAAAAAAACTAAAGATCAGTGGCGCAAAAACCTTACCGACGAATGTACAGTGGCGCACTTTTCTAAACATCGATGGCGTAGGTTGGCAGAAATTTAGAAAAATCAAGGACTTATAGTCGCCGGCTTTCTAATGTTCAGCGTCGTTCCGCACAAGGGCAGGGGCCGATTCACAACCCCCTCGGCCGCTGCCTTGAAGTTGTCCATGACTTCATCGATCGGCTGACCCATCTGCACATGGACGATGGCGCCATCCGCCACCAGGGTGAGCGCAGCGCCCACGGACACGGGATGGCCACCGAACAGGCGATCCAGCACGGACGACATTTCCTGCTTGTGCCGCCGGACCGTCGCCAGGATCTCAGGGTCGGATGAGCCCAGTTCGGCAGCGGCATTGAGAAAGGCGCAGCCCCGAAAGTCGGGCTGGCCGAACCAGCTCCTGAGGGTGTCGGACAGGGCATCCAACGCGGACGAGCCCGTGGCCGTCGCCTGCGCCAGGCTGGCCTGGAACCAGGAAATCCACCGTTCATGGCGGTAGTCGAGGTACGCCCGGATCAGGTCGTCCTTGCTGGCGTACTGGCGGTAGAAGGTGACTTTGCTGACCGACGACCGCTCGATGATCCGGTCCACGCCCGTGGCCCGGATGCCCTCTGCGTAGAAGAGGCCATGGGCTGCCACCAGGATGCGCTCACGGGGGGGCAATGACTCGAAGGATGGCTCGGAAGTTTTCATGAAGACATTGTAGACAGATCGTTCCACCTCCGTTAGAGTGGTGCATGTAGACAGATCGTTCTACGTCTCTTCAAAAGGTCACATCATGGAAACCCGCCCACCCCTGCCCCCGTTCTCGCTCGCAAGCGCCGTCCAAAAGGTCCGTCTGGCCGAGGATGGATGGAACACACGCGATGCGGCCAAGGTTGCGATGGCCTATACCCTCGACACGAAATGGCGCAACCGGGCAGAGTTCGCCAACAGCCGCGCCGAGGCCCAGGCCCTTCTTGAGAGAAAGTGGAAGAGGGAGCTTGACTACCGGCTGATCAAGGAGCTTTGGCTGTCCGCGGAAAACCGGATCGCGGTCCGCTACGCCTATGAGTGGCACGACGATGCCGGGAACTGGTTCCGGTCGTACGGCAACGAGAACTGGGAATTCGAGGCAGACGGTCTCATGCGCCGGCGCTTCGCATGCATCAACGACATGCCCATCCAGGAGTCGGAGCGCAAGTTCCACTGGCCGCTGGGGCGTCGCCCCGATGACCACCCCGGGCTGTCCGACCTGGGCCTGTAGGTCGAACCCCTCTAGCGCTTGCGCAATTTCTTGTGTCCCTTGCCATCACGAGGCCGAAGACCTCGTCGAAGTCGCATCGCTGCGACTGGCAAACCAGTCCGTAGCCTTGCCAGGGTGTCGCGTTCCTGCTGAACCTGACGAAGTTGACGGCGCAGCCGTGCCCACTCCTTGCGCTTGATGGAGGTCAAGCCTCTCGACAGCCGCTTGGTGCTGTCCAAACCGCCGTAGACGGTTTTATTTCGACAACCAAGACCCGCGGCAACTTGGAGTGGTGAATGAAGCGGCACCCTACGGAGATCAAAGCCCTGGATGCCTGCTTCGCACGCGCGTCAGGCAAACCTCGCTACCGCCCGATTTGCCTGACGCTTGCTGACGTCACGGCAGTTAGGGAGTTGCTGCCGCCAGTGTCGGACCCGGTGCCATGATGCGCTCTCATCGAGGCGGACATGAATTCGCTGGCCCGCTGCGATTCACTGCTTGTCACTCCCTCAGGTACGCCGGCATCGACTCCGGCGCGCCTGACCCATTCGTTGAGCATCTGTGGTACGCAGCCAAGTCTGGGCGCGATAGTGGCGGAGATGACGCTACGCTTCAAGAGGCGGCAGGACATCCGCGAAGCGTTGTTGAAGTTTACGGTGACGATCATCCGCGCGCGCTTTTTGGATCGGTGGTTCGGGCGGTTCTTACCTCACGGTACCCCTCGATAGCCATAAACTTGATCCGCTTGTCCGCAAATCATTGATGCTCAATCTTACGTGTTGAACAGACACGTTCGCGGCAACCCCTTTATCGGAAAGGTTAGGATGGTGTCTTGATCAAAGACGGAAAATTCATGAATTTTTTCAGAAAAATTTCCTTAGGCTCGTTGGCTGCAGCGGCGGCTGCCGTCAATTTGTCAGCAGCAGCTCAGGCAATAAGAGAGCAACCTAGTCGGGTGGTTTTTTCGAGGACCATTTTCAAAGGGAAAGCGGTAGACCGCACGCTGGAGACTTATTCATGGGGAACCCAGAAGCTGCCGGCTCATAGAATTGCCAATGCAAACAATGACTTTATGCATTATACGGTTGGCACAAATAAACCGTCAGGAGCAAAAACACAGACTCTGTCGTTCCGCTTCAGAAGCAAGGGACTGTTTTCCGCCAATCCAGAGGCGCATTTTGCTGCAGTTGGCCGTGCAGAAAGCTACAGCTGGGGGAATCGGGGGCGTGGGTTCATTGTTGGCGGAATTTATGATAAACCTAATCCGTGCGCTGTTGGAGTCAGAAGTCAGCCAGAAACTTGGTGGACCAATCAGTCACTTGGGAAAGCATATTCCGCTGAATGGAATGGATCATTTTGTGGTGAGAATTTATCAGATAACATTTGGTATGAGGCATACTTGCGCTTGGATGATGGCAGTGGATTTATTTACGAAATTAAACAAAATGGAAAACTGGTTGGTGGTGGAGCCTATCTAGTTGATAAATTAAACCAAGAGAATGATTTAATTGACCAAAAACCAACTGGATTTATTTTTGCGGTTGTAAAAGCGAAAAATCTTTCGTTGCCGTGGACGCTCGAGTTTGACCGCATCAACGTGCAGTGGTTGTGAACGGCTGGTTTGTGATCGTATAGCTCATTTGATATAGGGCTGCCGAGACTGCGGGTTTGAGTTGACCTAACAGAAGTTTGGTTGAATTTCAGGAATTCTTTATAAAAGAAGAAGTAAAAAAACGGAGTTCATGCTTGAGGTCCTAAAAAATCTCCTGGCAGGCTAAGTTGGTGAAGAGCCGGATGGTCGGTAACCGAAAAGAAGATCTGCGCCGGGTGGGTTATGACTGGCTGCACGACGTTGCCCGGTAGTGCCCCGAGCCCAGGTGTACGGCGTGCATTGCAGTAATTTATGGCATCCCTAACCCCATCGCAGCCGTAGTCGGACGACGTAATCTCGATCAAAGAGAGAGGGGTTCTCAGGTTCAGGGAACAAGCGCGTCTGAACATGAATTCAGAACGATACTGTCAAGTTTCCAAAAATGAAAGATTGATGGTGTGCTCTCAGGTTATAAGAAAAATAAAATTAGATAGCATCATGAAAATGCAATGACGCATAGATAATCCACCCTGAAAAGCCCTCAAGCCATTGATCTGAGAAGAACTGATCCTGCTGAAGTCGTCACGACAGTAACCTCATACTTGACCGCTGGATCAGCCGGCTACTCGTTTTGGCCGCATTCGCCTTATCAAGGCGCAGAGCCCACAGATCCCTCCACTCAGTGCCGTCGCGCAGCATGTGCCATGCTGCCGTGAGCATGGATGCTGCTAAGGCGATGATCGCTTTCTTGGCCTCTCGTCGAGATCGGATACGCTAGAACTGCGCCTGTAGATAGCCGCCTTTGACCTTGACCGCTGCCCAAAACCGCTTGTACAAAAGTACTTTTAAGCCACTTTCCCCCTGTGCGTAGCTTGGTGCTGTGGCGCTTCCCAGCGCTCTCATCGTTGCAAGCCCAACTCAACAGATGACCTGGCGTGGCAAACCTGCTCATATCTATGCCGATCTCAGCCACCAGCAATTCGGCTGTCACTTTGCAGATGCATGGCATGGTGGTCACCAGTCTAGACCCTTGTCGAAAGGGCTCCAGTCCATGACCGGTCTTCGTCTCCAGCTGCACGATGGCGGTATCCAACGCATCGATGTGGCTCAGGTACACTTTGAGCATGAAGCGGTAGTGACTCGTATGTTTTTGCGTAATGCTTCTAGCAATTCGGCTGGGGTGACTTTCACGCGCGTAGTTACGCAGGCGCGTAGTTGCTCTGGAGATGTCTATCCGTTGATGACCGCTCGAAGCACCGCGCGCCCGCTTTTGGCGGTGATGTCGCTGATCACGCTGGTAATTTTGATATTGGCATCCTTCAGTAATTTTCGATACGCTGTATGTGGGAAGCACGCTCGCGCACGAATTGCTTGCGTTTTCTGGGTAAGCGTTCGCAGTTCCTGCACGGCCGTTGGCGGTACGAAGCTTGCGCGGATGAGATCGTGGGTGAGCAATCTTCTAGCCACATCGAGTCGTTCATGTCGGATTTACGACCAGGCACGTTCTTGACGCGGGCTGCATTGACCGGTTGAATTCACAGTTCGAAGTGCTCTTGCAGTACATGCCACACTCCAAAGGACTCAGCCAGTCGCTTAGCGGTAGCAAGCCGGAGGTTGTGGTTGCAAAGGTTCGCACCTCCTGCCGCACGGCCCGTAGGCCGCACTACGCGCACAAGCCACCACGGTTTTCTTATGCACATCCAGGCCTGCGCAACGCGGATAAATCACGTTCATGACAGTCTCCAATGCACGGCGTCATTGGCGCGTTGCCCACGTTTTCGAAATCTGAGAAGCATGCTCAAGGATTTGAAATCCAAGCAGCAGTCTGGGTGCTCGTGGGGCCACCGGTCCAACTGACTCACGGGTTCGTGGCACCGAGAAAACACCGACCTCCATTCCAGACGCCGCATCCGTTATTGGACTCCTGTTTCATCAGCTGTGGGTGGCGCGCGGCGCAATGAATAAATGATTCGTATTTCTTCGGCTTGAAGGCCGCAGCATTTGCAAGATACGGTTTTGCCAGTAACTGTTTTCTTGCAAATCTCTCCGGGGAGTCTGATGGGGTCCAAGCCTTCGCAGCTGCAAACGGCCGAAACGTTTCTTTCGTGCCTGGACCAGCAATCAACATGCTGCATCCGCTGGTCAGGCTGGCTGCGCTCATCGACTGGGTGTAGATCGAGCGCACGTTCGCAGTCTCATTCACTTCGGAGCGCGCCCAGCCAGCTTTGTCGCCGCATCTGGAGTCTAGGCTGCTTTACCTGCAGCACACCTGCCTCTGACGAAGCCGTGGGGAGAACCCGTGTTGGCAGTTCTTCTGCGGCGAGGCCTACCTGCAGACCGAATTGCCGATGGACCCGTTCAGCCTGACATGCTGGAGAAAGCGCATTGGGAAAGAAGGCGTGGAAACGCTGCTGACGGGCAGTATCGACGCGACTAGGCGTGGTGGCGTCAGCCAGAAGTCCAGCTTGCGGCAGGCGATTGTGGACGCCACCGTCATGCCCAAAGCTATCGTCCATCCCACTCTGGCAAGAGTCGTCAGAACCTGGTTGTGCCCGACTCGGGCTGTCGATGCAGGTTGTCATCGCTGCGTTGGTTGCTGCTGCATGCGAACGCCGCCGACCCTGAGCCCGATAACTGAATTGTTCAGGGCGGACTACCGACTCAACGCCTTGCGGACTTCCGCCTGAAACGCCTCGCTGTTGCGAAGGCGCAGGTACTCCTGGTATGCGGCCCGATATTCCTGCGTTTCGACTCCGTAGGAGATTGATATCTCCGCACGGCGGTCCAATCCGGCGCGGCGCCAGAGTGCGAGATCGGCGATGACTTCGGCGCGGGAAAGCGCTGCGTCCGATGTGGCTGCCGAGGCAGCTTGCGGCTGCGAATGGGCTGCGAAGCAGGTCGAGAAGGCGATGGCCGCAAGCGCCGGCTTCAGGATGCGTGCGGCTGCAGCAACGGTGGGGGAGGGGGTTGTGTTTGACATGGTTTGACAGATGGGGGTGGGTGGAGCCGGGCCATGGCTTCGGCTGCCTGCTTGGGCAGGTCGCCTGGGCCGCATGTCCCGCAGGGGTGTTCGGTTTCTTTGCTGTGTGGAAAGGGGGCTCCTTTCGGGAAGTGGCAGGTTCAGGGGGCAACGCTGGCGGGCAGACCGTGGCTGGCGGCTGCCAATGCCCTGGAAGGCTCCGGGGTCCAGCCGCCGCCCAGCGCCTTGAAGATCGCGACCGTCGATCGCGCCGACTCCGTCCGGGCCAGCGCCTGTGCATCGAGCACGCCCAGCAGGCTTTCATCCGCCTGCAGCACCTCGATCAGGCTGACCACGCCCTTGTCGTAGGCGGCGCCTGCGGCCTGCCGGGCCCGCGTGAGCGCATCCGCGCCCCTGGCGAGCACGGCCATCAGCTCCTGCCGCTTGTCCAGCGAGGCCAGGGCGTTCTCCACCTCTTCCGTGGCGCGCAGTACCGACTGCCGGTAGGCGGCAAGGCTTTCCGCCTCCTGTGCCTGCGCCTGGTGGATCTGGGCGTTGATGCGACCGAAGTCGAACAGCCGCCAGCGCAGGCCGCCCACAACGCTTGCCTGCGACGCGCCGGCGCTGAAGAGATTGCCTGCGGAGATGGAGGTGGCGCTGCCGATCAGGCCGCTGATCGACAGCTTCGGGTAGTACTCGGCGATCGCCACGCCGATGCGTGCGTTCGACGCTGCCAGGCGCCGCTCCGCCGCGATGAGGTCCGGGCGTCGCCGCAGCAGATCGCCGGGTGCCTCCGCCAGGGAAAGGGTTGGCAATACGGGGACCGGGCGGGGATCGGCCAGTTCTGCCCGGTGCGTGCCGGGTGCCGTGGCCAGCATCACGTCCATGGCGTTGAGCGCGGCCTCGAGCGCGTTCTCCAGCGGCGGAACGGTGGCTTGTGCCCGTGCGAGCGCTCCCTCGACCTGGCGCAGCTGAAGCTCCGGTGCCAGGCCTTTGCCAAACCGCAGTTCGACGATGGAGCGCAGTTGCTGCTGGGTTTGCACTTGCGAGCGTGCCACTGCCAGCCGCGCCTGCAGGCCGCGAATCTGGATATAGGTGTCCGCAGTCTGGGCGGCCACCGCGAGCCGCACGGCAGTGGCGCCGGCTTCCGATGCCTGGTACTCGGCGAGGGAGGCCTGCCTGGCCCTGCGAAGGCCGCCGAAGAGATCAAGCTCCCAACTGGCCCCGAGGTTGGCCTCCTGGGCGCTGCCGTAGCGATCGAACCCCGGCATGGAATCGAGGACCTGGCCCAGCGGAGTCTCGACCGACTGATAGCTCCTGGCCGTTTGCGCCGAGATCTGGGCCGACGGCAGCAACGCAGTTGCCGCCGCATCCAGCCCGGCGCGTGCCTGAAGCACGCGGCCAGCGGCCTGGGCAACATCCAGGTTTTGCTGCAGTGCCGCCGTGACGAGGCGTGCCATCTGCGGATCGCCAAAGGCTGCCCACCAGGCCGCAAGGTCCGTGGAGGAGGCCGGCGAGGGCGGCTTGGTCTCACCCAGAACGCGGCTGCCCATGTAGGCCTGGGGCAGGGCCGGGGCGGGCGGCTGGTAGTCAGGGCCTACCGCACACCCTGCACAGAGGCTGGCGAGCATCAGAAAAACGGGGGCGGCAAGACGCGGCATGTTCAACAGTCAGAAGCGTGGCGACGCTGTGACTATATTCCAAAATGGTCACTTGCATAGTATTTTTTTGATGGAGTAAGCTAGGCCGCATGAGCACCACCAACGTCTATCCGACCTCTGCGCGCGGCCCGGTCGAACACGATGTCCGGCAACAGATCGTGACTGCGGCGAAAGAGCATTTCAGCCGCTACGGCTACGAGAAAACCACGGTGTCCGACCTTGCCAAGGCCATCGGCTTTTCCAAGGCCTACATCTACAAGTTCTTTGAGTCCAAGCAGGTCATCGGCGAGATGATCTGTTCCAACTGCCTGATGGAGATGGAGGCGGAGATCCGCCAGGCCGTCGCCAGCACGGATGCGCCTCCCGAGCAGCTGCGGCGCCTGTTCAAGGCGATCGTCGCTGCCACGCTGCGGCTTTTCTCCGAGGACCGCAAGCTGTACGAGATCGCCATTTCGGCGTCGGCCGAGCGCTGGCAGGCAGCGCAGGCCTATGAGGAACGCATGCATCAGCTGCTGCTGCAGATACTCGATGCCGGGCGCCAGCGGGGCGACTTCGAGCGCAAGACGCCGCTGGATGAAACCGGGCGTGCCATCTTCCTGGTCATGCTCCCCTATCTGAACCCGGTGATGCTGCAGCACAGCCTCGACCATGCGGACGAGGCGCCGGCACAACTGGCCGGATTGGTGCTGAGAAGCCTGTCGCCCTAAAATCCGCAGTTGTGACCATTGACATATATGGTCACTAATCACAGAATCGGGTCCTGCTCATTGATCGGGACCCCTCATGCTTCGGCACCGCCATCTGTCCATCGCCGCTGTCGGCGCACTGTCACTTGCACTCGCTGCCTGCGGCAAAAGCACGCCGCCGGATCCGCGCACCCAGCCACCCCTCGTTCGTACCACCCTGGTAGCGCCAGGCAATGCTTCCGAGCGCGTCTTCACCGGCACCATCGCGGCCAGGGTGCAGGGCGATCTTGGATTTCGCGTGGCCGGCAAGGTGCTCGAGCGCCTGGTGGATACAGGCCAGACGGTCAGGCGGGGCCAGGCATTGCTGCGCCTCGACCCGGTGGACCTGAAGCTGGCCGCCAATGCCCAGCAGGAGGCCGTTGCAGCCGCCAGGGCACGGGCTCAGCAGGCCAGCGACGAGGAGCAGCGCTACCGTGACCTGCAGGGAACGGGTGCCGTTTCGGCCTTGGCCCATGAACAGATCAAGGCGGCCGCGGATGCCGCCCGCGCCCAGCTCAGGGCGGCCGAAGCGCAGGCCGCCGCAGCGCTGAACGCCAGCCGCTACGCCGAACTGCTGGCCGATGCCGATGGCATCGTGATGGAAACACTTGCCGAGCCTGGCCAGGTCGTCAGTGCCGGCCAGGTGGTCGTGCGCCTCGCCCATGCCGGCAGGCGCGAAGCGGTCGTCCAGTTGCCTGAGACACTGCGCCCCGCGCTGGGCTCGGCGGCCCAGGCCCGCCTGTTCGGCAGGGAGGATGTGGTCATCCCCGCCAGACTGCGCCAGCTGTCCGATATGGCCGACCGGGCCACCCGCACCTTTGAGGCCCGCTATGTGCTGGACGCCGGCGCGGCGGCCAGCGCCCCGCTGGGCAGCACGGTCACGCTCAGGATTGGCGGGACATCGACATCGACAGCGACGCCCGGCAAGTCAACCCTGCAGGTCCCCATCGGCGCCATCCTCGATGAGGGCAAGGGCGCCGCTGTCTGGGTGGTGCAGGGCGATCAGGTCAGGCGCCAGCCCGTCACCGTGGTTCAGGTGCAGGACGGCAATGCCCAGGTGGCGGGTGCGCTCGACCAGGGGGACCGGATCGTCGCGCTCGGCGCGCATTTGCTGAGCGAGGGCGCGCAGGTGCGGCTGGACAGCGAGGCGCCGGCGCCTTCAACGGCAACAACGTCCACGGCGTCCTCCGTGTCCACGGGAGCGTCCCGTGAGTGAAGGCCGTTTCAACCTATCGGCGCTTGCCGTCCGTGAGCGCTCCATCACGCTGTTCCTGATCCTGCTGATTTCGCTGACGGGTGTCTTTGCCTTCCTGAAGCTGGGCCGGGCGGAAGATCCGGCCTTCACCGTCAAGGTCATGACGATCATCACGGCCTGGCCTGGCGCCACCCCGCAGGAAATGCAGGACCAGGTGGCAGAGAAGCTGGAAAAGCGCCTGCAGGAGCTGCGCTGGTATGACCGCACCGAAACCTTCGTCAGGCCGGGGCTGGCCTTCACCACGCTGACCCTGCTCGACTCCACGCCCCCCGGCGAGGTGCAGGAGGAGTTCTACCAGGCACGCAAGAAGCTCGGTGACGAGGCCCGCAACCTGCCGGCGGGCGTGATCGGCCCGATGGTGAACGACGAGTACGCCGACGTGACCTTTGCGATCTACGCCCTCAAGGCGCGCGGCGAGGAGCCCCGGGCGCTGGTGCGCGATGCCGAAGCCTTGCGCCAGCGTCTTTTGCATGTGCCGGGCGTCAAGAAGGTCAACATCGTCGGCGAGCAATCCGAGCGGATCTACGTGGAGTTCTCGCACGAGCGCCTGGCCACGCTGGGCATCGGTCCGCAGGACGTCTTCGCTGCATTGAACAACCAGAACGCACTCACGCCTGCCGGGTCGGTGGAGACCCAGGGACCGCAGGTGTTCATCCGCATCGACGGGGCGTTCGACGCGCTGCAGAAGATCCGCGACACGCCCATCGTGGCCCAGGGCCGCACGGTCAAGCTGTCCGACATCGCCACCGTCCAGCGCGGCTACGAAGATCCCTCGACCTTCATCATCCGCAACGGTGCGGAGCCGGCCTTGCTGCTGGGCGTCGTCATGCGCGACGGCTGGAACGGGCTGGACCTGGGCAAGGCGCTGGACAGGGAGGTGGGCGCCATCAACGCAGACATGCCGCTGGGCATGGGCCTGAGCAAGGTGACGGACCAGGCCGTGAACATCAGCGCCGCCGTCGATGAGTTCATGCTCAAGTTCCTGGCCGCGCTGCTGGTCGTGCTGGTGGTGTGCTTCGCCAGCATGGGCTGGCGCGTTGGCGTGGTGGTGGCTGCGGCCGTGCCGCTGACGTTGGCGGCCGTGTTCATCATCATGGCCGCCACGGGAAAGAATTTCGACCGCATCACGCTCGGCTCTCTGATCCTTGCGCTGGGCCTGCTGGTGGATGACGCCATCATCGCCATCGAGATGATGGTGGTGAAGATGGAGGAGGGCTACGACCGCGTGGCCGCGTCCGCCTACGCCTGGAGCCATACCGCGGCGCCCATGCTGTCCGGAACGCTGGTGACGGCGGTGGGCTTCATGCCCAACGGGTTCGCCCGCTCCGCTGCAGGCGAGTACACCAGCAACATGTTCTGGATCGTCGGCATCGCGCTCATCGCGTCCTGGGTGGTGGCCGTGGTGTTCACGCCTTATCTGGGCGTGAAGATGCTGCCCCCTCTCAAGAAGGTCGAAGGCGGACATGCGGCGATGTATGGCACGCCCCGCTACGAGCGCCTGCGGCGCGTGCTGGGCAAGGTGATCGCCCGCAAGTGCATGGTGGCTGCAGTCGTGGGCGGGCTCATGGTGGCTTCCGTGCTGGGCATGTCCATCGTGAAGAAGCAGTTCTTCCCCATCTCCGACCGGCCCGAGGTGATGGTCGAGGTGCAGATGCCCTACGGCACCTCCATCGGCCAGACGAGCGAGACCACCCGCAAGGTGGAAGCCTGGCTGCTGCTGCAGCCCGAATCGGAGATCGTGACCGCCTATATCGGCCAGGGCGCACCGCGCTTTTTTCTGGCCATCTCCCCTGAGCTGCCCGACCCGTCCTTCGCCAAGATCGTCGTGCGCACCGCCAACCAGGCGCAGCGCGACGCGCTCAAGCTGAGGCTGCGCGAGGCCATCGCCCAGGGACTGGCTCCGCAGGCGCAGGTGCGCGCATCGCAGATCGTGTTCGGGCCGTACTCCCCGTTCCCCGTGGCGTATCGCGTCTCCGGCCCCGACCCGCAGCGGCTGCGCGACATTGCCGGCCAGGTGCACCAGGTGCTGCACGACAGCCCGATGATGCGGACCGTGAACTCCGACTGGGGCGTGCGCACCCCCGTCATGCGCTTCACCCTGGACCAGGACCGGCTGCAGGCCATGGGCCTGACCTCCGCGGCAGTCGCGCAGCAGCTGCAGTTCCTGCTCAGCGGCGTGCCCGTGACCACCGTGCGCGAGGACATCCGCACCGTGCAGGTGATGGCGCGTTCTGCGGGCGGCACCCGCCACGATGTGGCCAGGGTCGGCGACTTCACGCTCACCAACGCCACTGGCCAGCGCATACCGCTGTCGCAGCTGGGCGAGGTCACCGTGCAGATGGAGGAGCCCGTCATGCGCCGCCGCGACCGCATGCCCACCATCACGGTCCGCGGAGACGTCGATGACAGCCTGCAGCCGCCCGATGTCTCTGCGGCCATCACCCGGCAGCTGGAGCCCATCAGGAAGGCGTTGCCTGCGGGCTACCGCATCGACGAGGCCGGCTCCATCGAGGAATCCGGCAAGGCCATGACGGCCATGCTGCCCCTGTTCCCGATCATGATCGCCATCACGCTGATCATCATCATCTTGCAGGTGCGGTCGATATCGGCCATGGTCATGGTGTTCCTGACCAGCCCCCTGGGATTGATCGGCGTGGTGCCGACGCTCATCGTCTTTCAGCAGCCCTTCGGCATCAATGCACTGGTGGGGCTGATCGCGCTGTCGGGCATCCTGATGCGCAACACGCTGATCCTGATCGGGCAGATCCAGCACAACGAGCAGGAGGGGCTTGCGCCGTTCCAGGCGGTGGTGGAGGCCACCGTCCAGCGCGCCCGGCCCGTGATCCTGACCGCGCTGGCGGCGATCCTGGCCTTCATCCCGCTGACCCAATCGGTGTTCTGGGGGACGCTGGCCTATACGCTGATCGGCGGCACGCTCGCCGGCACGGTGCTGACGCTGGTCTTCCTGCCTGCCATGTACTCGATCTGGTTCAGGATCAGGCCCGGTGAAGCAGGGCGCTGATGCACGGCATACGTGCCCAGGGCTTTGGCCGATTGGCCACAATGGGGCATCCCGTTCCAGGCTCAGGAGGCCATGCATGTCCGATATCCGCTGCGGCGATTCCATCCACCCACGCGCATCCCTGGGCCGCCGCTGCGCGCGTGCCGCCGCTCCCCTGCTGGCGGCGCTGCTGCTGTCGCCGCTGGCCCAGGCCGCGCTCAAGGTGGGCGACAGCGCGCCGCGCTTCACCACGCCGGCTGCGGTGGCGGGCAAGGCCTTCGATTTCGACATGGCGGCCACGCTCAAGAAGGGGCCGGTGGTGCTGTATTTCTTCCCCAAGGCCTTCACGCAGGGCTGCACCATGGAAGCCCACGCCTTTGCCGAGGCCACGCCGCGTTTTGCGGCCATGGGCGCCACGGTGGTGGGCATGTCGCATGACGACATCGATACGCTCAAGCGCTTTTCCACCGAGGCCTGCCGCGACCAGTTCGCCGTGGCATCGGACCCGCAGGCGCAGACCATCCGCGCCTACGACGCCTCGGCCGCCGCCGACCCCCAGCGCGCCGACCGCATCTCCTACGTGATCGGCCAGGACGGCAAGGTCCGCTTCGTGCACATGGGCTCGGACCCGGACGAGCATGTGCGCCAGACCGAGGCCGCGGTCAAGCGGCTGACCGGAAAGTAGCCCGCCGCGCGGCCCCTGTCAGGGGCCGTTGCCCTCGCCGGCCAGGATCTCGGCATATTCCTCGTCCGTGAACAGCCTGGAGCGTGTGTGGAAGGCCTTACCCGTGCTGCCCTCCAGCGAGAAGGTGCCGCCCTGGCCCTCGATCACGTCGAGGATGAGCTGGGTGTGCTTCCAGTATTCGTACTGCGACTTGCCAATGTAGAAGGGCGCGCCGCCCACCTGGCCCAGCAGCACGTCCTGGGCGCCTATCGTCAGCTCGCCGGGCAGGTAGCAGTTGGCGGCGCTGTTGTCGCAGCAGCCCCCGGACTGGTGGAAGAACACCGGCCCGTGCTGCACCTGCAGGTCGGCGATCAGCGCCAGCGCGGCGTCGGTGGCAATCACTTTGTCAACCATGGGTTGGTCCTTTCCTGGGCGGCCGGCCGCGCTGTGCGCCGCCGGTCGCATTCACCTGGGAAGAACTTCAGAAGAAGCCCAGCTTGTTCTCGCTGTAGCTGACCAGCAGGTTCTTGGTCTGCTGGTAGTGGTCCAGCATCATCTTGTGGGTTTCGCGGCCGATGCCCGATTCCTTGTAGCCGCCGAAGGCCGCGTGCGCCGGGTAGGCGTGGTAGCAGTTGGTCCACACGCGCCCGGCCTTGATGGCGCGG
>Ga0066479_1000323_pt1 | contig 15349 bp, 13 predicted proteins | sample LakWasM117_HOW13_2_FD_59555 | JGI IMG/M metagenome (GOLD analysis project Ga0066479, IMG submission 59555) | Freshwater sediment methanotrophic microbial communities from Lake Washington under simulated oxygen tension - Sediment Metagenome 117_HOW13 | ecosystem: Environmental > Aquatic >... | reverse complement strand
AGTGCCCGGTCTTGTGGCGATAAAACCGCTTGTAGTCGCCATTGGCAATCACCTTTTCAAGTGTGCCTTTGAGCAAACCCAGCGACAGCAAACCCTCTGCCAGCGTGGCCACTGCCGCGTCATGACCGGCCTCGTAAGGCACGCCCGGGCGCGCCTGTGCCAATGCAGCCGCTTGTGCCGCGCACACCAGAGTGTGCAGCGCACGCTGCTGCTTGCTGAAACGGCCATTGGCCGGAAACGTGCGCGTGATGTCCGCCGCATAGCCGGCGCATTCGGCACCGGCATCGATCAGCACCAACTCGCCATCGCGGCATTTCGCTGCATTATCGCGATAGTGCAGCACACAAGCGTTGGCACCACTGCCCACGATGCTGGCATAGGCTGGCTGCGCGCCGTGCTTGCGGAATACGTATTCCAACTCTGCCTGCAATTCAAACTCATGCATGCCGACGCGGGCGGCACGCATCGCCGCACGATGCGCTTCGATACTGATATCGGCCGCTTTCTGCATCATGCGGATCTCATCGGCCGATTTGAACAAACGCAGCTCATCCAGCAAATGCCCCAGCTCAAGGAATTCCTGCGGCGGCTGCGCGCCCTGCCGCACCTGGGCGCGCACACGGTTGATCCAGCCGATCAATTTCAGGTCAAAGTCGGCATCGCGCCCGAGGTGATAGTGCACGCGCCGGCGACCTTCCAACAGCCCCGGCAGGATGTCGTCGATGTCGGCAATCGGGTAGGCATCGTCCAATCCCAACGCAGCCACAGCCCCTTCCGGCCCCAGGCGCGACCCATCCCATGCTTCGCGCTGCAGATCGCGCTCGCGGCAAAACAAAATCGCCTCGCCGTGTTTACGGCCCGGCACCAAGGCCAGTACCGCCTCGGGCTCATCACAGCCGGTGAGGTACCAAAAATCCGAGTCCTGCCGATATGGATAATGCGTGTCGCGACTGCGCACACGTTCCGGTGCTGCCGGCAAAATCAGGATCGACCCCTCCCCTGCCGCCTGCATCAGTTGTTGGCGTCGCCGCGCAAAATGCTTGCGATCACTCACCGGCAAGCTGCTCCGTCAGTGCAGACGCTGCCGCTGCTGCGTACCCAACACACAGTCGGCGTGCAACAACAACACTGCCATGCGCAGGTATTCCTCGATTTCGGCCAAGGCTTCCTCGTCATCGTCCTGCTCACCCTCCTCCAGCTGCGCGCCGCCCAGATTGGCCAGATCAGCCAAGGCCTCCTGCGCTTCCTCGGACAAGGTGGTTTGGCCCAAGGCCAGCCCGAACCCGCCCAAAAAGGCACGGCACCACGCAAACAACTCCGCCGCACGCACGCTCACGGCAGCGTCCTCTGGCAGCAGCATTTGAAAACCGAAGTCCGGATCCCGCAACTGGTCAACGCTGGCGCTGCGCAAGCGATCCAGCGCATCCCCGGCCGCCGGTGCTGGCAATGCCGAATCCACCATCACCCGCGCTGGCCAGTCGGCCACATCCGCACCGCCCGCCGCCAGCCAGCCACACAGGCTGCCATGCAATTCGGCAGGGCTGCTGGCCAACGCCAAGCGATTGGCGGCCTGCGCCACTTCGGTCCAGCCCGGCAACTCGTTCTCGCTCACGCGCACAATCTCGGCGAAGGGATATGCGAGTGTAGCAATCGCCGCCCAGGCTTGTTGTCTTCCGGTTGCCTTGCTCTACACTCGACACATGGGGAAAGAGCTGTTTCCAGCGGCAGGAACAATCCTTGGCAGCGCACCACGTACGCTGGCGACAATGCCTGTGGTTGCGGTTTCTGGCAGTTTGCCCGGCAGCCACTATTTGTTGCTGATCCTGGCCGCCCTGGTGTTGGTGCTGGCCGGCACAACCCTGATCAATTATCGTCGTCGTGAACGCGTGCAACGCGAACACTTGGCGGAGACCCGTGAGCGTGAACAGCGCCTGCGTCTGTCGCTATGGGCATCCAACGAGTTGTACTGGCAGTACGACTTGCGCACACGGGAACTGGAAACCACCCGGGTCCTGCCAGACCAAGCCAACGACTTGGTGGTGTACAGCATTCTCGACGCCAACCCGCAAATCCATCCCGATGATCTGCAGGATGTACTGCAGCGCTTGCGCGAATACTTGCAGGGCAAGTCTGCGATTTTCCTCTCCGAACATCGCATGCAAGGGGACGCCGGGCAGTGGCAATGGATGCTGCTACGCGGCCGTGCAGTCGAGCATTCTGATGATGGCCGGGTGGTACGCATCGCCGGCACGGCGCGCAATATTGATTCACTCAGGGAGTTGGAAAGCCAACGCCAGATTGCCGCCAAGGTGATGCACAGCATGGCCGAGTCGGTCGCCGTGCTGGATGCACAATTTCACTTCGTGACCGTCAATCCGGCGTTCACTCAAATGACAGGCTATGCCGCTGAAGAGGTGGTGGGTGAAGATGCGGCGCTGATCAACTCCGCCCGCCACGACCCCCAATTCTATCTGGATGCTCGCAACGCCCTGCGCAGCAACGGTAGCTGGGTGGGCAACATGTGGCAGCAACGCAAGGACGGCAGCGTGGTGCTGTGCGCAATCCAGTGCAACCAGATCGAGCCATCGGGCGCTGCTGCCCCACTGTATGTACTGGTAGCCAATGACATCACCGAGCGCCACCGGATCGAGCAAGAGCTGCGCTATCTGGCCAATTTCGACACCCTGACCGGCCTTCCCAATCGCACCTTGCTGGCCGAACGCCTGTCGCGCGCCATCGTCAACGCACGCCGCAATGGCAGCAAATTGGCATTGCTGTTTCTTGATTTGGATAACTTCAAGGATGTCAACGATTCGCTGGGGCACGCCACTGGCGACCGCGTGTTGCGCGCAGCCGCGCAACGCCTGCAAGAAGTGGTGGGCGAACAGCGCACAGTTGCGCGGGTCAGTGGCGATGAGTTCACCGCACTGCTGGAGGATCTGCACGATGCTTCCGAGGCTGAAGCATGTGCGCAACGCATACTGACTGCATTTGATGCACCGCTGCGGCTGGATGACCGCCTCGAATTCACCATCACGCCCTCGATTGGCATCAGCCTGTTCCCGGAACATGCCCAGGTACCCACCGATCTACTCAAATACGCCGATACCGCGATGTATCACGCCAAGGCTGCCGGCAAACGCACCTGCATTTGCTACACCGACAGCATGGCCGTGGATCTGCGCAGGCGCGCACATCTGATCAGCTCGCTGCGGCGCGTGGTGGAACGCGGTGAATTGCGCCTGGTATTTCAGCCGCAGCAAGTGCTGGCCGATGGCCGCATCGATGCAGTGGAAGCATTGCTGCGTTGGGATAGCCCGGAACATGGCTCGATCCTGCCCGATCAATTCATCCCGTTGGCAGAAGACTGCGGTGCCATTCTTCCCATTGGCGAATGGGTGTTGCAAGAAGCGTGTCGCACACTGGCCGCTTGGCAGCGTGCCGGTGTCAGCACGCAGCTTTCGGTGTCGGTCAACGTATCGGCGCTTCAGTTTCTGCGCAGCGATCTGACGCAAACCGTCCATGCCGCGCTCACACAAAGTCAGTTGCCACCCAGTGCATTGGAATTGGAGTTGACCGAAAGCGTGCTGATGGCAAATGCCGATGTGGCCACTGAGCGGTTGCAGGCCTTTCGTGAGATGGGGGTCTCGGTTGCGGTGGATGATTTCGGCACCGGCTATTCGTCGCTGGCCTATCTGCACCGCCTGCCGATCAATACCCTGAAGATCGACAAAGCATTCATCGACGGCCTGCAATTGGCCGGTGACAGCGAAGACACCACCATCACCACCACCATCATCGCAATGGCCCGATCACTGGGTTTGCTGGTGGTCGCCGAGGGCGTGGAAACCCCCGAGCAACTGACCTTCTTGCAACAACAGCACTGTGATCTTGCGCAGGGCTATCTGATTTCTCCTCCATTGGAGGCGGATGCCTGCCTGCGCTTTATTCTTGATGTTCAGCAGCGCGCTGCCCGGCAAGCGCCGGCGCAGCCCGCCACGCATCTTGACCCAGCACTGCCACCTGCCTAAGGTGGGCGGATGACAAACCGCGACCTGCATGCTGAATTGCACAAACTGCTGGCACGCATCGACTTGCTTGCCGTACGCACGCAACGCCTGCACGACGAAAACCGCAGCCTGCGCCAGCAAGTGGAGCAAATGAGCGGCGAGCGTGCGCAACTGCTCAGCAAGCAGGAACAAGCACGCAGCCGGGTGGAAGCGATGATTGGCCGCCTGAAATCGCTGGAGCAACACACATGAGCGAGCCGGTCACCGTCCGCATTCTGGACCGCGAATACACCGTGGGCGTGAGCGATGATGAACGCGATTCGCTCACCGCAGCGGCACGCATGCTGGATGCGCGCATGCGCGAGCTGCGCGGCGGCAACAAGATGGTGGCCCCCGACCGGCTGGCGGTGTTGACCGCACTCAACTTGGCGCACGAATTGCAACAAAGCCAAGCGCCGGCAACACCGCGCAGCGGCGATCCCTTCGCCCTGCTGGATGACGCCAATCGCAAACTGGATGCGCTGCTGGCGGCAAGCTGAACCACGCAGTCGGCAGCCCACCTTTCTGCTTCACTAATCGGCAACGCCAGCTATACTGGCCACGTCCTCTGCTGTGAGCGACAGCGCGCGCAACATTCACCTTGTCCCTTAATGACGACCACGGGGACGCATTGGTTGCCGGGAGTGCAAGTCCGCTTCGTGCGGAAAGCCCGATGGCCGCCACGCGTTCCCACTTGAACCCCGGGTTCAAGGTCGTTTCGCTCGCATCGCCACAGCGGAGACATTCCCCCCTTTTGCTTCAGGCGTTTGCCGCGTGAGCCCGCCTTCCAACCGCGCCCTGCTGCGCAAAACCCTGCGTACCCAGTTGCGTGAAACGCGCCGCAGCCTGCCTGCCGCGCAGCGCATTGCCGCCGCCGACGCCCTCGCCCAACGCTTGCTGGCACTGCCGATGCTGACGCAAACAGACCCGTCGACCGCTGGCTATGCGGCCGGCTATTGGGCGATGGATGGCGAAATCGGCTTGCACGCCTTCCAACTGCGCCTGCCCAAAGGCTGGATCTACTGCCTGCCGATCCTGCACCCGGATGACACGCTGCGTTTTGCGCCGTGGCGCCCGGGCGACCCGCTAGTGACCAACCGCTACGGCATCCCCGAACCCGACATCAGCCCCGACGCCGCATTGCACGCCGACGCAATGACGCTGGTGCTGCTGCCCTTGGTCGGGTTTGATGCGCACTGCCACCGCTTGGGCATGGGCGGCGGTTGGTATGACCGCAGCTTCGCATTTCGCAACAGCCAACCAGCCCCACCATGGCTGGTAGGCGTAGGCTTTGCCGCGCAGCAAACCGACGCGATTACCCACGAACAGTGGGATATCCGGATGGATGCCATTTGCTGCGAAAACGCCACCTACTTCCGCGAGGATCGTGCATGAACCCACGCAAGCGCTATTGGATGATGAAATCCGAGCCGGATGCGTTTTCGATTGATGACCTTGCCCGCGTTGGCACTGAGCCGTGGAATGGCGTGCGCAATTATCAAGCGCGCAACTTCATGCGCGACGGCATGCAGGTGGGCGATGGCGTGATGTTCTATCACTCCAACTGCAAAGTGCCGGGCATTGCCGGGCTGGCCCGCGTGGCCAGTCACGCTTATCCCGATATCACCCAGTTCGACCCGAAGTCCCACTATTTCGACCCCAAAGCCACGCATGAAACACCACGCTGGTTCTTGGTGGATGTGGCATTTGAGCGCAAGTTCAAACACAGCATTGCGTTGGAAGAAATTCGCCAGCACGCCGATGCACTGGGCGAAGGCTTTGCCCTCACCGCACGCGGCAGCCGGCTGTCGGTGTTCCCGGTGACCGCCGCACAATGGAAATTGTTATTGGGTTTGGAACACACCTAACCGCCTCTTTCTATCTGGTACACACGCATGTCTGAAGCCAAAAAACTCGCCGCAGAAAAAGCCATTCAATACGTTGCAGACGACATGATCGTCGGCGTAGGTACCGGCTCCACCGTGGCCTACTTCATCGACGCACTGGCCGCATGGAAAGACCGCATCAAGGGTGCGGTGTCCAGTTCCGATCAAAGCACGGCGCGGCTGCAATCGCACGGCATCGACGTGATCGACCTCAATGCCGCTGGCCCGTTATCCCTGTATGTGGATGGTGCCGACGAATGCGACCCCAACAAATGCCTGATCAAAGGTGGCGGTGCCGCACTCACCCGCGAGAAAATCATTGCCGAAGCCAGCGAGCGCTTTATCTGCATTGTCGATCCATCCAAGCAGGTGCCGGTGCTGGGCAAATTCCCGTTGCCGGTGGAGGTCATCCCGATGGCGCGCAGTCTGGTGGCACGCAAACTGCTGGAGCTGACCGGTGGCCAACCGGTATGGCGCGATGGCGTCATCACCGACAACGGCAATGTGATCCTCGACATCCACAACCTGGTCATCACCGACCCGGTGGCGATGGAACGCGCCATCAATCAAATCCCCGGCGTAGTCGCGGTGGGTCTGTTTGCACGCCGCCCCGCCGACGTGGTGATTGTCGGCGGACAGCCGCCGCAGGTGCTTTGAGGCAACGCCACCACCGTGTGCAAGAGCGCCGCGTGGGAGCCCGCCCTGCGTGCGACACACCTGGCATGACCGCCGCGGCCAAGGGCCGCTCCTGTGGTGAAGCGCGCTACGGCCCCAGCAACGCCTGATTCCGCACCGCACCCTTGTCCGCGCTGGTGGCCAACAGCGCATAGGCTTTGAGTGCACTGGAGACCTTGCGCGCACGCGGCAGCGCAGGCTTCCAACCTTGTGCCTCTTGCGCTGCGCGACGTGCGGCCAACTCGGCCTCCGCCACCAGCAGCGTGATGCTGCGTGCAGGAATATCGATGCGGATGCGGTCACCTTCGCAGACCAGGGCAATCGCACCGCCGGCAGCCGCTTCCGGTGAAACATGGCCGATCGACAAGCCCGAGGTGCCACCGGAAAACCGCCCATCGGTGAGCAACGCGCAGGTTTTGCCCATGCCTTTGGATTTCAGATAGCTGGTGGGATACAGCATTTCCTGCATGCCCGGCCCGCCCTTCGGGCCTTCGTAGCGGATCACCACCACATCCCCGGCGCGCACCTCGTCGGCCAAGATGCCCGCCACCGCCGCGTCCTGGCTTTCAAATACGATGGCGCGCCCTTCAAACACATGGATCGAAGCATCCACGCCGGCGGTTTTCACCACGCAGCCATCTTCCGCCAGATTGCCGTACAGCACTGCCAGCCCGCCCTCTTGCGAGTAGGCGTGCGCGGCATCGCGGATGCAGCCCTGCGTGCGATCCAGATCCAAACTCGGCCAGCGCGTAGCCTGGCTGAACGCCACCTGGGTGGGGATTCCGGCCGGCCCCGCCTTGAAAAATTCGTGCACCTTGCTGTCTTGCGTTTGCGTGATATCCCAACGCGCAATGGCCTCGCCCAATGTCCTGGCGTGCACCGTCGGCACATCCGTGTGGAGCAATCCGGCGCGCGCCAATTCACCCAGGATCGCGATCACGCCACCGGCGCGATGCACGTCCTCCACATGATATTTCTCGGTATTGGGCGCGACCTTGCACAGCTGCGGCACCGTGCGCGAGAGCCGGTCGATATCGCGCAGCGTGAAGTCCACACCGGCCTCTTGCGCGGCCGCCAGCAAATGCAAAATGGTATTGGTGGACCCGCCCATCGCAATGTCCAGCATCATCGCGTTTTCAAACGCATCGAAGCTGGCAATGCCGCGCGGCAATGCGCTGGCATCTTCCGCGCCATACCAGCGGTGACACAGCTCAACCGCCGTCACGCCGGCTTGCTTGAACAGCGCTTCACGGTCGGCATGGGTGGCCAGCGTCGTGCCGTTGCCGGGCAGCGACAACCCCAACGCCTCGGTCAGACAATTCATCGAATTGGCGGTAAACATGCCACTGCAACTGCCACAGGTGGGGCACGCACTGCGCTCCACCGCATCCAGTTGCGCATCGCTCACATCGGCATCGGTGGCTTGCACGATGGCATCCACCAAATCCAGTTTGCGCGGCGACAGCGCCGTCTTGCCGGCCTCCATCGGTCCACCCGACACGAACACCACCGGGATATTCAAACGCAGCGCGGCCATCAGCATGCCGGGCGTGATCTTGTCGCAATTGGAAATGCACACCAGCGCATCGGCGCAATGCGCATTGACCATGTATTCCACCGCATCGGCGATGAGTTCACGGCTTGGCAGCGAATACAACATGCCGTCGTGGCCCATCGCGATCCCGTCATCCACGGCGATGGTGTTGAATTCCTTGGCCACGCCGCCGACACGCTGGATTTCACGCGCCACCAACTGCCCCATGTCCTTCAAGTGCACATGCCCGGGCACGAACTGGGTGAAGGAATTGGCAATCGCGACAATGGGTTTGTGGAAGTCGGCATCCTGCATGCCGGTGGCGCGCCAGAGCGCGCGTGCGCCGGCCATGTTGCGCCCATGGGTCGATGTTTTGGAGCGGTAGTCGGGCATGAAGGGTTGCTCAATTGCAGTGGGGATGAATGATGAAAGCCTTGATGCAGCAAGCTTTCAACGATTTCAGATGAAATCGCTTTGCGGATCCGGATTAATTTTGCGCAGGACTTGACAAACCCGATCCTAGCGTGTTTCCCTGCACTTATGTTGCAGCGCCACATGCCCCTGCCCAACACCTCCGTGACCGCCGATCTGGCGGCCAACGTACTCGTACTTATTCTTATTACCTCGCCCACATCTGCGGGACGATCCGGCGTGTAAGCAACAAACCACACAACGCCAAAATCGCAAAACCCCGCATCGAAAGGTGCGGGGTTTTTGGTTTTGGGTCTTTCCAAACCTCTCCCAACAGGAACCACCGCAATGACCAGCAGCCCCCCCCGCATCACCATCGTTGGCTACGGCAGCCAAGGCCGCGCACATGCGCTCAACCTGCGCGACTCCGGCTTTGACGTCACCGTGGGCCTGCGCCCCGGCGGCCCGACCGAGCTGAAAGCCAAGGCCGATGGCTTCACCGTGAAAACGCCGGCCGAAGCGGTGAAAGACGCCGACATCGTGGCCGTGCTCACCCCCGACATGGTGCAGCCGCAGCTGTACGGCGAGATGATCGAGCCGAACATGGCCAAGGGCGCGTGTCTGCTGTTTGCGCACGGCTTCAACGTGCATTACGGCCAGATCAGTCCGCGTGAAGATCTCGATGTCGTCCTTGTCGCCCCGAAAGGCCCGGGTGCGCTGGTGCGCCGCGAATACGAAATCGGCCGCGGCGTGCCGTCGGTGTATGCGGTGCATCAGGACACCTCCGGCAAGGCCGAACAACTGGCGCTGACCTACTGCGCCGGCATCGGCGGTGCGCGCCAGAATGCGATCAAGACCAGCTTCAAGGAAGAAACCGAAACCGATCTGTTCGGCGAACAAGCGGTGCTGTGCGGCGGTGCCACCAAGCTGGTGCAAGCCGGCTGGGAAACCTTGGTGGAAGCCGGCTACCAGCCGGAAGTGGCCTACTACGAATGCCTGCATGAGCTGAAGCTGATCGTGGATTTGTTCTACGAAGGCGGCGTCACGCGCATGCACGAATTCATCAGCGAAACCGCGCAGTACGGTGCATTGACACGCGGCAATTACGTGGTGGATGACAACACCCGCGCGCAAATGCGCAAGGTGCTGACCGAAATCCAGGACGGTACCTTCGCCCGTCAGTGGATCGCCGAATACGCCGCCGGCAATGCCAACTACAAGGCGATGAAGCAGGCCGACCTGGACCACCCCATCGAAACCATTGGCAAGAAACTGCGCAGCAACATGAAGTGGCTGGACGCGCAGGCCGCCAATACGCCCACCCCCGCAAAACAGACCGAGGCCGCGTAATGAACGGTGCCCGCTGGCTGGCGCAAGCCCTGGTTGCAGAAGGTGTGGACACGCTGTTCGGATATCCGGGCGGCGCGATCATGCCGTTCTACGATGCGCTGTACGACGTGCCCGAGCTCAAGCACGTGCTGGTACGCCACGAACAAGGTGCAGCGTTCGCCGCCAATGGCTATGCGCGTGCCAGCGGGCGCGTGGGCGTGTGCGTGGCCACCTCCGGCCCGGGCGCCACCAACCTGTTCACCGGCATTGCCGATGCACTGGTGGATTCGGTGCCGCTGGTGGCCATCACCGGACAGGTGCCCACCGGCTTGATGGGCACCGATGCATTCCAGGAACTCGACGTATTCGGGATGAGCTTTCCGATGGTCAAGCACAGCTTCATCGTGCGGCATGTGGATGAACTGCCGCACATCGTGGGCGAAGCCTTCCGTATCGCCCGCAGTGGTCGCCCCGGCCCGGTCTTGATCGACCTGCCCAAGGATGTGCAAAACGCCGACGCCAGCCATTTGCCGCCGCATGCACCGCTGCCCATCGACGATGTGGAAGCGCCCAAAGATGCCTCGCTGCACGAAGCCTTGGCATTGATCTCGCTGGCGCAGCGGCCGGTGATCTACGGCGGCGGCGGCATTGCCCTGGGCGATGCCGTGCAGGATTTCCGCACCTTCGTGGATGCCACCCAAATCCCCACCGTGCTGACCCTGAAAGGCTTGGGCGCACTACCTTCGAAGCACCCACTGAATCTTGGCATGCTGGGCATGCATGGTTCGCGTGCCGCCAACATGGCGGTGCAGGACGCTGATTTGCTGATCGTGGCGGGTGCGCGGTTTGATGACCGCGCCACCGGCAAACTGGCCGAATTCGCGCCACATGCCCGGGTGGTGCATATGGATGTGGATGCCTGCGAAATCGGCAAATTGCGGGTGGCCGATGCCGGCGTGCGCGGCGATATCCGTACCACCCTGGCCAAACTGACGCTGCCAGTCGCCGCGCACCTGCATGGCCGCAACGGCCCGGTACGCAAAGCATGGCGCAGCCAGTGCCAGTTGCATGCGATGCAGCACGCCGCGCGCTATGACGCCCCCGGCGCTAGCGTGTATGCACCGTCCTTGCTCAAGAAACTGTCGGAAAGCGCACCCGATGCCTGCGTGGTGTGCGATGTAGGTCAACATCAAATGTGGGTGGCCCAACATTGGCAAATGGATCATCCGCGCAAGCACCTGACCTCGGGTGCACTGGGCGCGATGGGCTTCGGCTTGCCGGCTGCCATCGGCGCGCAGTTGCAAGACCGCGATGCACAGGTGATCTGCGTCAGCGGCGACGGCTCGATCCAGATGAACATCCAGGAGCTGGCCACCCTGCGCCGCTACAACCTGCCGGTGAAGATCGTGCTGTTGGACAACCAGGCCCTGGGCATGGTGCGGCAGTGGCAGGAACTGTTTTTCGACAAGCGTTATTCGGAAATCGACCTGAGCGACAACCCCGACTTCATCGCCCTGGCTGCTGCCTTTGGCATCGAAGCGCTGCACGTGGAGCGCGCCGATGCGGTGGATGCCGCCATCAGCGCGCTGCTGGCGGCGAACGGCCCCACCCTGCTGCACGTGGCCATCGACACCGCCGCCAATGTGTGGCCGTTGGTGCCGCCCAATCGCAATAACGCGCAAATGATCGACGCCGACAAGGACCACGCCAATGCGCTACCAGCTTGAGTTGACCCTGCGCCGCGCCGAAGGTGCACTGACCCGCGTGCTGGGCACGGCCGAACGCCGCGGCTTTGCACCGCTGTCGGTGGATGCCCATGCGCATGCCGATGGCGAGCGCTGGCAGTTGCGGATGACGGTGCAAGGCGAGCGCGAGCCCGAAGGCCTGCAACACCAGCTGGCCAAGCTGCACGACTGCCTTGCGGTGAAGGTGCAACCGTGCGCGTAACCTTGCACGGCGCAGCCCGCTGATGGAGCCCTCCGTAGCCATCGTCGCAACTGTTTGTGCCAGTGATGTCCTGGCAGCGCAGGCCCGTTTGCGCCGCTATCTGGACATCACCCCCACCCATTACGCCGAACGTTTTGGTTGCTGGTTGAAATTGGAAAACCTGCAGCGCACCGGCTCGTACAAAGTGCGCGGCGCGCTGAACGCGCTGCTGGCCGCGCGCGAACGTGGTGACCACCGCCCCACCATTGCCGCCTCGGCCGGCAACCACGCACAAGGTCTGGCATGGGCAGCGTACCGGCTGGGCCTGCAAGCGATCACGGTGATGCCGCGCTGTGCACCGCAAACCAAGATTGCCGGCGTGGCGCATTGGGGTGCCACCGTGCGCTTGCATGGCGAGAGCTATGACGAAGCCAAAGCCTTTGCCGCCGAATTGGCCGCGCAGCACGATTACCGCCTGCTGTCGGCATTCGATGATCCCGACGTGATTGCCGGGCAAGGCACGGTGGGGCTGGAAATCGCCAGCGCGTTGTCGCCCGACGTGGTGATCGTGCCGATTGGCGGCGGCGGCCTGGCCTCTGGCGTGGCCTTGGCGCTGAAAGCGCAAGGCGTGCGCGTGATCGGCGCGCAAGTGGAAGGTGTGGATGCGATGGCACGTGCGCTGCGCGGTGATGCTCGCATCATCGAACCCAAATCCACCTTGGCCGATGGCGTGAAAGTGAAAGTCCCCGGGCAACTGACCCAACGCCTGCTGCGTGATTTGCTTGACGATGTGGTGATTGTGCGTGAAGCCGAACTGCGCGAAACCCTGGTCCGCTTGGCCCTGGAAGAACATCTGATTGCCGAAGGTGCGGGCGCCTTGGCGCTGGCCGCCGGCAAGCGCATCGCCGCCAAGCGCAAATGCGCGGTGGTGTCCGGCGGCAACCTGGATGCCGGTGTGCTGGCCAGCCTGCTGCAAGACGTGCGCCCCCGGCCGCCGCGCAAACCGCGCCAACGCAAACAGGAGCGACTTATGCCGCCGGCAGCGCTGCCCAGCGCACTGCCTGCCGGCTTGTTGTCCAGTCTTTCACATGCCCTCCCAACGCCGCGCAAGCCGCGCGTTTCCCGCACAGAAGAGCTTCCCGCATGAACAGCCCCAACCACCGTATCCGCATTTTCGACACCAGCCTGCGCGACGGCGAACAATCCCCTGGCTTCACCATGAGCGGCGCGCAGAAAGTCGCCTTCGCCCACGCCTTGGCCGAGCTCGGCGTGGACGTGATCGAAGCCGGCTTTCCCAACAGCTCACCGGCCGATTTCAGTGCCGTGCACACCATTGCCCGCGACGTGCGCACCGCCTCGATTGCCGCCCTGGCACGCTGCCATCCGGGCGACATCGAAGCCTGCGCGCGCGCCTTGGACGGTGCCGCCGCGCCACGCATCCACGCCTTCATTTCCACCAGCCCGCTGCATCGTCAATTCAAATTGAACATGAGCCGCGAGCAAGTGATCGAGCACGCCATCATGGGCGTCACACTGGCGCGCAAGCATGTGGATGATGTGGAGTTTTCGGCCGAAGATGCGTTTCGCACCGAGCGTGATTTTTTGGTGGACGTATTCAACGCTGCGGTTGCTGCCGGCGCCACCACCTTGAATGTGCCCGACACCGTGGGTTATGCCACCCCCGATGAGATCCGTGAACTGTTCCGCTACCTGCGCGCCAATGTACGAGGTGCCGAAGGCGTGGTGTTCAGCGCGCACTGCCACAACGACCTGGGGCTGGCGGTGGCCAACTCGCTGGCCGCCATTGAAGGCGGTGCGCGGCAAGTGGAGTGCACCATCAACGGCATCGGCGAACGCGCCGGCAATGCCGCGCTGGAAGAATTGGCGATGGCGATCAAGGTCCGCAGCGGCTGGTACGGCGTGGACACCGGCATCATCACCCCCAAGTTGCTCGACACCTCACGCCTGCTATCGCGCATCACCGGCATTCAAGTGCAACGCAATAAAGCGATTGTTGGGTTAAATGCGTTTGCGCATGAATCCGGCATCCATCAGCACGGCATGCTGAAGAATCGCGACACCTACGAAATCATGCATCCGCAGGACGTGGGCTGGCCGGATTCGCAACTGGTGCTGGGCCGCCACAGTGGCCGCGCAGCGGTGGCCGATCGCCTGCGCGCACTGGGCTATGTGCTGGAAGATGCGCAACTGGATCTGGTCATCGCGCAGGCCAAGGCACTGACCCACATCCAGCATGTGGTCAGCGATACCGACTTGCTGCGGCTGGTGGCCGGCGACCACGGTGATACCGGCTGGCGCATCGCCTCGATGAGTTTGATCGACGAAGGCCAACACACCCGTGCGCATGTGGAGCTGTCGGATCCCGATGGCCACCGCGTCACGCAGGATGCCAGCGGCGACGGCCCCATTGCTGCGTTGTTTGCCGCACTGGCCAAAGCCACCGGGGTGGATTTCGAACTGGAAAGCTACGAAGTGCACAGCATGGGCATCGGTCGCGACGCCCGCGGCGAAGCCAACCTCAGCGCACGTATCAGTGGTGAAACTTACAGCGGCCAAGGCACCAGCCGCGACGTACTGGAAGCCTCCGCGATTGCATGGCTGGAGGTTGCCAACCGCCTGCTGCGCAGCTATGCCATGCAGCGCGTACCGGCCTTCGCTTAATCCATTTTCAAGAGAACACCATGAAAGCCCATATTCTTGTCTTGCCGGGTGACGGCATCGGCCCCGAAGTGACTGCCGCGGCAGTCGAAGTATTGCAATGCGTGGCCGATCGCTACGGCCATGAATTCCATTTCGACGAACAGTTGATAGGTGGTGCCGCCATCGACGCCACCGGCACGCCGCTGCCCGACACAACCTTGCACGCCGCGCAACGCGCCGATGCGGTGTTGCTGGGCGCCGTGGGCGGGCCCAAGTGGTCAGACCCCAATGCCAGGGTGCGCCCCGAGCAAGGCTTGCTGGCCATTCGCAAAGCACTGGGCTTGTTTTCCAATTTGCGCCCGGTCAAACCGCATGCGGCCACGCTCGGCGCATCGCCAATCAAACCGCATCTGCTGCAAGGCGTGGACTTGATGGTGGTGCGTGAACTCACCGGCGGCATTTATTTTGGCGAGAAAACCCGCAGCGCCAGCGACGCCTCCGACCTGTGCCGCTACAGCGTTGTCGAGATCGAACGCGTGGTGCGTCACGCCGCAACCTTGGCGCGCGGCCGCAATGGCAAACTGACCTCGGTGGATAAAGCCAACGTGCTGGAAACCTCGCGCCTGTGGCGCGATGTGACCACCCGCGTGGTGCGCGATGAATTCCCCGATGTGCAACTGGAACATCAACTGGTGGATTCGATGGCCATGCACCTGCTGGCGCGCCCGCGGGAATACGATGTGATCGTCACCGAAAACATGTTTGGCGACATCCTCACCGACGAAGCCTCGATGCTGGCCGGCTCACTGGGCCTGCTACCTTCCGCATCGCTGGGTGCAGGCAAAGTTGGCATCTACGAACCCATCCACGGCAGCGCC
>Ga0066479_1000307_pt1 | contig 15808 bp, 18 predicted proteins | sample LakWasM117_HOW13_2_FD_59555 | JGI IMG/M metagenome (GOLD analysis project Ga0066479, IMG submission 59555) | Freshwater sediment methanotrophic microbial communities from Lake Washington under simulated oxygen tension - Sediment Metagenome 117_HOW13 | ecosystem: Environmental > Aquatic >... | reverse complement strand
GCCTTTCTCAACGACAAGATCGACCTGGCCCAGGCCGAGGCCATTGCCGACCTGATCGACGCCAGCACCGAGGCCGCCGCGCGCAGTGCGAGCCGTTCGCTGTCGGGCGCTTTCTCCGAGGAAATCCATGGCCTGCGCGACGCGCTGGTGCACCTGCGCATGCTGGTCGAGGCCACGCTGGACTTTCCCGAGGAAGAGATCGACTTCCTGCAAAAGGCCGATGCCAGCGGCCAGCTCGCGCGGCTGCGCGGCAAGCTGGACCAGGTGCTGTCGCGCGCCCACCAGGGTGCGCTGTTGCGCGAAGGCATCAAGGTCGTGATCGCGGGCCAGCCCAACGCGGGCAAGAGCTCGCTGCTCAACGCGCTGGCCGGTGCGGAGCTGGCCATCGTCACCCCGATTGCCGGCACCACGCGCGACAAGGTGCAGCAGACCATCCAGATCGAGGGCGTGCCCCTGCATGTGATCGACACGGCAGGCCTGCGCGAGAGCAGCGACGAGGTCGAGCGCATCGGCATCGCGCGCGCCTGGGAGGAGATCGCTGCGGCCGATGCCGTGCTCTTCCTGCACGACCTCACACGCATGGGCGAGCACGACTACCTGGCGGCCGATGCCGCCATTGCCGAAACCCTGGCCCAGAAGCTGCCGCGCCAGGTGCCCGTCATCGACGTCTGGAACAAGACCGATCGCGCGGAACCCGCCCAGATGCAAGCGCATGGCGGCCGTGAAGGCAGCGTGGCATTGTCCGCACGCACGGGCGACGGCCTGGATGCCCTGCGCCGGCGCCTGCTGGACGTGGCCGGCTGGCAGTCGGCCCCAGAAGGCCTGTACCTGGCGCGCGCGCGCCATGTGGAGGCACTGCAGGCCGTGGCCGCCCACCTGCAGGAGGCCGAGCTGCAGCTGGCGGCCCAGGCCGCCCACCTGGACTTGCTGGCCGAGGAACTGCGCCTGGCCCAGGTCTCGCTGAACTCCATCACCGGGGAATTCAGCTCCGACGATCTGCTGGGCGTGATCTTTTCCAGCTTCTGCATCGGCAAGTGACCGGGCTGCCGGATGGCCCCGACCCATTCGCACAGCCGGCAGAGTTGCTGCAATACTTATCTTTTGCTACAAAATTTGCCGTCGAAAACCCGCTTGTCGGCATTGGCGTGTCCGCTGCCGTCGCTTAGCATGCGGCGTGCCGCAGCGGCCCTCGTCGCTGCCTGCCGCCGGGCGCAGCCCTGGCGCAGGTGCGCGGCCCACTTCGAACCGGATCCGCCATGTCTTCTTCCTCCCACAATGATTTGCGGCCACTGGCCCAGGCCATGTCGTCGGCCGTGGCTGTCGATGGTGTGCAGAACGCGCTGACCTTGGAGCAATGGGATCTGCTGGCGCCCTACCTGGTGCCGGTCATGCTGGCGGCGGGCGAGCTGCTGTTTGCCGAAGGTTCGCTGGACCGCAATCTGTACTTCGTGGAGTCCGGCAGCCTCAGCGTGCACTACCAGGATGCGAAGGAGCGCATCCGCCTGGCCATCGTCGGCCCGGGCTCCATTCTGGGAGAGGGCGCCTTCTTCGCCCACCGTGCGCGCCATGCCACCGTGCAGGCGGCTGCGCCGGGACGGCTTTGGTGCCTGACGGCCATGCGCTTCGCCGAACTCAGCAATCGCCAGCCCGGTGTGGCGCTGGCCCTGGTCATGGCGGCTGGCCAGGTGCTTGCCCGCCGTGCGGTGGACAGCCGCCGCCGGGTGGCCAGTACCTGAAAGGCTCCCGGGCAGCACCTGGGGCGGGGCGCTGTGCGGGCGCGGGGCGGTGACAGGCCGGCCTTTGCGCTGCGACAAATTGATACAGCGGTTTTGCTGCGCCCGTGCTCGAAATGTCGCAAAGTTGCAGGCACAATGCCGCGAGTTTGTGACTATTCGTGACAATGAGAGCCCCCATGTCTGTGTTCAACTGGTTTTCCCGCAAGCCTGTGCCGGAGCAGGGCCGTGGTTCGCCCGGAGACGATGGCCAGGCCAGTGCCGTGGCGCGTCGTGATGCAGGGCCCGGTGGACGCCGCAGCGAGCGTTCCGAGCGCCGTGAGCAGCTCTACGGTGTGGTGCGCGATGTCATGGTGCGTGCCGGTGTGTTGTCGGCCAGCTACAAGTTCAAGGTGCTCTCGCTGGACAACGTGGGCCAGCGCTTCGTGGTGATGATGGACCTGGCGCGGGCCTATGCCAGCGAAACCGCGCGGCTCAGCGAGATCGAGGCCATGCTGGCCCAGGCGGCCAAGGCCCGCATGGGTGCGGTCGTGACGGCCGTGTACTGGCGGGTCAGCGACCAGAACGCTGCAGCCCAGGCCCAAGTCCAGGTGCATTCCGCAGCGACGCGCACACCGCGTCCCGTCCCGCCCATGGCCGTCCCGGTGGCGGCCGCGATGGAGGCGGCAGCGCCCCAGCGCCGCAGGCAGGACATGGCGCCCTTCGAACCCATAGACGATCAGGAAATGGCGGCCTTCAAGCTCGCCGTGGCAGCCATGCCCGCAGCCGGGCGGGGAGCGGGTTCTGCAGGCTCTGCTGCAGCGGCTCCCGCTGGGGTGCGCCGCTCGGGCCCCTTGCTCGGGCCGGGCGCAGGCGATCGCGGTGCGGACTTTCCCCACAGCACGCTGGACCACCTGGACCTGGGCGTCACCCAGTACGGCGAACTGCGCTGACCGGGCTGCGGCCTGGCTCAGTGGCCGGCGAAATCCACCAGCGTGAACAGCGGCAGTCCGCTATCGCGCAGCAAGGTGGAGCCGCCCAGCTCGGGCAGGTCCACGATGGCCGCGCCCTCGATCACGGTGGCGCCGAGTTTTTCCAGCAGCCGCTTGCCGGCCATCATGGTGCCGCCGGTGGCGATCAGGTCGTCGATCAGCAGCACGCGGTCGCCCGCCTTGACGGCGTCGGTGTGCAGCTCCACGGTGGCACTGCCGTATTCGAGTTCATAGGTCTCCTCCACCGTGGTGAAGGGCAGCTTGCCCTTTTTGCGGATGGGTACAAATCCCACGCCCAATTCGTGGGCCACCACGGCGCCCAGGATGAAGCCGCGCGCATCGAGCCCGGCCACCACATCGGGGCGCATGCCGCGCTGCATGTAGCGGTGCACGAAGGCGTCGGTCATCACGCGAAAGACCTGCGGGTCCTGCAGCAGCGGCGTGATGTCGCGAAACTGCACGCCGGGCGCCGGCCAGTCGGGAACGGTGCGTATGTGCGTGCGCAGGTAGTCGTTGACGCTGGGGGTGGTATGCATGGCGCTGGATCGGGGGCTGGAGAAGACGGGCCAGTGTACCCAGGCGCCCGATGGCGACCGCCGCCGCCGGATGGCCAGACCGCCTAAAATCATCCAGATGAATTCTGATGCTGCCACCCTGGATGCGCTGGACACGCCCCGTGCCCTGCGCCTGGCCCGCGACACCCTGGGCATCGAGGCCGATGCCCTTCAAGCCATGTCGCAGCGCCTTGATGGCGTGTTCGGCGAAGTGGTGCAGCGCATCCTGCGGCTGTCCGGCCGCGTCGTCGTGATGGGCATGGGCAAGAGCGGCCATGTCGGGCGCAAGGTGGCCGCCACCCTGGCTTCCACGGGCACGCCTGCGTTCTTCGTGCATCCGGCCGAGGCCAGCCATGGCGATCTGGGCATGGTGACCGGCATCGACCTGGTGCTGGCGCTGTCCAACAGCGGCGAGGCCGATGAGCTCGCTGCGCTGCTGCCGGCCATCAAGCGCCAGGGCATTGCGCTGGTGGCCATGACCGGCGGCGCGCAATCCACGCTGGCCCGCCATGCCGACTGGGTGCTGGACACCCGTGTCGAGCGCGAGGCCTGCCCCCTGAACCTTGCACCCACGGCCAGCACCACGGCGCAGATGGCCATGGGCGACGCCCTGGCCGTGGCCCTGCTCGATGCGCGCGGCTTTGGCGCCGAGGACTTTGCGCGCTCCCATCCGGGCGGTGCGCTGGGCCGCAAGCTGCTGACCCATGTGCGTGATGTCATGCGCAGCGGCAATGAGCTGCCGAAGGTCGGGGCCGATGCCAGCTTTGTCGAACTGATGCGCGAGATGAGCGCCAAGGGCCTTGGCTGCTCGGCCATCGTCGATGCGGCAGGCGTGCTGCAGGGCATCTTCACCGACGGAGACCTGCGCCGCCGCGTGGAGGCCGGCACCGACCTGCGCGCGCTGCAGGCCGGCGATGTCATGCACAAGGGGCCCCGCACCATCGCCGAAGACGCGCTGGCCGTGGACGCCGCCAGCATGATGGAGGAGCACGGCATCACCGCGGTGCTGGTGGCCGATGCGCAGCGCCAGCTGCGCGGCGTGGTCCATATCCGCGACCTGATGCGCGCCAAGGTGATCTGATGGCACGCGCTCCTTTGACGCCCGTGCAGAACTGGGACGCACAACTGCTGCTGCTGGCACAGGATGTGCGGGTGGCCTTCTTCGATGTCGATGGCGTGCTCACCGATGGCGGCCTGCTGTTCTCTGGCGAAGGCGAGGTGCTCAAGCGCTTCAACACGCTGGACGGCCATGGCCTGAAACTGCTGCAAAAGGCCGGCATCACGCCCGCCGTGGTGACGGGTCGCGATTCGCCGGCCCTGCGCCTGCGGCTGAGCAACCTGGGCGTCACGCATGCGCGCTTTGGCACGGAAGACAAGGTGCCCGCCGCCGAGGCCATTCTGGGCGAGCTGGGCCTGCAGTGGCACCAGGCGGCAGCCATGGGCGACGACTGGCCCGACCTGCCCGTGATGCGGCGCTCCGCCTTTGCCTGCGCGCCGGCCAACGCCCATGACGAGGTGCTGGCCGTGGCCGACTGGATCACGCCGCGCAGCGGTGGCGAAGGGGCGGTGCGCCAGCTGTGCGACCTGCTGCTGGCCGCGCGTGGCGCCTATGCCAGGCTGCTGGCGGAATACGCATCATGATCCAGGCTTGGCGCCGCGTCGGGGACCGGCTTTCCCTGTACCTGCCCGTGCTGCTGATGGGCCTGCTGGCGCTGGGCACCTGGTGGCTGGTGCGCAATGCACCGCAGCCCGTGGCCAGCGGCACCGAAAAGGCCGTGGCGCATGAGCCCGACTACTTCATGAAGGATTTCTCGATCAAGAGCTTCGACGCCACGGGGCGGCTCAAGAGCCAGATCGAGGGCAGCGTGGGCCGCCACTATCCGGATACCGACACCCTCGAAATCGACAACGTGCGCATGTTCGCGGTCTCGCCTGAAGGCCGCATCACGCGCGGCAGCGCCAAGCGGGCGCTGAGCAATGCCGATGGTTCCGAGGTGCAGATGTTTGGCAATGCCGTCGTCACGCGCGAGCCATTTGTGACAGCAGGTAAACAACCGCAGCCGCAGTTGCAATTCCAGGGCGAATTCCTGCACGCCTGGCCCAACGAGGAGCGCGTGAGTTCCAACCAGCCCGTGGTGCTGACCCGTGACAAGGACCGTTTCACGGCCGACAGCATGCAGTACAGCAACCTGGATCTGGTGATGAAGCTGCAGGGCCGCGTGCGCGGCACCCTGCAGCCGTCCAGGACCAAGTAAGGCGCCAGCGCAAGCGCAGGCCTGCCGATGGAGAACAAGCCATGACGACATCCTCGCGCAGCCCGGCACCCCTGGCCTTCATCACCGGCGCATCCAGCGGCATAGGCCAGGCCCTGGCCTGGCATGCCTACCAGCAAGGCTGGTCGCTGGCACTGGTTGCGCGGCGTGGCGACGTGATGGCGCAATGGGCTGCGCAGCAGGGCCTGGAGGCGTCGCGCTTCGCCATCTACGAGGCCGATGTGGCCGTGCCCGACAGCATCATCGCTGCCGCCCGGCGCTGTGAGCAGCAGCAGGGCCTGCCCGATGTCGTGATTGCCAATGCCGGCGTCAGCTGGGGTGTGGACACCTCGATGCGCGAGGATATCGACACCATGCAGCAGGTGCTGGCCGTCAACACCATGGGCGTGGCGGCCAGTTTCCATCCCTTTATCGCGCCCATGGTGCGGCGTGGCAGCGGGCAGTTGGTCGGTATCGCCAGCGTGGCCGGGCTGCGCGGCCTGCCGGGACATGGTGCTTATTGCGCCAGCAAGGCTGCAGTCATTGCCTATTGCGAAAGCCTTCGCGGTGAATTGCGCAGTAGTGGCGTAAAAGTCACTACATTGCTTCCTGGTTATGTAGATACACCCCTCACACGCGGTAACCGCTATGGCATGCCATTCCTATTGCAACCCCATGAGTTTGCTGCAAGGGCCTGGCGTTCCATTGATGCCGGGCGCAGCTTGGCCATCATCCCCTGGCAAATGGCGTGGGTTGGCCGTTTGATGAAAATGCTGCCAAACCCCTTGTTTGATCGGCTGCTTGTAGGACGAAAGCGCAAACATCGTCATTCGAAAAATTCCTGAAGCTCGTCGTGCTCAGGGAATATGTTCATGCATAAACTTGCACCCGCAAAAAAGGCTCCCTGAAGGAGCCTTTTCTTGTTTGGGAGAACATGGGAGACCGGGGTCTCATTCTCCGTTGTTATTGTTGTTTCCCCAGCCGCCGCCACGGCCGCCATTGCGGGGGCCGGAGCCATAGGGGCTGCGGAAACCACCATCGCCACGGCCGCCGTAGCCGCCGCCACCGCCGCCGTCACCACGGCCATAGCCACCACCGCCGCCGCCATCGCTGCGTCCGTAGCCGCCGCCATCACCGCGGCCACCGCCACCGTAGCCACCGCCGCCGCCATCACCACGGCCATAGCCGCCGCCACCGCCGCCGCCATCACCACGGCCATAGCCGCCGCCACCGCCGCCGCCACCAAAGCCGCCCGAGCGCGGGGGACGGGGCTCCATGGGGCGCGCTTCGTTCACCACGAGGCTGCGCCCGCCCAATGGCTGGCCATTCATGCCTTGAACGGCTGCCTGTGCCTCGGCATCGCTGCCCATTTCGACAAACCCGAATCCCTTGGAGCGGCCTGTGTCGCGTTCCATCATGACCCGGGCGCTGGTGACAGCGCCGAACTGGCTGAATGCCTGCTCCAAGTCGTTGTCACGCACACCATAGGGAAGGTTGCCGACGTAAAGCTTATTGCCCATCAAAAACTCCTCAACTCCTCAATGCTCACTGGTTTGCGCTCGGCTTCAGGACGCACAGACATCAGGTTCTTTGTATACAAGAGCCTGTCCAACCTTCCTAAACACATAGCGTTCGAACGGGTCTGCCCGAAACCAAATTATGAAGCACAAAAATCAAAAAGATAAATGCTCGAAAACACAAGCTGATAACGTTTGGCAACAAAAAAGGGGCTCGAAGGCCCCATTTTTTTGCTAACGCAAGCTCTAAGCGAGTGCTTAGTAGCTGTTGCGACGGCCGCCGCCACCGCCGTAGCCGCCGTCACGGTTGCCGCCGCCGAAGCCGCCGCCACCGCCGCCACCACCAAAGCCGCCGCCGAAGCCGCCGCTACGGGGAGCGCGGGGCTCCATCGGACGGGCTTCGTTGACCACCAGGTCACGGCCGCCGCGGTTTTGGCCGTGCAGGCCTTGGATAGCAGCTTGTGCTTCGGCATCGCTGCCCATTTCGACGAAGCCGAAACCCTTGGAACGGCCGGTGTCGCGCTCCATCATCACTTTGGCGCTGTTGACGGCGCCGAATTCGCTGAAGGCTTGCTCCAGATCGCTGTCACGGAAGGTGTACGGCAGGTTGCCGACGTAAAGCTTGTTGCCCATGGAGGACTCCTGAAAAAACTGGAAAACGCGATGGAGCCCTAGGGAGTCAACACGGGATGACAACGTTAGAGACGCAAACGCACTCGCCCTCATTGAGCCGAAGCCCGAACGAAAGCCTGCCCATTATGTGGCAGAAGTTTTCGCACGTTATTACTGTTTCGCAAAAATTCGTCGTGCCCGCCACAGAATGCCCCTGGGAGTAACCCTGAAATTGCGGCAGCGCATAAGCAAGTGCCGTGGCGGCAGTGGTGGTCGGCATGCGGATCGGGGTGCTGCTATGATCGCCGCCTCAGTCTTTGGGGAGTAGATCGTTCGGCTCAGTGGCCGGATGCATGCGTCAACAAACTTGGGCCTTCGCTGGCCTATGGCGTATGCGGCGCGCAGTGCAATGCTGCGTGTGACCGATCGAGACCATTGACCGCGCACCGATCCAAAGGCCGGAGTCGGAGCGTGGTCAATGCGTGCTCTATCCGGCCGGATAAATCCCCACACCATGGAAGCCTTCCTGATTTCAACCTCCGTCGTCGCACTTGCCGAGATGGGGGACAAGACCCAGCTGCTGTCGCTGGTGCTCGCCGCGCGTTTTCGCAAACCCTGGCCCATCGTTGCGGGCATTTTCGTGGCCACGCTGGTCAACCATGCGCTGGCCGGTGCCGTGGGTGCCTGGATCACCAGCTACCTGGGCGAGAACGCCATGCGCTGGATCCTGGGCCTGTCCTTCATCGCCATGGCGATCTGGATGCTGATCCCCGACAAGCTCGACGAGGACGAGGTCTCCGGGCATTCGCGCTGGGGCGTGTTCGGCACCACGCTGGTGGCCTTCTTCCTGGCCGAGATGGGCGACAAGACGCAGATTGCCACCGTGATGCTGGCGGCCAAGTACAACGCCTACCTGTGGGTGGTGGCCGGCACCACGCTGGGCATGATGCTGGCCAACGCGCCTGTGGTGTGGCTGGGCGACAAGCTGGTCAAGCGCGTGCCCATACGCCTGGTGCATGTGGTCTCGGCCGTGATCTTCCTGGTGCTGGGCGTGCTGGCCCTGTTCCTTCCGGGGACGGGCGTTTTGGCATAATGAGCCTTCATGCGCCGATTTGCTTCTGCTTGCGGGCGCTTTATAAATCCTGCTAAAGACGACACCAGAGAACCCGGCCTCGTTTTTAGCGATGCCGGGTTTTTTCATGTCCTTCATCGCCACACCACAAACCATGCACTTCGACGAGCCCCTGCCGCTGCAGGGCGGCGGCTCGATCCGGGACTACGACCTCGCCTACGAGACCTACGGGCAGCTCAATGCCGATCGCAGCAACGCGGTGCTGGTCTGCCATGCGCTCAATGCCTCCCACCATGTGGCAGGCGTCTACGAGGGCCAGGCCAAGAGCGAGGGCTGGTGGGACAACATGATCGGCCCGGGCAAGCCCGTGGATACGAACCGGTTCTTCGTGATCGGCGTGAACAACCTGGGCTCGTGCTTTGGCTCGACCGGCCCCATGCACGCGCATCCCGACACCGGCAAGATCTATGGCGCCGACTTCCCCGTGGTCACGGTGGAGGACTGGGTGGACGCCCAGGCCCGGCTGCTGGACCGGCTGGGCATTGGCCAGCTGGCCGCCGTGCTGGGCGGCAGCCTGGGCGGCATGCAGGCGCTGTCGTGGTCGCTGCGCCATCCTGACCGCATGCGCCACGCCGTGGTCGTGGCCAGCGCGCCCAACCTCAATGCCGAGAACATCGCCTTCAACGAGGTGGCGCGCCGCGCCATCGTCACCGACCCGGATTTCCACGGCGGGCATTTCTACGAGCACGGCGTGGTGCCGGCGCGGGGCCTGCGCATCGCCCGCATGATCGGCCACATCACCTACCTCAGCGACGACGTGATGAACCAGAAGTTCGGCCGCCAGCTGAGGGAGGGGCTGGACCTGAAGTACAGCACGCAGGACGTGGAGTTCCAGATCGAGAGCTACCTGCGCTACCAGGGCGAGAAGTTCAGCAGCTACTTCGACGCCAACACCTACCTGCTGATCACGCGTGCGCTCGATTATTTCGACCCGGCGCGCGCGCATGGCGGCGACCTGACCCGGGCGCTGTCCGTTGCCAAGGCCGGCTTCCTGCTGGTGAGCTTCACCACCGACTGGCGCTTTGCCCCCGCGCGCAGCCGCGAGCTGGTCAAGTCGCTGCTGGAGAACAACCGCGACGTCAGCTACGCCGAGATCGACGCGCCCCACGGCCATGACGCCTTCCTGCTCGACGACCCCCGCTACATGAAGGTGATGCGCTCCTACTTTGACAACATCGCCCAGGAAACCCCGACAGCCGCCAAGGAGGCCGCATGACCGAGCTGAACACCATGCAGGCGATTGCGCGCCTGATCCCCAAGGGCTCGCGCGTGCTCGACCTGGGCTGCGGCGATGGCGCCCTGCTGTCGCACCTGCAGCGCGAGCGCGGCTGCACCGGCTACGGCGTGGAGCTGGACGACGCCAATGTGCTGGCCTGCGTGCGCCGGGGCGTGAACGTGCTGCAGCTGAACCTGGAGGACGGCCTGGCCATCTTCCAGGACAACAGCTTCGACGTGGTGCTGCAGATCGACACGCTGCAGCATCTGCGCAATGCCGAGACCATGCTGCAGGAGACGGCGCGCATAGGCCGCGCGGGCATCGTCGCCTTCCCCAACTTCGCGCACTGGCCCAACCGCCTGTCCGTGCTGCGCGGGCGCATGCCGGTGACGCGGCGCCTGCCCTACCAGTGGTATGACACGCCCAATATCCGCGTGGGCACCTACAAGGACTTCGAGGTGCTGGCCACCCGCAACCGGCTGCGCATCCTGGACTCCTTCGGCCTGCAGGATGGCCGCAGCGTGCGCACCCTGCCCAATCTCATGGCGGGCACGGCCGTCTTCCATTTCGAGCACGCTTGAGCGGCGGTCCGGTCCATGCCCGTGTCATGGGTGGCGCGCACAATCGACGGATTGCGAACCCGAAAGGCAGACATGAACCGCTTCCCACGCCGCCGCGCGCTGGCCCTGGCCGGCGCAGCCGCCGGCCTGCTGCTGGCAGGCTGCGCCACGCCGCAGGCCGCCAATTCCCCATCGCAGGCCGCGGACTGGCCTCCCCGGCCCGCGCTGATCGCGCACCGCGGTGCGTCGGCACTGCGGCCAGAGCACACGCTGGAGGCCTACCGGGAGGCCATACGCGCGGGCGCCGACTTCATCGAGCCCGACCTGGTCATCACGCGTGATGGCGTGCTGGTGGCGCGGCATGAGAACGCCATCGCCATCCTCGCGGCCGACGGCAGCCTCAAGGAGGCCACCACCAATGTGGCCGACCGTCCCGAGTTCGCGGCGCGCAAGACCACCAAAACCATCGACGGGCAGGCGATCACGGGCTGGTTCGTGGAGGATTTCACGCTGGCCGAGCTGAAGACGCTGCGTGCGCGTGAACGCATCCCGGCGATCCGCCCGGCGAATGTGCAGTTCAATGACCGTTTCGAGGTGCCCACGCTGCAGGAGGTCATCGACCTGGCCAAGGCGGAGAGCGCGCGCACGAACCGCACCATAGGCATCTATCCCGAGACCAAGCACCCGAGCTACTTCCAGTCCATCGGCCTGCCGCTGGAGCCCGTGCTGCTGAAGCTGCTTGCGGACAACGGCTGGAACCATGCACAGGCGCCAGTCTTCGTGCAGTCCTTCGAGGTGGAGAACCTGCGCTGGATCCGTGCGCGCAGCAGCCTGCGCCTGGTGCAATTGCTGGCGCCCAAGGGCAAGCCCTATGACAGCGTGGCACGCGGCACGGGCCCCGGCTATGCCGACATGGTCACGCCCGCAGGCCTGGCCGAGATTGCGCGCTATGCCAATGGCATCGGGCCGAGCAAGAGCATGGTGATCCCCGTGGTGCAGGGCGCCAATGCGGCGCCCACGGCGCTGGTGGCCGATGCCCACCGTGCGGGGCTGCTGGTCCATCCCTGGACGCTGCGACCCGAGAACGCCTTCCTGCCCCTGAGCCTGAAATCGCCGCCCGCACAGGACGGCGCCCGGCGCGGCAATGCACGCGCCGACATGGACGATTTTCTGCGCACGGGCATCGACGGCATCTTCACCGACGATCCGTCGGTGGGGCGCGCGGCCATCGATGACCTGCTCAAACCGAAGCCTTGAGACGGCGCGCCGCCGCGCGCCGGCCTGCTGCCTGCGCCTGCTCCAGCCACTGCTGCACACGGGCGGCCTCGGCGCCGAGCACGGGGCCGAAGCTATGTATGCGCACGGGCCGGATGCCGCTGAATTCCAGGATGGCGCGGCGCATCTGGTGGTGGCCCGGCATGTGCGCCACCCAGCGGTAGTACCAGGGCGGTGAATCCATGCTCACCAGCAGGTCGGCCGTGCGGCCGGCCAGCAGCCGGTCCCACAGCACCGAGCCCTTGCGGTACTTGAACGCGAAGCCCGGCAGAAAGATGCGATCGATGAAGCCCTTGAGCAAGGCCGGCAGGCCGCCCCACCAGGTGGGATAGGCCCATGCCAGGTGGCTGGCCCACAGGATGTCGGCCTGGGCCCGCTGCAGGTCAGGCTCCAGGGGCTGGTCCTGGCGGTAGCCGGCATGCAGCAGCGGGTCGAAGTCCAGTTCGCCCAGGCGCAGCAGGCGTACCTCGGCGCCGCTGTCGCGTGCGCCCTGTGCGTAGGCGTCGGCCAGGCCTGCGCACAGGCTGCTGGCCGACGGGTGGCCGAGGATGATCAGGATGCGCTGGGGATGCGTATCGGCAGGAGGGCGGGAGGTGCTTGGAGACATGGAGCCCATGTTCGCCTTGCCCCTTGGGGCAGGGTCAAGCACCCGGGCTCAGGCCCCGTGCTCACGCCAATGCGGGTTCGCAGGCGCCCTGGGTACCTGCCGTCTCCAGGCTGCATTCGAGCAGTTCGCGCTCCAGCGCCGCCAACTGGGACTGCTGCGCCTGGAGGCGCCGGATGTCCGCCTGAACCTGGATGCTGCGCTCGCGCAGCAGCCGGGCCAGGGCTTCCCAGCTTGTGGCCTCATGGATGCGGTGCAGGCCGTGCAGCTCGTCCAGCCGAAAGCCCAGTCCCAGCGCCTGGCGTATGCGCTGCACAAGCACCAGGTCCTGCTCGCCATAGATGCGGTAGCTGCCTGCCCGTGCCACGGCGCCGAGCAGGCCCCGTGATTCATACAGCCGGACGGCCTTGGGCGAGCAGCCGGCGCGTCGGGCGAGTTCTCCGATATACATGGCGCGATCGTAGTCGTTGGCGGCGGGGTGTCCGGGGTCCGTGCCGCCTTGGCGCACAATGACCGGATCGCGGCGCTGGCTTCGCTCGAACGGTGCGCCGACCCATGACACGAGGACCCGCCATGAACGCACGCACCCCTTCGCAACTGCTGCAGCCCGCAGCCGCGCTTGACCAGATCAGCCGCTCCTGGGACGAGCGCATCGTCCCGGCGCTGACCGAGTACATCGCCATTCCCGCCAAATCGCCCATGTTCGCGCCCGACTGGGAGCAGCAGGGCCACCTGGAGACCGTGCTGCGCAATGCGGCCGACTGGGTGCTGGCGCAGAAGGTGGGGGGCCTGACGCTGGAGATCGTGCGCCAGCCCGGCCGCACGCCGGTGCTGTTCTTCGAGGTGGAAGGCACGCAGGACAAGGCGGCCTCCAGCCCCACGGTGCTGATGTACGGCCACCTGGACAAGCAGCCCGAGTTCGACGGCTGGCGCAGCGACCTGGGCCCGTGGACGCCCAAGTACGAGAACGGCAAGCTCTATGGCCGTGGCGGCGCCGACGACGGCTATGCGGTCTACGCCAGCATCGCGGCCGTGCAGGAGCTCAAGCGCCAGGGCGTGCCGCACCCGCGCATCCTGGGCCTGATCGAGACCTGCGAGGAAAGCGGCTCGCGCGACCTGCTGCCCTATGTCGATGCCCTGCGTCCGCGCCTGGGCGATGTGGGCCTGGTGATCTGCCTGGACAGCGGCGCCGGCAACTACGACCAGCTGTGGCTGACCACCAGCCTGCGCGGCATGGCCAGCGGCACGCTGAAGGTGGAAATCCTCACCGAGGGCGTGCATTCGGGCGATGCCTCGGGCGTCGTGCCGTCGTCCTTCCGCATCCTGCGCCAGGTGCTGGACCGGCTGGAGGACAGCAAGACCGGGCGCCTGCTGCCTGCCAGCTTCCACTGCGAGGTGCCGGCCGAGCGCATGGCGCAGATGCGCGACACGGCGGCCATCCTGGGTGAGGACACCTATGCCCGCTTCCCCTGGGCGCACTACGACTGCGGCGGCTCCACGCTGTTCGCCCTGCCCACCACCACCGACCCGGTCCAGGCCCTGGTCAAGCGCACCTGGGAGCCCACGTTGAGCGTGACCGGCGCCGAGGGCCTGCCCGCGCTGCAGGACGCCGGCAACGTGCTGCGCCCCTATACCGCATTCAAGCTCAGCCTGCGCCTGCCGCCCCTGGTCGATGCCGCTGCCTGCGTGCAGGAAATGAAGGCGCTGCTGGAGGACAACGCGCCCTACCAGGCCCGTGTGACCTGGCAGGGCCTGTCGGGCGCCAGCGGCTGGAATGCGCCGGCCATGGACGGCTGGTTCGAGGACGCGCTCAACGCGGCAAGCCAGGCGCATTTCGGCGCCTCCTGCGGCTACATCGGCCAGGGCGGCACGATTCCGCTGATGAACATGCTCAGCCAGGGCTTTCCCAAGGCCCAGATGATGGTCTGCGGCGTGCTCGGACCCAAGAGCAATGCCCACGGTCCCAATGAATTCCTGCACGTGCCCTATGCCAAGAAGCTCACGGCCGCCGTGGCCCAGGTGATCGCCGCCATGGCCGGGGCGCAGGCAGCCGCCGAGGCGGGCGCTGCTGGCGTGGCGTGATGGCAGTGCCGGCCCCCGCACCCGTTCCTGCACCTGCCTCGCAAGGCCAGGTCACGCGCCTTGCGTCCAGCGACGGCGCCGAGCTGTCACTGCGCGACTGGCCCGTGGACGGGGGCCAGGCGCGCGCCACCGTGCTGCTGGTGCACGGCCTGGGCGAGCACATCGGCCGCTATGAGGCGCTGGCCCGGCGCCTCAATGCCTGGGGCTATGCGGTGCGCGGCTACGACCAATACGGCCATGGGCGCTCGGCAGGGCCGCGCGGCGGCTTGACGGCCGATGGCCGGCTGCTGGATGACCTTGCGGCCGTGGTCGATGCCACGCGTGCCCAGCAGCCCGCTGGCCAGCCGCTGGTGCTGCTGGGCCACAGCCTGGGCGGCCTGGTGGCTGCGCTGTTCGTGGCGCGTGCCATCCGGCCTGTCGATGCGCTGGTGCTGTCTTCGCCGGCCCTCGACGTGGGCCTGTCGCCCATCCAGAAACTGCTCGTGGGCACGCTGCCGCGCCTGGTGCCCGACCTGCGCGTGTCCAACGGCCTGCAGATTCCCTATCTCTCGCATGACGCGGCGGTCTGCGATGCCTACCGCGCCGATCCGCTGTGCCATGACCGCATCTGCGCGCGGCTGGCGCGGTTTCTGGCGCAGGGCGGCCCGCAGGTGCTGGCCCGCGCGGGGCAGTGGAGCGTGCCCAGCCTGTTGCTATGGGCGGGGGACGACAGGCTGGTGGCGCCGGCCGGCAGCCAGGCCTTTGCCGACCGCGCGCCGCCAGCCGTGGTACAGGCTCAGTGCTTTGACGGCGCCTACCACGAGCTGTTCAACGAGCGCGATGACTTCGCCGCGCCCGTGTTCGCGCGGCTGCGCGACTGGCTGGGCCGCTTCAGGCCAGCGTGAGCGCCGCCAGCGCGGCCAGGGGCGCGGTTTCCGCGCGCAGCACGCGTGGCCCCAGCGTGACGGGCACAAAGCCCTGGGCGCGGGCCAGGGCCTCCTCTGCAGGCGACAGGCCGCCCTCGGGGCCGGAGAGAAAGACCACGGGTGCATCCTCGGCCGTGGCATCCAGGATCTCACCCAGCGGCCGCGTGCCCTCGCCCAGCGACAGCAGCAGGCGCAGCGTGCCGGGCGGCAGCTGTTTCGCACCGCCCTCCAGCCAGTCCTCCAGGTCTGCAGGGGTGTGCAGCGGGGGAACGCGGTTGCGCGTGCACTGCTCGCAGGCCGATACGGCCACGGCCTGCCAGTGGGCGAGTTTTTTCTCGGCGCGCTCGCCCTTGAGCTTGAGCACGCTGCGCTCGGCCACCAGCGGGGTGATGCTG
>Ga0066479_1000303_pt1 | contig 16028 bp, 9 predicted proteins | sample LakWasM117_HOW13_2_FD_59555 | JGI IMG/M metagenome (GOLD analysis project Ga0066479, IMG submission 59555) | Freshwater sediment methanotrophic microbial communities from Lake Washington under simulated oxygen tension - Sediment Metagenome 117_HOW13 | ecosystem: Environmental > Aquatic >... | reverse complement strand
GCCTGGAAAGCGTGTGTGGGCTAATCCCCACCGCGGGTTCGAATCCCGCCCTCTCCGCCAGATAGCTTGTATTCATGCGGGTTTCAAGAGATTTTTTATTTCTACCCACGTTTTTACCCACAGCAACTTTTCTAAAGTTGCGACAAGAAAGAAGCCCGGTGTACCGGGCTTTTTTTTCGTTTGGTGAGCGCAGAAGCGCGGTACGTGGAGCGATGACCGCCTGGTTTGCCCCTTGCCCTAGCCACGGGCGGGCGAAGCCCGCCGTGGCGTTTGCGCGGGCTGAGGGAGCCCCCTTGGGGGGCGGACGGGCAGGCCGCGCGGGCCAAAGCCGCGTAGCGGCGAGGCCCCAGAGGGCGGGCGGGGGCTGGCACCATGCTTGGCCGCAGGCCACTGGCTACATTGCTGCGCGAAGCGCCTGGCCAGAACCCCGAACTATGCACACCGCTGGCTGGAGCGGAGGCCACTTTGCATAAGGCCTGTTTCATAAACCCGCGAGGGCGCGCAGCGGTGCGGGGCACCAAGCGGAGCTTTAGCGCAGCGACTGCACCGCACTTTGTGAAATGGGGCCTTATGTAAAAGCGCAGCGGGTGGCCGCAGCGGGGGTGCTGCACCATGAATCGCCGCCCTCCGGCGGCGCTGGTCAACACTCCGCGTGCACGGGCATGGCGGCTTGCCGCCTTGGCCGCTGACTGGAACCCCGGCCTGTGCACTGGGCACCAGCGGTGATGCCTGGCGGCCACCAAGCGAAGCGACTGGCGGCCGGGCATGGCCGCGCTGCTCGGTATGGTGACGCGACAGCCTTGTGTGGCTTGGCAATGGCGGCGTGCCGCCTTTGCCACTGGATGGAAACCCCGCGGGTCGTATTGGGCGCAAGCGGTGGTGCCGGGTGCGCAGCCCCTCAGCGCGAAGCGCGGCCCTTTGGGCTGCGCAGCCGGCACGACCGCGCTGTGTGATGGGGGCGCGCGAAGCTTGGTGGTCCATGGCCATGGCGGCCCGCCGCCGTGGCCACTGGCTGAGAACTACGCCCTTCGATCAGGCACGAAGCGGTGATGCTGTGCGCAGCGTCGTGCAGCGCGAAGCGCAGCTCTGCAGGCGCTGCGCATGGCATGACCGCGCTGGTGCAAAGGACATCCGCCCGGCATCTCAGACTGCGCATTCGCCACCATCACCCGCCGATCTTGCTTGCGAGGAATGCAAATGCGAGCACCTGCAGCAGCAACAGCGCGCCACCGCCCCAGATAAAACGCTTGAGCCAGTGCAAATTGAGCGCCTTGATGGTGTTGCGCAATGCAGTTTCGCTCTGCGCCAATGCTGCCTGGAGGGAAGCGTCGCGCTCTTCTCGCGCCTTGCATTCAGCTGCCAAGCTGCGCGTGGTATGGGCAATCAGATCATTAAGCTGACTTAGACCAGCGCCCAGTTTTGCGTGGGATTGACGCAATGACGCATCTAAGCTTTGACTACGCTGCGCGGCAACATCTTTTTGGTGTGTGATCTCTGCGCCGAACAAAACCATCTGGCGGGCATTTTCTGTAGCCAGATTCTGCAGTTCAGCTTCCACGCGCCTGAGTTCGTTACCGATGCGAGCTGAATGCGCTTGCTGCTCCTCGTTGGCGCTGCTCACCCGATCAAGTTGTTGGCGAATAGGGTCAAGCTCGTCCCGAACGACAGTAGGGGCCTGCGCCAACTGATCAATCCGTTCCTGCAGCTCCTGGTATTGCTGGTCGATGGTTTCAGAAAACGAATGCAGCCAGCCCTGCAATGCCTCCTTGTCCGCAGCATCTACCTGACCGAGCCTTTGCGCGATGGGTTGCAGCAGCGCCGAGTCGCGCTGAGTGCGCAGGTGTTGCAACAACTCGGCCATGGACCGCTGGACGTCCTGTAGTTGCTCGTTGGTTGCCTGGTGGTTTGCATCGATTTTTTGTGCATGCGTCAGGTTGGCCGCAGCCAGATCGTTGCAGACCGCGCTCAGCGCGAGGTTGACCTGGGAAATATCGCGGATGTAACCAATGGACTCCACCACGCTCCTGGCAAAATCACCCGAGTGCCACAGGCGCGTCAACCAGCCACCGTCTGCGATGTTGCCCGCCGCCTCCAAGGATTTCTCGCTGCCATCAATAGCCGTGCGCGCCTTGTCGGCCAACGCCTTCAGGTCGATGCTGCTGCCCTTTTTGCGGAGTTTTGCCGGCAAAAAATCCTTGGCGGTTTCCTGCGTGAGAGGAACGATGTTGGAACGCGCGTTTTTCATGCGCCCGCCTGACTCGATGCGCCCGGGCGGCCATCCAACAGCTTGCGGATCTGGGCAAGGTCCTGCGCTATCGTTTTCGTCGCGGCTGCACTGGCTTTGGCCGAGGCATCGGCACTGCGGTAGTGTTGGTCAACCGCATGCAACAGCGCCACGCTGCGCATGCGCGATTCAAACTCGGCCCGGAAGGCGGCGCCCGCGCCCTGCCAGGCGTGCAGGGTCCGGCGTTGCAATTGGTGGTCGTGCACCACACGCTTGACGATGATGGGCACCAACAGCCCCAGAGGGCCAGCCACCCAGAACGCGCCTGCGGTAATGGCGGTGTAACCCATACGTGACTTCGCCTGCTTCAGAAACTCTGTGCCAAATTCTCCGGGCGCGATGTCTCCGCTTTTGACGGCCCGACTGAGCTGAAGCGCGTCCACCAGCAGGTTGGCCAGCAGCGCAGCGCCAAAGGGGTCGATGGCGTCAACGGCCGTCATGGCGGCTGCAGCGGCACCGCGCGATGCGGCCCAACCTGCCGTTGTCTTGAGCTGACTGGCGGCCAGGCTTTGCTGCAATCGAGCGGCGAGTTCTTCTCGGGACAGCTTGCCCCGCGCAGCATTGGCCACATCTGTCATCAGTTGCGGGCCGATGGATGTGGCCAGCGCGATGGACGCGGCCAGCAAGGCGCCCTCGCCTGCGTTCCCCAGCGCGCTGGAGTCCGCGCCCACATAGTCGGGCAGCGCCCCATCGCGGATGCTGTGGGCGCCCTCCTGGGCCTCGGCGTAGGTCAGGGGCAATGATTCGGCGCCGCCCTGCGTGATGTGGTCGGCGTAGGCAATGGACTCCAGCGCCTGGGCTCTTGGCAGGTCGTTCGCGGCATAGGCCTGGGCGATGGCCTCGGCGTGCAGTTGCTGCGCCTGGGCGAGCTGGTCTGAGGGAACGATGATGGTTTGACCGGCGTATTTGGCGGCGATGGCATCACCATCGCCCACCAGTTGCGCGCCCGCCTGGTACGACTGCTGCGCGGACTCGTAGAACTTGGGGTTGAACTGCACACCATCCACGACGATGTCGGGCGAACCGAAGGCGGTGCTGCCCACGCGCACAGCGCTGGTGCCCAGGTCCTGGTGGTTTGCGTCAATGTTCAGGGACGCTGCGTGGTGCGCCTCGGCAAAATAGCCGGCCCCGCCATTTGCATTGTTGGCAATGACGTTGTGGGCAGCGTCGTAGGTGGGCGCGCCTGCGTTAAATGCCTGCTGGGCATGGTAGGCCTGTTGGCCCGCCAGTCCTGCGGCGTAAGCACCTGCGTCGGTACTGGCATCCTCATGCTGCCTGGTCGTGTGCATCTTTCGCCTCCCGAAATATGCGCTGTGTTTACGTCTTGTGACAACCGCAGAATACAAGATTGCAGGGCCAGAGCCAAATAAGACGGGGCTGGCGCACCTACAGCATCGATGGGTCCGAGCGCCGCGCAGCGGGCGCAGAAGCGGCCGCCACACGGCGCTTTGCTGCACCGCACGGCAAGCCTGTCTGTGGCGGATCAGGCAATCTGATGGGCAAAGGTAGTGGCCCCGCCCTGCTGCCTGGGTCCCCCTTTTTCCAGCAGCGATTTCGATCCAAACTGGTACCCCCTTTTGCACGCCACCCCATACAGAGTCTGCGCGGGCGTACGCGCAGTTTTTTTACCAATCTAAAAAAATTTTTAAAAAATTTTCCATACTCATCTCAAGACATTTGAAGAGCCGGCTCCCGGCCTTCCACATGCTTCCATGCGAAGCCACTCACGACCATCCATCCCCGGACAAGCGATGGTTCATACTCTGCTGCCAAATGTGCCGGTACACCCGCTGTGCCAGGCTCGCCTTGTCTTCCGGGGAGTACGGTGGCTCGGGCAGTGTTTGATAGATTTGGTCCAAAACAAACGTTTCCACCTCGGCCTGGGTCTGCTCTTTTTCTGTCCAGCGGTCCAGTGGGGCAATGACCGCCAGCACGCCCGCCAACAGATCCTTGCTGGCCTGTTTGATCCGTTCCCGATCCGTCTTTGACAGGCCCTCACGGTTTACAAGATCGAACAGCGCCAGCTGATCCTCACTGAGCCCCTCCGCAATGGCCCGGCTTTGCTCTGCCGTCAAGCTTTGCTCCAGGACCGCCAGCTTGGCGAAAGTGTCTTCCACCGTGGCCCGGTCTTTGTCCTGGTTGTAGGCTGCGATGATGTCCTGATAGGCCTTCTCGTAGTTCATCCGCAGCGGGTTGCGAGCCAGCATGTCCGCCAGTTTTTCTTCCACGATCTGCCGAATGTCTTCAATCGCCGTGGCCTTGCGCTTGACTCGTTTGGCGAACTCGTCACGCAGTTTTTCCATGTTGATCTGCGACAAGTCCACCGTCAGCCCACTGGCCTGATCGCTGCCCACGCCGTGGGTAGCAATGGCCGTGTTGACGATGCGGTGCAGCACCTTGAGCAACTCGCTGACATCGGCCGTGTCACGCCGTTCGCTCAGCTTCTTGTAGATGGCTTCCAGGTTGTCGTGGCGCTCGGCATAAACCAGCGCCGAGGGCTCCACCAGCAAAGCCTTGAAGCGGGCGATCACCACGCGGCACAAAATTTCGTAACGTCGCTTCGACTCATCGCTGGTGTAGACCGCATCCACCGCGTCGGCCAACAGCTGGATGCGGCCAAACCCTTTGGCGCCCAGCAAGGTTCCAGCATCAAAGCCCAGCCCCAGCAAATGCGCTTCCGTAACGGCAATGGCATCGGCCAAGGCGGCCACCCGCTCTTCCAGCGGTGCCACGATCTCGGCCGGCCCCCCGTCGTCGCCCAGGGCATATTGGGCCAGTGCCTCGCGCAGGCTTTTGAGCATGCCGTTGTAGTCCACGATCAGGCCAAAGTCTTTGCCGGGGTACACCCGGTTGGCGCGGGCAATGGCCTGCATCAGCGTGTGCGCCCGCATGGGCTTGTCGATGTAGAGCGTGGACAAGCACTCCACGTCAAAGCCGGTCAGCCACATGGCACACACCACTGCGATGCGAAACGGGTGCTTGGGGTTTTTGAACGCGGTTTCCACATCCACGCGCTGGCCGTCGGCCGTCTCAAACCCCAGCTTCATCACCGAGCGGTGGGGAATGATGTCAAAGCCCCAGCGCTTGAAGTCCGCCACCTCGTTTTGGGCTTCACTGATGATCAGCTCGATGATGGTGTCGTCCATCCACGCAGCCTTGGCCAGGAGCCGGTCGCGCTGGGCGTGCAGCACCTGGCGTGCTTCATCATCGGCGGCCACAGCAATGGCGGCCAGCTTAGCCTGAGCATCAGAGCGCACGGCGGCGGCCTTGACCCTCCACAATGGCCCGATCAGCTTGAGCATGCGGGCGCAGGTGATCTTGTCGATGCACACCAGCATGGCCTTGCCCGCTTCCCAGCGGGTGCTGCAATGCTCTACAAAGTCGCTGGCGATACGCTCCAGCCGTTCATCGGCGGTGATGACCTCGTAATCCTTGCCCAAGAGCTTTTCGAGCAAGGCGGTTTGATCCGGGTCCAGGTCGGCTGCATCCACCGCCGCCGCGATTTTTTCATTCAGGTCCAGCTTGGCCAGGCCCAGTTTCTCGCCCCGGTTCTCGTACACCAGCTTCACCGTGGCGCCGTCTTCTTCGCTGCGCTTGAAGTCGTAGCGCGATACATAGTCGCCAAAAATCCGTTTGGTCAGCTGGTCGTGCTTGAACAGAGGCGTGCCGGTGAAACCAATGAAGGCCGCGTTGGGTAATGCCATGCGCATGTTGCGGGCCAGCTTGCCCGACTGGGTGCGGTGGGCCTCGTCGGACACCACGATGATGTCGTCGCGCGCACTGTAGGGCTCATCGGGTGCCACGTCCTGGTTGAACTTGTGGATCAGGCTGAACACATAGCGGTGGTTTTCAGACAACAGGCGCTGCAGTTCGCGGCCAGAACCGGCCCGCGGGGTCTGCTCGTCCGCCACACCACAGCCCACAAAGGTCTTGTAGATCTGGCCGTCCAGGTCGTCCCGGTCGGTCATCAGCACAAAGGTGAAGTTGCCCGGCACGGTGCGCCGCACCTTCTCGGCAAAGAACGCCATGGAATACGACTTGCCACTCCCCTGGGTGTGCCACACCACGCCCAGGCGGCCCAGGTCGGGGTGGGCACGCTCGATGATCTGCAGGTATTGGGGCGGCGACGCCTCTGCAGCGATGGGGTATGCGCCTTGCGGCTCGTTGGCGGCCTTGTCCGTCTCGGCGTAGGGTAGCTCAATCGTGCGGTACTTGAGGCGCTTGGCCGTCGGGAATTCGCGCTTCAATGCCTCCTGGTGCACCACAGAAGCCACCGCCTGGTTTACCCCCAGCAACTGGTGGTTGCGCGCCACCACCTTGCGCACGGCGCCTGCCTTGCTGGCGTCAAACAAAATGAAGTTTTCCAGGATGTCGAGCAGGCGATCCTTGGCCAGCATGCCGTTGAGCAGCACCTCTGCGGCCACATTGCCCACATCGCTTTCGTGCAAGCGCTTCCATTCGCCAAAGTGCTCCCAGGTGCTGGTGATGGAGCCAAAGCGGGCGTTGTGCCCGTTGCTGACGATCAGGAAGGCGTTGTGGTGGAAGGCATGGGCCACCACGTTCTCGTCCATGTAGTCGCGCAGGTTGCCGTCAAACCCGGCGCGGATGTTTTTGTACACCGCCTTCAACTCGATGAACACCAGCGGCAAACCATTCACAAAACAGACCAGGTCGGCCCGGCGGTTGTAGTTGGGGGTGCGCAAGCCGGTGAGCTTGAGTTCGCGCACCACCAAAAAACGGTTGTTCGCAGGGTTGCGAAAGTCCACCACCGCCGCCTGTGCATGGATCAGCTGGCCCTGCGCATTGCGAAAGCTCACCCGCACCCCGTCGCGGATCAGCTTGTGAAAGGCCTGGTTGTGCTGCAACAGCGAGCGGGAAAAGTCGTGGTGCGTGAGCTGGGTGATGGCCTCTTCAATCGCTGGCGGCGGAAGCTGGGGGTTGAGCAGGCACAGTGCAGCGCGCAGGTCGCGCACCAGCACCGCCTCGCGCTCATGGGTGCGCCCCAGGGTGCCTGTGGGGCCAAAGGTTTCCTGGTTCCAGGCATACACGCTGTCCCAGCCCAGCATCTTCTCCAGATGCGCCGCAAAGGTGGCCTGCACCATGCGGTCTTCGCTGTTGATGTCGGTGTAGGCCATGACTTGTGCTCCCCAATTTCGTTTTGTTTATTCGAGTTGCTCGGCTGCCAACGCTTCGGCGGGTGTCATCGACCGCAGCTTGACGTTTAGCGCCAGGGCAATCGCTTTTGAGCGCCGATCAATAAACCGGTCGTAGTCGTCCGCATTGACCCCGTAGCGTTCTGCATCCTGGATCAGGTGCGTTTTGAGGGTGTCGTCCAGCGAGAGATTGGCCTTGGAAAACTTTTCCGTGTACTCGCTGGGTGCCTTCTTACCGATCCGGTGCTTGTTGGAATAGCCGTCAATCAGCGTGATGTTGGCGATCAGATTGGGCTGCTTGTCTTTGTCAACACTGGCCAAATACGCTTTGGGAAAGAAGTGGTGGTAATTGCGGCTGGTCGCAATCTTGAGATTGCTGTTGTCCAGAATCACAACCCCATTGGTATCGAACGACTTCGGTTGCTGATAGGCCAACAGACACAAGATTGCCTTGCAATAACCATTGCCAGCCGAAAACCAAGTTTCGGCAATTTTCTGGGGGGTCACCGAAAGCTCGCTGCTGGCATAGCTGGGTGCAGTGCCTTTGACGATGGCGTCCATCTTGTTGAAGTCTTCGCTCAATTTCGACTCGGTGCCGGAGTTGTAGCGCTCCGTCAGCCCAGCCCAGTAGTAAAACTGCTCCAACAGTTGCACCTGTTCAATGCTCGGCTTCTTGTTGCCGTTGGCGTGGAAGAAGTAAACCAGCGGCACCACCAGCGCCGGGTAGGGAACCAGTTGCGACACCGGCACCCGCAGCTCCGACCGAATGAAGTCAATGGCCATGAAAAGTGACGCCTTCATGGGCTCCCACTTCTCAATAAAGGCTTCGCGGCGAATTTTCAGAATGTCTTTGCTGCGCACCGCCCGCAGGGTAATGGCCGCCACGCACTGCATGATGATGGACTCAGGCAACGTCTCGAACTTGGCAGAAACCAAGCACTGTTTGTCGTCATCCGAGCCATCACGCAGCAGTTCGTACTTTTCAGCCAGGTCAAATTTCTTGGCCTCGTCATATGTCTTGGCCACCATGATCTCAAACACCGTCAACGACTTGCCGCCGGTATTGATGCGAGAGAACACCTCGCACGCCACCTCAATGGGGTAGTCCTTGATCGTGATCGTGGAAAAGTCGTAGTTGGTCAGCTTGTTCTTGTACGTCTCAATCAGCTTGAGAGTGTCGCGGTTGGGGAACTCATCCAGCAAATCGGTCACCTGGCTGGTCAGCACGCGGTGCACGGACACATAGCGCTTACCCTTCTGCTGCTCGGTCACCACGATCTGCTCATCGTTCTCCGGGTCATGGTCCAGATTGATGAAGATGTCGCGGTAATCCACCTCTTTGCCATCCTTGGTGATCCGTATGCCTTTGCGAATGGCGTAGAGCGAGGTAATGCGCTGTTGTCCATCCAGGATGTACTGCACATAGTCGCCCTTGTCAGTATCAGGCAGCTTGTGATTGCCAACTTCCTTGTAGCTGCGCAATTCCTCCTTGGTCTTCCAGAAAATGAAAGTACCAATCGGGAAGCCCTTGAGGATGGAGTCGATCAACTTGGCCGATTGCTCTTTCTCCCACACAAATTCGCGCTGGAACATGGGCAGCTTGATCTGGCCGCTGTCGATTTCCACGAAAAGCGCCTCGTACTTTTTGTTGTGGTTGTCTGGCTGAAGCAGAACCGGCTTGTCCGAGACGGTGGCAGGTGCTGTGGTGGTGCTGTCGTTCATTTGTTGGAGCTGGTTGTTCTAAACGGAAAGCTCGCCGCTCATCAGGCGTGGCAGCAGCAGGTCGCGGGCGGTGCGGAGTTTTTGGTTGGCGAAGCTTAAGGATTTCAGTTGTTCAACGATGGGCTGAATCACGCTGTCGAAATTGCTCAGCAGGCCAGGAGGCGGCAGCGGCACGGAATACGCTGTCATCTGCCTCCAATCGGCGCGAGGCATTTTGGAACCCTCTTTCATTTGCTGCGCAGTGACGGCGACAAACTCATCACTGGACATTGTCATCAGCACCAGGCCGTACAAAGTGTCATCGGCAGGGCGAACGACGATGGCATCCGACGATGCGACACCATCAACAAACGCAACGCCGACTTTGTGGAAGTAGGGTCGAATCTTGCCGAAGATGATTTCACCTGCTTTGAAGCGACTCTTGCTGCTAGTCACCTGTTCAACGGTACCCCACTCATTGAGTGAGATGGACCGACGGGGCATGTGTTCGAGGCCAATGTACGGCGTGTCTGGTTCCAGGGCTTCAGGCAAAACCATGTCCCGAATTTCACTGCACAGATCGCCTAGTGTCTTGCGCTCCCACCCCTGCGGCACGCCTTCCACGATGGGCGTGTGTTCATAGCCGGGGAAGCGCAGGCGGACGAACCATTCGCGGTAGAGCAGCCGGGCGGACTCTTCGAGCAGGGCCATGCGGCGGCGGTTGTTTTCGATCAGGTCGTCGTAGGTGGAGAGGATGTCGGCGATGCGCGTCTGAACAACACCGCTAGGTATCGGAACTTGAATAGTTTTGAGATCAGCGAGATTGATCACTTGCTGAACTGCGCCGCCTGTTCGCGTGAATAGTTCAGCGCGGCCTAGCGGGGACATCAAAAAATACATCACGAACAAGGAATTAACTTCGGGTCGAAGTGCGATCAACCCAACCTGTCGGGCGATGTTTGCGCCTTCGAGAGAAGCGGGCGCGATTGCAACTTCACCGGGATTGCCAACCAAAGAAATCAGCAACTCGCCACCGCGTAAAAGTGTTCGCTTATAGGTTTGAGATAGTTGTGGGCTTATGGTTCTAAGCGCATCAATTGCGATTCGCCCCTGAGATACATCACCACCCCGAATGAACGCGACACCGCCATCCACTTCGTCGCCAGGCTTAACGACGCCGTAAGTGATAGACCGCTCAGCTTCTGTCAATTCAGAAAGTGGAACCTTTTCCCAATGCACACTCATACGCTCGGCACCCCTGCGTCAGGAACTGAAGACGCGTTTACAACTGGATTGGTGTGATCTTTGGGAAAAATAGATAAAAACAGCCCGCAGCCCTTGTGGAACGTCCGCAAGCAGCTATCAAAAACATAGCAATCAGCAGCCCTCATACCCCCAACTCCTCAAAGTTAGTCTGTATCTTCGCCGCCAAGTCCACCGCCTCGCGGTTCAAGTCCGCCAGCTCCAGGTGGATGTCGCGCAGGGTTTGCTCAAAGTCGAAGTCTTCATCTACCTCGGCGGGTGCCACGCCGACAAAGCGGCCCGGGGTCAAGCTCCAGTCGGCGGCTTCGATCTCGGCACGGGTGACGACCTTGCACAGGCCGGGCACGTCGGCCATTGCAGCCTGGGGGAAGCGGTCTTGCAGCCAGACGACCTGGCGGTGCAGGTAGGCACATTCTTTGAGCTGTTCGACGGCGGATTTGCGCTGCTCATCGAGCTGCTTGATGAGCTTGTTGATGGCGCGGCGGTCGTGGAACCCAGCGGCCTCCTCTTGGGTGGCCAGCTCTTGCACCAGCTGTGCCGCGCGGGCGGCCAGTTTGTAGAGCAGGTCGATCTGCTTGACGAGGCCCCGGGCGGATTCGGCCAGGGGGTCGAAGGCTTGGCGGGCGGTGTGCTGGGCCTTGTTGGTTTGCGGTGGCTTGGCAATGTGCTGGCAGTAGGCGGCCAGCCCCGTGACCAAGGCGGTGCGGTCTGCGGCATAGGCGGTGGCGGCGCTGGCCCACTCCGCCAGGGCGTCGGCCAGACCCTGGCGCTTTTCCTGCGGCAGGGCCTCGATGCTCTGCACGCTGGCCATGAATGCCGAGAGGGGGACGCGGCTGTCGGTCAGCCCAGCCTCCAACGCGGTGAGCGCGGCATCCACGGCGGCAGCCTCGGTGCCCAGGCGGGTGATGTAGCTTTGCACCAGCCCCAAAAACCGCTCTTGCTGGCCCCGGTACAGCCACACGATGGCAGTCAGATTGGCCTGCTGCTCGGGCGAGAAGTCGTAGATCTTGCGGGTGACTTTGCGGTACACATTGCGGGCGTCCAGCATCAGCACCTGGTCTTTGCGCTCGGCAGGCTTGGAGCGGTCGAAGTGCCACAGCTCGCACGGCACGGTGCGGGTGTAGAAGAAGTTGGAGCGGATGGCGATCATCACGTCCACATCGCCCGTCTCTACCAGTTTGCGGCGCACTTCTTTTTCGCCATGCCCGGCGCTGCTGGCCTGGGACGACATGACAAAGCCGGCGCGCCCCGTGGGCGACAGGTAGCTGTGAAAGTACGAGATCCACAGGTAGTTGCCGTTGGAGACGTGTTTGTCTTTGTTGACGCCGGGCAGGCCAAAGGGCAGGCGGCGGTCGGTCTTCACAGCTTCGGCGTCTACCTTGTCCACATTGAACGGCGGGTTGGCCATCATGAAGTCCACATTGCCCCACAGCGGGCGGCCGTCTTGCAGGCGGTGCGCGTCTGCGTAGAAGGTGTTGGCCTCCTGAATGTTGCCCTCCAGGCCGTGTACGGCCAGGTTCATCTTGGCCAGTCGAATGGTGGTGGGGGTTTTTTCCTGGCCATAGAAGGTGACCCGCTCCATGGTCTCCAGGCCTTCGTGCTCGATGAAGTGGCTGCTCTGCACAAACATGCCACCCGAGCCGCAGGCCAGATCCGCTACCACGCCGTGGTCGGGCTCGATCACGTTGACCAGCATTTGCACCAGGGACGGGGGCGTAAAAAACTCGCCATTGTCTTGTGCGCCCTGCATGGCGAACTTCATCAGGAAGTATTCGTAGATACGGCCAAACACGTCGCCCGTGGCGGTGCGCAGGGCTTCGCTGTCAAAGCAGCGCAGCAGGTCTTCAAGCAGCTTGCTGTCGAACCGGTCGTAGTCTTTGGGCAGGCTGCCTTGCAGGGGCGGAAAGTCGGCCTCGATGGCGTTCATCGCGGCCACCAGGGCCGCGCCGAGGTTGGCCCCAGAGGGCAGACTCAGCAGGGTGTCGTACCGCGCCGCCTCGGGCAGCATGAGGGCGCGGCGCTTGATGAAGTCGGCCTTGACCAAAGGGCGCTTGGGCATGGTGCCTGCGGCCTGGGCGGCTTCAATGGCTTGCAGCGCGGCCTGGTAGCGGTTGGTGGCGTGGCGCAAAAAAATGACGCCCAGCACCGGCATGGAATATTCGGTGGCGGTGAGGTTGGAGTTGGCGCGAAGCTGGTCGGCGGCTTCCCACAGGCTGGTCTCAACTTGGGTGATGTTGTGGAATGCGTTGGCGGTCATGTCGAAATTGTGGTGGTCGGGCTGGACTGTCTGGCTGTGGTCGCACCAGGCTCGTCGCTGGGCAATGGTACTTGCTGAATCCACGGCACATAAAGGGGCTGAAGTTGACGTGCAATGGGGCGGAGTTGCAGGGGTTTGGTTGAAGCAAAGGCAATAATCGCCTAATATTTCATAATATGAAAACGCAAAAGAACCAGCTGACGCCCCGCCAACAAGCGTTTTGCGCGGTGTATGTGGGCGCCGCGCGGCGCAATGCGGCGCTGGCGGCGCGCATGGCGGGGTATGCGGCGGCGTCGTCGCATGTGACGGGCTGCCAGCTGTTGCAAAAGCCCAAGGTGGCCGACACGGTGCGGGCACTGGAAGCGCGCAATGCCCAAGACCTGGACGTGAGCCGGCTGGAGGTGTTGGCACGGTTGCTGGAGGCGGCAGGCTTGGCGAAAGAACAGGCGCAGCCCATGGCGATGGTGGCTGCCTGGCGGACGATCGCCCAAATGGCGGGGTTTTACGGGCCTGAGACGGCGTCTGCCGGGCCCCCGGCCAAGCCGGGGCCGCACCAGGAGCTGGAACGCATGAGCGACGCGCAGTTGCAGGCGGTGATTGCTGCGGGCGGTTGACGCACGTGCCGGAGCACACAAGCGGCGGGCTGTGTGGTCCAGCCAGTCCAGGGTGGTTTTGCCTTCTGGGAAGGTGAAGGAAAAAATACATCGTACGGGCGGCGAAAAGGTAGCCCCCTCCCCGTGTGCCGTCGCGTTGGTTGGACGGGCTGGACGGCGCGGCCCGTGGTGCAGCCGCCCTGCCCTGCGCCACGCGTCGCATCGTCCGTCAGATGGCATCCCATGGCAGCGTGCCGCGCGTCCCGGTGGCGTGCTCAAACTCACTGCGGCAGGCGGCCATGCTGGTGAACACCAGCTTGCGCCCGCGTGCCTGCCCCGGCGCAGCAGCGGGGCGTACATCGGTCATGGCGCCGCCGAGGAGCGCCCGCAGCACCTTGTAGAACTGGTCGCGGCCCACAGGGTGGCGATCGGCTGCGGCGCGGGCCCATTGCTGGTAGTCGGCATACACCGATTCTTTGGGCACTTCGGTTGGTGTGCCAGCTTGCGCGAACAGTGGTGCCCCCCCTGCCCAAGCGTTGGCATTGAGAACATCGTAGAGCCAGCGGGTGGGGCTGTCGGCGCTGCGGATTTTCATGTCGGCGCCGAACGGGGACGCGGGCTTGTTGCGCGGGGCGAAGCCGGTGAGGTTCACCGCCATCAGGTCGTGCATGAGGGCTGCGCGGCCACCGTTGTCCATCTGGCGGTGCAGGTCGGCAAAGAACACCTGGTTTTGCTGGTAGGTGGGGCTGACATCGAGCACCAGGAAACGCCGGTCGTCCATGTCGATGGGCACGGGCCAGTCTTCGTTGGAGCTGACAATGAGGCGCAGGTAGTTGTCCACGTCAATGATGTCGTGGCCTTTCATCTCGATGGGCAGCGTGGCATCGGTGACCATGGCTTTGAGCTTGCCTCGCTCGCTTTTGTTGCCACCCCAGGACGCCTCGTTGGCGTGCAGCAGCAGAACCCCTTTCATGTGCCCGTTGAACCGGCCGGTAAGCTGGTCGGTGCTGTTGACCTGGCGAAAGTGGCGCTTTACCAGTGCGCCGAGGGTGTCGACAAAGGTGTTCTTGCCGGTGCCCTGGCCGCCCCGCAAGACCAGGGCAACCTCGGGGCGCTCCCAGGGGCGCTGCACGAGGTGGGCGCAGTAGCTGCGCACGTAGTCGTAGAGCGCTGGCACGCCTGCGCAGATGGCGTGCTGGAGCAGGTCCCAGAACCGGGAGCAGTCGCCGGGCTGCGGATCGACAGAAAAGCCGCGCCAGAGGTTGTAGTAGCCGGGCTTGTCGCGGCCGGGGGAGAACACCAGGCCTGTGTATTCGCGGCGCTGGGGGCTTTTTTGCCATAGGCTCGCGGCCGATGAGGCCTTGTCAGGGGATGCCATGTTGGCGGTTTGCAAGGCGAAGTCGGGGCGCGAAAGTAGTTTGATGTCGTTGGGGTCGGCTTCGTCCAGGATCTTGATCTGGTGGCCCACGCCGATGATGGCAAAGCGTTGGTTCATGCGCTCGATCAGATTACTGGTGGCGGTGTTGCTGGCCGGGCCGTCGAGCGCCTTCGCGATAGTGAGCTCGCCGTAGGTGTGCGCGCCGCGCTGCTCGTCCCACTTGGGGCGCAGCATGGCGCTGGCGCGAAACAGGCGGTCGATTTGCTCTGGATAGGGGCCTGCATGGCGCGCCAGCATGCCGGCGAAGGCCAGGTCGGCCTCGCTTTGCGACGGGTAGCCCAGGGCCACCCAGTCGCCTGCCTGGAACTGCGCGAAGGCAGTGGCGTCGTGCGAGGCGCGGATGGCGGCCAGTACGGCGGCGTCGTCCGCGGGTGAGGCCTGCACAGCGCTTTTTGGGGTCAGCGTGGGGTCGTTTGCGGCGCGCTGCCGCTGGATGGTGGTGCGGGGCTTGGCCGTGCCAAACACTTCGGCGTGCAAGGTGTCGAGGCTGGCCTGAATGTCTGCGGCGACACTGGGCGCTTGCTGCCAACGGTCGCCCGTGACGGTGAAGTAGCGGCCGGCGTCGTACATCTCGATGCGGTCTTTGCGGCGGCCTTTCGGAGGCAACTTGCCTTGGCCAATGATGTGAAAGCCACGTCCACTGGGCGATAACTCAGAGTAGGTGGTGGTTGCAAAGCGCGCCAGCACTGCGGCGGCCCAGGGCTCGATGTCACCGGTAGCCGGATCGCGGCATTTGTCGAGGTCGATGCCAATGAAGGGGTCGTCGTCGGCGAACACGAAGCCGATGCCGGTGAATCGTGTGTTGCTGAGGAATGCCTGTCTGACGGTATCGAAATCCGACCAGGTGGCGCGGTTGGTGCTGTCGGCGCGGACGCCGTTGGGCTGGTAGGGGATCTTGGTGGTTTTGTCGCCGCGAGATTCGAGGCACCAGAGCACCCATTGGTCGCGCTGCAAGAGCTGAGGTGGGAAGGCTGCGGCAATGCGGTCGGTGGTTGCCACGCGGTCGCCTGCCGCGGTTTTTTTGCGGGCGGTCATGCGGGTGCTTTCGGGTTGGCGATGTGGAACAAGGTGGCGCTGGCGCGGTAGGTGTTGGCGAGCGTGTCGGGGTTGAGGGGTGCTGTGCGGTCGTCCCTGCTGTAGGTGATGGTGGTGCCGTCGGGCCAGCCGATGAGCAGCAGGTCTCCGCCGGCCGCTTGCAAGTGTTGGCGGCAGGCCTGGAAGCTGCGGTAGCCGTCGGCACCCAGCGCGAGGGTGTAGATAGCGGCGATCTCGGGCACGACGAAGAAGGTGTCGCGCGCTTGCTGATCGGTGAGGGTGCCTTGGGGGTATTTCATACGGC
>Ga0066479_1000265_pt1 | contig 17529 bp, 9 predicted proteins | sample LakWasM117_HOW13_2_FD_59555 | JGI IMG/M metagenome (GOLD analysis project Ga0066479, IMG submission 59555) | Freshwater sediment methanotrophic microbial communities from Lake Washington under simulated oxygen tension - Sediment Metagenome 117_HOW13 | ecosystem: Environmental > Aquatic >... | reverse complement strand
GGCGAAGGCTATGGCGATGCCGCCAGCCTGCGCAACGAGCCGGTGGCCTTTGCCGGTGGCAAACTGGCGCATCCACTCATCGCCATCTTGCCGCTGCTGCTGGTCGGCGTGGTCAACAAGCTGCTGACCTTGTGGATCCCCCAACATTACGGCGATAGCACCAGCTTCGTGCCGGCGGTGATTGGCAACCCCGCACCGGTGGTGCAGGAAATTTCGAAAGTCGCGGCCATCTGGGCAGTAGAAGGCGCGCTGCTGGCCGGGATTGCCTGTGTGCTGCTGTGTGCATGGAAGCCGGTCAAAGCGAGTTTTGCCGAAGGCAGCAAATCCGCCATCTCCGGCGCACTGCTGGCCGGCATGAATACCGCATCCGAATATGGCTTTGGTGCAGTGATCGCCGCCCTGCCCGGCTTTTTGGTGGTGGCGCACGCGCTGGGTTCGATCCCCAATCCATTGGTGAATGAGGCGGTGACCGTGACGGCACTGGCCGGCATTACCGGCAGCGCGTCGGGCGGCATGAGCATTGCGTTGGCGGCGATGGCCGACACCTTCATGACCAATGCACATGCCGCAGGCATCCCGATGGAGGTGCTGCATCGCGTGGCTGCGATGGCCTCCGGCGGCATGGACACCCTGCCGCACAACGGCGCGGTAATTACCCTGCTGGCGGTCACCGGCCTGAGCCACAGACAGGCCTACAAGGATATTTTCGCCGTCACCGTGATCAAAACGCTGGCGGTGTTTGCGGTCATAGCGGCCTATTACTTGTTCGGGCTGGTGTGACGGGCTTGTCAGACAGGGCGATTGCCACGCACCATGCGTGGCATGAATGACATCGAAAACCCGCACACACTGTCACGCCGCACCACCCCGACGTGGGAAGTCGAATTACTGATTTCCGGTATTGCGGTGTTTGCCATGCTGCAATTGCCCGGCTGGCTGGATGACCAGTTTTTCGCGCTGCGTCCGCGGTTTGATGGCGACTGGCGAACGGTGCTGCAGCTGGTGTACATCTACGCCAGAAGTGCGGCACTGATCCTGGCCTTGACCTTCGTCCTGCATCTGCTGCTGCGTGCACGCTGGATTGCCTTGGTGGGTATGCATTCGGTGTATCCCGACGGCATTCGCTGGGACAAACTGCGCATCGGCCCGATTGCACGTGCGATGGAACAAGCGCGTGAAATACCATTCCCTGACATCATCGAAAACGCCGATAACCGCGCCACCATCCTGTTTGCAGTCGGAGTCACTCAAGCGATGTTCGTGGTGGTGATCTCTATCGCCGCAATCAGCATACTGGGGTTGTCCATGATAATTGCCGCGCTGAGTGGCGGCCGACTCGATCCAGGCAGCATTCTGGTTGTGCTCATGGGGCTCTGGGTGGTGCCGTCGGCAGCAGCGGCAATGATTGACCACAAGTACGGTAGTGCATTGGCCCCGAACAGTCGTTGCTACCGACTGTTGCAGCGCATGTTCGGGCTGTATGCGAGGCTTGGTTTTCGCCGCAGCAACAACCCGGTGATGGCGTTGTTGGGCAGCCACAGCAGCGACCGCAAAGTACTCACTGCCACCATGCTGCTGATGTTGCTTGCACTTGGGGTGACAATATTCAGTGGAACAATGCAGCGTGACCCCACCTTGCTTGGCAATTACGCGCTGTTTCCTGCCGGACCCGATGTGCAAGCCATCGACAGCGCCCACTACGATGACCAGCGCAACCCTGCGCGGGATGATGCCGTGCCGTATGTGCAGTCCGCGATCATCAAGGATGACTATGCTCAGTTGGTGGTGCCGTTCCAGCCCACCCGCGATACCTCCGCGATGCAGCGGCGTTGTCCGCATGCACAAACTGCACAAGCAGGGTTGGAATGCTTGTCGGCTCTGCACGCGATCAGGCTGGACGGCAAGCCACTGCCGGCGCTGCGCTATGAAATTTCCAGCGACCCACGCACCCATCGCCCGGCATTGCTGGCGATGATCGATGTGCGCACACTCGCTGACGGGCGGCATGAATTACATGTGCCACGCCCTCCGCGCAGCGACAGCTCCGCGAAGGACACCTCAAAAGACCCCGGCTTCGATGTGATTGCATTCTGGCGCTGACCTGACCGCCAGCAACTTCTAAACTAACGCGGTGAACACCCCGCAGCGCAAGATCATCCACGTGGACATGGACGCGTTTTACGCGTCGGTGGAGCAACGTGATAACCCGTCCTTGCGCGGGCAGCCGGTAGTGGTGGCGTGGAAGGGCACGCGTTCGGTGGTATGCGCGGCCAGCTACGAGGCGCGCACGTTTGGCGTGCGCTCGGCAATGCCGGCGCTGCGTGCGGAAAAACTCTGCCCGCAGGCGGTGTTCGTGCCACCGGATTTTTCCCGCTACAAAGCGGTCTCCAGACAGGTGCGCAGCATCTTTGAACGCTATACCCACTTGATCGAACCACTGTCGCTGGATGAAGCGTATCTGGACGTCACCACGCCCTTGCGTGACCTGGGCAGCGCCACTGCCATCGCTCAAGAAATACGCGCCGCAATTTTCGATGAAACCCGGCTCACCGCGTCGGCCGGCATCGCGCCCAATAAATTCCTGGCCAAGATCGCCAGCGACTGGAACAAACCCGATGGGCAATTCGTGGTCAAGCCGGCGATGGTGGACGCGTTCCTGGCACCGCTGGCGGTGGGCAAACTGCCGGGGGTGGGCAAGGTGATGGAAACCAAACTGGCCGAGCTGGGCATCCACACCTGCAATGACCTGCGCAGCTTCGGTGCGGAGCCGCTGCAACTACGCTTCGGGCGCTGGGGGCGGCGGCTGCATGAGCTAGCGTTCGGGATCGACCAGCGCGAGGTGCAAAGCGAGCGCGCCACCTTGCAGATTTCCAGCGAAGACACCTTCCCGGTGGATTTGCCGCTGGACGCGCTGGAGCCGCATATTCGTCGCTTGGCGGCCGACACATGGCAGGGCTATGGCAAGGAATGGCAGCGCCACCCGGGCCGCATCGCCCGCACCGTGGTACTGAAACTGAAAACCGCCGACTTCCGCAGCCTGACGCGCAGCTTGACCGGGCCGGAACCGCCCACCTCGGAACAGGCATTGGCCGATATCGCCTGCGCCCTGCGCGCACGCGTGGAGCTGCCCGCGCAGACACGCTACCGGTTAGTGGGCGTGGGTCTGTCCGGTTTTGCCGAAGCCGATGGCAGCCCGGCGCAAGAGGATCTGTTTTTGTCCGCCACGCCGGCATGACCACGCAGGCGTGAACGCCGCCGCAAGAGTGGAACAATCACTCTGATTGCAAGCGCTAGGCTGCTGCAATGACCACGCCCGCAACCCGTAGTGCAGCACCATCGCCAGCGTCATCAACCGCGCCACTGGCTGACGATTTGCGCGGGCTGTTGCGTCTGCTGGTGCAAGGCATCAGCGCCACCAGCGGGCTGACCGAGCACGTGCATGCCAATGTCCTGGGCGTGCCGGCGCGGCTGCTGGGCGTGCCGGCCAGTGCGCGCGCACGCGGCATTGCGCGGCTGGCTTACGCATCCGTGCGCACCACCTCGCAGTGGGTGGGCAGCGGGCTGGAAGCGGCCTTGGCCAAGCTGCCGTTGGCTGCGCAAACCGGCACCCGATCAGCGCGGCGGGAGGCCCTGCTGGCCGCACTCAATGGAGTGCTGGGTGACCACCTGCACGCCAGCAGCAATTCCCTGGCGTTGTCCGCTTGCCTGCGCAGCTATGGACAAGCCTTGCCACTGGATGACGCGGCATGGCCCGCCGGCCTGCCCTTCGCAACCCCCAAACTGTTGGTACAGGTCCACGGACTGTGCATGAACGACCTGCAATGGTGCCAGCAAGGTCACGATCACGGTGCGCAACTGGCCGCCGAGCATGGCTATACGCCGGTGCATCTGCACTACAACAGCGGCCTGTCGATCGCCAGCAACGGCCAAGCATTCGCGCAATTGCTGCAAGAATTGCTGGCGCGCTGGCCAGTGCCGGTGGAGCGCTTTGCCATCCTCGGTCACAGCATGGGCGGCTTGGTGACACGTGCGGCAATTCTGCACGCCAGCCGCAATGCGCAAGCCTGGCTGCAACAGCTCGACCAAGTCGTGTTTCTTGGCACCCCGCATCACGGCGCGCCGCTGGAACGGGCTGGCCATCTGCTGCAACACACCTTGGGCCTGACGCCGTGGACGGCCCCCTTCACGGGCATCGGACGGTTGCGCAGCGTCGGCATCCAGGACCTGCGGCACGGCAGCATCGACGCACCTAATACAGACAGTCCGCCGCTACCAACACATCTGCGCGCCTACGCCGTTGCAGCCTCCACCCAAGCCATTGCAGCGGGCCGTGGCGGCCGCTATCCGCGTGGTGACGGCTTGGTGCCCATTGCCAGCGCGCTGGGCGAACACCGCGACCCCCGCCGCCACCTGCGCATCCCCAAATCACACCAATATCTGGCAGCCCGCACCGGGCATATCGCGCTGCTCGGCAGCCCCGAGGTGTACCAGCAGTTGCGGCGTTGGTTGGCGTAATTGGCATGCACCACAGCGTGGCGCAAATACCCTACGCTTGCGTGATGCACACGCCCAGCGACCACACCACCCTCACCCGCCCCCAACTCAAAACCCTCACGCTGGCCTCATTGGGCGGTGCGTTGGAGTTTTACGATTTCGTGGTGTTTGTATTTTTCGCCACCACCATGGGCGCGTTGTTCTTTCCGGCGGATATGCCCGGCTGGCTGAAACAAGTGCAGACCTTCGGTATTTTTGCTGCCGGTTATCTGGCGCGGCCGTTGGGCGGCATTGTGATGGCGCATTTTGGCGACCTGTCCGGGCGCAAGCGGATGTTCATGCTCAGCATTTTGCTGATGGCCATCCCTACCTTGTTGATGGGGCTGCTGCCGACGTATGCACAAATTGGCGTGCTGGCACCGATCCTGCTGTTGCTGCTGCGCATCTTGCAGGGTGCGGCGATTGGCGGTGAAGCGCCGGGGGCGTGGGTATTTGTCAGCGAACATGTGGCACCGGGCCGGCGTAATTTTGCGTGTGGCGTGTTGTCGCTCGGGCTGCTGGCCGGCATCTTGCTGGGCTCGCTGGTGGCGCTGCTGGTCAACGCCAACCTGGATGACGCGCATCTGCTGGCCTGGGGTTGGCGCATCCCCTTCGTACTGGGCGGCGTATTCGGATTATTGGCCTTGTATCTGCGCCGGCAATTGCACGAAACCCCGGTGTTTGCGCAGTTGCAGGCGCAAAAACAATTGGCTGCGGAGTTGCCGCTCAAATCCGTGCTGCGCGATCACGGCACTGCCGTCATCATCGGCATGTTGCTGACTTGGCTGCTCACCGCTGCCGTGGTGGTGACCATCTTGATGATGCCCACCTTCCTGCAAGGCATGGGGGTGTCTCGCAGCGATGCGCTGACGGGGAATGCGTTGGCGGTACTTGCTGCAATGGCCGCCAACTTGATTGCAGGTGCGCTGGCCGACCGCTTCGGTGCAGGCCGCGTGCTGGCATTGTGGAGTGTGTTGCTTGGCGCGGCATTTTTCGCCTTCTATCAAAGCGCCCAAGCGGGTGAATACTCGCACCTGTTGTATGCGCTCGCCGGCAGTGCAGTGGGCCTGACCGCGATGATCCCCGCCATTGCACTGGGCGGGTTTCCGGCCACCGTGCGGTTTTCCGGATTATCGTTTTCTTACAACGTGGCGTATGCCATCGCCGGTGGCCTGACCCCCGTGCTGCTGAGTTTGGCAATGAAGAACAACCCCAGCGCGCCATTGCATTACATGCTGGCGATGGCAGCGCTGGGGCTGGTGCTGGGGGTGCTGGTGCAATTACGTCAACCGCACACGGTCACGGCAGGCGCCCCGCTACCACCGGCAGGCTGATGAAGCTGGCCTGTTGCGGCGTGGCCCAGATGCGTTGGGTAGCTTTGCGGTAATCGCCTGGCTTGGCCAGGAAGATGTTGTTGACATAGGTTTGCGGATTGCGGTCATACAGCGGGAACAAGCTGGACTGGATCTGCACCATCAGCCGGTGCCCCGGCTTCAGCACATGATTCACATTGGGCAAGTCGAAGCTGTACGTCAGCGGCTGATCGGATGCCAACGCCTTGGGCGCATCGAAGCCTTCGCGATAACGGCCACGGAAAATGGTGAGCGCAATCGGCAATTCATAGCCGGCCATCTTCGGGTCATCCGGGGTTTGATCGGGGTACACATCGATCAATTTCACGACCCAATCGCAATCACTGCCGGATGTGCTGGCAAACAAATGCGCCACCGGCACGCCAGCCAATTTCACTGGCGCAGTCAACTCTGCACTGGTGTAGCTCAGCACATCGGTGCGGCCATCCACGAAGCGCTGATCGCGCACCAGCCACGTGGTCCACGTGCCGCGGTCGCCCATATCCACCGGGCGTGGCACAAACGGCACCGGCTTGGCGGGGTCGGACACATATTCGGCGTACTGCGCGCCGCTGCTGGCCTGCGTACCACTCAAGATTTGGTCGGCATGCAGATACAGCGGTACCGAGGCCTGCGTGCAGCCCTGCGCGCAACTTTGCGGCCAGTGCTGATAGGTATCCCAGCGGTTGCTTGCAGCGTCGTAAATCCACACCGGTGGTGTCTTCGCGATGGGTGCGCCCGTCTTCAAATATTGATCGAAGAACGGCTTGAGCACGTTGCGCCGCCATTGCTGGGCGGTGTCGCCGTCAAACTTCAAATCCCCCAAGTTGCTGCCATCGTAATTGGCCTGGCTGTGCCGCCACGGGCCAATCACCAGAAAATTGCGGGTGTTGTCGTTGTCCTTGGGTTCCAGCGCCGCCCACGCATGGTTGCCGCCGTACATATCTTCCTGATCCCATAGCCCTTGTTCCCACATCACCGGCACGTTGATAGCCGGCAGCCTGGCCAGCAGTTTGTCCAAGCCTTGCTGCTGCCAATAGCTGTCGTAGCTGGGGTGCTCCAACAGTTTGTGCCACGCCGGCAACTGCTCCAGCCCGGCAGCGCGGGCGTAATCGCCTGCCGAGCCTGCGCGCAGGAAGTTGGTGTAATCGTCATTGGTGGCGCGAGGCATTCCCGCACCTGACCCGCGTGCTGTGGTCTGGCCGGTGAGATAGCCCAAATTGATCTGCCGGTACGCACCGTTTTGAAACCAATCATCACCAATCCAGCCATCGATCATCGGGCTTTCCGGCGCGGCCACTTTCAATGCCGGGTGTGGCTCCAACAGCGCCATCACCACCGTGAAGCCTTCATACGATGAGCCCAGCATGCCCACCCGACCATTGCTTTCTGGAAGGTGCTTCACCAACCAGTCGATGCTGTCGTAAGCATCAGTACTGTTGTCGATCCCGGTTTTGTTGAGCGGGCCACGCGGTGGTCGCGTCATCACGTAATCGCCTTCCGAGCCGTACTTGCCGCGAATATCCTGAAACACGCGGATATAGCCATCTTCGGCAAAAGCGGTATCGCCCTGCGGCAGCGCATCCACCATGCGCGTGGCGTTGTCGATGCGTTCTGCACGCTTGGCGGCGTTGTACGGCGTGCGGGTGAAAAGAATCGGCGCATCGTGCGCACCTTTTGGAATCAGGATGACCGTGTACAACTTGACCCCATCGCGCATCGGAATCATTTCCACACGTTTGATGAAATCACGCTGCGGTTGCGGCGCGACGAATTTCTTGCCGGTGATATCCGGCGTCATCGGTGCGGTTTGCGCCCATGCATTGCCGGCCATGGCCAGCGCCAAGGCCAGAGCAGATACCCGCACCACAGCTTGCAGTTTCATTGCACCACTCCGGCCATTGCGTCAGCTTGGCAGTGTGGCACGCAGCCACCGCCGCTGACAGCCTGTCCATCTGCACTTCGTGACGGGCGCTGGGATCGCCTATGATGGGTCGATTGCGTGTGCAGTTACGTCAGTGTGCGGCGGCCACGCGCTGTTGCAAATACGCCAGGGATTCCTCCACCTGGTCGATCAGCACCAAGCACAAATCCCCCGGCTGCAAGCTGGCCAGCGCATGATCGATCGCAGCAAATTCGCCCTGAATCGCATCGATCACTTGTGTACGCGGGGCATCTTGCAGGCCTTCTCGCAGCAGCCGCACCACTTCGCCGTCTGCACGCCCGCGTTGGCAGGTATCCTGATACAGGATGACTTCATCGAAGGCCGCCCCCAGAATGCGGGTCTGCTCGCGAATATCCTCATCGCGGCGATCACCGGCACCGCTGATCACCACCTTGCGATGGCGCGCTGGCATGTTTTCAATCGCGGCCACCAATGCCTGCATGGCATCGGGGTTATGGCCGTAATCGGCAATCAAGGTGGCACCTTGGTAATCCATCACGTTGAAACGCCCAGGCGCATTGCCGGTGTCGGACTGGAAGCTGGCCAAGCCCTGCCGGATTGCATTCCAACTCAGCCCCAAGCCCCACGCTGCAGCTGCCGAAGCCATCACGTTTTCGACTTGAAAACCTATGGTTCCGTTGCGGGTCAGGGGCACGCCGGCCAGTGGCAAGCGGGTTTCGAACGTGCCTTCCACCGCCACCACATCCCCGTTGTGGACATACACCACGCGTCCGCCCTGGGTTTTGTGGCTGGTGATTACCGGGTGTTCCGGGTCAGCGGCAAAAAAGATCACCTTGCCGGGGCACTGTGTCGCCATTGCCGCCACAATCGGGTCGGCGGCATTGAGTACCGCATAACCACTCTTGGCCACATTGCGCACGATCACGCGCTTGAGTACCGCCAGATCATCCACCGTGGTGATGAAGTTCAAGCCCAGATGGTCACCCACCCCGATATTGGTCACCACCGCCACATCGGCATGGTCAAACGCCAGCCCTTCCCGCAGCAAACCACCGCGTGCGGTCTCGAATACGGCGGCATCCACGGTCGGATTCAGCAGGATATTGCGGGCGCTGCGGGGGCCGGAACAATCACCAGAATCCACCTGCACCGCATTGACATACACCCCATCGGTATTGGTCATGCCCACACTCAAACCACTGGTGTGCAGCAGGTGCGCGATTAGGCGCACGGTGGTGGTCTTGCCGTTGGTACCGGTGACCGCCACCACCGGGATGCGCCCGTTTTCGCCGGGTGCAAACATATGGTCGATGACGGCCTTGCCCACATCGCGGGCTTTACCGAACGAGGGCGACAGGTGCATGCGCAGGCCCGGTGCGGCATTGACTTCCACGATGCCGCCGCCCTGCTCTTCCAGCGGCCGCAGTACGCTGTCACACACCACATCCACACCGCAAATATCCAGCCCCACCATTTGCGCGGCTTCCACTGCGCGCGCCGCCACTTCGGGGTGCACATCACCCGTGACATCGGTGGCGGTGCCGCCGGTGGAAAGATTCGCATTATTGCGGAGCACGATGCGCCGGCCTTTTTCGGGAATCGACTCTGCGTGCAGGCCTTGTTTTTCCAGCGTACTCAGCGCAATTTCATCGAAACGGATTTTGGTTAGCGACGTCGCATGGCCTTCGCCACGGCGCGGGTCGGCATTGACCTGTTGCACCAGCTCACGCACGCTGTGGATGCCATCGCCACGCACATTCGGCGGCTCCCGGCGGGCGGCGGCGACCAATTTATTGCCCACCACCAGCAGACGGTAATCGCCACCGGGAAGGTAGCGTTCCACCAGAATGTCATCGCGGAAACCTTGCGCCACTTCAAACGCACGCCTGATTTCGGCTTCACCGCGCAGGTTGACCGTCACGCCCTTGCCTTGATTGCCGTCCAGCGGCTTGACCACTACCGGCAAGCCGATTTCCTGCGCGGCGGCCCACGCATCGTCGGCACTGTGCACTGGGCGCCCTTCCGGCACCGGCACACCGGCGGCGCGCAGCAGTTTTTTGGTCAGTGCCTTGTCTTGCGCAATGGCCTCGGCAATCGCGCTGGTGCGGTCCACTTCGGCGGCTTGGATGCGGCGTTGCTTGCTGCCCCAACCCATCTGCACCAAGCTGCCGCCGGTCAGTCGCCGGCACGGGATGCCACGATTGATGGCAGCCTCCACAATCGATCCGGTACTCGGGCCCAGGCGCTCGTCTTCATCCAGGTCACGCAGTTGCTTGAGCGCATCTTGCAAATCGAATGGCGTATCGGCACGTGCGGCCAAGCAAAGCTGCTCGGCCAATTGCAAAGCCAACCGGCCCACGGCTTCTTCGCTGTATTCAACAACAATCTGGAATACACCCGGCTGCACCGTTTTGGCAGTACGACTGAACGTGACCGGGCAACCGGCTTGCGCTTGCAGGCAAATGGCGGCCACTTCCAGCGCATGCGCCAGCGTCAGTGTGTCGGACTTGTGCGTGGCGCGCAGAAACCCGAGCTCGGGAAAGCGTTCGCGCAGACGGTCTTCGAAACCGGGCATGCCCGCCAATGGGCGCTCGCCTTCGGAGAGGGTGACAATCGCCTCGATCGCGGTGCGTCGGGTCCACAAGTTGGGCCCGCGCAGGGCCCGGATACGTGAAATCTCCATCACGCGCCCTTCGTCTCGATGGAACGGGCGGCGGCCGCCAGTTCCTGTTCAAAATGTTCGATGCCGGCAGGAATCAGATCCACCGGCACATCCAGCGCCCAGCATGCGGCGATTGCGGCCAGCACCGCTTCGGTTTGCGCCGGTGTGGCCGATGCGGAAGTCAAATCAAACCGCGACAGCCTTGCCAGCGGTTCTTCATTGCTGCCGGTGGCCAAAATAATCGCGCCATTGCGCACAAACACGGCGCGTCCACCTTCGGTCAAATGCTCGGCCAAGGGTGCGGCATCTGCCTGCATGGCGTAGAACATCACTTCGCCATCGCTGAGTTTGGCTATCTCGGCAACAGCTGGCTCACAGGCATTGAGCACCGCCGCACCGCCTTTCAACACCACATCGATTTGCGTGCGCAAGACGTTGAACAGGCGCTCTTGCGAGTCGACATAAAACTCGGCCAGTGAGGCATCTTCATCGGCATCGGTAAGGACCGCCACCTGGCAGCGGTCATACGGCAAGCCCTGACCGAGGATGGCACGGGTACTGGTTTCGATCACTGCCGCATCGATGGCGCGATTGATCAGCAACCGCTCGCCGCCATCAAAATGATTGTTCGGACGCGTATCCAACACCCGTTGATCCAGTTGCAAGCCGGTGCCGCAAGCTAAACCCACATGGCGACCGGAGAGGTGCAACAAGCGTGCAATCAAACTGGCCAGCAAGGCCGGCTCACGTCGCCCCAATACGCCAATCACGGGAATCCGCCCGCTTTCACCTGCGGGGAATAAATGCTCGACGATGGCCTGCCCTGCCGGCCGTGGCTTGCCGATCGCCGGCTTCAAATGCATCAGCAGGCTGGGCCCGGCATTGACTTCCACTATCGCGCCCCGGGTTTCACCCAGCGGCTTGCCGATGTCTTCGGTGACAAGATCAATACCGGCGATATCAAGGCCCACCACACGCGCAGCCAGTACGCCGGCTGCGGCAACATCGGGGTGCACGTCGTCGGTCACGTCGAACGCCATGTTGCCGTGACGCAAGATCAGCACGGTCTGGCCGGCCGGTGGCACCGACTCTGGCGTGAAGCCTTGCCGTTGCAACTCGTGCAGGGCAATCGGCTCGCGGTCGAGCAGCAAGGTTTCCAGCGGAAAGTGTTCTTCCTCACCACGCCGTGGATCGCTGTTGATCTGCAAATCGATCAATTCACGAATGTTGTTCTGGCCATCGCCAACCACTTCCGCCGTGAAGCCTTTGTTGGCCGCCACCAACTTGCCACCAATCACCAACATGCGGTGTTCAACGCCCTGGATGAAGCGCTCCACCATCACCTCGCTGCCTTCTTCCAGCGCACCGGCATAAGCGACTTCGATTTCGGCGCGGGTTTTCAGATCCGCAAACACACCGCGTCCGTGATTGGCATCGGTAGGTTTAACCACCACCGGCAGACCGATGTCCTCGGCGGCCTCCCACGCATCGGCGGCACTCCGCACCACGCGCCCTTCCGGAACTGGCACGCCGCAGCTTGCGAGCAGGGTTTTGGTCAAGTCCTTGTCGCGGGAAATGCTTTCGGCAATCGCGCTGGTGTGCTCGGTTTCAGCCGTCCAGATGCGGCGCTGGCGGGTGCCATAGCCCAATTGCACCAGATTGCCTTCGGTCAGCCCAAGATGCGGAATGCCGCGGTCGGTGGCGGCCTCCACAATCGCGGCGGTACTGGGCCCCAGCAAGCGACGATCGGCCAACTCGCGCAGCGGTTGCAGGCGCTCGCCAAGATCAAACGGGGTGTCATTGATGGCGGCCATCAGCACATCACGGGCAAGCGCCAGTGCAGCGCGGCCCACGGTCTCTTCACGCACCCGGATCGCCACTTTGTAGATGCCACGCGGCCCGGCTTCGCGCGCTTTGCCAAACCCCGTTTGCATGCCCACCAAATTCTGCAACTCGATGGTGACGTGTTCGAGGATATGCGCAGGCCAAGTACCCGCTTGCAGGCGCTGCACAAAGCCACCGGCGGTGCCCACACTGCAGCGGTGTTCGTGCAGACCGGGCAGCCAAGCAATCAGGCGGTCGGCAAACCCATCCAGCTTGTCGGATGGATAGTCTTCCAGATCACCAATATCCACCCAGGCTTCCAGCACCGGGCGATACGTCCACAGATTGGGGCCGCGCAAGTAGGTGACCCGCTGAAACGTGATCTCATTGTGCTTCATAAGTCATCATCGAAAATTCAAACAAGCAGCCTGCGCGATGCTGCGAAGGGTGTGTGGTGCTATCCACCGATACACCCGCGTGGCCTCGTTATACTGCCATGCTTCCGGGTACGCATTCAGCCTACCCCAGCCACGCTTTTCCGTCATGTTACGGATAATTTAAAGATCCTTTATGTCAGCCGTAGCCACGTCTCTCCCCATTTCCCGCGCAGCCATCGACAGACTTGGTGGCCAGCGCCACGGGCTGACGGAGCAGTGGCTGCATCAGCTTGTTCAACAGTTGCAGCCGGATGAGTCCGTACTAAGTGCCTTCACGATGGATTTGGATGAAGACCTGCACTTTGCCGATGGCGTGGTGGTATTGACCGATCAACGCTTGCTGGCGCACATGCCGCATGCGCAGGGCTGGCAAGCGTGGCCACTCGCCCCCGGTTTGCAACTGCGGCATGGCGATCATGCCGGTGTCGGCCTGATTGAGTTGTTGGATGCCAATGCCCGGCTACTGCATTGCCGCTTCACCCTGAACCAGAACGTCGCCGCGCTGCGCTTGCTCGGCTTGTTCGAGCGCCAACTGGACAGCCTGCAGGGCGCGCAGCCGGTGGATGACGATGACACCCTGTGTCCGATTTGCAAAGCCCCATTGCCAGACGGCGAGGACGAATGCCCCACCTGCGTACGCGAGCTGCACACGCCGCCGTCCACTTGGACACTGCTGCGGCTCTGGCGGTTTGCACGACCTTACAAATGGCCACTACTGGCGGGCTTCTTGCTGACATTGGCTTCCACCGGCGCCACCTTGGTGCCGCCGTATCTCACCATGCCGTTGATGGACAAGGTGCTGATCCCGTTTCAAAACGGCAGCGACATTGATCATCAGTTTGTCCTGCTGCTGCTGGCGGGCATTTTGGGGTCGGCACTGGTGGCATGGTTTCTGGGTTGGGCGCGGACCTATATCCTGGCGCTGGTGTCCGAGCGCATTGGCTGTGATCTGCGTACCGTCACCTATGAGCATTTGTTGAAGTTGTCGCTGGAATATTTCGGCGCCAAACGCACTGGCGATTTGATGGCGCGGATTGGTTCGGAATCCGACCGCATCTGTCTGTACCTGTCGCTGAACCTGCTCGACTTCGCCACCGATGTGCTGATGCTGGCGATGATTTCAGGCATCCTGTTTTCGATCAACGCCAAGCTGGCGCTGGTGACCTTGCTGCCATTGCCATTGATCGCCTGGATGATCCAGTTGGTGCGCGACAAATTGCGCAACGGCTTTGAAAAAATCGACCGTGCATGGTCTGAACTGAGTAGCGCGCTGGCCGACACCATCCCCGGGATTCGCGTGGTCAAGGCATTTGCCCAGGAGGGCCGTGAAGTTCAGCGCTTCCGTGCAGCCAATCGTCACTATCTGGCGGTCAACGACAAACTCAACAAGGTATGGTCGTTGTTTACCCCGACTGTCACCCTGCTCACCGAGCTTGGTTTGATCGTGGTATGGGCATTCGGCATTTGGCAGGTTTCCAAGCATCAAATCACGGTGGGTGTGCTCACCGCATTTTTGGCCTATATCGGGCGTTTCTATACACGCCTGGATTCGATGAGCCGAATTGTTTCAGCCACGCAGAAGGCTGCTGCCGGTGCCAAGCGCATTTTCGACATCCTCGATCACGTCTCCAGCGTGCCGGAATCGGCCAATCCGGTGGCACTGCCTGCTGTACACGGCGCGATCACCTTGCGCGATGTGGGCTTCCGTTATGGCAATCGCGGCGTGATTCGTGGCTTGAATCTGCATATCCAACCCGGCGAAATGATTGGCCTGGTTGGTCATAGCGGCTCCGGCAAAAGCACGTTGGTGAATTTGATATGCCGCTTTTATGACGTGACGGAGGGCGCGGTGCTGGTGGACGGGGTGGATATTCGTTCGCTGGCGATTGCGGACTTCCGCCGCCATATCGGCCTGGTGCTGCAAGAGCCCTTCCTGTTCTTCGGCACCATTGCCGAAAACATCGCCTACGGCAAACCCGATGCCAGCCGTGATGAGATCGTGGCTGCTGCCCGCGCCGCGCACGCGCATGAGTTCATCCTGCGCCTTCCGCATGGCTACGATTCGCTGGTAGGCGAACGCGGGCAAGGGCTATCGGGGGGCGAACGGCAACGCATTTCGATCGCGCGCGCATTGTTGATTGATCCGCGTTTCCTGATCATGGACGAAGCCACCTCGGCGGTGGATACCGAGACCGAAAAAGAAATTCAACGTGCCCTCGACAACCTCGTCAAGGGCCGTACCACCATTGCCATTGCGCACCGCCTATCCACCCTGCGCAAGGCCGACCGCCTGGTGGTGATGGATCGCGGACGCATTGTCGAAGTCGGGCCGCATGATGATCTCATGGCCCAGCAAGGTGCCTATTGGCGGCTGTATCAAGCGCAGTTGCGCAATGTGGATCAGGAAGATCAACTGGCGGAACTCACGCTGGGAGGGATCAACCGTGAGTGATCTTGATTTCACTTTGGCCGAAGATGCCTTTGGCCAACTGCAACTAACCCTGAGCGATGGCAGCGCGCATAGCGGCGTAGTACCGGTGCGCGCATTCCCGATTGCCGCACCCGATGAAGGTATTTCGCTGGTGGGGCATGACGGCCATGAATTGGCATGGATCCCGCGTCTGTCTGCACTGGATGCCCCGCGCAAGGCAGTCATCGAGGCGGAACTTGCACAGCGCGAATTCATGCCGGTAATCGAACGCATCGTCAGCGTGTCGAGCTTTGTAACGCCCAGCCAATGGACAATTGCCACCAATCGCGGTGAGACCACTTTCACCCTGAAAGCCGAAGACGATATCCGCCGCATCAGCGCCACTACCCTGCTGATTGCCGATAGCCACGGCGTGCATTATTTGATCCAGGACCTGGCTGCCCTGGATCGCAACAGCAAGAAGCTGCTCGACCGGTTTTTGTAACCTGGCAGATGCCCCGGCAGGAGCACGCCCCGTGGGAGCGCGCCCTGCGCGCGTCGCATACCCCGCAGGAGCACGCCCTGCGCACGACAGGCTTTGTTGTGGCAGGACATCCGCAGCCATGCCCCGCTCCTGCGAATAACGCACGTTGCGTTTGCATGCAAACGCCAGCCTGTCAAGCTTACGCGCCGGCCGGAACAGGGCGAAAATGCCGGTTCCGTTCGCCTTTGGTTTGTCCTTCGCATGACCGAGCTTTCCCCCGCCACCGCCCGCAAAATTGCCGCCACCATTGCCTCTGAAATCAGCGCGCAACCTGCGCAGGTGCTGGCCGCGGTGGGGCTGCTGGACGAAGGTGCCACCGTGCCCTTCATCGCCCGCTACCGCAAGGAAGTGACCGGCGGGCTGGATGACACCCAACTGCGCAATCTGGAAACAAGGCTGACCTATCTGCGCGAGATGGAAGACCGCCGCGCAAGCATCCTTGCCAGCATTGAAGACCAAGGCAAGCTCAGCGACGCGTTGCGCGCCGACATCCTGGCTGCCGACAGCAAATCGCGCCTCGAAGACCTGTACCTGCCCTACAAACAAAAGCGCCGCACCCGCGCGCAGATCGCCCGCGAAGCCGGACTGGAGCCGCTGGCCGACGGCTTGATCCAGGACCCAACCCATGTGCCGGAAGCGTTTGCCGCTGCGTTTGTGGATGCGGAAAAAGGCGTGACCGATGCCAAGGCCGCGCTGGAAGGCGCACGCGCCATCCTGATTGAACGTTGGGGTGAAGATGCGACGCTACTGGGTGAGCTGCGCGACTGGCTGTCACGCGAAGGGTTGATTCGCGCCAAGGTGGTGGCAGGCAAAGAGTTGGCGGGTGAAAAATTCCGCGATTATTTCGACCACGCAGAGCCGCTGGCAAGGATTCCATCGCACCGTTTGTTGGCACTGTTGCGTGGCCGCCGTGAAGAGTTTTTGCAGCTTGACCTTGACCCCGGCAACGATGCCGAAGCCGGCCATCTGTATGCCGAAGGCCGGATTGCCTTGCATGCCGGCATTGATGTGCGTGGCCGCGCTGCGGATGTTTGGTTGCGCAATGCAGTGCGGTTGGCATGGCGCGCCAAAATCCATATGCATTTGCTGCTGGACTTGTTCAATCAGGCCCGTGAAAAAGCCGAAGGCGAAGCGATTGCGGTATTTGGCGACAACCTGAAAGACCTGCTGCTGGCCGCACCCGCTGGCCCGAAAGCGGTGCTGGGGCTGGATCCTGGCCTGCGCACCGGAGTGAAGGTTGCGGTGGTGGATGCCACCGGCAAACTGGTGGCCACCGACACCATCTACCCGCACGAGCCACGCCGGCAATGGGATCAATCGTTGGCATCACTGCGCAAGCTGTGCAGTGCACACAACGTGCAGCTGATCGCGATTGGCAACGGCACCGCATCACGCGAAACCGACAAGTTGGCCGGTGATCTGCTCAAGCTGGTGCCCGAATTGAAGGCGCAGAAAATTGTGGTCAGCGAGGCCGGTGCGTCGGTGTATTCGGCTTCGGAATTGGCAGCCAGGGAGTTCCCCGATCTGGATGTGTCGATCCGTGGTGCGGTCTCGATTGCACGCCGCTTGCAAGACCCATTGGCGGAATTGGTGAAGATCGAACCCAAGGCCATTGGCGTGGGCCAGTATCAGCACGATGTGGATCAATACCGGCTGGCGCGTGCGCTGGATGCCAAGGTCGAAGACTGCGTGAACGCCGTGGGTGTGGACGTGAATACCGCCTCCAGCGCACTGCTGACGCGGGTGTCCGGGCTTTCGGCGACGGTGGCAGAAAACATCGTGGCGCACCGCGATGCCCATGGCGCATTCAAATCACGCAAGGCATTGCTGAAGGTACCGCGTCTGGGCGATAAAACCTTCG